>Ga0316577_10001536_pt1 | contig 10962 bp, 6 predicted proteins | sample S5NA_FD_203073 | JGI IMG/M metagenome (GOLD analysis project Ga0316577, IMG submission 203073) | Rhizosphere microbial communities from salt marsh grasses in Alabama, United States - S5-7_050615r2r1 | ecosystem: Host-associated > Plants > Roots > Rhizosphere | place: USA: Alabama | collected... | reverse complement strand
CCACTGCGACCACCGCGCCTGTCCAGAAGGTCACCCCTATCCCCTCTTTCCCAACCTCGACCCTCAAACCGCCTCCACCCACGCCACAGGAACTCCCAACCTTGGCACCGACCCAGCTCCCGCCTCCCCCTGCCCCATAAATTCATTCAGCTCTCTTCTGCTGCTCATAGAAGCCGGCTGGTTGGTGTGAGAAATCCAGCCTCCAGCCATGCTGAAAAACCACGCTGAAACCTTCAGGTATTACGCTAACAGGAACGGAAATGGATGGGTCATCAACAGCCGCATCCGTTCTGATCTGCAAACCTCGCAGCGGAGAACCTCGCCGACCCTGATGGTCGGGATCAGGAAAATTACGCCCACTAAGGGTATCGGGCTGGTATTGATCACGCTGCTGAGCTTCTGCATCCGCGGGTCTGCGGGCCTCCTTCACCACCAGGATAGCCAGCAAGGTTAGCATCCCGACTAGCGTTTACGAGTCGCTCAGTACTTGCATCTCAGGTTTACCGGGTAAATGTTGTGCATTGGAAAAAATGAAATTTGCCCCCTTATTTGTATTCACCCTCAACTGCCGCAGCCTCAATCTACAGCAATAAGAAATCGAGTCGAGTTCAGCTCGAATTGCAGGGTTCAGTTCATATTAATATGGAAAGGAATGGCTGATTTAGAGGATTTGAAGCTAATCCGCGCGCTGGAAAATCAGGGCAGTCCGGTCCTGGTGAACCAGCTGCCAGGCAGCGGATTGAGTGGCTTTCTCGACCAGCCCCGCCTGCGCATCCGGATTGAGGAACAGGGTCTGCACTTCATATTCATCCAGCTTTCCCTCCCACCCCGGCCGAGCCCGGGAGATCACCTGGTAATCATTCCAGACTCGCTCTGGAAACAATTCGATGCGCGGGTCGGTAAAGACCTGGTACTCTGGCTGCGCAGCCCAGATCATGTAGCTGCCAAAAGCCATATCATTGAACACCCTTCCTTCAGGCTGCTCCTGCATCAGGAATTTGACTGACTCCATTGGTGTATCCCGGGTCACCAGACTGCGGTAATCCCCCCGGACCGGCATCATGCTGCGAAACCAGGGCAGGGAGACAAATGCCAGAACCATCAGCAAGCTGAGCAAAGCAAAGTTAATCCAGCGGGTGATCAGGCTTGCTTTGACGGGTTTGTGCCCCAGGGGCAGTCCTTCACTGATCGCGGATAAGTTATTTGCCAGGATGGGTGCCATCACCAGGCCAAACCAGACCACTCCCCTGGTGGTCCACAGACCAAGCGCAGTAAAAAACACAAAGGTAGCCAGCTGGTAGAAGGTAACCCTGCGGGGAGTGATAACCAGCACCACTGCCGAGAATAAAATGCCTGCAAAGAAAAGCGGGCCGATCGGTGAAGTAATGCTTGGCGGGAGCCATTCTGGCACCGTATTCTGCACTGTCGGGTTGGAGCCCATGGAGATCAGGTAGCTGGCTATCCCTGCGCCGCGCGGGTTGATCAAGCAGATCGCAGTAGATACCAGCAGCACCACGCCTGCAATCGAGACTTCCTTTTTGTTGGCAGGCCGCCGCTTCCACCTGGCAGTGGCAAACCGCCAGACTTCATCACCAAACCAGGTGGCAAGCAGCATCAGCCCAACAGGAAAACTGCCGTGGCTGTTAACCCACAACAGCATGCCCACCGGAAAAACCGCCAGCAGCAGCGGGTTTGGCTTGTGCCTGTAGCGGTAGATAGTGGACAGGAAAATCGCCCCAATCAGGAAAGAGATCGCTTGCGGTCTTACACTCCAAGCGTATACCCCCAGCACAACTGCAAATAGTAAACAAAAAGCCGTTACTCCCCACTTCCTGGAATTCTGCCAGCACAGGATCATGATCATCAAGTAGGTGCTGGTGATCACCAGGCTCTGGATAAACAGGATCAGCTCTGCTCCCCCAAGGGAAAACCACCAGTACAGCCAGACATCCATCAGCCAGAACATCTGGTAAGACAGGTAAGGTTGGCCTGCCATGGTGTAAGAGTAAATATCCACGGCTGGGATTTGACCGGTGGCAAGGATCTGCCTGCCCACCGCCATATGCCACCAGAAATCATTCGGTGCGATCTGGCTCATATTCACATATGTAAAAACCACGGTCAAGATACCCAGGGCCCACAACATGCGAGGCGTGATCGCTTTGAGGAAAGAAGTATTGATGTTCACTGGGGTTAATGCATGCGTTGCGCTGAGATAAGATCGAACTGAATTGATCATGGTCATTTTCACCAGTCTGTCAAGGGCAATTCTAATCTGCAGATCCACTAAAAAAGTTAACAATAATGAAGGGCAGTGAAGGGAGCTGCAGCCGTTCGTGATCTGGAGCACAATGGAATCTTGCGGCAAACTGGCTCGAAGTGCTCTTGGTATCCTCTCATTCGATGTGAGAGTAGGATAACGAGCTTTGCTTGACTTAAATTCCCGGGAATTTATCCCGTACATGGGTTTTCGATTCTTGCTGTGAGTATGGAGTTTAAACAAGGCTCTCACTTCTGAAAGTTTTGGTTATTTTCTGGTAATTTACTGTATACTGATCCACACAATCTGCCGGACTTTCATTGATCTGCAAAGGAATAATATTATGCTGAATAAATTAACCCAACGATTGGAACAGTTTCTGCCTCATGCGGAACAAGGCCAGGACCTGGCGGAATATTCACTCTTCCTCGGATTGATTGCACTGGTGGTCGTGGTTTCCATCACCCTGATCGGCGGTGAGATCAGTGATATCTTCAACGCAATTGCTACCGCCATCACTAATGGTCTCTAGTCTCTAGCCAGTGAAACATTGCTTCATTCTTCAGGATTAACCAGCGCCATTTCGTCCCATCAATAAAGCTTGGAACATCGTAATAACAACCAGCACCCATGATCCTGTGGGTGCTGTTGTGATCTATATTCACCTTGAAAAGTATCAACTCAAGGGAAGATGAATCCAGGTAGGTATGCGGAGAAAACCCGGATTTAAAAAAACCAAACCCATTAGCCAGGTGACTAATGGGTTTGGCGTCCCCAACTTCCACTTGGGTTTGCGCACCGGGCACAAACAAAATTAATGTAAAGGGTAGTTACGGGACTTATAAGATCATTATATATCAAGAAATCCAGAAATAATATTAATTTCATCCGGATTTTACAGAAGATGCAGCACAAGCCCTCTTGACAAAGTTCGATTCCACTATATGATTGAATCTATAGATCTCCAATTATTTCATCCCCTTCGGAGTGGATGATAGATGGTCTTTGCTGGTTGCGCGGGGTGAAACTTTTTCTTGGTTTGTTAACCTGCGACTTGATTCATAATTTTGTCGGTTGAAAATCGAATACCTTTACCGGTGCACCAGGATCATTCAATTCCAGGCTTAGTTCGCTGGAAAGAATTCGCTAAGGGGAGCAGGTTTGTTTCTTCATTTTCGAGCCGTAATCACTGTCGCGCATTGTTTCGTACACGCAATACCCGGAAATGTGAATTTGCCGTAGAGGACTCGCTCACCGGCAATTTTTCCAACGGGGAAAGGCTGCTATGCATCTTGCTTGGGAACACGTAGGAGAATAAAGATGAAATACAAATTCTTGCTCACTGCCTTCACATTAACTTCCCTGCTGGGCCTGGTTGTATTAATCCCGGTCGAAGCACTGCCCGCCGCGGCGACCTATACGGTTAACTCGGATACAGATGCTCCAGACAACAATCCCGGTGACGGTGTCTGCGCAACCCTGGGTGGAAACTGCACTCTGAGTGCCGCCATCACCGAAGCCGATCTGGATGGGGTCAGCTCGGTTATCCATTTTGCCTCTCAGTTTCAAGGCACCCACGCTATACCCGGCTGCTCTCTGCCCCAACTGACCGAAGGCAACACTACCATTGATGCCAGTGCCAACTGGGATACAGCGTATGACCGCCCCGGTGTGGAAATCACGCAGCTTGGCTGCAACCTGGGAATGATCAAGATCAATTCCAGCAACAATACGATCCTGGGGCTCTTTTTTGGAGGCAGTGCCAGCACCGGTGTGCGTCTCACCGGTGGGAGCAATAATTCTATCGGCGGCAATGGTACCCACCAGCGCAACGTCTTCCTGATCGGCGATTACGGTGTGCACAACCTGTCCGGCGGGACCAATAACTATGTGCTGAGCAATTACTTCGGTACTGTAGACGGTGAAACCCTGCCCGGGGGCGGAATGGGCCAGGTGGGAATTTTCGACCAATCGGGATACAACATCATCTCGAACAACCTGATTGCTGGCCAGAGCGTTGCCGGGATTGAAATCTGGGGGGATTACAACGTGATTTCCAATAATATTATTGGATTAACCTGGAACACCCAAAGTGCGCTGCCCAATAATTATGGCATCTATTTATACGGGGATAACAATGTCATCGGTTCAGGTAATGTGATCGCTGGCAATTCGGACCACGGGGTTTACGTGTACCATGCGAATAAAAATTCCATTACCCACAACTACATCGGCTATCCATATGGGGCCAATGATCTGGGAAACGGTGGCGACGGTGTGCATGTGCACGCCTCGGCTGATAACAAGATTGAAGATGGCAACGTGATCAGCGACAATACTGGTGATGGCATTAAAGTCAACGGCTCCAGCAATACAAGGATCTGGGGCAATGGGATTGGCGGCAATGATAAAAATGGTGTTTATTTTGCGAACAGCGATGGTGAAGTCGGTGGTGTCGGTGACCTGAAACGGAATCAAATTGGCGGCAATAAACTTAACGGTATTCACCTGGATTCTTCATCAAATGTCACCATCGCCAATAACTACATCGGGCTGGGCTCCGGCGCTTTTGATGAAGGCAATGAAGGTCACGGTGTGTTAATCAACAATGGCTCAAGTGGGAATACCGTTGGTGGAGATACCGCTGGCGAAGGCAACTGGATCGGGTGGAACCACCAGTCAGGGATTTATATTGAAGGCAGCGGTACTGATAACAATTACGTTCTGAATAATATCCTCGGAGCGCCGATCAACTTGGGATGGCAGGCTCCTAATGGACTCCATGGTATTGCCATTTACAATGGCGCCAGCAACAACCGGATCGGTGATTTTGGTGCTGGAAATACCGTCCTGTCCAGCGGTTGGAGCGGGGTGGTCATGGTAAACAGCACCTATAACGCCGTGATCGCCAACCGCATCGGCACCAATGGTTCGGGTGTCAATTGGGGAAATACCTATTATGGGGTGCATGTCGTCAGCAGCCCTTTGGGGAATGCCTATAACAATGCCATCTCTTTCAATGAGATCGCTTACAGCGGTACCCACAATGGAATCGACAATGCCGAAGCCGGGGTGAAAATTGATGGTGCTGTACATAGCGCTATCAGCCAGAACAGCATCCACGATAATGACGGTCCAGGTATCCAGCTGGTCAATGGTGGCAACGCGGCTTTACCCGCACCCACGATTTCAAAGGCCGGCTGCGAGGGTCCCATCAGCGGCAAAGCCGGCGGCCCAGGTTGGCTGATTGAAATCTTCTCTGATACCACCAACGAAGGGCGCCGTTATGAAGGTCATACCACCGCGGATACCAACGGGGATTGGTCCTGGAGCGGCAGCGTTTACGGCCCGCATGTCACTGCCACAGCCCGTAACTCAGTCCTGGACACCTCTTCCTTCTCAGCACCGTTCAACATCGGCGGCTGTTCCCGCCCAGCTGTTTTTCTGCCGCTCATGTATAAATGAAAATTTCAATTTGGATTACGGGGAACAAATTATGCATAGAAAGGGGTGAAACAGGATAATCATTGTCTGCTCTCCTTGACACGCCATCCCGGCTGTGGAATAATGCGGCTAGAGTACGACCGTTAAAGGATGGACCTTATGGCTGAACAAGAGAAAAAGGAACACACGCCCTTCCGGGATCACGTCCCCTCAGAAGCACGTGAGCACGCCAGGAATGCCCGCCAAGAGATGCGCAAGAGCTGGTCAGCCCTGCTGCCCCCGGAATTCATCGCGCACCGGCGCCGGGCTCGCAAAGAAATGCTGCTGGCGGCGCGTGAGCTGATCAACCACGCCTTGGAGCACCTGGACAAGGTCGACGAAACGCCTGGCTGAATCTCAATAAACTGGGGGAAAAACTACTTACCTTTCTTGGCTCTGGCAAACACCAACCCCACCAGGACGATCATTGCCCCTGCGTAGAGCAGCCGGGCCAAGATCAGCTCGCCGCCCAGCTGCAGCTGCACTCCACCGATTAACAGGGCAGCAAAGATCAGCGCGTACAGGATGCGGCGTAAGGTCAGTTCGATCCCACCTAACCGGGTATCCAGCTCTGGTATCCGCATCCCGATTTCATCGCGTTCGATCTTATCCAGGGCGGATCCTATCTTGCGTGGCAGGACCAGCAGTGTCTGCAGTAACGCCCCGGCTTCCGCCAGGAAGAAATCCAATCTTGATTCACCTTCTTCGGCCAGCAGTTTACTGGCATATGGGATCAGGCTCTCCCAGAAGTTAAAATTGGGGTACAACCCGGTACAGATACCAGAAAGGATGGCAATCGTCCTTAACAGGAAAACAATATCTTGGGGGACCTGGAAAGGCATGCTGTACGCCAGCTCGCGAAACTCTTTAGCAAATTCATGCATTTCATCGTAAGGAATATCACGCAGCTCGTCCATTGACTTCCCCCAAAAACGATCGAAGACCCTGGCATCTGCCTGGGCGATCAGCTCCAGGTCAGCGCTGGGCAGGAGCACATCCAGCATCTGGAAGGCCTTCACCATGCGTGCAGCATCCTGTGTTGCCAGGCCGATCGCCATCTCCCGTAAACCAGCTTGCGTACCGGGTGGTACGTGTCCCACCATGCCGAAATCCACAAAGGTCAGCTGCCATTCAACCTCCCCTCCATCCTTTCCAACCACAGGTTCAACGAAAAGATTACCCGGGTGGGGATCGGCGTGAAAGAATCCATTCTCAAAAATCTGGTAAAGATAAATATCGAACAAACGCTCAGCTACCTTGTCCAGCGGAATGCCTGCCGCTTTGATCTGGCTATAATCGGTGATCTTGATCGCGTAAACATCTTCCAGGGTCAGCACACGCCGCGTGGTGAGCGACCAGACAACTCCTGGGATCCTGACCCCGGGTTGATCCTTGAAATTCTCGGCGAAGGTTTCTGCGTTGCGCCCTTCAGCTAGGTAGTCAATCTCTTCATATAGCGTACGGGAGAACTCCGCCAACAGTGCAGGTATATTCGCCCTGCGCCGGATGGGTTCATAACGCATAGCCCAGTTGCCGACCGTGCGTAGTGCTGCCAGGTCTGTAGCGATCACCTGGTCGATATCCGGCCGCTGCACCTTAACCACCACCTCAGCCCGGTCATGATTCTCCTGTTCCTGCTTTTCAAATAACTTGGCGCGGTGCACCTGGCCTAATGAGGCTGCGGCTAATGGGATTTCTTCAAATTCAGCGAATTTATCAGCCAGGACTCCACCTAACTCGGTTTCCATCAACCTACGAATGGCATTGAAATCTTCCGCTGGGACTTCATCCTGCAGCCCGGATAACTCCGAGGTGATCTCCTCCGGCAGCATATCTGCCCGGGCAGAGAGGAATTGCCCCACTTTGATCAGCACACCGCCCATCTGAATCGCAAGTTGGCGATAATTCTGGGCGATTCTTTGCAATCGCATAGACCGGGTGCGCCTCACTCTTTCTTTGAACCCCACCCTGCGCAGGATAATCTCCCAGAAGATCAGGCTCACAAAAACCCGGCCAAAAAAGAACGTGATCCGCTGGTACCTTGATCTGTCCACGCGTGGGATTATAGCATGCAGAACACATCCAGTACGGGCATCCTTGCTCAGATTAGTACCTTGGAAAAATATGATTTAATCGAAAAAATAAATGGATGCCGCGCTGCACACCAGGCAAATGATCACTCCGAACACTATTCCGACTGGAATAGATTTCAAAATGTGCTCACGCATAGATTCCCCTCCCATCGCAGCGGGCAACTGCAGAAACGCAGGTCGCCAGTATCCCAGCACCAAACCATCGATGACCAGGCTGTCAAATAGAAACAAGATCAGGTACAGGCTGAAGTTTAGTGCGAACAAACTCCAAAAATTGAGCGGGTATCCTTTCTGATATAAACCGAAATAATTTGCTGCGACCAGGAAAACAACTATCAGAACCAGGAACCCACCCGAGGTCAAATATCCAGCCAGGGGAATTTTTTCTTTTAACAGGCCGTCTTCTTTTCTGGAGGTGTATACGAGCCTGGATCGAAATACAAATATGACGAATAAACTGAACAGAAAAGCTCCAATGATCCCCCAAACAGCCAGATATCTTACTATTTCACCCGCTAACATGCAGCTCGCTCAATCCGCTCAGAATAATCTCAGGTGATGAAAATTTATTAGTGCTTCATCTTCGGCAAGGTTTATTCAAAGTAATTATATTGCTAATCATAAGCAAGCACCACTTTCTCAAGTACACAAACTCAGAAATGAGGGTTTTCAAGCGCGCAGAGATATTCAAAATGAAGTTAACGAACGCTCTTCAAAACCCCCGGCTGAGTTGGAATTGAATGGAGTGTGATTCCCCCGGAGGAGAATGCAGGCTCAAGATAAGTAATATCAAGTCTTGGATGCTCCTCGAGAGCTGCATTCTCTTTGGAAGAATATCGCAATATGTGGTTCGGTCCGGTTGAATACAGCATAAAACCGTAATTTGGAACGCCATTGACCCATTCTTGGACCAGGGAGGTGAGATCAATTTCCAGCATACAGCTAGTCTGGTTGGGCAGGAAACTTGCGTAAGCCTGCGAACTATCAAAATCTCCACCCGCTGTGATCCAGGGATCATTCCAGGTCACAGAATCTTCAAACCAGGATGAAATTACTTTGTAGATATAGGTAATCTGATCCAGCTTTTGGTCTTTTTCATATAAGTAAAGCTTCGCTTGGGTCACCGTGCTCCCTAAAGGGATTGAACTCACATCAAAGCGAACCAGGCCCCTCCGGTTTGCACCACTGTCTGGCCGGACCTCGATTTCAGGCAGCGTTCCGAAATTAGACGAGGGACCGCTGGCCCGGATGAAAGTATCATCTGATGGGGGGATACCTGGGGGGCTTCCCAAGTAGCAGCTGGGCAATCCAGGTGTTGGGGTTGGGGTGTTGGTCGAGGTGGGGGATGGTTCCAATGTTGAAGTTGGGCTGGCCGCCATCGTCGGTGAAGGTGTGCTGGTGGGTGTTGCGGTGGAAGTCTGTGTGGGAGTGAATGTCGATGTGCTGGTTGCTGTATAAGTTGCCGTCGGTGGGATGGGGGTATTCGACGGCGTACTAGTTGCAGTGTTTGTAGGTGTAAACGTCGCCGTATTTGTAGGCGTGTAGGTTGCAGTGTTGGTGGGTGTGTTAGTTGGCGTGTAAGTTGCTGTCGGTGGGATGGGGGTGTTCGTCACGGTGCTGGTCGCAGTATAGGTGGGTGTGTATGTTGCTGTCGGCGGGATGGGGGTATTTGTCGGTGTACTTGTCGCAGTGTTGGTGGGTGTAAATGTCGCCGTGTTGGTGGGCGTAAATGTGGACGTCGGTGGGATGAGCGTGGTAGTTGCGGTGCTGGTCGCAGTGTTAGTAGGTGTGAAGGTCGCCGTATTGGTAGGCGTGTAGGTTGCAGTGTTGGTAGGTGTGTTAGCCGGCGTGTAAGTTGCCGTCGGTGGGATGGGGGTGTTCGTCGCGGTGCTGGTCGCAGTATAGGTGGGTGTAATCGACGCCGTGTTAGTTGGCGTATAAGTTGCCGTCGGTGGGATTGGCGTATTTGTCGGTGTGCTGGTCGCAGTATTAGTTGACGTAAATGTTGCCGTCTTCGTCGAGGTGTTGGTGGGTGAAGATGTTGCCGTCGGTGGGATGGGCGTGTTCATCGCGGTGTTGGTTGGTGTAGATGTCGCTGTCGGCGGAATGGGCGTATTCGTTAGTGCACTGGTTGCAGTACTGGTTGGCGTAAATGCCACCGTCGGTGGGATTGGTGTGTTTGTCGGCGTGCTGGTTGGTGTAATAGGTGTTGATGTGGGAGTATTGGTCAGTACCCCAGCAGAGGTTGGAGTATTTGTGATAGTCAAAGCCGCAGTCGGTAAATCAGTAACCGTTGCTGGTGCTGGGGTATAGGTCGACGTCTCAGTAGGTGTTGGTGTGATGGTATCAGTCGGACCTGCAGTCGATATATTGGAGGGTGTATTGGTCGCATTGGATATTGGCGTAAGTGTCGGGATCACTGTTGAGGTTGCAGTACCTGGCGCAGTAGACGTCGGGGTGCCGGTTCTAATTTCCGTTGCAGTTGGTGTTGAAGTTTTTGTCGGTGTGCCTACAGATGGGAGTGTACCAGTAGCTTCCAGTGTTGGACTTGCGGGTAGAATATTGGTTGCTGTTACCGTAAATTGCGGTCCAGGTGTAATGGTTGGAATTATCGCTTCGGTGGGAGTGCTGCTGGTTACGCCAGTCGCAGTAGGTGCGGATGTTTTTGTTGAAGTAGGTGTACTCACTCCCGGAGCGGAATTTCTCGGAGATCTCGTTTGTATCGGGGTCGCAGTGGGTGGTATGGGAGGATTGGTGGGCAAATTGATCGGTTTTCTTGTGGGATCTTCAGTTGGAGATATTGACGGATCGCTTGCACCAGGCGATGTTGGTGTCACCTCGGATTGTCTTGATTGAGAAGGGGAATCAGCTGGCGGAATGGAGTTGGTAGTGGCAGGTGGAACAATATTATCTATTGGCGATTCTGGAAAATTAGGCGTGATGGTTGGGACGGGTGTCAACAGGTTGTATGCGATGGCTGTAGACCGGGCAGCAATATTTTCAGCCCCAGGATCATGATCAAATAAGATATCCATGATGATCGCTGAATTCGCTTTTCGAAACTTGAAAACAACTTCATCAGCACTGTAATCCCCCTCGTTGGCTGCATGCAAAGCCACGGGAATG
>Ga0316577_10001535_pt1 | contig 10963 bp, 7 predicted proteins | sample S5NA_FD_203073 | JGI IMG/M metagenome (GOLD analysis project Ga0316577, IMG submission 203073) | Rhizosphere microbial communities from salt marsh grasses in Alabama, United States - S5-7_050615r2r1 | ecosystem: Host-associated > Plants > Roots > Rhizosphere | place: USA: Alabama | collected... | reverse complement strand
CCTCGTCCCGGGTCTCTCGGCCCGGGAGAACATCTCCCTCGGACGAGAGCGGACCCGCTTCGGTTTCCCCGATCACCGGCGGGAGGCGAGGGACGCGGCCCGGCTCTTCGAGCGACTCGGGCTCGACATCGACCCCGAGAGCCCCTGCCGCGAGCTCAGCGTGGCCCAGCAGCAGGGGGTGGAGATCGCCCGGGCGCTGGCGGTGGAGGCCCGGGTGATCGTCATGGACGAGCCGTCGGCGACGCTCAGCGGGCCCGAGACCCGGCGGCTGTTCGAGATCGTCCGGGAGCTGACCGCCTCCGGCCTCGGTGTCATCTACATCTCCCATCGGATCGAAGAGATCTTCGCGATCGCGGCACGGGTGCAGGTCCTGCGCGACGGGCGACACGTGACCACCGAGCCGACCTCGAGGGTCTCCCGGCAGGCGCTGATCGAGCTGATGGTGGGCCGTCCCCTCGCGACGGAGTTTCCGTCTCGCCAGGCGAGCCGCCGGGCCGAGCGGCTCCGCGTCGAGGGGCTGAGGCGGGGCGACGCGGTGCGGGGCGTGAGCTTCCGCGTCCACGCCGGCGAGGTGCTGGGGTTCGCCGGGCTGGTGGGCGCGGGCCGGACCGAGACGATGAGGCTCGTCTTTGGCGCCGACCGGCCCGACAGCGGCAACGTGTACGTCGACGGACGACCCTGCCGGATCTCCAGCCCCCGCGCGGCCATCCGCGAGGGTATCGGCCTCCTGACCGAGGACCGCAAGGCCCAGGGACTGGTCCTGGGCCATTCGGCCATCGAGAACTTCGCCCTCCCCAACCTGGACCGGCTTTCCCGCGGACCCTTCGTCGACCGGACCCGCGAGCGGGAGCGGTACGCTCGGCACGCCGACGCCCTGAGCATCCGGGGAGGCGGTCCCGACGCGCCCGTGAGCACGCTCTCCGGGGGGAACCAGCAGAAGGTCGTCCTTGCGAAGTGGCTGGAGCGCGACAGCCGGATCGTGATCTTCGACGAGCCGACCCGGGGCATCGACGTGGCGGTCAAGTTCGAGATCTACCAGCTCATCAATCGCCTCGCCGCCCAGGGCAAGGCGGTGATCGTGGTGAGCAGCGAGCTGCCGGAGCTCATCGGGATGTGCGACCGCATCGTCGTGATGCATGCCGGAGAGGTCCGGGGCGAGATCGAGGACGCGCGAGCCGCCACCCAGGCGCAGATCCTCGGGATGGTGGTCGGCGAAGCGTCATGAGGCGGCTTCTCGCCGACTATGGGATGCTGCTGGTCCTTGCACTCCTGTGCGCGCTGTTCAGCGTGCTGACCCTGAAGAGGCGCCAGCCGCAGGGCGAAGAGGCGGGGGCCGAGATCGCCCGGGAAGTCGATCGCCGCTTCGACCCCTCGGCCCTCGTGGTGGCGGTGGCGACCGAGCGGCCCCCGTCGCGCGAGACCGTAGAGACGGTGGCGCGGATCCTGCGGGAGAAGGGGTTCAGCCGTGTGCGGACGGTGACGGGGACACCGCGGGACCTCCGTCTCGCCCTCGACCAGGCTCGTCGCGAAGGAGAACGTCCCGTGGCCTTTGCCCTCGCGAGCGATGTGGTGGACTGGCGCGTGTGGGAGATCCTGCCCGAGAAGTATCCGGACCTCGCCGAGACCCCGAGGGTGGTGGCCGAAGCCGAATACCGGCCCGACTTCCTCAAGCCGTCGAACCTGCTGGCGGTGGTGGACCGCATCGTGGTCATCGCGATCATCGCCATCGGCATGACGATGGTTATCGTGACCGCGGGGATCGATCTGTCGGTGGGCAGCCTGATCGCCCTGTCGGGGGTGATCGGCACGCTGATCATGAAGCAGCTCGGGGGTCTGAGTGCGCCGGCCTGGACGGTGGCCGTCGGCTTTCTCGCCGGGACCCTGGCTTGCGGGGCGCTCGGCGCCTTCGCGGGAGTCCTCGTGGCCCGCTTCAGGGTGGCGCCCTTCATCACCACCCTCGCCCTCATGATGGTGGCCCGGGGCCTCGCCTTCCTGATCACCGGCGGCTTCTCGATCTACCAGGTGCCCAAGGCCCTCCCGTGGCTGGGCCAGGGCCGCACCCTGGGCGTTCCCCACACCGTCATCCTCCTCGTCGGGCTTTACGCCGTCGCGCACGTCTTCATGTCGAGGACCCGGCTGGGGCGCTACATCTACGCGGTGGGCGGCAACGAGGAGGCCGCGTGGCTTTCCGGCGTCCCCGTCCCGTTCGTGCTCATCTTCGTCTACGCGTTGAGCGGCCTGGCCGCGGGGGTTGGGGGCTGCATCCAGGCATCGCAGCTCAACACCGGCACGCCGAACGTCGGTCTCATGTACGAAATGTACGTGATCGCCGCGGTCGTCGTGGGAGGCACGAGCCTCTCGGGCGGGTCGGGCCGCATCCTGGGCACCTTGATCGGCGCCTTCATCATCTCGGTGATCCAGAACGGCATGAACCTGCTCGGCATCGAGAGCTACACCCAGAACGTCGTGCTCGGTCTCGTCATCCTGGGAGCGGTGCTCCTGGACCGGGTGCGCCGGACGTCTCGGCTCACCGGCGGGCCGGCCGAAAGCTAGGGAGGACAACGAACCGTGGAGCAGAGGAATCGACTCGCGCGAACGGCCCTCGGGCTCGTCATCGCATTTGTGGCGGCGGGCTGCGGGGGGACGATGGAGGAGCAGCCGCGGGGCCTGCGTATCGGGATGACGTGCATGGACCTCACGAACCCGTTCTTCAAGCTGATCTGCAACGTCATGAAGGAGGAGGCCTCGGCCCAGGGGTACGAGGTGGTCTGCCTCGACGGGAACAACGACCCCGCGACGCAGAACAACCAGCTCTCCGATTTCGTCGCCCAGGGGTACGACGCGATCTTCCTCAACGCCGCCGACTCGCGAGCGGCGGCCGAGGGCGTCAAGCGGGCCCACGCCGCCGGCATCCCCCTCTTCACCTTCGACGTCCAGATGACGGACGAGGAGGTCCAGGAGCTGGTCGTCGCCCACATTGGAAGCGACAACTACCAGGGGGGGCGACTCGCGGCGAAGAGCATGATGGAGGTGACCGGGGACCGGGGACAGATCGCCATCGTGGCCTACCCCGAGATCAACTCGGCCCGGCTCCGGGTCGAGGGCTTTCGTGACTACCTAGCCGAGAACGCGAGCCGGCTCGAGATCGTCACCGAGCTGAGCGGCCGGGGCAACCGCAACGACGGCTACGCCACCGCCACCGACATCCTCCAGGCCCATCCCGACATCGTGGGCCTGTTCGCGGTCAACGACCCCTCGGCGCTGGGCGCCTATGCGGCGGTCGTCAAGGCGGGTCGCGAGCAGGACATCACGGTGATCGGGTTCGACGCCTCCCCCGCAGGCAAGCAGGCCGTCTTCGAGAAGAAGCTGTACGACAGCCCCCAGCAGTTCCCACGGAAGATGGCGGCAGGAACGGTGAATCTTCTCGTGAGGTACCTCGAGGGTGAGGAGCTCGAGAGGAGAACGCTCATCCCCTGCGAGCACTACCGGTACGAGGACTCCGTCGAGGACGAGTCCCGGATCAAGGAGCAGTGGTGAGGGGCGGCGTCACCGCCGGTGGCGGAACCTCTCGAGCCGATCCCCCCGGATGCCGCGGTGAGCGGGCCGGGCCATGATCTCGTGGCTGCGGAGGCGCCGCTGGCGCTCGGTGCGCTCGATCCGTCGCGAGTTCCACGCTCGCATCGACCGGTTCAAACGCCGGAGCAAGGGCCACGTCCGCGCCGCCCTCCTGGCGGATCACGAGATCGCGAGGGCGGTGGCCCGCCACGCCCAGGAGACGGGTGAGAGCGCGTCGACGACCTGGAACCGGGTGCGCGGCTACGTCGAGGAGATCGTCCCCAACTTCAACCTGATCTCGTACTACCGATTGGGCTACGGGGTGGCGCGGCTCCTGATCCCGCTCTTCTACAAGGTGAGCGTCGGCTACGAGGCACGGGCTGCTCTCGACGCCATCCCCCGCGACGCCACGGTCATCTACCTCATGAACCACCGCTCGAACGCGGACTACGTCGTCGTCGCCTACGTGCTGTCGGGCCGGGTAGCCCTCTCCTACGCCGTCGGGGAGTGGGCGCGGGTGTGGCCGCTGGAGGCGGTGTTCAAGAGCTTCGGGTCCTACTTCGTCCGCCGTCGCTACCGCGAGCCGCTGTACCACCGTGTGCTCGAGCGCTACGTCCAGCTCATCACCCGCAACGGCGTCACCCAGGGCATCTTCCTCGAAGGCGGTCTCACCCGCGACGGCCGCTTCCGGGAGCCCAAGCTCGGGTTGCTCGACTACCTCATCCGGGTCAAGACCGAGCCCGGATTCGACAGCCCCCTCCACATCATCCCCGTGGCCATCAACTACGACCGCGTGCTCGAGGACCGCTCGCTGCTGCGGGAGCAGCAGTCGGAGGACGAGCGTCTGCCCCGGCGCCAGCAGGTCGGGGAGGTGATCTCCTACGTCGTCAAGGTCTCGTTTCGTTTCCTTCTGCGGCGTGCCCGCCGCTACGGCCGAGCCTGCGTGAATTTCGGGGCGCCTTTGAGCGTGGACGACTGGCTGGCCCGGCGCCCCGGTGTCCTGCACCTCCGGCGGGAGGAGCGCCTGCCCCAGCTCAAGGAGCTGGCCGCTGAGGTGATGCACCGCATCGGCGCCATCATGCCGGTGACGCCGGTCCCCCTGGCCGCGACCGCCCTCCTGCGCCATCCGGGGGAGCACATCACCCGGGTGGAGTGGGAAAAGCAGCTGGACTCCCTGCGGGAGGCGCTACGAGCGGCAGGCGCACACGTGGTGGGCGAGGAGAGGGCGAGCGCAGAGATCCTCGACCGCGCCCTTGTCATGTTCACGCTGCGCCGGGTCGTGTTCCCCGATGCCGGCGGGTTCCACGTGGACCGGGAGCAGGATCCGCTCCTCCGGTACTACGCCAACTCGATCGCCCAGTTGTTCGATGGGACGGACCGGCAACGGAGCCGATGAGCGCTCAGTCCTCTTCCAGCAGTGACCGCCCAAGCAGCGGCTTCCCACCCAGGGACGTATAGAAGGCGTAGACCGTCAGCCCGAGGAGGACGACGGCGAGGAGGATCAGCCGCGTTGCGAACCACGCGGAGGTGTCGAGGGTGAGCGGGGCCTCCAGCAGGATGAACCAGAAGTACACGGTCACCACCAGGGCGAGCAGCCCTCCCCGCGTGAGCACGAGAAACATGAGGACGGTCCGCACCAGGCCCCCGATCCAGAGGAAGACGAAGCCCTCGGTCATTCCAGGGAAGGCCCACAGGACGCACCAGACCCCGGCCGCCAACAGGTTGCGGCGAAGCAGCAGGCGGAGCAGCACCAGGGTGAAGAGGTAGATCATGGCCCAGAGCACCGAGCTGAATCCATCGACGAACAGGCGGAAGCCGACGTCGGTGATCGAGGCCAGGGTCGACCCCTTCAACCACGGGTGGGGGTAGAGGGCCGGCTGGCCGAACCAGGCGGGCACGCGCAGGACAACGTGCGAGAGCAGTCCGAGGATCGACCCGACCGCCGCGCCGAGAAGAAAGTCGCGTCCCACCAGCGGATCCCGGAAGCTCCCTCCCAGGAGTCGCTTCCAGGAGATCAGCATGTGGGGCCACCGGCGGCGAGCGTAGGGCTCCAGGGCGATGTAGACGAGCCAGACCGCCATCGCCCAGAGGGCGGGCGGGGAGAAGACCCGGATGAGGATCCAGATCTCGTCGGCAAACGTGGAGACATGGCTGGCACGAAAGAGCCGAGCGACGCTGTATGTGGCGAACACGAAGAGGGCGACACGGACCGCGCCACTCCTGTCGCTTCGGCCCAGGCGGAGGTTCCGCCGGGCGAGGAAGGCCGCTCCGAGGGGCAGGGCCAACACCAGGAGGAGGACAGCCGCCTCCCCCACGGGCGCGGTCTCCCGCAGCCTGGTGGACGCCACCATGCGACGGGGCTCGGTCCACGACTGCAGGACGGCGAACCACACGGGACGGCCATGGTACGCGGCAGCCTCGACGCGGATCGGCAGTCCCGGCGCATCCGGGTGAGACCCCTCCCAGGCCGCCTTGTGGTCCGAGTCGACGGGGGCGGCCCAGCGGGGCGTCACCCGCCGCAGCCGGCTTGAATCCAGCCCCGCCTCCTCGAAGAGGGGAGCCCAGGACGGTGTCTCCCACGGCCCGGTGCCGGTCTCGAGCTGGGGCGGGACCGCGACGAACCGGACGAGACGCCCGCCCGGGCTCAGGACGACCTCGGTCATCCCCGAGAGCTGGAGGGGAGGGTCCTCTGGTTGCACCATCGCGTCGTTGTTGGCCGCCACGAGGCGGCTGGGGCTCTCCCTGTAGACGAACAAGTACGGGGAGAACGGACCCTCCCGGATTCGGAGCCAGCGGTCGGGTGAGTCGTCCCGCCTGACCTCGTCGAGATAGGAGCGATCCCGGACGAAGGACCAGGCCGAGTCCACGCCCGCGTCCTGATCGAGGCTCGCCAGGAGATCCCGGGCCCGCTCGACGAGAGCGGCGGGAGGCCGCTGGAGGGTGCCGAGCAGGGACTGGCGGTGCGCGAAGAAGGCGGCGAGGACGAGGGCGACGATCGTCACGGCGAGGCCGGCCCACGCCACCAGGGGCGTGAGATCACCCACCGTACGCGCGGCCGCCACGAGATCCGGGGACGGCGTCTCACCGGCGAGAACGGCCATCTCGAGAGGATCTCCGCCGGGCAGGCTGGCCGCGACGACGCGGGCTGAGACGGGGCGCGCCTCGGGGGCCTCCTCGAGACACTGCAGGACCGCACGCTCCACGACGGGATCGAGGCGACCCGACGCGCTCGCCAGGCGCGGCCGCTTGGGCTCTCGATGCTGGGCGAGCAGGGCGTTGATGCTCCGGGCCTCGAAGAAGGGGCGGCCGGTGAACATCTCGTAGATGACGAGACCCAGTCCGTAGAGGTCGCTCCGCGGGGTGATCTCACCACCGGAGAGCTGCTCGGGCGACATGTAGGCGGGGGTGCCGGCAAAGGCCTCCGCGCCGGAGCCCTCGGCGGCGACCGCGAGACCGAAGTCGGTCAGGCGAGCGCGGCCGCGACCGTCGATCATCACGTTCGCCGGCTTGAGATCCCGGTGAACCACACCCTTCTCGTGAACCGCGGCCAGGCCCGCGGCAAGATCCCGGGCGACGTCGAGGGCCTTGTCCGGGGGCAGGTGCCCGATGCGCGACAGGAGCGAGGCGAGATCTTCGCCGTCGACGTACTCCATGGTGATGAAGGTGTGCCCCTCGTACTCCACCACGTCGTACAGGCGGCACACGCTCGGGTGGGAGACCTCGCGGCCGATCCGCACCTCGGAGTAGAGGCGCTGGCGCCGCTCGGGCGAGAGCGTGCCGCGCACGAACTTGAGGGCCACCGCCTGTCCGAGCTTGGTGTCTTCGGCCCGGTAGACCTGGCCCATCCCCCCCTGGCCGAGCAGGGCGACGATGCGATAGCGCCCGGCCAGCATGGTCCCGGGAGTGAACCCCTGGCCGGAGTCGGCCCTCTCGGTCTCCTCGAGATCCCGGGAGGCGGTCCAGTCGGAGAGCCCGGAGCGCTCCCCGTCGTCGGGTTGGGGCGGCTGGTTCACCATTGACTTGGATTGGTCGGACGCATCTTAGCAGCCATGAGGTGCGGTTGCTCGGACCGTTCTCGGAGCGCGGCGGGGGCGCTTCAGGGGCCCGCTCCGCGGGCCCCTCGCGCGCCTGGAGCCGCGACGCACCTGTTCAGTCGGCGCTCAGCAGACGCCAGGACGAGGAGCAGCTGATTCGTTCAGCGCACTCGGGATGTTAGCCCCCGGCGATGGAGGGCACGAGGGTGACAGTGTCTCCGTCTTTCAACGCGGTGCCCAGGTTCTCGAGGAAGCGGACATCCTCGTCGTTGACGTACACGTTGACGAATCGGTTGAGCTCTCCCTCCCCGTCGAGAAGCCGACCCCGCAGCCCCGGGTGCTGCTCGACGAGCCGGTCGAGGACCTCGCGGATGGTCCCGCCCTCCAGCTCGACCTTGGACTGGTCGCCCACGTGCCCGCGCAGCGCGGTCGGGATGTGCACACTCACCGTCTCGGCCATCACTATCTCCCTCCTCCCGGGGCCGCTACCTCGGGGCTCCCGGTCCCCGAGGCCCCCGGGGCTCGTTCGACGACGGCGGCCAGGGCCTCGGGCCGCGCGGCGATCACCGGCACCGACGGGAGCCGCCCTGCCTGCACCTCGATGGTCTTCAGGCCGTTTCCGGTGATGCAGACACAGATCGACTCGTCCCGGGGAATGGTCCCGGCCTCGATCAGCTTGATCGCCGCGGCGAGCGTCGTCCCCCCCGCGGGCTCGGTGAAGATCCCCTCCGTCCGGGCGAGGAGGTCGATCGCAGCCAGGATCTCGGGGTCCGTGGCCGAGGCCCCGGAGCCGCCGGACTCCGCCACCACGCGGATCGCGTAGGGCCCGTCGGCGGGGTTTCCGATGGCGATGCTCTTCGCGATCGTGTCGGGCTTCTGCGGCTGGAACCGCTCGGAACCCGCCTGGATCGCCTGGACGACAGGATCGCAGCCCGAGGCCTGGGCCGCGTGGATCCGCGGGCCGTTGTCCTCGACGAGCCCGAGGGTGACGAGCTCGCGGTACGCCTTCCAGACCTTGGGCAGGATCGTCCCCCCCGCCACCGGCACCACGCTGTGGCGCGGCAGTCGCCATCCCATCTGCTCGGCGATCTCGAAGCCGTGGGTCTTGGCCCCCTCGGTGTAGTACGGACGCAGGTTCACGTTCACGATGGCCCAGCCGAAGCGGTCGACCACCTGGGTGCACAGGCGGTTGACGGCATCGTAGTTGCCCTGGACCTTGACCATCTTCGGCCCGAAGACCAGCGTCCCCACCACCTTCCCCTCTTCGAGGTCGTGGGGAATCAGCACGATCGCCTCCAGACCCGCCGCCGCCGCGTGCGCGGCCACGCTGTGGGCGAGGTTTCCGGTGGAGGCGCAGGCGACCGTCTCGAAGCCGAACTCCACCGCCCGGGTCAGGGCCACGGAGACCACGCGGTCCTTGTAGCTGAAAGTCGGGTAGTTGGCGCTGTCGTCCTTGATGTAGAGCTCCCGGACGCCCAGCTCCTTCGCGAGGCGCTCGGCCCGCACGAGGGGGGTGAAGCCCGAGCGCAGCCCGGCCACCGGCTCGCCGTCGACCGGGAGTAGATCCCGGTAGCGCCACAGCGACCGCGGGCCCGCCTCGATGCCCGCCCGGCTGACCGTGGCCTTCATGGCGTCGTAGTCGTAGGCCACCTCGACCGGGCCGAAGCAGGCGTCGCACATCATCCGCGGCTCCACCGGGTAGCCGGCTCCGCACTCCTTGCACTCGAGCCCACGGATGAAGCTCATCGCGCCCTCCTCCCTGCCCCCTCGGCCCGGGCCATTCCCGTACTCCGGGGGCGCCCAGAAAACAAAAGGCCCGAAGCGTGTCGCTCCGGGCCTCCTGGGTCTCCGCGTTCTGATGCCGCTCTAGCCGGTCGAGAGCGCACGCGGAGCCCGGGGCCCGGGACACATGCCCTCCATTCGGCGGCGACAGTAGAAGCGGATGGTCACTATGGTGGCTTTATACCGGTACGGACCCCACGCGGTCAAGGTGGGGCCCCGACGGAGCCGACCGGGCGGCGGAGGACGGGCTGGGGGCAGACGACGGCCCTCGGGCGTTTTCGCGCACTTGACAGACACCGATTCCTTGACTATTTTGTCCAGTATGGAAGCACGGGCTGCCTGCGCCATGTGTTGTTGTCGCGCGCAGGGGCCCGTGTCTCGGGGCGCCGGCTAGAGCCGCCACAGTCGGTCGTCCACACACGAGGGCCCATCACCCACAGGGAGTGATGGGCCTTTTGCTTTGGAGGAGGAAGGTTGCCCGCGGGACCGGCCGTCGGTTGGGAGTCGAGAGGGGTCACTCCGCTCGTCCGTCATCCGCTGCTCGCCCGAATCGGCGACACCCCTCTGGTCGAGCTGCAGCGTGTCCCCCGCGGCAGCGGCCTCCGGATCTTCGGAAAGCTCGAGAGCGCGAACCCGGGGGGCAGCGTGAAGGACCGGGCGGCCCGAGGCATCGTGCAGCACGCGCTGCTCACCGGGGTGCTCCCGGGACGGCGGTTGCTCGACGCCTCGAGCGGGAACACCGGGATCGCCTACGCCATGCTCGGCGGCGCGCTGGGCTTCGGGGTGACGCTCTTCCTGCCCGCCTCGGCCAGCCCGGAGCGCAAGCGGATCCTGCGTGCCTACGGCGCCGAGGTGATCGAGACCGACCCGCTCGAGGGCACGGACGGAGCCATCCGCGAGGCGCGGCAGCGGGCGGAAGACGAGCCGGACCGCTACTACTACGCGGACCAGTACTCCAACCCCGCCAACCCCCGGGCCCATGAGACGACGACCGGGCCCGAGATCCTTCGGCAGCTCAGGGGCCTGCCGCTCGACGTGTTCGTGGCCGGCCTCGGGACCAGCGGCACGTTCGTGGGGACCGCGCGGTACCTGAAGCAGGCGAGCCCGCGGACCAGCCGGGTGTCGGTCCAGCCGGACGGTCCGCTCCATGGCCTCGAGGGGCTGAAGCACATGGCGTCGGTCATGGTCCCGGCCATCTGGGACCCGGCCCTCGCCGTTTCTTCCGTGGGCATCGCGACCGAGGAGGCGCAGGAGATGACGCGTCGCCTGGCCCGCGAGGAGGGTCTCCTGGTGGGACTCTCGTCCGGGGCCGCGGTGGCGGCCGCCCTCCGCGCGGGCCGCGAGGCAGAGGCGCGGACCGTGGTGGCGATCCTGCCCGACGGGGGCGAACGCTACCTCTCGGACGGCTTCTGGGAGGCGAGATGAGCGACCCCGAACCGCGGCCCGTCCGCCTGACGCGGGCGGTCCTCGAGGAGATCCGGGCCGAGGCCACCCGGGCCTACCCGCATGAGGCCTGCGGCGCGCTGATCGGCCCCGCCCCCGGCGAGGTGCGGGAGACCCTGGCTCTTCCCAACCAGGATGAGGACAGCCCG
>Ga0316577_10001533_pt1 | contig 10964 bp, 9 predicted proteins | sample S5NA_FD_203073 | JGI IMG/M metagenome (GOLD analysis project Ga0316577, IMG submission 203073) | Rhizosphere microbial communities from salt marsh grasses in Alabama, United States - S5-7_050615r2r1 | ecosystem: Host-associated > Plants > Roots > Rhizosphere | place: USA: Alabama | collected... | reverse complement strand
ATGCGGGCCAGCTCCCTGGGAGGGATGTTCCGATCGGCCACCAGCTGGGTAAGGAGGAGCTCCGCCGATCCGTCGAAGATCTTCTCCAGGATCCTGGCCAGGGCGTTTCCACCAGCTTCCTGGGGCTGAACCACCGGGAAGTAGCGGTAGGCCCTCCCTTCCGCCTCGTGGCGAACGGCCCCCTTCTCCTCCAGGATCTGTAGAATCTTCAAAATGGTGGTATAAGCCACCGACTCCCCCAGCGTGTCTCGGACCTCGGCCACCGACCCTGATCCTCGTCGCCAGAGAACGCTCATGATGTCCAGCTCACGATCGGTGAAGGCCGGAGTCTTCACGGGTGACCATCTCCTTTCAAGGGCGCCTTCCCCGCTTTCGACACCAGGGCGCGGGGCTATCTACGAATCTCTTCGTAGATAATAGGAGGCAGGGGTACCCCTGTCAACGAAAAGTTTCGTAGAAACCTTTCGAGAGGAGCCCGAACCGGGGTTTCCACCCCCTCTGCCTCCGTGACGGACCCCCCTCTTTCCCGGGGTACGGGATCCCGGAGGCACGGCCGGGGTTCAGAAGGAGGAGCGCGTACCTCACGATCCCTGGCCCACGCCACCGTTCATGTCCGAACCCAACAGCCGTGCCCACTCCCAGGCTCCCAGCGTGGTCACCCCGGACTACTCCGGCTTCCAGCGGGAGGACCTGATCCGGTATTCCCGGCATTTCGTGCTTCCCAACGTAGGCCCCGAAGGACAACGGAAGCTGTCGAACGCCAAGGTCCTTCTCGTGGGCGCAGGCGGACTGGGCTCGCCGACGGCTCTCTACCTGGCGGCGGCGGGTGTGGGAGAGTTGGGGATCGTAGATGCGGACCTCGTGGACCTCTCCAACCTTCAGCGTCAGGTCCTCCACGGGATCCACCAGCTGGGCCAGAGGAAGGTGAGCTCGGCGAAGGACCGCCTGTGGGAGCTGAATCCCAACGTAGAGGTGATTCCCCACGGGGTTCGGCTCGCAGCCTCCAATGCCATGGAGCTGCTGGCCCCCTACGACCTCGTAGTGGACGGGAGCGACAACTTTCCTACCCGGTATCTCGTGAACGACGCATGCGTGCTCCTGGGCAAGCCCTATGTGTACGGGGCCGTGGACCGGTGGGAGGGGCAGGTGTCCGTGTTTGCTGCCCCCGGGGGTCCCTGCTATCGGTGTCTCTTCAGAGAGCCTCCCCCTCCGGGTCTCGTCCCCAGCTGTGCCGAGGCAGGGGTCCTGGGTGTCCTTCCCGGCGTCGTCGGGGCCCTCCAGGCCACCGAGGCGGTGAAGACGATCCTGGGTGTGGGGGAGACGCTGGTGGGACGGCTTCTCCTCTTCGACGCCCTCGCCATGTCCTTCAGGGACGTCCGACTCAGGAGGAACCCGGAGTGTGCGGTCTGCGGTGACGAGCCCACCCAGCACGAGCTGGTGGACTATGATCTCTTCTGCGGATTCGAGCCGGACGCGGCCTCCGCCGGGCGAGAGCCCCTCCCTCAGCTCACGCCCACGGAAGTGCTCGCCGCCCTGGACACCCGCCCGTCTCCCCTCCTTCTGGACGTTCGGGAGCCCCACGAATGGGAGATCGGAAACCTGGAGGCCAGGGGAGCCATTCTCATCCCGTACGCCCAGGTGAGGGAAAGGGTGGGGGAGCTCCCGAGGGACCGATCCATCGTGGTCTACTGCCACGTGGGGGTCCGGAGTGCCCTGGTGGCGGAGACACTCCGGTCTCTGGGCTTCCCCGCCGTTGCGAACCTGAAGGGAGGGTACCTGGCCTGGACCGAGGAGGTGGACCCCAGCCTGACGCGCTACTGAGGGGTGGCGCCCCCTGGGACGCAGCGATGCCCGGATCCCGGGGGATTGCCGGCTCGAGGTACTAGTACCTTACCAGGGAGAGAATCTCCTGCAGGACCCCCGCGGTCTGGGGGAGGATGGCCTCCTCGAGCTTCGGGGCGTATGCCACCCACGTGTCCAGCGATCCCACCCGGCGAATTGGCCCGTCCAGCCAGGGGAAGAGCTCGTCGGCGACCCGTGCCGCGATCTCCGATCCCAGCCCCCAGGACAATGAATCTTCGTGGGCGATGAGGACCTTGCTGGTCTTCCTCACCGAGGTGGCGATGGTCTCCATGTCCAGGGGGCTCAGGGTCCGAAGATCGATGACCTCCACCTCGACGCCATGGTCCTCCGAGGCGAGCTTCGCGGCATCCAAGGAGCGTTTCACCAGGGCTCCGGCGGTCACCAGCGTCAAGTCGGACCCCTCCCTCACCACCCTGGCCTTTCCGAAGGGAATCATGAACTGAGGTCCCGGGTTCCGCCCCTTGTTGTAAACCTGCCGATAGAGATGCTTGTGCTCCAGGAAGATCACCGGGTCTTCGCACCGGATGGCCGTACGGAGGAGTCCGTTGGCGTCCTCGGCCGTAGAGGGAAGGACCACCCGGAGCCCCGGAGTATGGAGAAACAGGGTCTCCCCTGTCTGGGAGTGATACGGCCCTCCCCCCTTCAGGTATCCGCCGTAGGTAACCCGAACCACCACGGGAGCGGAGAAATTCCCGTTGGACCGGTAGCGCATCATGGCCAACTCGTCCCGAAGCTGCATGAACGCCGGCCAGATGTAGTCGAAGAACTGGATCTCCACCACCGGCCTCAAGCCCCGGATCGCCATTCCAATGGCGCGGCCGATGATGTTGGCTTCTGCCAGGGGGGAGTTGAACACGCGGACGCCTCCGAACGCCTTCTGGAGGCCATATGTCACCTTGAACACGCCTCCCTTGCCCTTCACCTCCGCCAGTGCCTCCTCCCGCGACGCGTCTGCGACATCCTCCCCGAACACCACGATCCTCGGGTCCCGGTCCATCTCCTCTCGGATGCAGGCGTTGAGGAGGTCCACCATGGTGAGGAGGGGAGAGCCCTCCTCATAGGAAGGCGTGCTTTCCGTGTCGAACGCGGGCCCCGTGGGGTCCACCGAGTCCGAGTAGAGGTGATCCAGGACGGAGCTCGGATCCGGCTGGGGATGGGTCACCGCCTCCTGGGCGGCGTGGCCCACCTCCGCCTCCGCTTCCACCTCCAATCGCGTCAACTCCTCCTCTCCAGCGACCCCCAGCTCCAGGATGAGGGACCTGGTACGGGTCAGAGGATCTCTTTCCTCCTGCTCCTCCCTCTCGGCCGCGGGGCGGTACATCCGCTCGTCATCGGACATGGAGTGGGAGTAGGGTCGGGTGACGTGGGCGTGGAGCAGGGCCGGTCCCTCTCTCGCCCGGACATGCTCCACCACTTCCTTTCCCGCCCGCCAGGATTCCAGGACGTCCGTGCCGTCGCACTCCCGGACCAGGAGATTCGGGAATCCCGAGACCAGCCGGGAGATGGATCCTCCGGCGGTCTGAACCTCCACGGGCACGGAGATGGCGTACCCGTTGTCCTGCACCAGGAAGAGGACCGGGAGCTTCAGGTTGGATGCCGTGTTCAGGGCTTCCCAGAACTCCCCCTCAGAAGTCGCGCCTTCTCCGGAGGCAACCAGGACCACCTCGTCCTCGCGGTAGTTGATGACCTCCTCCTTGAGCGCATCGTGGAGGGCCGCCCGATAACCCGCCTCGGCGGTACCCACGGCCTGGAGGAATTGGGTCCCCGTGGGAGAGGAAGTGCTGGCGATCTGATGTTCGGGGCTCGTGGGATGCCCGGGCATCTGCCGCCCCCCGGTCTGGGGGCAGTCGGCCGCCCCCACCGCCTGGAGGAGCTGATCCAGGGGGCTCATGCCCAGGGCAAGGGCCAACGCCCGGTCCCGGTAGTAGGGGTAGAACCAATCCTGGCCCGGCCTGAGGTGGCTGGCCAGGGCCACCTGAACCGCCTCGTGCCCGGCCCCCGAGATCTGGAAGAAGATCTTGTTCTGACGTTTGAGGCTGATCTCGCGGTCGTCCAGTCGCCTGGCCGTAACCATGGTCCGATAGAATCGGAGTAGCGCCTCGGGCCCCAGGCCCTCCAACAGGTTTTCAGACCCCAATGTCCTCTCCTGGCCGCTTCGAAGCATGTGACTGGGGTTCGCGTGGCCCCAGTGACCCGTGTGAGAAGATAGTCGGGGAAGGGAGCCGGGCTACCCCTCCCCCTCCATCTCCGACGCAAGCTCCATCGCATCCACGATGGGGGGGCCGCAGGTATAATCCCGGCAGATGTAGGCAGTGACCTTTCCCTCCCTCATGGTCCGTCCCTCCAGGAGCGGAAGAGGGGGGAGGGAGGAAGGGTCCCCTCCCAGGACGACCTTGTTCGGTGCGTACGGCCGGTGGGTCTCCTGCAACATCGCCTTCGTCTCCGGGGCCTCGGGGGACCCCAGGAGCACGACCTCCAGGGGAATGGAAAGCTGGGAAGTCAGCAGTGAGAGGAGACGGCCGAACGCCGAGGGAATCCGACCCATCTCTCCTTCCTCTCCCCCCAGCGCCCGTTCCGCCAATTCCAGGTATCGGTCCTCCCCGAACAGCCGCCCCGCCCTCATCAAGAGCTCCACCGCCAGGGAGTTTCCAGAGGGGGTGGCGTTGTCCACGACGTCCCGGGGCCTGACGATCAGCTTCTCCCCGTCCCTGGGTGTGTCATAGAAGATCTGGGTATCCCTATCCCAGAAGAGATTCACGGTGAGATCCGCCAGCTTCCAGGCCTCGTGCAGCCACCGTGGCTCGAGGGTGGCTTCGTGAAGGGTGAGAAGCGCGTTGCCCAACCCCGCGTAGTCCTCCAGAAATCCCGGCGTCTTGCCGGGCTCCTCGTTCCAGCTCCTCAGAAGCCGAGGGCCGTCCCTGAGGGATCCAAGGAGAAAATCGGCGTTCTTCTTCGCGGCCTGGAGGTATTCCTCCCGCCCCAGGACCACGCCGGCCTCAGCCAGGGCACGGAGGACGAAGCTGTTCCACCCGGTCAGGACCTTCTCGTCCCGGAACGGGGCTTTCCGGCGGCTGCGATACTCTCTCAGTGCCTCCCGGCCCCGGGCCAGCTCTTCCTCCAGCTCCTGGAGGGGGATCCCCTCCGACTCCGCCACGGAGGAGAGGGGCCCCTGCAGGGTGAGGATGTTCCGCCCCTCGAAGTTCCCCCTCTCGGAGACGCCGTAGATCCTCCGGAACACCTCTCCCGACTCCTTCCCGAGAACGGCGTCCACCTCCAGGGGCTTCCAGAGATAGAACAGGCCTTCCTCTCCTTCCGAGTCGGCGTCCCTGGCGGAATAGAACCCCCCGAGGGGGTCCGCGAGGTCTTCCAGGATGTAGTCCAGTGTGGAGGTCACCGTCTCCCTGAGCTCCTCATCGCCGCTGATCTGGTACGCCTGGAGGTAGATCCGGGCCAGGAGGGCGTTGTCGTAGAGCATCTTCTCGAAGTGGGGAACCCGCCAGCGGGCGTCCACCGAATACCGATGGAATCCACCCCCCAGGTGATCCCTGATCCCCCCCCGGGCCATGCCTCGGAGGGTGCGGAGCACCATGTCCAGCGCCTCCGGCTCGCCGGACCTGTGATGGTATCGGAGAAGAAACTCCAGGGTCGTGGGTTGGGGGAATTTTGGAGCGGGGTGGAACCCTCCATGTACCCGGTCGAACCGGTCCCGAAGGAACCGGAAAGCATGAACGAGCGTTCGGGGAGAGAGCTCCCCCGCAACCGGAGCGCTCGCTGCACCGGGGCCCGCCGCGGCACGAGGGGGCCGGGACCGGGCCTCCGGGCTGATGGCATCCAGGAGCTGATCCGAGCCCATCTCCACTTCTGCTCTACGGTGTCGATAGGCGTTTCGCACCGCCTCCAGCACATGCCGGAAGGAGGGCATCCCGTGCCTGGGCTCCGGGGGGAAGTAGGTACCCCCGTAAAACGCCTTTCCCTCGGGGGTGAGAAAGACCGTCAGGGGCCACCCGCCCCGCCCCGTCAGGGCCTGGACGGCCCGCATGTAGATTCCATCCAGGTCCGGCCTCTCCTCCCGGTCCACTTTGATGTTCACGAACCAGTCGTTCATCAGGGTGGCGATGGCCTCGTCCTCGAAGGACTCCCGCTCCATCACGTGGCACCAATGGCAGGCCGAATACCCTATGGAGAGAAGGATCGGCTTGTCCTCCGTCCGGGCACGATCCAGCGCCTCAGCAGTCCAGGGATACCAATCCACGGGATTGTGGGCGTGCTGAAGGAGATAGGGGCTCTTCTCCTGGAGGAGGCGGTTCGGCACGTCTACTCCTGCGAGGGTTCGATGTAGGGGTGGCTCTCTCGTTCCAGCGGGCCCGAACCCTCCTCTTTCCAAGCACAGTGGCCGGTCGGCGGCCGAGCCGCTCCTGGCGGGGAAGGTCTGGACGTCGGGCACAGGCTCGTTGGAGTCCCTGGCGCGCATCGGAACCTACCCCAAAGGGGGGAACGTTGCTCCCTGGAAACACCCACGGGAAGACCGGGTCAGTCTGGCCCCGTAACGGGGAACCCGCAACCATGCCACCGGTCCAGCCCGCCCCGGGTCCAGGGTGAGAGGGCATCCCTTCCTACGCTGGATCTTTGTAAGTCCTTGGTCCGGTTGTATCTTCGAAATAGACGGCCTGGCCGCGGTGCGGCGGGTCCTTCTTCTCGGTCTATCGGGGACGGGGGAACGACGGTTCCCGATGGAAGCCTGGAGGGTCTGGTTTTGGGAAAGTTTCTGTTGTTCCTGCTCCTGGGTCTGGGCGCAGCGCTCTATTTTCCGCAGACCCGGCCGGTGGTCCTGGATACGCTGGCTCCGGTGCTGAACCCCATCCTCACCTGGCAGACCAAAGGGGAGATGGCGCAGATCACCCGGGAGCTCCAGATGATCAACCGGGAGGGCCAGGCCCTTCCGGAGCCGGGGGGGGATTTTCAGGCCTGGATGGGGCGCAACTTCCAGGGAGGAGACCGGGAGGACAGCTGGGGTAACCCCTATACGCTGGTCACCTGGCCCGACTCCGTCGGGGTCGTCTCCAAGGGGCCGGACCTGGAAATTCATACCCCGGACGACATCGTCGAGACCGCCCTCATACCTCGGCAGAGAAGACGGCGCTGAGGGCGGCCAGGATGGGTCTCGACGGGCTCCTCACTCAAATGGGGGGCCTTTTCTTCTTCCCCCTTCTCAGAATGCGAAGCCCACGGAGAAGATGTAGAGGGCGTTCAACGTCCCCTCCCCCAGGAGTACCCCGATGAGGCACTTCCAGAGAGGGACCTCCAGTGTGCTCGCCACGTAGATGATCAGATCGGTGGGAACCACCGGGAAGAGACTCCACCCCACAATGATGGGGAGCTCCTTGTTGCTCAGGGCCTCCCTCACCTTCACGCTTTTCCGGGGGTACCGGGCCTCGAACGCCGTCCCGATGCCGAGAAAGCGGGCGAAGTGATACACAATGGTGGACGAAGTGAGGATGCCCACCAGATTGATTCCGTACGCGATCTCCGGGGAGAAGAGAAGAACCCCGCCAATGGCGAAAGGGGTGGAGGGGATGAAGGTCAGGCCCAGGATGGAGAGAAGGAGAAGGTAGCTGGGGATGACCAGGATCCGATTCTCGTTCACCAGAGCCCGAATGACCTCCACGTCCAGGGTATCGCGGTGGGTGAGGTAGAGGGAGAGAACCAATCCAACCAGGGTCAGCCAGGCGATGAAGGTCTTCTTCTTGAACTTGGGCGTCTGTTCCGTCATCCCGCACCGTCCCCGAGAGGGGCGTCTGAGGCTTCTTCCCACGGCCCGGGAGCCGCCTCTCCCTTGGCGACGGGGGGTTGAAGAGCCAGCTTCCCATTGACATGCGCTTCGAACGCAAGCTTCAATCTCTGCAATCCCGGCCAGCGGGAGAACCCCCAGTGGAGAACCCCCTGTGGAGATCACCCCCGACCACCCAGGCCCACCCATGATGAAGGTGGCCCTGACCGGCAATGTGGCCTCAGGAAAGACGACGCTCGCCCGGATCTGGGCCGGAGAGGGAGTGCCCTTGATCTCGGCCGACGAGTTGGCGAGAGAGGCCGTGGCCCCGGGGACCCCGGGTCTGCGGGCCGTCACGACGCTCCTTGGTCCTGGGGCCCTCAAGGGGGATGGCACCCTGGACCGGGATCGTGCGAGATCCATGGTCTTCAGGGATGTCTCCCTCCGGAAGGAGCTGGAAGGAATCCTGCATCCCATCATTCGTGGCCTTCGGGATGACCGGATGGGGCAGGTGGCCCGGCAGGGGAGTCCTCTGGTGGTGGCCGAGATCCCCCTTCTCTTCGAAGTCGGCCTGGAGGGGGAGTATGACGTCGTGGTCCTGGTTCACGCCCCGTACGAGGAGAGGCTTCGGCGCCTGACCCGGATCAGGGGGTTGGAGGAGGAAGAGGCTCGTCGAATCCTGGACTCCCAGATACCGTCGGAGGAGAAGCTGCGCCGGGCTTCATACGTGATCCGGAACGATGGTTCGGAGGAGGACCTTGCCGTAAGAGCCCTGGCACTCCTGGACCTGCTCAGAGCGCGCGCTGTGGGAAGGGGGGTGTCGTGACGGACAGGATGCGTCTGGACCTGCACCTCCACACTCGAGCGTCCTGGGATTGCCTCTCGGATCCGGAAGCCATCCTGGAGAGGGCCCTGGAGCGGGGAATCCAGAGGGTCGCCATGACGGACCACAACCGCCTGGACCTGGCGTTGGAGATGCATCAGGCCCATCCGGAGGCTGTGATCCCGGGGGAGGAAGTGCGGACGAAGGAGGGGATCGATCTCATTGGCCTCTACATTCGGCGCGAGATTCCCAGGGGGACCCCGGCGGAGGAGGCCTGTCGTCTCATACGAGAGGACGGAGGAATCATCTACCTCCCACATCCCTATGCTCCGGGGAAGGGTGGATCGGGCCGGTACGCGGAGGCCCTGGCGCCCCTCGTGGAGGTGGTGGAGGTCTTCAACGCCCGGCTTCATCCCGGTAGACTGAATCTCCCCGCTCGCGATCTGGCCCTCACCCACCAGAAGCTTCAAGGGGCCGGATCGGATGCTCACACCGTCCGGGAAGTGGGTGGAGCCTGGGTGGAAGTGCCCAGGCATGAAAACCGGCCGGAGGCCCTCCTGGCGGCTCTCGCCCGGGGGAAGCCTGGAGGGACCACGACGCCCTACTGGGTCCATCTGGCCTCCACCTGGGCCAAGATCCGGAAGGGTCTCCCCGGCTGAGGCCCGGTCCCGGGGTATCCGCCTCGACCCGCGACCTCCCCGGGGAGGCGCTTCCCGCCACCGAAGTGGAACCCGGAGAAGCCTTGACGGTGAGAAAACAGAGCCTCTAACCTTTCCCGCCCATGAGCTACGAAACTCCACATTACCGCATGGGGGCCGTCCGGGAGGTCCTGGACGCCCTCTCCGGCGCGCAACGGATCCTCCTCACGACTCATGTCAACGCGGACGGGGACGGCGCGGGGTGCGAGGTGGCCATGGCCGAGTGGCTTCGGGCGCAGAGGAAGGAGGCCTGGATCATCAACCCGACCCCCTTTCCCGAGAGCTTCAGCTTCCTTCTCAGGGACGCGGCCTGGTGCCTGGACCCCGGGGCTGCCAGGGCCAGGGAGGTAGCCAGTGCGGCCGACCTGGCCGTGGTCCTGGACACGGGAGAGGTTCCCCGGTTGGGGAGGGTGCAGACCCTGATTCGAGGGCTCTCCAAAATCGTGGTGGATCACCATCCCGCCGGGCCCGATCCCATCCAGGGCCTTTCCCTTCGAGATCCCGAGGCCGGGGCTACGGGGGAGCTTGTCTTCGACCTGCTGGCTGCGTCGGGGAGAGAGTGGACCTCGCACTCCGCTCTGGGCGTGTACGTGGCCATTCTCACCGACACAGGCTCATTCCGCTTCAGCAACGCCTCTCCACGGGTCCACCGGATCGTGGCGGAGCTCCTGGAGCTGGGCGTGGATGCGGAGGTGACCCACCGGAAGGTCTACGGTGACTATCCCTTGAGGAAGCTCCAGCTCCTCCGGGCCTGTCTGGGTGAGCTGGAGGTGGATCCCCGGGGGGACCTGGCGTGGATGACGGTCCCCACCCTGGCCTACAACGCCCTCTCGGCCACCCCCGACGACCTGGAGGGCCTGGTGGACTATCCCCGGGCCATACGGGACGTGGAGGTGGGGCTTCTCTTCCGGGAAACGATCCGGGGAGGTACCAAGGTGTCTTTCCGATCCAACGGGGATGTGGATGTGAATGTCCTGGCACGGCGATTCGGCGGAGGGGGGCACACCAAGGCGGCGGGAGCCCTGGTGGAAGGGCCCCTGGACAAAGTCCGAAGTGAGGTCATCGAGGCGACCCGGCGGGCGATCCGGTCCGGGCCGGAAGAAGTGGAGGGTCCTTGAACGTCAAGAGCGTCCCCGGGGATTCGCCGGTTCCGGACGCACTGGGCCGAGTACTCCAGGCAATCGGGGATCAGGTGGGTGGGGAGAGGGTGGATAGGGTCTGGATCTTCCCGCCCCTCATCCGGGGAAGAAAGGAGTGGGGGCTCGTGGCCGTCAGTGGGATGACGCCGCAGACCGGGCGACGGACTCTCTACACGGTCCGGTACTCGGCAGAGCTCACGGGCACGGGGAGCTCGCTGGACTTCGGTATCACCGTGGAGGGGGAAGCCCCGCCCGATCGCCTTCCCCGGGTGATGGACGGAGTGGTTCGTCGGAGCGATCTTCAACTGGGAGAAGCGAGGGAGGTGCTGATCTTCGGCGATGTCGAAAAGCTCGGTGCTCTGGTGAGGGAATACGGGGGCAGCCATGAGCCGCAAACCCCGGAGGGGGAACCATGACCGACATACCTCCACCGCTGAGGCTGTTCCGAAGGTACCTGAAGGAGCAGCGCCTCCCCGTGACTCAACAGAGGGAGGCCATCGCCCAGCTGGTGTTCTCCACCGTGGGACATCTCTCGGTGGAGGAGATGGAGGCCACCCTGCGGCAGGAGGGAAACCGAATCGGGAAGGCGACTATCTACCGAACGCTGGACCTCCTGGTTCGGAGTCGGCTGGTGGTGGAGCACGACTTCGGGGAGGGGTTCAAGCGGTACGAGA
>Ga0316577_10001532_pt1 | contig 10969 bp, 7 predicted proteins | sample S5NA_FD_203073 | JGI IMG/M metagenome (GOLD analysis project Ga0316577, IMG submission 203073) | Rhizosphere microbial communities from salt marsh grasses in Alabama, United States - S5-7_050615r2r1 | ecosystem: Host-associated > Plants > Roots > Rhizosphere | place: USA: Alabama | collected... | reverse complement strand
GCCTGTTGGATGTCGGTTGCCACATCGGCGTGTTTGTGGAGATTGCTGCGCGCCACGGCTGGGATGCCTGGGGCGTCGAACCATCCCACTGGGCAGCGCGTCAGGCCAGGAAAAATGGTCTCCAAGTGGTCGAAGGCACCATGGACACGGCCGATCTCGATGATGCGTCCTTCGATATCATCACCATGTGGGATGTAATCGAGCATCTGGAACGTCCATCCGCTGAGGTTAGCCACGCCTATCGACTGCTGAAACCCGGTGGGTTGTTGGTGGCACACACGATGGATCTAGACAGCCTATTCGCACGCATCATGGGCCCGCGCTGGCCGTGGCTCATGGAGATGCATATCTACTACTTTACACGGCGCACTTTGGCAATTTTGATGCAAAAGAATGGCTTCGACGTATTGAGCGTGCAGTCTCAGGGTCGCTACTTGCGTCTGGGATACCTGGCGACACGCATAGGTGCCTACAGTGACTTGCTCGGAAGGGCTCTGGGATGGTGTTTTAACCAGCTGCGACTAGGTCAGCGTGCCATTCCCATCAACTTGGGAGATCTGGTCACCATCTACGCACAAAAGCCCCACCTTGCGGTGAAAGGATAGGTTCATGGCGGACACGCGCAACGATCTACTTTTCCGGGGCGATATCGCCTATTTGGCCCCCTATATCGCGCATCTGATCGAGCGTGAAGCTGAACGTCAGGCACGCAAACTGATTATGATCCCATCCGAGAGCTACGCTCCACTGGCCGTGCGGCAGGCATTGGGATCCGTTTTCCAAAACGTCTATGCCGAGGGCTATCCCGCAGTGCGGGCCACTCGGGATTCAGAGGCCTTGCTGATGGATGATGCGCATCAGCTGACCTATTATCGTCGCTACGCAGACCGCCGTTTCTACAAGGGCGTGGAGTATGTGGATATCGTCGAAGCTCTGGCGGGACGTCGCGCGGCCGAGTGCTTTGCCAGTGACGTCGTTCCTGCAACGGCGATTCGGGCCAACGTCCAACCGCTATCCGGGTCAGCAGCCAACTTGGCCATCTATGACACGTTCATGAGCGCGGGCGATACATTGATGGGTCTGGATCTATTCCAAGGCGGACATCTCACTCACGGCAGCGAGTTCAACATCTCGGGCAAGCGCTACAACGTCGTTTCATACGGTGTGGACCCCAGTACCGAAAAACTCGATTATGACCAGATAATGGAGCTGGCGTTAGCCCATCGCCCTCGTGTCATTGTCGCGGGCTACACTGCCTACCCCTGGGCGCCCGATTGGGCCAGGTTCCGCGAAATCGCCGACAGCGTGGACGCACTGCTTGTGGCCGACATTGCGCACACAGCGGGGTTGGTGCTTGGCGGCGTCTATGCCAACCCCGTCGGCATAGCTGACGTGACGGTATTTACCACGCACAAGACCTTGGGAGGGCCACGCGGCGCCGTCATCCTCACCACCGACGAGGACAAAGCGGACTTGATCGACATGGCCGTCTTTCCCGGCGCGCAGGGAGGTCCGCACGTCAACAAGTTCGCCGCCCTATGCGTGGCCTTTGAACTAGCCAAAACGGAGCAGTTCCGACAGATTCAAAAGCTCACCGTCGAAAACGCCCGTGCGCTGTCGCAGGCTTTCCAAGCCCGCGGCTTGCGCGTCGCCTATGGCGGCACGGATACACACATCGTCATGTTGGACGTCAGCGCCATAAAGGGCCCGGGCGGGGGCAGCTTCCCGCTCCGAGGCGAGATCGCGGCGCGCATTTTGGACTTGGCCGGCATTGTCGTCAACAAGAACACTATACCCGGCGACACACTCACCGCCTTGGCCAGCGGGGTCCGCTTTGGTACACCTTGGGTCACACAACGGGGTTTGGCACCAACAGATATGGAGGCCATAGCCGACATCGTCCACAGGGTCGTCAGTCACATCCATCCCTTTGCCTATCATGGACTAGCCGGCGAGTTACCTCGCGGAAAGATCGATCTGGACGTGTTGGAAAAGGCGAAATGTGACACGACTGCCCTGGCGGGAAAAGCAGGCATCGATTTCGAGGTGACCGAAAGCGGGTATCCGCACTTTTACGTCGACCGTGGTCTACCGCCACAGACGCCATATCTAGAGATAAGCGGCTGGCGGGCGCGTCCTTTCTTACAGGAGGTCAGCACCAGCAACCTGGCGAAGATGGGGCCGGGCGAGGCCACACATACTTTCCTACTGGATCGCAAGGGGACGCTTGTAGATCACGTTGCCGTGGCCCGACTGCATCCAGATGAACACGGCCGGGACCGTTATCTTTTGCGCACCACACCGGACGCAACCCAGCGGGTCACGGCCTGGCTGCGCGGTCTGGCCGATGGCTACATTCTATTCGACGAGGGGGACGTGTTCCGCAAGGTGCAAGGCCCTGTGGTCGTCCGCGAGGTCGCTGAACCCGGCGGGGTGCTCCGCGATAAAGCCCCAAGCGAGAGCTTGGAACCAGGCATAGCGGGACAAAAGCTGTTGGGGCGATATCCCGATCGATTCGACCTGACCCAGCCGTACTTTGTGGGACAGAGCCTGCTAAAGAGTGCCAAGAGAAGGGTTGAAAAGGCCGAATGGATCTGGACCGAGCCAGAAGACACGCCGCTGAAACGTACAGTTCTGTTCGACAGCCACAAGGCCCTGGGGGCCAGGATCGTGCCTTTTGCGGGTTGGGAGATGCCGGTTTGGTACAGCAGCGTGAGTGAGGAGCACGCTGCGATCCGGCAAAGCGCAGGGCTGTTTGATGTGAGCCACATGGGCTGTTTTGAGGTCTCAGGGCCGCACGCCATTGCCTTCCTGGACGCCGTGATCACCAACTATGCCCACTGGCTGAACGACGGGGAATCTTGTTATGCCTACCTCCTGGACCCCGATGGACACCCCATCGACGACCTGATGGTATATCGCCTCAAGTCCGACCGCTTTCTGTTGGTCGTGAATGCCGCCAACGAGGACAAGGATTGGGATTGGCTCAACGCTGTCAATGCGCGCGAGGTGATGATCGACCGGCAGCGTCCGTGGGTGGAGATAGACGCGGCCGCGACGTTGCGCAACCTGAAGGATGCCGCTGCTGGAAAAGGCCAATTGCGCGACCTGGCGCTGCAGGGACCCGCATCAACCACCATTCTGCAAACTTGTACCGATGATCCCGCAACCCAAGCACGACTGGCGCGGGTACGCCGCACCGACTTGATCGCGGTTGAACTGTCGGGCATCCCGGTTATCGCCGCTCGGACCGGCTACACCGGTGAGGATGTTGGGTTTGAGCTTTTTGTCCACCCTGATGAACAGGTTGCGCTCTGGAACCTGCTGCTAGAAAAGGGGGAACCCTTTGGGATCAAACCCTGTGGGTTGGCTGCACGGGACAGCACGCGCACGGAGGCCGGGCTGCCGCTGTACGGGCACGAGCTGGCGGGGCCCTTTGATATCAGCCCCGCCGAGGCCGGCTTCGCGGGCTACGTGAAATACCACAAGACCTTCTTCGTCGGGCGGAATGTACTGCTGGCCCGCGACCTAAAGCGAGAGCGGGAGCTCATCCGCTGGCGAGTGAACCAGAAGGGCGTGCGTCGCCCCAACTGCGGCGATCCGGTCGTCAACAAGCGCGGACAGATGATCGGCAACGTCACCAGCTGCTCTATTGACGTTGAGGGCCTTTTACTAGGTCTGGCGATCGTCAATCGACGGTACGCGGAACCAGACACCCCCATTGGCATCTTCGTCCTGGGATCAGGCGCCAAAGATGCCCCGGACAAGCCCAAGTCAGAGCTTGTGCCAGGCGACAGGGTATTGCTGCCCATTGACGCTAGGGTGTTGCCACGCTTTCCTGAAAAAGACCGGCCGGGCCCGCTGCCTGCGACGGATTAGCGAGAGGCAACTATGCGTCAACCCACCAGCAAAAAACCCGGCCGACCGAACCTGTCCTCAGCCGGTCGCGTCTGGTCTCTACGCCCACGGCCGCGAAATCGCCTGTCCTGGCTGGGCGTCGCGCTGCTGTGGGTCTTTCTCACGGCGTGCCGCGGACAACCCACTTCGACCCCTACACCCATCTCCTCGCGCACGCCGACGGCGACAGTGACCAGGTCCGTGAATAGCGCCGCAACCGCGACGGTGACGGTGACAGTGACCAGGCCCGTGCATAGCGCTGCCACCGCGACGCTGTCGGAAAACAGCGTGTTTCTCCCCGCTGTGGTCGGGCCTGCCGCGCCGACGGCCACAGCGACGCCCTCACCCACTGCTACGCGCAAACCCACACGCACGCCCAAACCAACGGCCACGCCACTGCCCCCGGCGGTGTTTAAGCCCGGTTGGGGCGTTCAGGCCCACTTGTTTGGCGTTGACATCGACCAGGCCCTCAGTTGGGCGCAAGGGACCGGCGTCGAGTGGCTCAAGCAGCAGGTGGAATGGACCAACATAGAATTCGCGCAGGGCGAGTATGACTGGCGGGAGCTCGACAAGATTGTGGACAAAGCCGTCGGCTACGGCTTTAAATTGATGCTCAGCGTGAACCACGCCCCGCCCTGGACGCGGACCGAAACGGTGGAATACGGCCCGCCCCACGACCCAGCCGAATTCGGCCGCTTTATGAGCACCCTGGCGGGGCGGTATGCGGGCAAGGTAGCAGCCTACGAATTGTGGAACGAGCCCAACCTGCGGCGGGAGTGGCGCGGCGAGGAATTGGATCCGGCTCTGTTTGTGGCGCTGATCCGCGAAGGGTCGCTGGCCGTGCGGTCCGTAGACCCGTCGGCTCAGATCATCAGCGGAGCCCCTGCCGTGACGGGCATCAACGACGGCGACACGGCCATCGATGATCGCCTGTACTTGCAGGGCATGGTCGCCGCCGAGGTGGGAGCGTGGGTTGACGGGATCGGGGTACATCCCTACGGCTTTGCCAATCCACCCCAGGAACGGTCCGCTGACCAGACCCACGCTTCTGCGAGTCACAACAGCCACCCCAGTTTCTTCTTCCGCGAAACCCTTGAGGACTACCGGGCGATCCTGGTCAACGGGGGCCTATCCGCTACGCCCCTGTGGGTGACGGAATTCGGATGGCCGTCCGTCGATGGGTTTGGCGCCATGGACACCACCGGCTGGGAGTACGCTCGGGAGGTGAGCGAAGAAGAACAGGCCGAGTACATCGTGCAGGGCTTCCAGTTAGGCACGGGCCTGGACTGGACCGGACCGATGATCCTGTGGAACCTGAACATCGCCACCATCTGGGGGGAGAGCCGGCCCCAATCCGCCTACAGCCTGCTGAGACCTGACGGTAGCTACCGCCCCGCCTATATCGCCGTCCGTATCGCCGAGCCGGAGTGAGGTAGAGGGTATGGCTAGAACCTTACTGCTGACGGGCCGGCCTGGCGTGGGCAAGACCACCGTGATCATCGAACTAACCAAGCTGCTGGGTGAGCGTGCCGGAGGCTTTTACACCGAGGAGATACGCCAGCACGGGGCACGGCAGGGCTTCCGATTGGTGGGGCTGAGCGGTGAGAGTGGCATCCTGGCGCACGTCCGATACACAGGGCGCCGTTACCCCCGCGTCGGGCGCTATGGCGTCGACGTGGCGGCTCTAGATCGCGTCGGCGTGCGGGCGGTTGAGCGCGCTCTGACCACCCGGCAGATCGTCATCATCGACGAGATTGGGAAGATGGAGCTTTACTCGGAGGCGTTCAAGTCGGCCGTGCTAAAGGCAATGGCCAGCGATATGCCCATCGTGGCCACCGTTCTGTCAGCGCCTCACAGCTGGGTGGACGTGCTCAAAGCCAAGTCCGACGTCACGCTGCGGCAGGTGACCGTCGAGAACCGTGGCCAAATGCCAAGAAGGGTGATGGACTGGTTGAAAAGCGACTAGGGGAAGCGGTTCAGCGGAAAACACGCGGACGAATTTCGGACGTCAAAAACCCGCCCCATCCCTATGTCCATTGGCGCGCAATGGAGCACAAGGATGGGGAAAGCACCTTGGATCAGAAGGCCTCTGTGACCCGGGAAAACAAATCGGCAATCTGGGTTCCCAGCAAGGTAAGCGCCACAATAATGACTACGGCAACAAGAATTAGGATCAATGAATATTCAACGAGACCTTGGCCTTCCTCGCGCGGCAGGAATAGCATTTTTCGTCACCCCCTTTCTCTCTCAGATTTGCCAGACAGCGTCACACCGGTCTGGGACAAGCCCCGGTGAGACCCTCTGGCTGAGCTAGATTCATCTGGTCAGGCTACGTTTCTCTTTAGCGACAGTTCATCTCCAACAGACAGCGTCATGTAACCCGCCCTGGTTATCCGAGAGAAGGCCACGGATCAACAGCATCTCAGGAACTCGGGTCCAGGGACCCGCCTGATGTATCAAGTATAAGGGACTAGCGGGCGGGATACAATAGGACCTTGCTCCCACCCTGGGAAGGGGTCCCGGGCTGCGTGCCGTCCCGAGGAACTTTTTTCTGTTGATCCCGGCACCCAGGATGTGATACACTGTATCAAATCGATCGCTTGAGTCTGGTGTCGAGGGTACGTTTTTTGGTATAGCAAGTGTTTGTTGGGCAGCGGGAATAGGCTGAAACGCGCCACGAAAGCCAGGGTTTCATTGTTGCTTTTTGCTCGCGGAGGGAGGCGGGAAATGGTCGTTGAACGTTGGGTGATACCGGTGAAGCCGGGACTCTATGAAGAAGTGGGCGCTATGCTCAAAGGCGTTAGATCGACATTTGATGACCCGAATAGCATGCGGATCTACTATAGCGAGTTCGGCGAGATGAGCAGTGTGTGCTACGAACTGGAGCACGAGAGCATGGCGGCGTTGGAACAGGGCTGGAAGGAGTGGAAGGCCGCTCCTGGAACTCCTGATTTCCTGGAAAAGTGGAATGAGCTAGTGGTCGGCCATGGCACCAGGGAGCTGTGGACGTTAGTGGAATAGGCGATTGCGCGAGGGGTCGCGCACCTGGCGGGGCGCCGTGCGATCTTTCGTACGTTGATAGCATAAGGAGATTGTTGGTCTACAACACCACAAGCTGCTACCTCACGCCAGCAACTGTAGCCGTTTGATCGATTGGATCATTGAGCGCACCGTGTGGTAGCTGATCTTCCAGGCGTGGCCGAGGGCATCATCGATGGGATTTCCCTGACGATCCAGTCGCTCGTACCACTCCCCACCGGCCGCCATGTTCACGTACTTGTCGAACACAAATCTGTAGACGTTCTCAAAGGCCCCCCAATAGCGCTCCTGGGAGAACATCCCGTACGCATCCAGCATACCGACCAACATCTCCGCCTGCTGCCAGAACTGCTTTTCGTGGATCGTGGTTGGCCCATCCCAGGGGCCTTCAACATACACACCCCCATAATCATAGTCGATCCCATAGGCCGCCGTGTGGTCAAAGATCCGCCTCACCACCTCGGCATAGGTCTCCCGTGGCTGTCCCAGAACATCCGCGGCGTGCAGCAGCAGCCACGCAAACTCCACGTTGTGGCCGTAGGACGTGTATGCCAGGGGCCGGGCCAGCCCATCTTCGGGCACGGCGTCCCGCCCCCATTCCACCTGAAACAAGATCGCGGGCAGGGGCTCGAAATCCAACGTGAACTGGATGTAGCCGGTGCCGGACTCAGGGCGCAGCATGCGGACGATAATGAGGTCGACCACCTCCTGCAGGCGCCTGCGGTAGGTATGCTGGCCGGTCATCTCGAGCATGTTGGTCAGCGCTTCCATCATGTGCATGTGCACATCCATGCTCTTTCGATCGCCGCCATACTTCCCGGGTCGCTCCGGCTGCCAATCCTCTTGCATGATCTCCAGATATCCGCCGTACCGTGTATCGGCCATGTGCTTGCAGATGGCGGCGTAGGTGCGCTCGGCCGCCTCACGCCCGCGCACATCGCCGGTGGCCATGTGATACTCGCTAAAGGCATATATCGCGAAACATTGCCCGTAGCCGATCTTGGCGCGCTGCGTGACGCGACCATGCCGGTCCGCAATCCAGTTCCAACCCTCGTGCGCTTCGTCCCAGTAGTGGTCCAGAATGAACTCAGCCCCCATCTTGGCCAGCTCGGCGCATTTTCCTCCTCCATAGCCCGCGCGGTGGGCGCTGGCCATCGTGTAGAGCATGCGGATCTGCATCAGAAACGTCTTGTCCGTCTCGCCCGTCGCTTTGCCGTTGCGGTCGAAATAGGTCAGAAAGCCGCCGATTTCTGTGTCCACCGATCTTTGGATCCAGAAAGGCAAAAGGCTCTCCGAAAGATAGCTCTCGAGATGTCGCAGAATGTCCGTGATGTGTTGTGGATCGGGCATCGTGGCTTCTCCTTTATCGCCCGCGAGAGGTCACCGGCCGCTAAACTCGCCGTCGGGATCGATTGGGCGAGCGCACCCCAGTATACTGCGCAAAACGGGATGATTCAACTTGCGTAAATCGCCAGCCTTTGTACAATGCTCCGGGACACGGACCGACGCAGATGATCTTTGATAAAGGCACACCATGACGCTATCCCCCCGTTTTGAAGAGGCCCTCGTGCTGGCCACACGCTTGCACGCTGATCAATACCGCAAGGGCAGCGATGTTCCCTACATCTGTCACCCACTAGCGGTCGCGAGTTTGGTCCTGGGAGCAGGCGGCGATGAGGATCAGGCCATCGCCGCTTTGCTGCACGATGCGATCGAAGACCAGGGAGAGCAGATCGATCTCGACCAGATCCGCAGGCGTTTTGGCGGCAAAGTGGCCGCCATTGTCGATGGCTGCACCGACGCGCACACACGGCCAAAACCGTCCTGGCGCGGTCGCAAACAGGCCTATATTGCGCATCTGCAGCACGCGCCCGCACCAGAGCGCCTGGTCGCCATCGCCGATAAACTGCACAACGCTCGCAGCCTGCTCTACGATTACGCGGAGGTGGGCGAGAAAGTCTGGGAGCGCTTCACCGGCGGCCGGGAAGGCACGTTGTGGTACTATCACGCGTTGGTGGAGGCGCTTCAATCCGCGGGTCCGATCCCTTACCTCAATGAATTCCAACGCGTGGTTTCTGAGATCGAAAGGCTGGCGGCAGAAAACGAGCCAGTGTAGCCGCTCGCATCAGTAAAGCAAGGGTTGCACCGGCCGCCTACTGCCACGACGAAACATGGGAAAAGAACGATGGGCATGCTTCTTGGCGTAGATATCGGCGGCACCTTTACCGACTTTGTCACCATTGATGAAACGGGCGATGTCCGCATCCACAAGCGGCTGACCACACCCAAGGATCCATCTCAAGCTCTCCTGGCTGGGGTGCACGAGTTGCAGCTCCCGTCCGGGCACGCGACAGACGTGGTGCACGGCAGCACAATTGCCACGAACGCGCTGCTGGAGAGAAAAGGGGCACGCACCGCCCTCGTGACCACTCGCGGCTTTGCGGATGTGCTGCAGATTGGCCGGCAGACACGGCCAGCTCTGTACGCGCTACACCCGCGCCGACCGTCCCCTTTGATCCCCTCGCAGTGGCGCTATGAGGTGACGGAGCGGGTCGCGCGCGATGGCAGCGTGATCACACCCCTGTCGCTCGACGAACTTGATCCGATCGTCGAGCGGTTGCTCGCAGATAACATCGAGTCCGTGGCTGTTTGCCTGCTGTTCTCGTTCCTCCATCCCGCCCACGAGCAGGCCGTCCGCGATAGGATTTGCGCCACGGCACGGGCCAGGGGCGCCGCACCCTTTGTCTCGCTCTCCTCCGAAGTCCTGCCAGAATTCCGCGAGTATGAGCGGACCAGCGCCACCACCATCAATGCCTACGTCGCCCCGTTGATGAACCGCTATCTATCGCGATTGGAGGAAGGGCTGGAAGGCCGCCGGTTGAGAATTATGCAGTCCAACGGTGGCGTCATATCCGCAGCGACCGCAGCATCACAGGCCGCCCGCACCGTACTGAGCGGCCCTGCTGGAGGCGTGGTTGGGGCCTATCACGTGGCCCGCCTGTCCGGCTTTGATCACACCATCACCTTTGACATGGGGGGAACCAGCACCGATGTGGCGCTGTGCGACGGCGGGATCCCCACCACGAGTGAGGGCGAGATCGGCGGCATGCCGCTGCGCTTGCCCATGCTCGACATTCACACCGTCGGCGCTGGCGGCGGATCCCTGGCGCAGGTAGACATCGGTGGGGCGTTGACCGTCGGCCCCCAAAGCGCCGGCGCAGACCCGGGGCCGGTGTGCTATGGTCGCGGAGGCAAGATACCCACCACCACCGACTGCAACTTGATTCTGGGCCGTCTCGATAGTGACCATTTCCTGGGTGGGGCAATGAGTTTGGACCTGCCCTCTGCCCAGGCTGCCCTGCGCAAGCTGGCCGGGGAGATGAGTTCTGGTTCTGTCGCAGCTGCGGCATGGGGGGCGATTCGCGTGGCCAATGCCACGATGGAGCGGGCCATACGCCGCATCTCCGTAGAGCGCGGGCATGACCCGCGCCGTTTCGCCCTGCTTGCTTTTGGCGGCGCCGGGCCATTACACGCGTGCGAACTAGCGGCGGCCCTCAATATTCCCACCGTGCTGGTACCGCGCACCCCCGGCGTATTGTCGGCCCTGGGTATGCTTGTGGCCGATTTGGTGAAGGATTATTCTCAGACTATTATGTTGCGGGTCGAGCCCGCGCATAACTCTACCGATCAGGAAATACCGGGAATCCTGAAGGAGCGGTTTCGTCCACTGGAAGAACGTGGACGAGAAGATCTGCTCGCCGAGGGTGTGGCGTCGCCCCATATGACGTTCGACCAAGCATTGGATATGCGCTACGCGGGGCAGTCTCACGAGCTCACAGTGCCCGTGTTCGACGGCAAGGATCCCATCGAGGCCTTCCACAACGCCCATCAGCGCCGTTTTGGACACCGGCACCCTGACGAGCCAGTTGAGATCGTGAATGTGCGGGTAGTAGCCAAAGGAGCGCTGACAAAGCCGCGGTTCCCTGCTGAAGCTGCCGGGGCGCCCGAGGCCAGCGCCGCTCGGATTGGTCAA
>Ga0316577_10001530_pt1 | contig 10969 bp, 5 predicted proteins | sample S5NA_FD_203073 | JGI IMG/M metagenome (GOLD analysis project Ga0316577, IMG submission 203073) | Rhizosphere microbial communities from salt marsh grasses in Alabama, United States - S5-7_050615r2r1 | ecosystem: Host-associated > Plants > Roots > Rhizosphere | place: USA: Alabama | collected... | reverse complement strand
CTGGATGACCACCTCGTCGGAGGAGGCGGCCCAGTCCATCCGGGCCGGGTAGTGGTTCCGGGGATCACCCTCCAGAGCCATCCACACCGTTGCACCCCCGCTGGCCGGAACCACGCCGATTCGAGCGGCGGAGTTCGTCGTCCCGGCCTTCGGGTACTGGATGGGGATGGTAAATGAGTACAGGGAATCGGTGTCGTTGATGAGGAGGAAGTCCCTGATCCCGGTGGCGTCCAGCTGCCAGTAGGCGATCCGGGTGCCGTCGGGGCTCCACCGGAAGCCATCCTGGAGGCTGAACTCCTCCTCGTACACCCAATCGAAGGTGCCGTTGATCGTGGTCCTGGAGCCGTCTGCGGTGAGGGGCGTAACGAGGCCGCTGGCCAACTCCTGCACGTAGATGTCGTTGGCCTGCACGTAGGCCACCCGCGTCCCGTCGGGGGAGAACTTGGCGAACATCAGGGTGGCCTCGGGGAAGTCGGCCCCCATCTGGGTGAGGGTCCCGGCGTTCCGATCCAGGACCCAGTAATCCCCCCGCGTGTTCGTGCGCCAGACGCGACGGGTGTTCGTGAAGATCAGGAGCTTGTCCCCGTCCGCCGACCAGGAGTATCCCTCTACGCCGATGGGATCGCTCCCTCCCGACGGGACCAGCTCGGAGGCCGGGATCAGGACCTCCCGGGCGCCGGTGGCGGCGTCGTAGGCCACGATCTCCAACCCTCCCCGGAGCTCCCGGGACGGTTCCAGGGTCGTGTAACGGTCTTCATCGAGCCATTCGGCCGGCCCGAAGGGATCTCCGAAGAATTCCGGAGACGCGAAAAGGGCCTCCAGGGAGAGCGCCGTTTCCTGAGCCGAAAGGGTGAGGAGGCGCCCTCCCACCACCTGAGACGAGAGCACGAGAAGGAGGACGACTCCCCATCGGGCACGGGGACGGGTCAAGGAGGAGAGCATCACGGGGTTTCCTCTCGAGTTGTTGGGGTTCCAGACAACGGCATCTTCGTGGCCTGGCGTCGGGGGCGCAATCCTCCCCTCGGGAGGACGGAGGTGGGGGCCCGGGCACCCGGCGCCGGCGAACGCTGTTGCCATGGCGCTCCGGGGACGATAGGGTCTCTCCCAGGTCCACCGGGAGAGGGGGCCGGGATTCCGTCGGACCCCACCTGCGCTGCGATTCCCGGTCACCCGGGTCGCCACGGAGATCCTGGAAGACACACCTGGAGGATGAGATGAGACACGTTCCGACGGTGGTCACGCTTGCGTTACTTCTTTCCGTCTCCACCGCCTCGGCCCAGGTGCCGAGGCGTCCCTTCCTCTTCAAGGACGCCCGAGGAGAGCTGGCCCAGGCTCGGGCCAGAGGGGAGTCCGACGTGCTCCTGGTGATCGCATCCATGCCCGGGCAGAATCGGCGCGTGGCCGAGGCCGTCTCCGGCATGGGGGGCAAGGTCCAATTTCGGGACGACGACGTGGACTATCTTCGGGCTCGGGTCCCCGTCGACCAGGTGGATGAGCTGGCGGCCCATCCGTCCGTCCACAGCGTGGACGTGGTCATCACGGACGTCTCCCGGGCCTTCGGGATGGCCAGTGAACCGGAGGCAGGGAGCCCCATCCGTTCCGGGGCAGGAGCTCCGCCGGTGGCTGTTGGACCCCCACGGTCTTCCACTCTGGTTGCACGACCGACCTCGTCTCACGTGGCGGGTCCCACGGCGGCAGCCGACACCATTCCTGTCTGGCCGCCGGTCCTCTCCGACTACCCCATCACGAACCGGTACAGCCCCCGGGGAGATCTCCGTGCGGCTGAGCTTCTGGAAGCCAACCCCACCTATGACGGCCGGGGCGTGAAGGTCGCCCAGATCGACATGAACCCCGACATGCTTCTCCCGGAGCTCCAGGAGGCCCGGGCCCTGGACGGGACGCCCCTCCCGAAGGTGGTGGCCTACGGCACCGCCCTGGATCCCGACGAGGAGGATGACGGCCGCTGGCTCCGGATGGACGACGTCGTGGAGGTCTCCGCACAGAGCTTCTCCTACGGGGACACCGCCTTCGTGGCCCCCAGGGCCGGGACCTTCCGCATCGCCATGTTCGACGAGGCCAAGGCCGACACCATGGGTACCTACGGGGCGCAGGGGATTGAGCAGGACGTGAACCGTGACGGGAACCCCGAGGGTTCCAGTCGCCTTTTCGCGGTCCTGTGGGACGAATCCACCGACGACGTCTGGGTGGACACGGACCAGGATCTGGACTTCACCGACGAGAAGGCCCTCACGGACTTCCGGGTCCGCCCGGAGTTTGGCGTCTTCGGCACGGACAAGCCCGACACTCCCGTCCGAGAGTCCATCGGGTTCGGCGTCCAGATCGACGGAGACCGGAAGATGGTGGCCCTGAATCTGGGGATCGCCAGCCACGCCTCCCTGGTGGTGGGGGCCTCCGTGGGCAGCCGAGGGGCAACCGGCCGCTTTGACGGCATGGCGCCGGGGGCGCAGCTCATCTCCATCTCCGAAGGGGGATCGGCCTACGGCCAGACCGAGTCCACCATCCGCTCAGTGAAGGAGTTCGGCGCCGACGTCGTCTACTTCGAGCAGAGCTCCCTCATCACCCGGGATTACCTCCTCCGGGACGGTCGCCTGGTCCCCACCGTGATCTTCGACCGCCTGGTGGAGAAGTACCACCCCATCATCCTCTCCCCCACCCACAACTACCCCATCCTGGGGGGGATCGATGACTTCGTCATGGCCCGGGGAGTCATCGGCGTGAACGGACATGAGGGGAAGGAAAACTTCTTCATCAACCACGGCGTCCGGGTGGAGCACGACGACAACCTCCTCATCACCGGGGGATACGGGCCCATGGGGAACGGGGCCCTGAAGCCCGACATCATCTCCCCCTCGAACTACGTCAGCACCGCCCAGGGATGGGTGGAGGGTACGGCCATCCCCGGGCTCTTCCAGCTGCCTCCGGGTTACACCATCGCCGGCGGTACCTCCACCGCCACACCCACTGCCGCGGGGGCCGTGGCCATGCTCGTGAGCGCCGCGAAGCAGGCCGGCGTCCGGTACGACCCCTATCGGATGGAGTACGCCGTGACCCGGGGCGCCCGGTGGGTGGACCACCTGCCGGCGTACAAACAGGGGAACGGGGTGCTGAGCGTGGCCGGAGCCTGGGAGATCCTGAAGGCCCTGGATGGGGGCCCGCCGATGGTGGAGATCACCGGCCGGGCCCCGGTTCGACACCCATACAGCCACCTCCTGGCGACGCCCAACGAAGGGGAGGGCTTCTACGAGCGGGACGGCTGGAACGTGGGGGACCGGGGTGAGCGGATCCTGACCCTGACGCGGACCACGGGCCCCGGGGGACCCATGACCTTCGACGTGAGCTGGGCGGGGAATCAGCACGGCACTTTCTCTGCGCCCTCCACCGTGACCCTCCCCCTGAATCAGGCGGTCCGGGTGCCCATCACCATCGCTCCGAAGGAGACGGGGGCCCTGACGGCCCACTTCACCCTCACCCACCCCGACGTGCCGGGTTTCGCGTACCGGACGCTGGCCACCGTCGTGGTCCCGGAGGTCCTGGATGCCGGCGGTGACTTCACGGTGGAGAGCAAGGCCGAGGTCCCCCGGCCGGGTATCCAGAGCTTCTTCTACCGCGTCCCGCCGGGGGTGACCGCAGTGAAATTCGAGGCCTCCTGGGAGGAGCGGGCGGTGACGATGGCTGTCTCCCGCCCCGACACCCGGGCCCAGCGAGGGGAGCAGGTCTCCACCGGAGGGCGCTCTGCGGCGCAGGTGGTCCTGGATCCCATGCCGGGAGTCTGGGAGGTGCGTCTGACGGACGTGGCTGACACCCGGACCTTCGATTGGGAGCAGGCGAAAAAGGACGAGCCTGTGCCCCCGACGAAGGCCACCCTCACCGTCACGGCCCTGTCGGTGGACGTGGATGTCGCCCGTGGCGGCGACGACGACGTGAGCGGCCCGGGTGGAGGTCCGGATGAAGTCTGGATCACCAACAGGATGGCGGGGTTCGACGGGGGTGCCGTGAGCACCCCGGTGGCCAGCGCCCGCCGGGAGCGTCTCCGGATCGCGGACAAGGAACAGCTGGTCTTCGAGCTGGAGGTGCCGCCTGGCTCCGCTGCCCTTCTCGCCCGGACATCCAACGTCTCGGATCCGGGCGCGGACCTGGACGTATACCTGTTCAACTGCACCGACGTGGAGGAAGGGTGCCGGGCAGCCCGCGTGGACGGTGACCCCGTCGGGGATGAGACCGCCATGGTGCTGAACCCCGAGGCCGGGGCGTGGAAGGTGGTCGTCGACGCCTCCGACGTCCCCTCGGAATCCACGGAGTTCGATTACCTGGATGCGGTCTTCAACCCCACCTTCGGGATGGTGAGCACCTCGGATCTTCCGCAGGAGCGGGCCCGAGACGCTCGGTGGCTGGTCCAGACCCACACGTGGATCGCCCCGGCAGTCCACGGGGACGGCCGGATGCCCTCTGCGGCGCTTCTGATACAGGGACGGACCGGTGGTGGAACGTACATGGTGAACCTCGGGGAGCTTGGCCCCGGGAAGCTCCAGGAAGGGTCAGAGGAAGGCGCGGGGGGATAGGCGCCGGGGGATAAAGAATGACATGACCACGGAATCGACAGCGGCACCCGTCGCCGGGCCGGACTCCCCCGAGGATTGGCCCGCCGCCATCCACAGGGCTCTCTTCCACGGGGGCGTCGGTCTCGTGTCCTATGTCCCCGACGCGGGACACAAGCGCCTGATCGAGCTTTGCCGGTCCGACGATGCCATCCGTACCCTTCCCCTCACCACCGAGGAGGAAGGGATCGGGCTGGCCATGGGGGCCTGGCTCGGGGGAGAGAAGAGTGTGCTTCTCCTCCAGTCCAGCGGGGTCGGGAATCTGGTCAACGTCCTGGGAGGAGCCCGGGAGTGCCGATCTCCCCTGGTGATGATCGTGACCATGCGAGGGGAGTACGGGGAGTTCAACCCGTGGCAGGTACCCATGGGCCGGGCGACACCGGCGGTCTTGCGGGAGATGGGGGTGGTAGTCGAGCGGGTCTCCGAGGCACTCGCAGTGGGTCCGGCGGTGGAGGCTGCCCTGCGCCTGGCTTACCGGAGCTACGCCGCGGTGGCCGTCCTCATCGCCCAGAGTCTCGTCGGAATCAAGAGCTTCCAGGAGCAGGTGGACCGATGACCGACCCGACCCTCCGCAGGCGCGAAGTGGTGGCGGCGCTCCTGGAAGAGCGGGGCGACCTCCTGGTGGTGGCGGGGCTGGGGTCGGCGGCATGGGACTGCACCGCCGCCGGAGATCACCCTCTCACCTTCCCCCTCTGGGGAGCCATGGGACAGGCCGCCATGATGGGACTCGGATTGGCCCTGGCCCAACCCCGGTGGAGGGTTCTCGTGGTCACCGGAGACGGTGAGGCCCTCATGGGGCTGGGTGCCCTGGCCACCATAGGGGTCCAGGCACCTCAGAACCTTTCCATCGTAGTCCTCGACAACGGCCGCTACGGGGAAACCGGGATGCAGGAGAGTCACACAGCGTTCGGTGTGGATCTGGCCCGGATCGCCGGCGCCTGCGGGTTCCCCTGGGCGGAGAACGTGGCCTCCGCCCAGCAGCTCCCGGATCTCCGGCTCGCAGTCCACACCCGCCCGGGGCCGAACTTCGCCGTGGTGAAGGTGATGGTCGAGAAGCCACCGCTCGTGCTCCCTCCCCGGGACGGGGCTCTCCTGAAGGCCCGCTTCCGGCGAGCCCTTCTGGGTCCCGAGGCGGACACGCAATAGGCCGTATGCCTCCCTCCCTTCGGAACGGAGGACCATGACCCTCCTCACCTTCTCTTCCGTCGCCATGGAGTTCGGCGCCGACACCCTCTTCCGGGAGGTGAGCTTCACCGTCGCCCAGGGGGAGCGCTGGGGTGTGGTAGGAAGGAACGGCACCGGCAAGACCACGCTCCTCCGCCTCATCACCGGAGCCCTTCAACCGGCTTCGGGTTCCATCACCCGTCGTCCCGACCTCCGGATCGCCCTCCTGGACCAGCATCGGGACTTCGGAAAGGCAGCAACCATATGGGAAGCGGCGGCTCAGGGGTACAGGGAGCTCATGGCCCTGGAGAGGGAGCTCGCCAAAGAGTCGGAGAGGCTGGGGGAGCTGGGCAGCTCCGTGACCTCGGCGGATCTGAAGCGCTTCGACGACGCCCAGGAGCGGTTCCTGCACCAGGGTGGATACGGCTTCCACGCCCGGGTGGACGCCGTCCTCCAGGGACTGGGCTTCGATGCACAGGAGGCGCGGGAGCGGCCCCTGGCCGGGCTCAGCGGGGGGGAACGGGGGCGCGTGGGCCTCGCGGCCCAGCTCGCGGCTCCCGCAGACCTCCTCCTACTGGACGAGCCCACCAACCACCTGGACCTGGAAACCATCGAGTGGCTGCAGAGGCACCTCACGGAGCCGGGTCGCACGGTGATCGTCATCAGCCACGACCGGGCATTCCTGGACGACATGGCCGATCACATCCTCCATTTCGGTCACGGCTCCGCCAGCGCCTACTCGGGCGGGTACTCCTCCTTCGTCATTCAACGGGACGAGGCCCTCCTGGCGCAGGAGAGGAAAGCGGCGGAGCAGAAGAAGGAGATCGCCAGACAGGAGGAGTTCATTCGAAGAAACATCGCCGGACAGAAGACCGGGCAGGCTCAGAGCCGCCGCAAGCTCCTGGCTCGCCTGCCTCGCCTCTCCCCACCCCCGGCGGAAGAGGATCCCATGGCCGTCCGGTTCGAGCTCTCTGCCCGAGGAGGAGACCAGGTTCTGGTGATGGACGGGCTGGGGGTCGGAATCGGCGGCCGGACCCTCCTGACGGGTTTCTCGGCGGTGGCCAGAAGGGGAGACGTCGTCGCCGTCGTCGGCTCCAACGGATCCGGGAAATCCACCCTCCTTGCCACCCTCCTGGGAGAACGGGCGCCCACCCGAGGAACGGTCCGCCTCGGGGCCGGAATCACCCCGGCCTGGTTCCAGCAGGACAATGCCCATCTTCCGGGGGCCAAGAGCCTGTACGACTGCGTTGCCGACGCCCGTCCTACCTGGAGCCGGGGCCAGATCCAGGAACACCTGGGGAAATTCGGGTTCTCCGGCGACGAGGTGAGGCGGATCACCGACACCCTGTCCGGCGGAGAGCGGGCACGGGTCGCCCTGGCCCTCATCACCCTCCAGGGCTCCAACCTGCTGGCCCTGGACGAGCCCACGAACCATCTGGACGTGGAATCCATCGAGGCTCTCGAGGACGCCCTGGACGGGTACCCGGGTACCGTGCTCCTGGTGAGCCACGACCGGGCGCTCCTCCGGGAGCTTTCGAACCGTGTCTGGGCCTTCCGGAACGGGAAGCTCCTGGACTATCCCGGACCGTTCGTGGACTGGGAGCGGAAGGTGGCAGAGGAGCAGGCCGCCCAGGCCACCGCCGCGCTCCAGGCCGAACGGGAGAACCGCGAGGCGGAGAGGCTCCGGACCCGAAAAGCAGCCGACCTGAAACGGAAGGAAGGCGCGCCTCTCCGGGCCGCCAGGCGGGAGGTGGAGGGAGCAGAGCATGCGGTCCAGCAGGCCGAGGAGAGGGTGGCGGAGATGGAAGCGGCGCTGGCCAGCCCGGAGCTGTACCGAGGATCACCGGAGGAAAGCGCCCGGGAGGCCGCGCGACTCGGGGTCGCCCTCAAGGACGCCCGCAGGGTCCTGGACGAGGCCATGGACCGGTGGACCCGGGCCATGGCGAGGCTGGATGAGATATCCCAGGATGAAGAGGCGTAACGGATCCCGCCGCCTTACAACCCGCCGCCCCGCGTCTTGCCACCAGGGGCCCATTCCCCCACCCTTGGGCCGACCCGAATCCACCGGTGCCCCGGCAGCGGCGCCCCGACTCCCTTGCGAACGACTCCAGCATGCCTCGGAACCACCGCCTTCTCCCCGCCATCCCGGCCGCCCTTCTCCTCCTGGTTCCCACCGCCCTCCACGCCCAGGGCGCCTCCCAGGCACCGGCTGGTGCCCACGATCTCCGGGAGCTTCCTCGCCCGACGCTCCACGCGGTGCCGACCCCCGACCCGATCCGCCTGGACGGACGGCTGGACGACGCGGTCTGGCGCCACACTCCTCCCGCCGGTGATTTCGTCCAGGCCGAGCCCCGGGAGGGGGACGCCGCCTCGGAGGAGACGGAGGTCTGGGTGGCGTACGACGACGACAACCTCTATGTGGCCGCCCACCTCCGTGACTCCGATCCCACCGGGCCCGTGGTGAACGACATCCGGAAGGACTTCGACGACCAGACCCAGGACGTGTTCAGCGTCATCCTCGATACCTTCGCCGACCACAGGAACGGCTATGTCTTCATGACGAACCCCGAGGGCGCCCGTGGGGACCGGCAGGTGGCCAACGAGGGCCGTGAGATCAACACCAGCTGGGACGCAATCTGGTCGGTGGAGACCCAGCGGACGGAAGACGGGTGGACGCTGGAGATGGCCATCCCCTTCCGGACCCTCCGGTTCGACGCGCAGGGGGACGGGCATTGGGGGCTGAACTTCGCACGCACCATCCGGCGGAAAAACGAGACGGATTACTGGGCGCCCGTTCCCCGGGCCTACAATCTCATGCGCCTCTCCCTGGCCGGGGACCTCCATGGTCTCCCCACAGGGGCCACCGGCCGGGATCTCCGTGTGAAGCCCTTCGGCCTGGCAGGCACTGTCCGGGAGACCGGGGGCGATGCATTCAATCGGAAGCTGGAGGTGGGGCTGGACGTCAAGTACGGACTGACCCGCGGGCTCACTCTGGACCTGACCGCCAATCCCGATTTCGCCCAGGTGGAGGCCGACGAACAGAAGGTGAACCTCACCCAGTTCTCCCTCTTCTTCGAGGAGAAGCGCGAGTTCTTCCTGGAGAACTCGGGAGTCTTCTACGTAGGGGACGCGGCGCGGAACAACCGCGTCCGCCTTACCCCCACCCCGGACGAGGACCTCCTTCTCTTCTTCAGCCGCCGCATCGGCCTGGACGACCGGGGGCAGGCCGTTCCCATCCGGGGAGGGGTGCGCCTGACGGGACAGGTGGCTGGGCTGGAGGTGGGGGGAATCGCCATGCGCACCGGCGACCTGGACCAGTCCCCCGGAAGCGACTACGCCGTCCTCCGCCTCAGGAGGAACGTCCTGTCGGCTTCGGACGTGGGAGCCATCTTCATGATGCGCCGGGGCGCGGACCTGACGGACGACTACAACCGGGTGTACGGCATCGACGCCAACATCCGCTTTCCCGGGGAGGTGGACTGGAGCAGCTATCTCATCCGTACGGAGGCTCCGGAGATCAGCTCGGGGAACTACGCGTTCCGAACCTCCCTGAACCGGGAGGGGAACTTTCTCCACACGAAGGTCGGCGTCATGCAGCTGGGTGACGGGTTCCGGGACGACCTGGGGTACTACCGGCGGACCGGTGTGCGAAAGTGGCTCACGGACGCCGGCATCCGGCCAAGGCCCCAGTGGTGGCGGGACCTGGGGGGTCGGGAGATCCATCCCCACATCACCTGGAACTACTTCGAGGACCTGGACGGGCGGATGGTGGCCAAGAAGCTCCACAGCGGGCTCAGCTTCTTCATGGAGAGCGGCGCGTGGGTGGAGGCATCCGCCAATCCGATCTTCGAGCGAATCGAGGAACCCTTCACCATCGACACCCGGGTGGATCCGATTCCCCCCGGGGGCTACCTCTGGAATGAATGGATGGTCCGAGGGAGCAGCGACCAGAGCCGGCGGGTCTCCGTCAACGTCACCGGGATCCTGGGCGGGCTGTGGAGTGGAACCCAGAAGACCCTTCAGGCCACCCTCACCGGGAAGCCCTCGTACCGGTTGGAGGCTTCCCTGGGGGTGCAGCGTACGACGGCGGAGCTGGACCTTCCCGAGGCGGAGTTCGTCAAGACCTTCTGGACCGGGAAGGGAAGCTACTCCTTCACCCGGAACATGTTCGTGGACGCCCTGCTCCAGTACGATCCCGCCACGGAGCTGTTCAACTCCAACGTCCGGTTCAACTTCATCCACCACCCCCTCTCGGACCTCTATGTCGTCTGGAACGAGCAGAGGTTCTTCACTGGAGAGGGAGTGGCCCCGGGGAGGAGCTTCACGGTGAAGGTGACCCAGATGGTGGCGTTTTGACCGATGGTAGAGGGGCCAGGAGAGCCCCTACGACCCGGCAGCAAGGGAGGGAACCACTGAGATGTCGTTGAAAACCGCCACCCGGGGAACGATTCCCCCCTTCATCGTCATGGACGTTCTGAGGGTCGCCAACGAGCGGCATGCGGCGGGAGGAGCGGTCTTCCATCTGGAAGTCGGCCAGCCCGGCACGGGTGCCCCGGCGCCTGTCGTGGAAGCCGTGCGGAAGGCGGTGGGTACCGGCCGCCTCGGGTATACCGACGCAATGGGGATTCCCCCTCTGCGCCGTCGTATCGCCCGACATTATGCGGAGCGTTACGGGGTGGAGGTGGCCCCCACTCGAGTGGCCGTCACCACCGGCTCCTCCGGGGCCTTTCTCCTGTCTTTCCTGGCGGCCTTCGACGCCGGGGACCGGGTCGGAGTGCCCACCCCGGGGTATCCGGCGTATCGGAACATCCTCCGGGCTCTCGGCGTGGAGGTGGTGGAGGTCCGGACCCATCTGGAAGAAGGGTTCCGCCTGACTCCCGAGCTCCTGGAGGTGGTGGATGGCCCCCTGGACGGACTGATCCTGGCCAGCCCCGCCAACCCCACCGGAACGGTGCTGAGCCGGGACGACCTGAGCAGCATCGTCCACGCCTGCGCCACCGCGGGAATCCGCCTGGTGTCCGACGAGATCTACCACGACATCACCTACGGGTTGTCGGCTCCCTCGGCCCTGGAGCTCACCTCCGACGCCATCGTCATCAACAGCTTCTCCAAGTACTACTCCATGACGGGGTGGCGTCTGGGATGGATGGTCCTCCCGGAGGAGTTGGTCCGACCGGTGGAGTGCCTGG
>Ga0316577_10001529_pt1 | contig 10972 bp, 9 predicted proteins | sample S5NA_FD_203073 | JGI IMG/M metagenome (GOLD analysis project Ga0316577, IMG submission 203073) | Rhizosphere microbial communities from salt marsh grasses in Alabama, United States - S5-7_050615r2r1 | ecosystem: Host-associated > Plants > Roots > Rhizosphere | place: USA: Alabama | collected... | reverse complement strand
GTGTCCTCTGGATGGGGCATTGGGATTCTGAAAACCCGCGGCGCGGAAATTGGTGACGGCCGCCAAACGACCGCTCCGGGAGATTCCCAGCCAGGTGCCCATCTGTCTTGAATCGCGTCCGGCGGCAATCTCCGGGTGATCCGTCCAGAATTGGAGTGCCCGGGCCGGCCGGTCATAAAACTCGTCCCGGTTGGCAGCCAGCACGAGCGGATAACGCGGATGGTAACGATATGCAAACAGAATCAAGCACATAGAAAAATATCAATGATTCAGACGCTAAGTTTTTCCGATTTCAGCGCATAGACCAAGGCGATTCCAATCAGAAAACCGGCCGCCAGATTCGATGCCAGCGTGATACCGACGATGAGGATCGGTACGAACATCTCCTTGCGTGTTTTTATATCCAAAAGGGTCAGGCTCAGCTGCGCTCCGGCAAATATCAGCAGAACACCGAGGGCGGCCATGGGCAGCAGATAAATGATCCCCATGAGATGCTCCCCCAGAAGAAGCGCCAATGCGATAAAGATGGCGCCGATAATCAGGTTGGAGCCTCCGGTGCGGGCACCGAACCGGTAGCGGGAAGCCAGCCCGCCGGCGCCATGGCACATGGGCATGCCACCCAGGAAAAAGCTCATCAGGTTGGCCAGAGCCATGCTCATGCAAAGCGCCCGGTACGTCACCCGCTTTCCATCCTGGGGGAAATACTGGATCGCCAGATCGGCATTGGCGATAACGGCATTGCCAAGGGTCATGGGGATCTGCGGCAATACCAGCACCAGCAGGGCGAAAGTAAAATCGCCGGCCGGGGGAAAACCGTAGGGCAACAGATCAGGCAAGAACATCCCGAATTGAATCTGGTGCAGGCCTTCCCGGGTTCCCCAAAAGATGCCGGTTAAAATACCTGCCCCGACGATCACGATGGCCGCCGGCAGACTCTTGTTTTCCAGCAGTAAAAGAGTGAGCACGCCCAGTATCCCGCCAATCATCAACCCCAGGGGAATCGGCCCCAGACTCTGGATGCTCAGGTAAGGCTCCGCCGCATTGCGCAAGGCTTGAAACTTTGAGGTGCCCAGCATCAGCTTGACCCCCTGGGTCACCAGCAGAATCCCGGTGGACAGCTGGACCCCGCGTATCACCGGTTTGGGGATATACTTGCCGATCAGGGTGATGATACCGGTCCCGCCGATCACCAGCAAAAACAAGAAAATCCACAAACTCGCTGCCTGAATCTGACTGGCGGTGATGCCGGTGGCGATGGCATAGGCACCGATCACCTTCATGGGTTCCACGGGACTGGTGACCTTGAAATAGAGCCCGGAAAAAATGTAGAACAACCCGACAGCCAGGAACAAACCCAATGGATTGAGGCCGTTGATCAAGATCATGCCGATGGCCAAAGGCAAAATGGTGCCCAGATCGCCCAGGCTGCCCGCAAACTCCATGCGGTTGAAGCGATACGCCGAAACCATGCCGGGCCCTTGGGCGGCGGTTATTTCGGTTGCGTCCATAGCATTCTCCCGGCCCTCCTGTAGGGTCCTGCTTGACTTATAGTCACGATTATTATATTAATCGTGATAGTAGTGATATGCTGAAAAAATGTCAAGTATTTTGTTCGTAGGGCGTGCAATGCAGCTTTCAGGGACCCTAACCGAATGCGTCAATGCATATGGGAAAAAAGAAAAAAACAGTGGAAATTCACCCACCTTTTCAGCAGCTTTCGGCACCGGTGCGGAGCTTGAACGGACGCATTTTTTCCGCACTGGAAGAAGGCAAATACCTCGACTCGGTCCAACTCAACCAACTGGAGCAATCCTTTCGGGAATGGACGGTGGCGGCCGCGCGCGGGGATGTGCGCAGCGCGCGCCGGCGCATTTTACTGATTTTTTTAATCATCCGCTACACAGGGGCGAAGCTCCAGGAGGTGTTGAATCTCGACCCAGGCCGGGATTTCGATTTTGAGAAAGGGTTTGTCATCCTGGGCCGTCGGAAGGGAGAATCCGGCCGCTCCCATCGCAAGGCACAGATGTCCGAAAAGCTCTGTCATGAAATCCGCACCCTCATTGCCGAGCCGTCATCGAAAAACGACACCCGGGGATTGTTCCATGTGGACCCCGGCTTTGTCAGGCGCAAGTTTTATGAACGGGCTGAAGCATGCGGATTCGCAAAGCAATTGGGCGCACCGGAAATTTTACGCAAATCGCGCGCGGTCGAGCTGATGCAAAACAATCTTCCCCTGCCGGCGGTTCAGATGCTGTTGGGGCATTCCACGCCGAACCTGACCTCGGCTTATGTCACCTTTTCCGAAGACGATATCCAGCAGGTGACCCGCTTCGTCGTGGAAAAAGAATCCACTCGCAAAACCAGCGCCCGCAATTCATTTTTCGGCAAAATTCGAACCGTTCAGCAAGGCGATATCCTAACCCGTGCGGAGATCGTGACCATCGGCGGCCACCTCGTCACCACGGTGATCACGAACGACAGCCTGCAGCGGCTCGGTTTGAAACCGGGCAAGATGATCACAGCAGAGATCAAGGCCCCCTGGGTTATGCTGCACAAAAGCGGCCAGAGGCAAGAATGCAGCGCAGACAATATGTTTAAAGGCGTCGTGGAAAAAATTACCCCCGGTGAAATCAACACAGAATATGTGGTGCGGATATCCGATGGGACGGAGGTGTGTTCGTTGGTGACCAGTGAAAGCAGCAGGCGGCTGTCCCTTGCCGAAGGAGATGAAACTTGGGTACTTTTTAGCAGCTATTCGGTGGTGCTGTTTTCAGAAGGATTCAAATGAATAGTAACTAATCCACCAACAAGCCACCTAAGGACGCTTTCGTGGGCTTGGGTTCTATCACTTCCTCGTAAAGGGCGCGGGCGCGTTTGATGTCTGTGACCGGTGTGCCTGTGAAATCTATTTCGGTGATTTTCATTTTGCCGTTAGACATTCTCTCGGGGTATTACCTCAACCTTCAACTTCACTTCACCATATCCGAGGCATTCCACGCCAACATCAGGGCATCTTACATAGCGCATGAAATGAAAATCATTTGGCTTCAGTCTTTCACTTAGTCTTTCGTTTATAAGGGCGACGGGAATAGTGAGCTGGGAAGCGAGATATACACAAATCTTTGATGGACAAAGTTTGGTTATAAAATTGCCATCGACATCCAGCACTAATTTCTGGCCTATTTTCTGGCCCGAATTACAGTGGCGAGCCTCGACTACATCAGCGACAATTGAGTACACCGGTGCTGCTTCTGTAAGACGCTCAATATGTCTGATACGATGTTCAGGCTCACGAAACAAGTCGGTTTCCTTGGCGGTGTATCCCACTCTCTGCGAGTAGCGCATCAATTTCTCTTCTGACATGTTGATCACCTTACCTTCGATATCGATTCTTCAGGCGAATGGTGCCAATCAACCGTGCAGCTTTTTTGCGTCGCCTGAATTTGCTTTGCTATAGGGTCTGTTTACCATCACACTGTGTTCATCGCAACTTGGTTGGCGGCACATTCTGCAATGTTGCTCAAAATCATTTGTTACTACAAAACCAAATCGCTCATAGAGACGCTTTGCCGGCGTGTTGTTCACCACGAATAGGGTTATCGGCTTACATGATTGTTCAGAACGCGATATGGTTCGCCGAACAAGCTCCGCGCCGATTCCTTTTTTTTGAAACTCTGGAAGAATCTGCATTTGATGCAAATGCAATTCATCGGTTTTTGGAATCACCTTGATGACACCAACTCTCTTTTGCCCAGCAATAACGATTTCAGCATTTGTAAGTTCATCGGCTGCCTTTTCACGCTCTAATGCTTCACTCCATCCCAAAGTTCCTTCAAAGTATGGTTTCATCGTCTTGGTTCGAAGTTCATAAATAAACTCAATGTCATTTAAAGTTGCTGGTCTCAAAGTAAATTCTATACTTTTTCGGTTCATTTTTTAGCCTTATAACGCTTCGAAAACAAGCCATGGGAAAGATGCGGACGCAACCGTTTGAAAACGCACGGCCATTTCGGCGGCTGAAATCGCCTGCTCCTCGAAAGTGACGACCGTATTGAGGATGTAATGGTTATAAATGCGGGCGATGGCTTCAGTATCGCGCATGAGCACGGGTCTGATCGCGCTGGATTCTCCCTCGGCGAACAATGTCAGCCATACGCTGCATCCATAGCGATACGGCGTGTAGGCTCAACGGCTATGGTTTTACTAAGTGGCTGTGGGCATAAATCAGACCGTTGCCACCATGAACAAACGCCGAAACGGGTAAAGTGTCCGGCCGTCCGCCTGGGCAGGGTAGGCTGCCCGCAGACGCCGGGCGTAAGACGCCAGAAAAAGCTGGCGTTGATGGTCGTCGAGACCGCTGAGAATCGGCCGCAGCCCCGTCCCTTTGACCCAGTCGAGCGCAGGATGATCGCCTTCCAGTATTTGCAGATACTCGGTTTCCCAGATATCGAGATTCCGGGTGCAGTCCGCCAGAAGCGCGTAGTACCAGCAGGCATCCGCAACCCATCAACACGGATGATCTCGTATAAAGTCCCGAGTCAAGTCACGCAGCCGATGGACGGAGTTAATACGTCATTGCTTGCAAGTATGCAATTGTCAAAGATGGTGCCCGGATCCTTTTAACCCGCTAATTGGTTTCCGACACGCGCCCCCTGAACTGGCTTTTGTAGAGGCGTTGGTAGACTCCGCCGCGGGCAATCAGCCGGTCGTGGGTTCCCTGCTCCACCACGCGACCCTTGTCGATAACAACCACCTGGTCGGCCTTGGAGATGGTGGAAAGGCGGTGGGCGATGACGAAGCACGTACGGCCGCGCATCAATTCATCCAGGGCCTGCTGGATGGCCAGTTCGGTGCGGGTGTCCACCGAGCTGGTGGCCTCATCCAGAACGAGGATGGCCGGGTCGGCCAAAATGGCCCGGGCAATGGACAATAGCTGGCGCTGGCCCTCGGAAAGGCTCTGGCCCCGTTCTGCGAGAATCGTTTCGTAGCCCTGGGGCAGGCGCCGGATGAACCCGTCCGCGTGGGCCAGGCGTGCGGCCGCGAATACTTCTTCATCATCGGCATCCAGGCGTCCGTAGCGAATATTTTCCAGTACGGACTCGCTGAAGAGAAAGGACTGCTGAAGGACGACGCCGAGCTGCCGGCGCAGGCTGTCGCGGGAGACGCCGCGGATATCCACGCCGTCGATGCGGATGGTCCCCGCGTTGATATCGTAAAAGCGGGAAAGGAGGTTGACCAGGGTTGTTTTCCCCGCGCCGGTGTGCCCCACCAGGGCGATGCGCTCACCAGGCCTGGCGTGCAGGCTGATGTCCTGCAACACGGGCGCACCGGGCACATAGGCAAAGGTGACATGCTCGAAATGGACCTCTCCGGTCACCCTGGAAAACGTCAGGGCCTGGGGGGCATCGGTCTGGTCGGGTAGGGTGTCCAGGAGTTCGAAGATGCGTTCGGCGCCGGCCAGGGCCGCCTGGACCTGGTTGTATAGATTGCCGAGCTGGCGAAGGGGTTCGGCAAAGCGCCGGGAGTAAGAGATGAAGGCCGCGATGGTCCCGATGGAGACCATCCCCCGGATCGCCAGCCATCCGCCGAGACCGCAGAGAATCGCCACATTGAGGTTCGAGAGGATCCCCATCATCGGCATCACCACCAGGGCCAGGGTCATGGCCCGCACGCCGGTGGCGCGCACCGCCGCGTTGACCTGCTCGAAGTGCGCCAGAACGGTTTGCTCCTGCCCGAAGGCCAGCACCACCCGCTGTCCGCTGTAGGTCTCCTCCAGGACCGCATTCAGCGCCCCCAGACGTTCCTGATAGCTGCGGAACACCCCGCGCGTCTTTTTTCCAACCATCCCCACGAGACCGACCATCAGGGGAAAGGCCAGCATGGAGCCGGCGGCCAGCCAGGGGCTGAGAACAAAGATGATGGTCAGAATGCCGGCCAGGGTCAGGATACCGGTGAACAACTGGGCCGCGTTATTGGTCAGCACCTGGTTGATGGCGTCCATGTCGTTGGTCAGGCGGCTCATCAGTTCCCCCTGGGAGCGTGTATCGAAGAACCTGAGCGAGAGGGTCTGCAGGTGGTTGAAGAGATCGGCGCGCAGGGCCCGCATCGCCCTCTGGGAGACGCGCACCATCACTAGGCCCTGGACCAGCTGAGCCACTGCGGAAAGCACATACGCCGCCAGCATCAAGAGGACCGGCGCCAGCAGGGCCCCCAGGTTTCCTTCGCTAAGCTGATCGATGGCCCGGCCCATGAGGTAAGGCGCGGCCAGGGCCAGCCCCGTCCCCAGCGCGGCGACCAGGGTCACCAGCGCCAGGGCGCCGCGGTACGGGCCCAGGTAGCGCATCAGGCGGCGCAGGGCGCCTCTGACGTCCTTGGCGTGCTCGATGGCGCGGCCCTGGGGCCCTCCGCTGCCACCCGGGCCGGGAATGCCTGCGATGCGCACCGGCGCAGCACGTTGGGCCGGTTTGTCAGTCATGCCGGCCTGCCTCGTCTGCGGGGGGAGATCCCAATTGGGAACGGTAGATGTCGCGGTACATGGGATCGCTGGCCAGCAGTTGCGGGTGGGTCCCCACGGCGGCGATGCGGCCCTGATCGAGCAGCAGAATCTTGTCGGCCAGCAGTACTGTGCTGATCCGCTGGGCCACGATCAAGCGGGTGGTGGTATCCTGGGAGCCGCCGATCAAACGGTCCAGGGCGTCCTGGAGCTGTATTTCCGTTTCGATGTCCAGGGCGCTGGTGGCATCGTCCAGGATCAGCACTTTGGGTTTAACCAGCAACGCCCGGGCGATGGCGATCCTTTGGCGCTGTCCGCCGGAGAGCGTCACCCCGCGCTGGCCGATGACGGTGTCGTATCCCTGGGGCAGTTCGCTGATGAAAGCATCGGCCTGGGCCGCCCGGGCCGCGGTGCGGACTGCCTCCTCGCTGGCGTCCGCCCGGCCGTAGCGGATGTTGTCGCGCACCGTGCCGCTGAAGAGGACCGCCTCCTGAAGCACAACGCCCACCGTGCGGCGCAGCCATTGAAGATCCAGATCCCGCAGGTCGGTGTCGTCGAAGGTGATCCGGCCGGCGGTGACATCGTAAAAGCGGGGGATGAGGTGAATCAGGGTCGATTTTCCCGAGCCGGTGGCGCCTAGAATCGCCACCGTCTCTCCCGGCTCGGCGGTAAACGAAACATCGCTGAGCACCGCTTGGGTGCCATTGCCGTTATAGCCGAAGCAGACCTTTTCGAAGACGATCCGCCCCCGGGGATGGTTCGGTATAACCGGACGGGACGCCGGCCGCACTTGCGGTTCGGTGTCCAGAACTTCCAGGATGCGGACGGCCGAGGCATCGGCCGCGGAAAGCGGACCGAGCATGCCACCCAGCAGCAGGATCGGAAACAGGGCGAAAGCGAGATAGTTGATGGCTGCCACCACGTGCCCCACCGACATTTGACCGGCCAGTGCGAATCTGCCGCCGAACCATACCGCGCTGACGATGGCCAGATTGAGAAGCAACAGCAGGAACGGAATGAAAACCGCCATGAGTTGGGAGACCCGGATGGTGCGGTTCATCAGCGAGGCATTAGCCTCGTCGAAGCGCGTCATCTCGTACGCGGTGCGCACAAAGGCCTTGACCACCCGGATCCCGGCCAGGTTCTCCTGCAGGACGGTATTGAGCCGATCCAGGCGTTGCTGCAGCAGCAGAAACATGCGGTGAGCCTTGCGGGCAAAGCGCCAGACCAGGCCGGCGATCAGGGGCACAAAAACCGTCACCACGATTGCCAGGTGGGGGCTGGTGAAGACGAGCAGCGCGATGGCCCCCATGGCCCAGATGGGCGCCCGGGTCAGAATGCGCAGCGACAGCATCACGATGATTTGGACCGCGTTGACGTCGCTGGTGGAACGGACGATGAGCTTGCCGGTCTGAAGGCGGTCGAGGTTTCCAAAGGAGAAGGACTGCACCTTGCGCATCATCGCGCTGCGCAGGTCGGCGCCAAAGCCCATGGCGGCGCTCACCGAAAGTGCGTTGTTGACCAGGGCGAGAATCACGGAGACGACGGCGGCGGCGACCATATATAAAGCCGTGGTGATGACGACCTGTAGATCACCGGCCACAATCCCCTGATCGATGATCCGCTGCGTCAAGCGGGGGATGACCAGGTCGGCCGCAACCATCAACAGAAGCAGCATCAGGGCGATACCAGCCTGCAAGCGGTACGGTCGCAGAAATCGATAGAGGCGAAGCAAAGAAATCACCGATTCCCCTTTCACTCATCGAGGCAAGCCCTATCATCTGCCAGTACATTCTGCAAGATCGGAACAGGGGCTTGGCATATTGAAAGGCTGTGAAGAGACCTGATGGGTGACATAAGACGCCAGGGCCTGGCCCTGGTCAAGCAGAGGACGGCAAGGTCGATGGATTGAGCCGCCAGGCATCCGACACAATCGACTGACGGCAGTGGCCAGGTTATCTGCAGGATATGTCAGACCAGGCATACCCCGATGTTTCAACATCGGGGTATGCCTTGCAAAGAACTTACTGTCCGAACTTGCACTGGAACGCGGTTTCCACAATATCTGCGGCCCGTGCCGGGTTGGCGATATGATCGCAATTGATCACCAGGTCGAATTCCACGCTGGGGCGCTCCCGCTTGCCGGTCAGTTTTCTGAAATAGGCGCCTTGCTCCTTCTTGTGGGTGACTTCCGAACTGCCGGCCATCTCCTCGAGGATCAGCCGGTCGGCCACGCGCCAGCCGAGCCGAGCCGCCAGGATGTCGGCGATTTCCAGGGCACCCACGCCGATTTGGCGCGCAAAGCAAATAGCGGGGGGAAATTCCACGGACTGCGAGGCATCGGATTTCTTTCCCAACCGTTTTTGCTCCCATGTCTTGATGTAGAGGTTGGCGACTTCTGCGGGATCGTAGCGTTTACCGGGGTAGATGCCGGGATAGTACTTCCGGGGTATGGTCATGACGGGCATGGGTAACCTCCTTTGCGGGTTGACGGCCCCGCGCTTCAAGAAGCGGTAAAGACCGGAACGGGCTGTTCCTTGACAGTGGGCGCCGTTTCACGGATCGTGGACGGGCCCAGGCGCCGCAGGGCGGCGGTCATTTCATTGCAGATTCGCTGCACCTTGTCGCCTTCGGAGGCGGCGATCCACTCCAGGCGAACCCGCTCGCCCTCGACCCCCAGCTCGGTCAGCAGTTTCTTGAGCATGACAAAACGGCGCAGGGTTTTATAGTTGCCCTCCTGGTAGTGGCAGTCGCCCGGATGGCAGCCGCCGATCAGCACGCCGTCGGCGCCCTGGCGCAGGGCTTCGAAAACGAACTGGGGATCAACGCGGCCCGAACACATCAGGCGGATGGCCCGAACATTGGGCGCGTAGCGCATGCGGGCCGTGCCGGCCAGGTCCGCTGCCGTGTAGGTGCACCAGTTGCAGAAAAAAGCGACGATTTTGGGTTGAAAGTCAGACATAAGCCAATATCCCTCCGATCTCGCGAACGATCTGTTCATTGGTAAAAAGATTCTGGACCAGGGCGCCGCTGGGGCATGCGGCGCTGCAAGTGCCGCAGCCCTTGCACAGGGCCGGGTTGATGGTGGCTGTCTTCTTGTTTTCATCGAAGCCGATGGCCTTGAAGGGGCACAACTCGGTGCAGGTCTTGCAGCCGGAGCAGCGTGCCTCGTCCAGGTAAACCGTGTTGGGTTCCAGCTCCACAAAACCCTTGTCGATCAGGCTGACGGCTTCCGCGGCAGCAGCGCCGGCCTGGGCCACGCTCTCGGGGATGTCTTTGGGGCCCTGACAGGCGCCGGCCAGAAAGATGCCTTCGGTGGCCGTGGAAACCGGCGCCAGCTTGGGATGCCGCTCCAGGAACCAGCCGTCGCTGCCGGTGTTGATGTTGAACAGGCGCCGGATGGTGTCGGCGTCCCGGGCCGGCGTAAGGCCCACCGACAGGACCGCCATGTCCACGGGAATACGCCGGATGGTTCCGATCAATGTGTCTTCGGCCCGGATCACCAGCTTGCCGCGCTCTTCGGGGTGCAGGGGCCAGTCGCTGATCTCGGCCGCCCGGCCGCGGATGAAATGAACTTTTTCCGCCAGCAGGCGATCATAGAACTCCTCGTAGCCCTTGCCCGGCGTGCGCATGTCGATGTAGAAGTTGTAGATCTCGGCCCCGCTGCGCTCCTTGATCAGGTGCGCCAGTTTCAGGGAATACATGCAGCACACCTTGGAGCAATAACGGTTGGCGTGCGCGTCCCGGCTGCCCACGCAGTGAATAATGCCCACAACACCCGGCTTGCGGCCGTCTTTCAGAAGCACCTCGCCGCCCGTGGGGCCGGCAGCGTTGAGCAGCCGCTCCACCTCCAGGCTGGTGTAGACATGGGCATAGCGGCCGTACCCGTATTTGTGGAGGCCGGAGGGATCGAAGGCCGTGTACCCGGTGGCGATGATCACGGTGCCCACATCGATGGTCCGGATCTCTTCCTGCTGGTTGAAATCGATGGCACCGCGCTGACAGGCTTCCAGGCACGGTTGCTTGCATTTGCCGGTTTTCAGAAAGAGACAGCTTTGGGGGTCGATGACGGCCGTAAGCGGCGTGGCCTGGGGAAAGGGCACATAGACCGGTTTGCGCAAGCTCATGCCTTCGTTGAATTCATCCCGGCGCTTGCCTTTCTTGAACACGCAGGCCTCGATGCAGTCCAGGCAGCCCACGCACAGTTCTTCCTTCACGTAGCGAGGTTTCTTTCTGACGCTGACCTTGAAGTTGCCCACGAAGCCCGCCACGCCGGCCACCTCGGCATAGGTCCAGAGGGTGATGTTGGGATGGGCCTTGACCGCGGACATCTTGGGCGTCAGGATACAGGCCGAGCAGTCCAGGGTCGGAAAGGTCTTGTCGAACTTGGCCATATGCCCGCCGATGGTGGGTTCGCGTTCCACCAGATAGACCTTCTTGCCGGCCTCGGCCAGGGTCAGGGCCGCGTGGATACCGGCG
>Ga0316577_10001528_pt1 | contig 10978 bp, 14 predicted proteins | sample S5NA_FD_203073 | JGI IMG/M metagenome (GOLD analysis project Ga0316577, IMG submission 203073) | Rhizosphere microbial communities from salt marsh grasses in Alabama, United States - S5-7_050615r2r1 | ecosystem: Host-associated > Plants > Roots > Rhizosphere | place: USA: Alabama | collected... | reverse complement strand
CTGCATCCAATTGGACGGAGAGTTGAACTGGCTGCGGGTCAGGGGAGAACTGTGGCGCCTGCTGCAGCTGACAGTAGTCTGGGCGACGATACCCCTGGTTTTTTTAGCGCTCAATGCGGCCCTCATCTGGTGTGTGAACAATTATGTGGTGCCCCTGCCCTTCGTGGCCAAATTGGCGACCGCCTTTAATATCGAAGAGGAGCACTGGGAGGCCAATATCGAGCGTGAAATAGGCCGCATGACCAGCATGGCCGAGCATTATGAAAACTGGGCCGAACAGCGAGGGCTTTCGGCACCGGCAGCCAAAGCCATGGAAAAGACCCTCTGGCATGGCTGGCCGGTCTATTTGGGATTGACCCTCTTCGGTATGATCTCCTTTTACATTCTGGTGTTAAGGATTTGTCTGAAAGTAAGCCTGTACTACCGCAAAGGGTTGCTTCAGCGCAAAGAACAGTACTACGATCTGGATTTGCAAAATATCCCGAGGGATCGGATACTTTAATTTTGAAGGGTGTGCCAAGCACCTTGAGGAATGCATGCCGACACAATTTAAGAACTGTCCCAACTGCGGAATGATCTGGCTTGAACTCAACGATTTCTTAGAAGATCCTGACGTATCCGTCATTGGCTACCAGGCGAATTTCAACCATCTGAGCAGCGGTTTATTCCTCTTCAACCACTGCTGCGGAACCACCCTGGCGTGTCAGGTGGAACAATTCGCGTACCTATACAACGGACCGATTTATACAACCTGTCGGACCGGGGAGCCGGATTGCCCCGGCCTCTGTCTCCATCAATCCGATCTGGCGCTCTGCCCGGTACAATGCAGTTGTGCCTATGTGCGCGAGATATTGGCGCTGATCCGCAGTTGGCCCAAACAGTGATATTGCGGCCGCGACAAATGGCGCTGGCCAACCCCCCAGGTCGAAACGATATATCCATGCAACTGCCGAACAGCATACCACGGATATTGGCGCAATCACCCCATCCGGTTGCGCCGGTCGCCCTTGCGCTCAGCGGCGCCAAGGCCGTTCTTGCACCCCGGCCAAAAGGTTACAGTAGCGGGCCAACATGAAGAAGTAGTCCGACAACCGGTTCAGGAAGATCAGGATCTCCTCCAATGTTTCAGTCGCGGCTTTATCCTCCACAGCCGCCTCCAATAAACCCACCAAACGGCGTTCGGCCCGCCGGCAAACGGTGCGCGCCACATGGGCCGTGGCAGCAGCAGGCTGCCCCCCTGGCAAAATAAAACTATTCAATTCCCCCAGTTCGGCATTCAATCCGTCGATGGCCGATTCGAGGCGTTGGGATGGGGCCACTCCCAGGTTCGTCAGCTGGCCGGCCGTAGGGGATTCAGGTGTTACAGCCAACAAGGCGCCGATGGTGAATAGGTCTGCCTGGATGAGGGCCAGCTCCGCTGCGACGCCGCTTGCTTTTTCAGGCAGCATGGCCGCCAGCAGGCCGATGAACGAATTGAGCTCATCCACATCGCCATAGGCCTCGATGCGGGAGTGATTCTTGGCCACCCGTTCGCCGCTGAAAAGGCTGGTCCTGCCGCGGTCACCAGCGCCGGTATAGATCTTCATGTCGTCAAACCGCTAGACCGGGATACTCAGTCGCCGGGGTGCCCCGGCAATCAGATCATCAATGGCCTCCATGGAGGTTTGGGGTTTAAGTTGCTCGGCACTGCCTTGTTTTCCAATGGGGTCGGCCGCGAAGCCATTCCCCCGGCGGTAAAGCCGATGCTGGCTGCCGCAAACACGGCAAACGACGATATCGCCATCCCGGGCCTGGCGGGAGACAGCGATGACCGGTCCACAATTGGGACATGTCACCACTGGGGTATCGATATCGCTATGCCCCACAATGGCATCCAGTTTACCGGAAAAAGCCAGGCCATCCAGGACCGCCACGAGTTGGTTTTGAAACTGCCGGCCGCGGTGTCGACTTGCCTCTTCCCGGGCCCGGGCCAACGACATCACCCCGCTGTAAGGCCGTTGGCTAGTCATGGCATCCAAGGCATCGGCCAACGCTACGATTTGAGCTGCCCTGGGGATCTCCTCGCCCTCAAGCCTTTCAGGATATCCAGTCCCATCGATCCGTTCGTGGTGATATCGAATCGTATCCCCCACCAAGGGTCCCAAGGGATGCGCCGCTGCCAAGGCGGCACCCAGACCGGGATGGGTCTTGATGACATCAAATTCAGCCGGCGTCAAGACGTTACGTTTATTGAGAATCGCGTCCGAAACCCCCACCTTGCCCAGGTCGTGCAGCAATCCTCCCAACATGACGGCGAATGCTGCCTCATGGGAATAGCCCATTTCCAGTGCCAGCAGCCACGCAAGCTGGGCTACCCGCCAGAGGTGTCCGCCGGTGTATGCGTCCCGGGCCTCTACGACCACGGCCATCATGACCAGACTGCGCAGTAACGTTTTATCCAATGCAAAGTACTTGGACATTTAAGACCCCCTGCATGTTTATGGTCGCAACCACTTAAAAGGTGGGACAGAACTGATTTAAGCGATTCAGGGGAAGAGTCCCTGGCGCCAGCCGATGCAACAATCCCACCAGGCATTCCATATCGATGGTACGGTCGATGGTCGAGCGGCCCTCTGCAAGGTGCAACAAAGCCCGCCGCGCCAAGCTGAGCGCCGCTTGGCGGCGGTTGTATTCGAGATGAACAAATACACCGGATGCCTGGATCAACCCCTTCAACCCGATCCGCAATTTCCCTGTGGTTCGCTGCCAGAGGGTTTCCAGAAGCTCGTGTACTTCGAAAAACAGCCCATGATTCCACAGGATGAGGCTTTGTTCTAGGGGGTCATCAATCCCAAACTGGCGAATACAATTCAGAACGGCCTCGAAACGTTGTCGTCGCTCGATGATGTAATCATGATATACCCCCGTCGATTCGGCTTCAAGCCATTTATCCACCTGCTGTTGCAGCACCAGGTCAGATGGATGCCGTAACGCCTCCACGAAGACCGTGGATAGGTTGTTGCGGATGTCCCGGGCCCTGCGATCGTTAAAAGGGTCAAAACCGACCCGGCCGAATTTTTGAAACCCAACGGCCATGAATACACCTTGATAGCATTGATGGCGAACCGTCATCACTGTTCGGGCTGAAAGTCATAACAGCCTCGCATCATTTCACGGTAGACCACCAGCTTCTGAACGTCCTGGGTCCCCTCTCCCAGCGCTGCTCCCGATGCATCCATGGGGAACTTATCAAATTGAAATGCTTCACATCGCGGGCCACTTTATCGGGAATCTGAAGATCCATCAAACACCTCCCTGGCTGCCAGCAGCGCCGAGTTAAACGGTGAAGGATTGAAATCGGTTTTCAGCACACAGATAAAGGTAATCACAATGATAACGGCCGCCGTCAAAAAAACCGACTTATAGGCAGTGGCCTGCCAATACGTAAAACGATCAAGGAACTGGCCAACGAAAAACGGCATACAAACAGCCAGCGGAAGCGTAAACAGGGGGGCCACCGCAAAGTAGCTGGTGGCGTCACTGAGGCCGGAGAGCTTTTTCACGGTGGGGGCAAAGACGATCATTCGCGTTCCACGCGATGCCCCCAGCAGAAAGCTGGCCGCAAAAAAACTGGGATTGGAGGTAAAACAGATCAAGAGTAGCATGGCCCCCAGGGAAAAAAGCTTGGAAGCCAAACACTTGGACCGTAAGGATAGCAGATCGAGGGAGCCCACAGTGATGTTGATCAGGATGGCGCCGCCATAGATACAGGCCACGAAGGCGCCGGCGGCAATTGCAGGATGAATCTGGCAGTACTGCGTTGCATAGTTGGCATAAAACGAGATCACTGTCACCACCACGATGAACTCACAATCGGCGGCTATAAAGTAGAGAAAATTTTTATTCCTCCAGATATGGCTTATATTGGCGGCCAGATAGCTTGCCAAGGGCTGTCTGACAGGATGACCTTTGGGAGGTGCCGCTGCCAACTCCTTGGTCAGGAAAAAAAAAAGCGACCCCAATGCAAACAACGCCCCCACCATCATGAATGTCAAAGCCGAGGCGCTAGTGGAAAAGGCATAGCGGTCCACCAGGCGCAACAGCATGAGGCTGCTGAACAGCTTGGCGACATTCTGAGCCACCATCATGAATCCCAGACCAGAGACCGAACGCCGCTCGGAGAAGATCTTGACCAGGTAATTGAGCCACACCGGCAGGGTCATGCCCACACACACCGAAAAAATGGCATAGCAGATAAAAAAAACCAATAGCAGGTAGGGGGCCTGGCCCACCGCCAACAAAGCGGCACCGAACATCAAAAAGGCGGAGGCCGAAATCAGATGCAGCACGATAACGGCCGTTCGTTTGAAAATCAAGTGTGATGTAAAATAGCTTGAAAATAATGCGAATACCGAACTCCCTATAAAAAAGAAAATCGGTATCAGACCAATGGCCAGATTGGAAGCGCCAATGTGTTTGAGAAAGAGCTGCAGGAAGGTCGATTCCAACACCACCGGCAACCCCAAACCCCACAGAAACTCGACACCGCATATGCCAACGACGTTTTTTCGGTAATAGCGGTCAAGCTCATGGGTCTGTTCTGCCGGTGGGATCATTTGTATTCCCTGGGTGGTTAGTTAGCCTGGCCAAGGTTTGATATCAATGGCCATGGTTCTTGGGGGCATGGGTCACAACAAGCCGGTGATCCATCTGAAGCGCGGCGTATTGATCCGGCAGCGGCGCCTGACGAAAATGGAACAGGTGCGATGGGCAGCTGCAATCCGAACTGCCAAAACCAGGCATGACCATCACCGCCAAAGGGTCTGAGCACAGCACCTCGGCCCAATGGTGTTCCAAGACCCGCCACGAATGGCTGATCCAGATCTCACGCAGACTGACGTGCCGGCGCAGGTAGTCGATGTGCCAATGACAAGCCTTGAGGCGGACCCCATGCCGCCCCACGCGCGCGGCCAATCCACCGGGGCCGAAAGCACTGCCCACATAAGTATACCATCCAGCGGGAAAACGTCGGCGCCCCAGACAGCCAACCCTTAGAAAGCGGGATTGCTCCAAGTGCAAGAGCAACAGATAGATTCCTTTGCGCCTTAAAGGGGCCAATTCGCCAAGAACCTCCGGCTTCACCGACGAAACTCGGAATTCAGCCACGCCCAACGCCCCCCTCAACAATCCATGGCCCTTTGGTATGAGTCAACTTCACCCTAACGTTGTAAAAGACCGGAACAATTAAACGCTTTTCAAGTTTTTTGCCATCTATTTCTGCAACATTGGGGTTCAGAAACGGGTGCGCAGGTTCCTCTCGGCGCTCTTCCAATCGATCAGATTTTCCACAAACGCCCGTACATAGAGGCCTCGCCGGTTCTGATAGTCTAGATAGTAAGCGTGTTCCCAGACATCGATGGTAAGGATCGGCTTGAGGCCCTGGGCAATGGGGTTATCGGCATTGGCAGTCTTGATCACCCTGAGCGTGTCGCCATCTTGTACCAGCCAGGCCCAGCCACTGCCAAATTGGGAGGTGGCGGCATAAACGAATTTTTCGGCAAAATCGCCCCAGGAACCGAAGTCTTTGCGTATCGCTTCACCAATTTTCCCCTGCGGTTCGCCGCCACCCCCCGCAGTCATGCTGCGCCAGTAAAAGTCATGGTTGAACACCTGGGAAGCATTGTTGAAAAGGTCCGTTGCTTCAGGATCCTTTGCACTGCGCCGGATGATCTCAGTCAAGGAGAGGTCCGCATATGGTGTATCGGCAATCAGCTTAGCGGTCTTGTCCACATATCCCCGATGGTGTTTCCCATAATGAATTTCAACGGTTTTTGCCGAGATATGCGGTTCCAAGGCATTGGCAGGATAGGGAAGGCTCTCAAGCGAAGCCGCTGACGGTTCCTTTTTACTGCTGCAGCCGATTCCAACAGACTGAAACAGCGCCAATGCACTCCATCCCGCAGAGATCTTGAAAAATTCTCTTCTGTTCATTCAACTCCTCCCATGAGGTCCACTGGACTTGTCCAGGTAAACCCATCGATTCTAAAGGTCGATGGAAACTTGCCGAACTTGGGTATAGTGCTGATTGTATAGAAAACGGTGCTAATAGGCGGTTGTGTACTGAAACACCACAACTGTAACCACCGGATCGCACACGTTTCCCGAAAGGATCGCCATGACGTATACCAACTGGAACATTTTATCAACTGCCGGCAGCTTTCGCCGCAATCTGGAGCAGCTATTCAACGAGGTCTTCTCCCCCTCCGGCAGGGACTTCAACCAATTGGCCTTGTTTGGGTGGAAGCCGGTCGCAGACCTATTCCACGGGAGGGACGAGACTTTGGGAGGTTGGCGTTACAGGAACGACCTCGACTTGAAAGGGTCCCCGGCATCCATGAACGATGCTCAGGAGGAGTTGCTCATCGAAGAGCGCTCCGACAGCTTGCTGATTCAGCTAAAGCTCACTGAAATTCGCAAAGAGTCCCTCTACCTGGAGCTCAGCGGTGAAATTCTGATTCTTCGCGGTGAACGGATCGCCGCCGCCAGACCCCAAGCAGAAACAGCCGACTTTCGCAGAACCCGACGTTTCCAGCGTCTGATTCTGCTGCCTGGAAAAACGCGGCCCACCGATGTCACTGCCCGGTTCATCGGCAATTCGATCCAAATCCGCATCTCCCGCGAGAGGTGAACACTGGTACGAGCAAGATCCCACCACTTCGGTGCAAGAGGGTCTTCAAAGAGCTCCGGACCCCTCACTGTGAGCGTGATATTTGTAACCTTTTATAGACAGCTGGCTGTATCCGTGTGTATACAGCCCTGTTCACAGGCCCTTGCATGGTAGGAGGGCCAAAAAGACTCCAGATCATACAGAAAGACATTTAAAATATTCAATATTCCAGCTTCAGCCAGAGCAAATGGTTACGCGAATAATTGTAGTGGCTTGAATATTGCTTAAAGGTAGACACACAGCGCTTCACGCTTCTCTCCAAGTGAAGGTGCATTGATCGCAGCGTCAAATTCGAAAGTGGAAGCACAGTGGCCCTCACCCCAGCTCAAGGAAACGAAGCATGTTAGAATCCAGCCGACGTTGTCACCCCCCGAACGCCATCTCACGCTTGATCGACCTGGTCTTGATGCTCTCGGAAGACGAACAGCTCGACCTGTTGGATGAACTTGAAGCCAAACACCTGGAAGATCGCCATCAAGCAGAACAAAGTCCCCTTCAGGCCACTCGCCTGATGGAGGGAGATGGTTACGCCTATTGGGATCTATTCGCATAGAATCGCATCTTCCCAGGTCTCCTTCCACGGCGCCGAATGGCTCCATAGACGTTTTCAAAGATGGTTCCCCGCTATCCACCGACACCCATCGGCGATAGGTCCGTGGATCCGCTTACTTGTCGAACGATACATCCCTACTCGAGTGCAGCGGGCAGTGCTGGCCGTACTTTATAAATCTTCTCCTTGCGGATTTGAACCGTTCCGGGTTTCGCTCCAACGGGTTTGGTCACGTAACGAGCTTGGGTACAGGCTACTGGCACAACACCGGCATTGCGGGCCTTACTGTGATAGGCGGCAATAGCCGCCGCCATCTTGAAGGTTGTCAATGGGACCTCAACATGCATTCCGCTGCATAGGATGACATGGCTCCCGGGCATTCCGCGCACATGGAACCACCAATCGTTGGGTCTGGCCCACTTGAGGCTGAGCAGGTCATTATCAGCATCGCTGCGGCCGGCAAGCACGATGAATCCGCCGGGTAGGTGATAGCGATATAGGTGTGGGGCCGGGGGGGAGCTATCAGACGATGCTTTTCGCTTCATGGAGGTGTGCTCCAGTGCACAGGTTCCAGTTTGATCAAGTATAACGGTGTCCAAACCGATAAAACATATACCGAAAAGGTCTATTTCACAATAACCCGTTGCAATCGATTTCCCATGAGAAAGCTGCTCTACATCACTTTTCTGGTTCTATTTTGTTTGACCGTTGCCCAGGCAGACACCATTGTCCTCAAATCGGGTGAGACCTTTACAACTCAAAAAGCGTGGCAGCATGGCGGCAAGTTGAAATTTTATATGCGTGGTATCCTGGTCAGCGTCCCCCTTGCGGATGTGGCGCAAGTGCTTGATAAGGGGAGCCAAGGTCAGGGACAACCTCAGACGCAGGCACCCGAAGGGTCTTCCTCGGAACGGGAAGCAGAACAGCGGTCGCTGCCTACGCCGGTTCACAGCATCGATCCACCGCTATCGAGACCTGTACCCGTTCACGCGAACGTTCCCGATGATCCGTCCCCCATACCTGGTGCGAGTCTACCACCCCTGGCTGCCCCGAAGTCCCCCCCCGGCTCCCCTCCATCCAGGCCTGCCCCGCCTCGTCCCAACGAGTCCGGCGACCCTTCGGTGGCCAATCATACAGCCGAACCGAAAATTCCCGATCCGACCCGCCTGCGGAAGAATCAGCAGCATGGGGACGGAATTGGTTTTTTCGGCCTACAGTGGGGAATGAAGGTTTCACAGATTACCGGGATTCAAAAAATCCGTTCAAATCCGGCTTACGGTGGCGTGGAGGAATATGCGATCACAGACGATTCACTTCATTGGGGCAAGGCCCGCTTTAGTGGCGTAGTGCTCAGCTTCTGGCACGGAATGCTCTATACCCTGACCGCATGGGTCGATGGCTACCCGGCCTATGATCACATGAAGGCCGAAAGCATCCGGCGGTTTGGAGAAGGCACCCAGCGCAGAGCCGATGTGGAACGCCGCATCTGGGTGGGCAGCGAAACGGAACGGATGCTGGAGTTTGATGAAACGCTCAACACCGGCCTGCTCTGGATGCGCTCCACCCAAATCCATGCCCGGGTTGAACAAAGCGCCCCGCCCTAGTCACGATTCAATTGCTGATGCAATCGCCCCGGCGTCGCCGGTGGCCGCCCTGACTGCTAGCGAGCCATTGACTTTAAATATTCGGTAACCTTGACCGGCTTGGTAATCACTTTCTGGGTCAACATGATCTCCTCGGTCTGGCGCCAGGCGTCCACGTCGATGCTGCCGATGACCACCGATGGATCGGATTGCACCAGTCTGCGGGTGATGTCGTACTGCGCTTCCAGTACATCAACGGCAGTATCCTTGTCGAATTGCTTCACCGTTTCGATGGTGCGCTTGCGGTTGGCCGGATCAAAGGCCTGGCGCCACCCGGCGAGCAGCGCCTTGATGAATCGGCCAACAATGGCCGGCTCCTCGGCAATCATCTTTTCGGAGGTCACCACCGAATTGGCCACGAATTTGACACCAAAGGCCACTGGATCAAAAAAGCCGACCGTTTCACCGGCGTCACGCAGCTTCTGGCTGACGAAGATTCCCTGGGAGTTGATATAGACCGGCCAAAGGTCAACCTTACGCTGATAAAAAGGCGTATAGTCATAGCGCACGCTGAAAAGGTTGACTTGGTCATCTTTGATTCCGGCCTTGGCCAGAAGGGTACGCATGATGGTTTCGTCGTTGCCGCCGTAAGTGATTCCGATGGTCTTGCCCTTGAGATCGTTCAGGGTTTCCAGCTTCAATTCATTGGCTCGGTAGATCCACTGCAACGGGTTGATCTGAAATAGCTGGGCGATGACCACCACCGCAGCGCCCTTATCGCGTGCCCGGATCACCTGGTCGGCCGATGCCACCCCGAACTGGGCGTACCCCAGCTCCAACTCTTTAATGGCATCCCGTTCAGGCCCCCCGGCCTTGACCGCCACATCCAATCCATATTGCGCAAAGAGTCCCTGCTCATCGGCATAGAGGTCGCCGGCGACGCTCATATTGAATAGCCATTTAAGGCGGTAGTTGATTTTTTCATCCGCCTGGGCAAATTTGATACCGACCACGGCTACGCCCAGTACAAATGCCAGGGGCAATACCACCAGGGTTTTCAGGCTACATTTTCTCTTCATGCTCCACCTCCTGCATTGGGGGTCCGGATCACTCACCCGCAGATCACCATCTCGTCCCGACCGCTGCGGCATTATCTCATCGGGCGGCCCAACCACGCTTAATCAACTGACCAGTCAACTCCAGCAGTCCCTGGTAGATAGCCAGGGATATTCCAATTAAAAACAGGGCTACCAGAATTTTGGACAGGTCGCTCTGGTAAAGGGCAATGCGAATGCTGTAACCAATTCCGGCATTGGCAGCGATAAATTCTGCCACGATGGTGCCGGCCATGGCCAGCGTGGCGCTGCCTGACACCACCGTGGTCAGTTTATGCAAGTTTTCAAAAGCGCGAATCTTCACCTCCAGCTGCCAGCGCATACGCCCGGTAACGCGGTAAAAATGCTCGATGTCGGTCACCGGTTCGGACATGACGCCCAGCACGGATAACAATAACGGAAAATAGCAGATCATGGCGGCGATGAGAAGCCGGGAAAGAAATCCGTCCCCCAGCAAAATGAAAATAATCGGCGCCAAGGCAACGATGGGATAAGCCTGGACATTGTAAGCAGCCACTTTGATGAAAGATCCAAACCAGGTGGTTTGTCGTCCCAGGATGCCCACCAGAAAGGCCATACAGATGGAGACCACCTGCCCCACAACGGCGACGAAAAGGGTGTCCAGGACATCGCCGAAATAGCTACCCAACACCGCCCGGCCCGTATGCCAGATACTGCCCGGACCGGGAATCACGTAATCGGAGAGTGACAGGCCGTATTTAACGGTCAGCAGCAGACCCAAGCCAAGAAGGTAAATGATCAAAAACTGGTAGATGCGCCTATGAAGCATTCATGATCTCCAACATGGTGCGCTCCAGGGCCCGCTCATCCAATTTGCCCCCCAGACGGTGGTCCTGGCCGCGCACCAGGAGCATCTGGGGCGTCTTGTGGGCCCCGCGAAATACCAGGATCCGGTCACAGAATTTGGCTACTTCAACCACGTTGTGCGAGATATAGAGAAAAACCGCCCCGGCAAACACCTCCTTGATGTGAAGAAGAATCTTCTCGCGGGTCAATTCGTCCA
>Ga0316577_10001527_pt1 | contig 10987 bp, 9 predicted proteins | sample S5NA_FD_203073 | JGI IMG/M metagenome (GOLD analysis project Ga0316577, IMG submission 203073) | Rhizosphere microbial communities from salt marsh grasses in Alabama, United States - S5-7_050615r2r1 | ecosystem: Host-associated > Plants > Roots > Rhizosphere | place: USA: Alabama | collected... | reverse complement strand
CGCAGCAGGCGCTGTTTTCGACCGGGCAGAAGGAACGGATGGCGACGAGGCCCGACAGCGGGAGGGGTGGCCTGCCGGGAAGAGGGAGGCTACGGGCGCGGACGAGCAGTCGCGCGCTTGAAGTCGCGGGCAAAGCATGCTATAATAATCATGCAATCGGGGATGATCGGCTTCGACGGGGAAGGCTGGTCCTGGATTGCAGGCCGAGGCGCCTGGACCTCGTAAAAACTGGGCAAACCTTTAAATGCCAAGAGAAGCAATCTCGCGGCGCTCCCCATGGCTGCGTAAGCAACCATAAGGAGCCCTGACACCCGATAACGGTGTCACGTCCACCTCCGGGTCCCCCTGGTGCCTTGAGTGTTGGGCGTAATAAAGTCCGGGGTGCTGCCTACGCGACGCCGATAGCGTAGGCTCAAGACCATCGGCTGGCCTGAATGGGACCCCGTCGCTCGGGGACCACACAGGCAAGAACCAAAGGAGCGACTATGCCTGTAGATATCCATGGTCGAATTCTTCGGACCCGGGTTCGATTCCCGGCATCTCCACCTCGGTAAGGGCAGGTCAGGTACCTGCCCTTTTCCTATCCATCTTGCAGTCTGGCTGTGCCGGCCCGGTGCAGGCCGTACCGGCGTGGCATTGCCAGGTTGCCTCGGTGCGAATCGTTAGCTAGATGCGGTTACACGAGTATCAGGCCAAGAAGATCCTGGGGCGCTACGGTATCCCTGTGCCACCCGGAGACGTGGCAAGTTCGGTCGATGAGGTTTACCGGATTGCGGATCGCATTGGGCAGCGCGTCGTGCTCAAGGCACAGGTGCTGACCGGCGGGCGTGGCCAAGCGGGGGGGATCCGGCTCGCAGATGACGCCGACGCGGCGCGGCGCCTCGCCGGGCAGATGTTCGGCATGCAGGTCGCTGGCTATCCGGTGGAAAAGGTGTTGGTCGATCAGGCGATCGATGTCGAGCAAGAGACCTATCTTGGGATCCAGCTCGATCGGGCGAGCGCCCAACCTCTGCTCGTTGCTTCGGCAGAAGGGGGCCTCGAGATTGCCGAGGTCGCGCACGACACGCCGGAGCGTGTTTCCAGCGTGCCGATCGAGCCGCTTCTCGGCTTGCGCTCTTACCAGGTGCGGGCTCTGGCCGACGAAATCGGTCTCCCTCGCGAGCGGCACAACGATTTTGTGCCTGTCGCACTGGGCCTGTACCGGGCCTTCAACGACATGGATGCCACGTTGGTGGAGGCCAACCCGCTGGTCATTCGTTGCGATGGCACCTTCTGCTGCCTCAACAGCCGGATCGTCATCGATGACCACGCGTTGTACCGGCACCCCGACCTGATCGACCTTCGCGACGAGAGCCAGGACACGCTGCCAGAACGTGTGGCCCGCCGCCACGGCATTACCTACGTTCGCCTCGGCGGCCACGTTGGGTGTCTCTCCAACGGCGCCGGGCTGGCGATGGCGACCATCGACCTGCTCCGCGCGCACGGTGTCCGCCCCGCCAATTTCGTCGACGTCGGCAAAGGCGCGACGCTGGAAAAGGTCGCCCGCGGGATCGAGCTGGCGCGCAACAACTCGACACAGGTGATCGTCGTTCATGTCTTTTGCAGCCTGACCTCGTGCGACACGATCGCGCGCGGGATCCTGCGCGGCTGCGAGTCACTGACCCCTGGTTTTGCGCTGGTGGTCTGCCTACAGGGTCCGCGCCAGGAGGAAGGGCAGGCGATGCTCCAGCAGGCGAGCCAGGAGGACCGCTATCCACCGATCTGCTTGTCCTCTTGCCTGGACGAGCTGGTGGACCAAGTTCAGGCTCTGATGCGGCAAGCGCAGGCAGAGGGTGTAGGCGAGTGAGCATCCTGGTCAATGGGAACACCCGGCTTCTGGTCTACGGAGTCGAGACGCAAGAAGGAGCGATCTATACGGAGCGTATGTTGGCCTCCGGCACTGCCGTTGTCGCTGCCGTGGCGGCAGGGCGTGGGGGTGGCTGGATCGAGAACGTGCCGGTCTTTGAGACCGTACAGGAGGCGATTCGCGCTACAGATGCCAATACAGCCCTGATCTGCGTACAGCCGCAGGGGGCTGCGGAAGCCATCTTGGAGGCAGCGGATGCCGGGATCGGCCTGATCGTGTGCGCGACATCCAGGGTGCCCGTGCACGATATGGTGCAGATCAGGGCCTACCTGCAGTATCGCGATGTCCGCCTGATCGGCCCTGGCAGTCCGGGCCTGTTTACCCCGGAGCAGTGCGTGGTCGGCGCGATCGCGCCGCACATCCTGCGCCCGGGATCAGTCGGCATCCTCTCACGCAGCGGCTCGCTGGCCTACAAGGTGATCTGGTTGTTGACAGAGGCCGGCATCGGCCAGTCCACCGTGGTGGGCATCGGCGATGGGCTGATCGTCGGTACCGGCTTTGCCGAGCTCCTAGCCATGTTCGAAGATGACCCGGCCACACAGCAGGTCGTCCTACTGGGTGAGATCGGGGGACAAGAAGAGGAGCAGAGCGCCGAGGTGATTCGCGATCGGATGAGCAAGCCGGTGGTCGCGTACGTCGTGGGCCACACTGCACCGCCCGGACGGCAGATGGGGCATCCAGGGGCCATCGTCGAGGGCTACGCCGGCCTGGCGCAGGTCAAGGTCGACGCCCTGGCCAGGGCAGGGGCGCGCGTAGCGCGTACGTTGGGCGAGATCCCCGCATTGCTGGAAATGAGGTGAGACGAGATGGCATTGTTTGAACCCGTTTCGATCGGCACACTGCGGCTGCCGAATCGAACCGTGCGCTCGGCGACGATGGAGTACCTGAGTGACGAGGACGGGCGCCCCCTTGATGAACTGAGCGAGATGTATTGCGCGCTCGCTCAAGGCGGCGTGGGGCTGATCATCGCCGGGCACGCCTACGTACATCCGAGCGGGCGGTGCCGGGTCCAGATGTCGGGTATGCACGACGACGCATTGATCCCGGATTGGGCGGCGTTGGTGGAACGCGTGCACGAGGCCGGGGGCCGGATCGCGGCCCAGCTCAACCACGGCGGGCGGCAGTGCGATCCCGAGGCGGTGGATGGTGCCCTGCTGGCGCCCTCTCCGATCGCGCTCAACGACGAATCGCCACGACCGCAGGAGCTCAGTGAACGCCAGATCGAGGACCTGATCCGTGCCTTTGGCGATGCGGCCGGACGGGCCAAGGAGGCCGGCTTTGACGCGGTCCAGATCCACGCCGCGCACGGCTACCTGATCAACTGCTTCAACTCTCCTGCCACCAACTGGCGGCGCGATGCCTGGGGCGGGACCTTTCCAGGGCGCGCCCGCTTTCTCGAGCAGGTTGCACTAGCCGTGCGCGACGCCGTGGGGACCGGGTACCCGGTGTTGATCAAGCTGGGGTGCGTGGATTTCGTGCGCGATGGACTGACCGAGGATGATGGCGTCGAGATCATCCGCCACCTGGCCGACATGGGCCTGGACGGCGTCGAGATCTCGGGCGGCATCGGCGGCGGCAGCACGCGGACCGGGATACGTGCGCCAGCGGACGAGGCCTATTTCCTGCCGATCGCGCGCAAAGCGCGTTATGCGACCGACCTGCCGATCGTGCTGGTCGGTGGCCTGCGCTCGCGCGAGGTGATGGAGCGCGTGCTCGACGAGGGGAGCGCCGACCTGATCTCGATGTGCCGGCCGCTGATCCGTGAGCCAGAGCTAGTCAACCGGATGCATGAGGGGCAGCCTGCGGCGACCTGCATCTCGTGCAACAAGTGCTGGCCCCTCTCAGGCGAGCTCGGCATCTCCTGCCACTATGTAGCGCCGGAAGACACCTAAACGTGACCTGGCGCCGCTGGCACTGTGCCAGCGGCGCCAGGTGACCGATAAGGATTCAGGTCCACCTTGTGCCTGCTACGGTGGGGCAGGGCGGCTTGGGTTCAGCCCGCCCTAGATGTAGCCCAGCGCGCGCAGCCGGTCTTCTACCTGCTTTTCCTCTTCCTCGTCGTAGGTGCCGCCCTCATCAGGCGGGAGGTAGCCCAGCTCCTGCAACCGTTTCAGGATGATCTGGATGCTCTCCTCCACGGTCTGCGCCGCCGAGTTGACCGTGATCTCGGGCTCGGGTGGGGGCTCGTACGGGTCAGAGATCCCCGTAAAGTTCTCGATCTCGCCTGCCAGCGCCTTCTTGTAGAGTCCCTTGACGTCGCGCTCGATCAATGTCTCCAGCGGGCACTCGACGTAGCACTCGATGAAGTTCCCGATCTCTTCCCGGCTCTTGTTCCGGCGCTCGATATAGGGCGAGATGAACGAGCAGAGCACTGCCACGCCGTTGCGCGTGAGCAGCTTGGCAACAAAGGTGATGCGCTCGATGTTCTGATCGCGGTCCTCCTTGCTAAAGCCGAGGTCGCGGGTCAGGCTCTGCCGCACGATGTCGCCGTCCAGTCGCTCGACTTGGAGCCCGCGCTCGCGCAGCACCGGTTCCAACGCCTTGGCCAGCGTCGTCTTGCCCGAGCCAGAGAGCCCGGTGAACCACAGCGTGAATCCCTTCTTCAAAGCCATATCTCTTTTTTCCCTCCATATATGATGACAGACTGCATCCTGCCAAGCGGGTGCCCGACAGGACCATACTCTAGTGCATGTCGTTCTCTATCCACTCGACCAGCTCACCCAGCGTGCCCCGTCGATCTGGATGGATCTCGGGGTCCGCGTTGGTGACCCAGTCGTCGGCGAGATAGGTGACCATCCCGGCCTGTTGGGCCGGGAGGATATCGCGCAGCAGGTCGTTGCCGACCATCAGGCATGCACCTGGCGCGACGTCGATCCGCGCTGCGATCTCCAGGTAGTAGGCCGGAGCGGGCTTGCTCGTGTGCATGTTCTCGTAGGTCGTGATCAGGGCAAAGGGCAGGTCGTCGACCCCGGCCCAGGACAGGCGGTGCTCGATCGCGCGCCTGGGAAAGAGGGGGTTGGTGGCGATCACGACCTGGTACCCTGCTGTGAGGCACGCCTGAACCGCACGCCGGCCATCAGGGTGCGCCCGCGCATAGATGCGCAGCGCTGGAAAGCGCTCCTCGTAGAACCGCGCAAAGAAGGTGCGCAGTTCTTCCCACGGGCGTCCGAGTTGCTCGGCAAAGACCCTGCCAAAGGACGCCTCGTTCGTCGGTCCACCTGGATCCTGACTCGCCTGCACAGCCTGCGTCCCTGCCGCAAGGGCGGCAAGCAGTGTCTCCGCTGAGCACAGGCCATGCGCATACTCGATCAACGCGGCGAAATAGCGGTCGAGGAACGTGCCCTCCATGTCATTATAGAGGAGTGTATCGTCGAGGTCGAACAGCACCGCCCGCAGTGCGTAGCTGCCCTCATGGCTCACGATAGTCTCTCCTCGCCCATGTGATCTGGAATAGGCAGCCCCATGGCCTCAAGCATGGTGGGAGCGATGGCGCGCCACGTGTGGTCGACCCGTCGCCCGCCCGCCTCGCCCGGGCGACGCAGCACGTACGTGCCGTGCTGGGCGTGGTTGGCGTCGTCGGGACCGGTGTCGTTCTCAAAGACATAGATCGCGCCGTTGCCGACCGAGCCCACCGAGCGCCAGGCCAGATCGCTCAAGTATACGAGCAAATCCGGCGGAATCCCGTTCACCCGAGCATAGATCTCCTCCGGGCGATAGCCACGGGCACCAAGTCCCTCTCCCGCCGGGCCCGAGATCGCCTCGAGCTCGGCTCGAAGTTGGTTCAGGACCTGATCGACGCGCTCGGCAGGGACGATGCCCTGCGGTTCGCGGCCGCGGACGTTGAGAAAGATCCGCCCATAGTAGCCGCCCGCACCCCAGGCCTGCGTCTGGCTCCAGTCGATCTCGCACAGGTCGAGCGAGGTCACGCCGGGGGGCTTGTCTGCGAGGACGAGGTAGCCGTGCTCGATCAGCCAGTCGTTGATGCAGATGCCGCCCTGCATCGCCTGCGCGCCGTGGTCGCTCATCAACAGGAGCGTCGCTTCCTCGGGTAGCTGCTCGATCAGCCGGCCGATCCGCTCGTCGATGAACTGGTAGTACTTGAAGACGGTGTTCTCGTAGGGATTGCCCGGTTCGTACTTGGGATGTGCCGGATCGATATACTTCCACAGCCCGTGATGGATACGATCCGGCCCCATGTCGACGAACATAAAGAACTGCCAGTCACGGCGGGTGCGAAGCAGGTGCTCTACCAGGTCGAACCGCTGCCGCGACATGCGGTAGATCTCTTGCAGCAGCCGCACCTTGTCCGAGGTACGAAAGTTCGGCACGTCGAGCATATAGTCGCCGACCACCTGGCGGATCTCGTCCTTGAATGCGGGCGGGTGCGTGTAGGCGCTGAACGTGCTCGGCGTGAGAAAACTGCTGACCATGATCCCGTCGATGGCTTGCACGGGATAGGTCTGTGGCACACCAACCACGATCGCCTTTCCACCGGCATCGGTCACCCAGTTCCACACGCGTGGGAAAGCGATCTTGTCGGCGGTGGCAATCTCCATCTGCTCGTAGGAGCGGTCGGCGCGGTTGCGAAAACCATAGCAGCCCAGCTCGCCTGGATCGCGCCCGCTGAGCATGCACGCCCACGCCGGCACAGTGATCGGCGGGATGGTGCTTTCTAGCCGGCCATAGACGCCGGCCTGCGTCAACTGCTTGAGATGGGGCAGGTCGTCGAGCCACCGGTCGAAGGCCAGCCCGGGATCGAAGCAATCGAGCCCAACCACAAAAAGCTGCTGCATCGGCGTGCTAGGCCGTGGGCTTGACGTTCTTGTAGCCCTCGATCAGGACCTCGGCGACCTCGGGGCGGGTGAACTCGGGTGGTGGCGCCTCGCCGCGAGAGAGCATCTCGCGGACCTGCGTCCCGCTCAAGTAGAGCCAATCCTCCCTGGAATGGGGGCAGGTCTTGGCTGTGACGACTGTGCCGCACTTGCGGCAGAAAAAGGCGTGCTCGAAAAAGAGCGGGATGATCCCGATCTCGGCGAGCTCGAAATCGTCAAAGATGGTCTGCGCATCGTAGGTGCCATAGTAGTTGCCCACACCAGCGTGGTCACGCCCGACGATAAAGTGCGTGCAGCCATAGTTCTTGCGGCACAGGGCGTGAAAGATGGCCTCTCGCGGGCCAGCGTAGCGCATCGCTGCCGGAAAGACCGCCAGGAGCACGCGGTCCGCCGGGTAATAGTCGCGCAGTACGGCCTCGTAGCTCTTGATCCGGACCTCGGCAGGAATGTCGTCCGCTTTCGTGTCGCCGACCAGGGGATGAATGAACAGCCCGTCGACGATCTCGAGTGCGGCTTTCTGGATGTACTCGTGCGCGCGGTGGATCGGGTTGCGGGTCTGAAAGCCGACGATGCGACGCCAGCCGCTGCTGGCAAACATGCGCCGCGTCTGGGCCGGCGTGTAGCGTAGTTCGACCAGTTCTTGCTCGACCGGCGAGTTGAGCATACTGATCGGGCCGCCCAACAGCACGTCTCCTTGCCCGTAGAGGCGGGCGACGCCTGGATGGGCCTCTTCCGTGGTGCGATATACCTCCTGGGCCTCGCGGCGCTTGTCGTACGCGTACTTTTCCTGGACCTCCATCGTCGCCAACAGGTGTGGGCCCCCGCTCGTTGGCTGGTAGAGGGCGATCTCGTCCCCTTCGTTCAGTGCCCGTGCGAAATCGGGTTCGACCGGAAGCGTGATCGGGATCGGCCAGACGACGCCGCTGCTGAGGCGCATGCTGTCGACCACGCTACCATAATCGGTGCGGCTCATAAAGCCGGTCAGGGGGCTGTACGCTCCGTTGGCGATCAGCTCTACATCGGAGACGCCGACCGAAGACAGCTCGAGGCGTGGCAGCTCCTTGGCCCTATCCAGCGCGCCTTCGCGCGCCACGCCGCGCAGTGTCCGGTTGACGAGCGTGCCACCGTGCGGCCGGATACCGGGAACAGTGCTCATAGCAGGAATGCTCCTTTATCGGTACATCATCTAGTCACGACCTGTCCTTGATAGGTCAAGGACAGAACAAGTCTATTATAACGGAAAGCAGCTGGCGAGTCAAGTTCGCGTCTCAATGTAGCGTCATCCCTTCTCATGTCAGACATTCTGAAAGGGGTTGAAAAGAGCGCGCCGAGGGTGTAAGATCAGGTCTGGGAGGGAGCCTATGAGCTGGATCTACCTACAGGAGAATCGTGAGCGTGTGCGAGCGGCACTGCTGAATGGGCACGTGGACGAGGTGGTTTCGTTGCGTGCCACAGCATTTGACGAGCTCGCGGCGGCGATGCACACCTTTGGCTACTGGGAGCAGTTGGAAGCCATCGAGATCACGCTGGACAAGGATGAGGACGACGTACCAGACGAGCTGCTTCTGCGCGAGCTGGCCGTGCTACCGCTGTTACGCATTCCCAACCCCAATCAGGCGCCGACCTATCTGTTCCAAGACTATGGCGTGTTGCGCTTTCTGGGCTTCACCGTGGCCCAGATACGGGATGGCTTCAATGAAAAGGGCGTGCGGAGCCCGACGGGCAAAGAAAGGATGCGACCGCATCATCGCGACACGCTGTACCACGCCCTCAAGCACGTGAAGATCGAGAGTCTGTCGTGCTTCCGAGAGGCCCATCAGCAAGCATTGGTGGAGCACAAGCTGGTGCAGGGCGGGACGTTTGCCGTGGATGGGACAGGCCTACGCCATAGCCACCGACACGTGGTGATCCTGCAGCAGCTTAGTGGCATGGCGCCGTTCATTGTCGACTGGCGAGTCCAAGGGCCAGGTCGAGAGTTGGCGGCAGGTCGGGAGATGGTGGCGCAGCTGAAGGAAATGATCGGTGCAGAGCACATCGATTGGCTGCTGATGGACGGTGCATACGTGGATGGGACGTGGCTGGCCGAACTGCAGCAGCAAGGGATTGGGGCAGCGGTGCGCGTCTACGAGGAGATGGACGTCTTTGAGGAGATGCGACTGCTGAGCCAGTATCCCGAGCATGCCTTTGAGCCCTACCGCTATGTGCGTACCATCCACGGACACAAGGAATGGCACGAGGTGGAGCTGGCGTTCTGTGAGGGTCTGACCATGTGGCCGAGCTATCGGCAAGCGTGGGCCGAGGGGTCGGACAAGCCCTGTCCGGGCTTGTGGGGCTTGCTGGTGCGGGAAGCGCGCGAGGACAAGGATGGCCAGCTGAAGCAGATCGTGTGGGGCGTGGTGTTTACCCGCCCGGTGGACGGTCGCGCAGCGGGGTACCAGCTGTGGCGCCAGCGGTGGGGCGTCGAGAATCGGGGCATGCGAGAGCTCAACCAGGGTGGCTGGTTAGAATCGCAGACCTGGGGACGGAGCGAAGCAGCCGTACAGACCTCGATTGCACTCAAGATCGGGGCGCATAACTGCTACTGCTTGATGCGCACGGAACTGGGCCAGCAGTGGGCCGCCACGGGCCTGCGCAGCTTGCAGCAGTATCTCTACGGCGCGCCGCCGCTGGTGATGGTCGTGGCGGATGAGGAGTACATGCTGTTGACGGCGGAGGAGTTGGTGACTTCCCTCGGCGTGCAGGTGAACTCGTTGTTCGACCTCTCGCTGGGTTCGGGGGAGGACTAGCGAGCCTCGCGGCTCGCATTGACTTCATTTTACCTACCGAGCGATAGACCAGACCCTCTGTACCTGAGATCTTCAGGTAGGTCTGCCCCTGCGCCCACATGCCGCCTGATCACGCGCACGAGAGCTACGGCGTGTCTTCCATTCCGTCAGAGTGCGTTCTCCTCCAAACTGCGGGCCCGAGACCCTGATCAACACGACCGCTCAGCGCCGAGCGGTCATTTCTGACAGGGCTTTCAGAATGTCTGCGTGCCGCCGTCGCCTAGGGACATTCAGGGACGGCCCTTCGGACCGAAATATGGATACGCCTCGGTCGCTTCCATGGCGTACGAAGCCCTAGCTCGAAGCATCGCATCTCTTTCGAGTCCTTGACGCGCAGCCCGCTGTGGGGCGCTCCCGAGCCCTCCCTCAGCCAAGGGGCAACCTGGCTCCGTGTGCGTCTCCCTCAACGAGGTGCGCTACCTGGCAGAGGCGATGTGCTCGATGGCGGCGGAGATGCCGGGGCACGTAGTCGGGGATGACGGGTAGTACGGCTCGCGGGTGCGCCCTGCTTGTCTGAGCGGCGATGTCAAACACCAGTTGATACGATATATGACCTATCTTCTTGTGCCCCACCGCCCGAACGAGATGCGATGCAGCACATAGTCAAACGTGTTACCCAGCAAATTGCCGGCTCGAATCATGCGCAGCGCCAGTTCCATCATCTCTACAACATGCTCTCCGTATCGCGCCACGACTTGAGCTCGCACGGGCGCCTCGGGTTCTCCGTTCGCCTCGGCCCAGTGCTGGGCATATAGCAATGCCGGCACCTCTTCGAGTGGGCTCTCCTCAAACATCCCTCTGCCTAAGGCCTGGATCTCCTGCTGTGGGATGCCTTCTGACAGCGCTTCACGCGCGTGGGCATACGAGCAGTAGCGGCACTGGTTCACTTGGGTCACGGTGAGCATTAGTCGTTCGCGAAGGGTGGGCGTGATGACGTCTCCCTTCATTAGGTACCGGATCTCCTTCCGCTGGGACATGATACTCCCCAAGTCGGTCAGTGCCTCGCCCAGGCTATGGTAGATTCTGCGGCCAAAGGTATCCATGCTCACCTACGAAACCAGCTCCATGTGACGCCTGGCGCGTGCGCGTGCCCGATCTGTGCTGCTCTGGGGAGGCGGGCATTTTGCCTGGGCTCTATGGCACGCGTGCAGGCATCACTCCCTACTGCTCTCTCGGCCACCGATGCCACACTCCTGTCAGTGCGGCCTGTGCCCAGTCGAGAGCCATGATCGCTTCGAGACAGCGCCTTTTCTCTGCTAGGTCGTCTGTGTCCGAAGCTAGCCACGCCCAGGCACGGATCTGCAGTCCGCGCGGTCCAACGCCACGCCGGGTGATGAGACGAGCTGAGAGAGTACGAAACCAGTCGATCAACTGCCTCTTCCGACACCGCAGATGGTACGGAAGCACAAGAGCCGACCACCTGC
>Ga0316577_10001526_pt1 | contig 10990 bp, 9 predicted proteins | sample S5NA_FD_203073 | JGI IMG/M metagenome (GOLD analysis project Ga0316577, IMG submission 203073) | Rhizosphere microbial communities from salt marsh grasses in Alabama, United States - S5-7_050615r2r1 | ecosystem: Host-associated > Plants > Roots > Rhizosphere | place: USA: Alabama | collected... | reverse complement strand
GGTCCTCAGGCGGGTTGTTGACGAGCAGGCAACAGATGACGGCATTCATGCACACGCTCTTGCCCGAGCCGGTGGCGCCGGCGATCAGCAGGTGTGGCATCAGGCCAAGATCCACAGCCACCGCATGCCCAGAGACATCCTCTCCCAGCGCAAGGGCCAGGCGCGAGTCAATGCGCTCAAACGCCGCTGACTCTATGACACCGCGAAGCGAAACAAGGGCGATCTCTTCGTTCGGCACCTCCAGACCCACCACCGACCGGCCCGGCACCGGCGCTTCGATGCGAAGCGGCGCGGCAGCCAGGGCCAGTGAGAGATCATCCGCCAGGCGGGCGATACGGCCCACGCGCACCCGCTGGAGCTGCACACCCCCACCGGCGACGCGACGCTCGATATAGCCAGGGTCCAGGCCGAACTGGGTGACGGTCGGGCCCTGGTTCACTTCGACGACGTCGGCGGGCACGCCAAAGCTCTCCAGGGTCTCTTCGATGATGCGCACCTTCCTGCGCACATCGGTGTCGCCATAGGCCGCCGGCGATGCCGGGTCCAGCAAGTCCATGGGCGGCAAATTGGCGTCAACCTGGCGAGGATCGGGCTTTTTTCGTCCTTTTGGCTTTGGCGAGCGCTTCTTGCGGGATTTGGTGCTGGTGGATTCGGGTTCCTGTTCCCACCACGGCACTTCTTCCACCTTGGGCACCACCGGCGTGCCCTGGCGCGCCGCCTGGAAGCGACCAACGGCAGCAGATACGAGGCGAACCTGTTGCCGTATCCAGTCCTCAATGTCTGCCCACGACAGGGAAAGAATGAGGTACAGCGAGAGCATCAACAGGACGACCAGAACCAGGGAGCCGATCAGAGGCCCGAGGCCTTCCATGAGCAAGACCGCCAGCGCCCACCCTACGTAGCCGCCTCCTCGGCCCTCATGAGCCGCGAACCCAGCCTCGTCAGCGCCCACGCGAATCACCAGCGGCGCATGACTGGCGACCAGCACCACGAGCAGTAGCAGCTCGATAGCCACTATCGTCCCGGGGCGCAGTGGCAGCCGGTTGTAAAAGACGGGCCAAAGCAGGCGCAGCCCCAACACAGCGAAACTCAGCGTCAGCGGAAAGACCACCCAGCCGAACCACTGGCCGACACGGCCGACCCACCAGCCCAAAATTGAGCCTGTAGAGACGCCCAACAAGCCCAGAAAGGTCACGATGGAGAGCAAAAAGAAGCCCAGGCCGAAAAGCTGGCGCTGGACCGGCGTCAATGCCCATTTCCAGTCACGCTGTGCGAGCCAATCGCGCAGTCGTTGGCTGATGGGCGCTTTCTTTTTCGCCTTGCTCCGACTCTGGCGGCCCATGCTCTATCCTTTGGCCCCTTGATGTTGTGGCTCGTGGACCTGGCGCAGGCTCAAGCCCAAGCGCTGCTTGACCGGATCCGCGTTGAGCACCCGCACGCGAACGACATCCCCTTCGCGCACCACATTGCGCGGGTGCAGGAAACTGCCATCGGCCAGTTCGGAGATGTGGACCAGCCCCTCCACCCCTTCCTCAATCCGGACAAAGGCGCCAAAACTCACTACGTTGGTGACTGTGCCCTCGATCCATTGCCCGACCTGGTAGCGCGCATCTATCTCTTTCCAGGGGTTGGGACGCAGTCGCTTCACACTCAGGGCCACCCTTCCCTCATCGGGATTCACGCCAAGCACGTAGACATCTACCGTCTGGCCCGGTTCGAGAACATCCCCGGGATCGCGCACACGGTCCCACGACAGCTCGGAAATGTGCACCAGACCCTCGACACCGCCAAGGTCCACGAATGCTCCAAAGGAAGTGAGATTGGTAACGACACCGCGGCGAACGTCGCCCGGGCTCAGGCTGTGGAGAATGACCGATGGCGCCAGGTTGGTCGCAGCTGCCCTCTCTGAGAATACCAACCGGTTTTGTACTGGATCCACCTCGATCATGCGTACGGTTAGCGACTCTCCTATATAGCGAGCCAGTTCTTCGATCCGCTCGTGAGGATTCTGATGGGGAGGCATCTCGGTCAAATGGGAAGCCGGGATGAAGCCCTGAAGCCCGTTCCAGGCCACGAGCAGGCCGCCCCGATTGGCCCCACGCACGGCGAGCGTGAATGACTTGCCCTGGTCCATAGCCAGCTGTGCTGCCTGCCAACCATTCTCCGCGTCCGGGCCGTTTCCTGCATCGGTCCTGTCCTGGCCTGAGGTGGAAGTGGGCACTGCCTCGGCGTCCAGAAAGCGGAACGCCTCTTGCGGATCATCAGGGGGAATCACTGCGGGCGAGACCTCTCCCTGTTCAAGAAGTGCTTGCCAATAGCCTTCATCCAGCGATATCCACCACTCCGAATCATCCACCGGCAATCGTACTGGATTCAAACCGCTCTCCATCATTCCTCGCTCTGATTCCCGTCGCACCCAAGAGATCCCCCATCCCCTGCACCCCAGCAGGGAACAGCGACGCATAGATTATACGGCAGCTAGAATGCGTTGTCAAGGTGATCTTTTACTTGCCCGGCTACCTCCGGTCGCTCGCCGTCCTGCCTCGCGACGGTTCCATCCTGCTCCAAATCGGCCAATGCCCGGGCGACTTCGGAGATGGCGACGCGCTGCTTGCGGTAGAGGTCCGACTCGCTCATGGCCAGCCGCCCGGCAACATCCCGGACGCGGAGGCCGCGAATGAACTTTAGATCCAGGATGTTGTACAGCATCCACTCGTTGTCCGTGCTCTTGCGCTCGCCGGCCGGACGGATACGCTCGATAGCCTCCGCCAGCACGGTGCGCAGCGCCTGCACCGGATTCCCGCCCTGCTCCCGGGCTGTCTCCCCCACGATCCGCAACGCTAGCAGAGGGCTCTCGGTGAGCTTGGGACCTCCCCAATAGTGACTCAGAGCATCCCTGACCCACTGCTGGAATTCGGGCGAATTGACAGGGCTGGAGCCTATGAGCTGCATGGGTGGAGAGCCCGCATAGCGCGTGGCATCCTGCCAGCGATGCAATTGCTCGATGTTGGGCAGAATGCGCCTCAGAGTATCGAACACATTCTGCTGGAGATAGCGATCTTCCAGGGCCTCTTGGGCCCTGGCCAGGAGCAAGGAGGCAATGCTCTCCTCCTCGGGCAGCAGGGCAGGCATGGGGGTTCTCGCCTCCACGCTCAGAAGTCCCAGGCGCACATCGCCCGCTGTGCTATGAAGCAGCGCGATCCAGAACCCATTGCCGGGAGAAAAGTGATGATGCTGGTCCTCATCCTCGAGGGAAGTGACTAGGCCGGCCAGGTCCTGCTTGTCCAGAAAGCTCTGGATTGCGACCTTATCGCCACAGAAGGCTTCCAGCCGATATTGGCCTCCGGCCAGCACAACCACAAAGCCGGTCCGCACCTGCAGGAGGTCGCATAGCGCCGCAAGGGTGTTCTCCAAGAAGGCGCTCAAGTCGGCGGAAGTAAGCAGGCGCCGATCGAGCGTCTGGATCCAGGCAATCTCTTCCCTGTCCTCACGGTAGATCAACCGATCGATCACCGGCTTGGCCCGATTGAGGGCTAATTGCAAAAGCACGATCACCCCGACGACGGCAAAGATCAGCATCGTGTCGCGGGGCATGCCCAATATCTGCTGGACCTTGGGAACGGCGAGCATGGTAAAGATGACGATGGCGCCCACGACAGGACCGCGCAAGAGATAGTGGACCAGGTTGTGGCGGATCACGCGGTCGGGCGTCAGGGCGCCAAAGTAGGCGACACTATACGACATGAGCACGATCATCAACAGGACGAGAACGTTCCCTACCAGCAGCAGCAACTGGAGCGGGTTCTCCGGCAAGGGAGACTGCATACTGGCGACCACCATGTAGGGGAAAACCCCCAGGGCGGGAGCGACCGACGCCAGGCCCAGATAGAGCATCCTGCGGCGCGATGCGCGCGCCAGACAGCGATCCCGAGCCCGCCGAACCGTCAGGGCTCCCCAGGTCACGGCAATGATAAAGTAGAGGGCAAAAATCCAAAAGAACGGCCCTGCCGACAGGTGGTAGGCATTGGGCTGGAAGGTGCCATCATAGACCAACAGGTCGGTGAAAAGCACCAAGCCGAGACAAACAGTGCTCGCCGCGTAGCTCAGTACAACGACGCCCCCCCGCCAGCGGGCCCGCAGGCCGGTGGTGCGCAGGACGGCGTCGGCGAATTGGAGATAGGCTGCCGGCACAAATGCGATGCCGATCCACTGGAACTTGAGCCAACGCTCAGCAGCTAGCGGGGTCTCAACCGCGTAGAGGACGACATCGCCGGCATAGACAAAGAGCACAAAGACAAGCAACGCACAAAAAGCACGCGCCACCCGACTGCGAAGGTTGTGCGTGAGAAGGTAGAGAAGCAGTGAAAACGACGTGAGAACTACTGTTGCAGAAAGAACCTGGTTGGCCAGGACCAAGCCCCCGATCAACCACCGGCCCACTTCTTCCATAGGTGATCAACCCCGCATCGCCGAACCATAGCTACCATTGGCCAGATCAGCGCAAAATTTGCACGAAAAAGAGCGCAATATCCTGATTGGTGTAGTAATGATCGTTGAACCCGCAGAATTGGAAGCCCAGGCTTTGATAGAAGCACAGAGCGGGATAGTTCTTGGTGGTTGCCTCTACCAGGATCGTCTGCAGGCCATGCTCCCGCGCCCACATCCGGGCATGGCGCATCAGGGCGCGCCCCACCCCCTGGCGACGATGGGCCCTGTCGACGGCCATGTGAGCCACCCAGCCCATGCGCTGCCAAGGTCTGGCGAGGAGATCGATATAGCCTTGCACCTCGCCGTCTACCTCAGCCACCAAGAAGCCTTCGCCCCGCTGCCAATCTTCCACCACCTGCTCCAGGTTGCGGGGATAGTCGGCGCGCATACGGCGAGGCAGCCGCACCGTGTGAAAGGTGACACCGACCTGCGATTCCGTCTCCTCGACTTTCATCTGCCAGACGTGGTCGGTGACACAACTATGATCTAGCAAGAGACAGGCATTCAAGTCAGCCAACGTTGCCGGACGAACGATCATGGGCCCTTTCTCCCGTCAGGTTCGCTTCGATTGTACCATTCTCAGCCAGAAAACGCAAGCGCCTTCCACCACATGATGGGCCAAACTGCACAAGGGCGGGCGCGACTGCACTTGACCACGGTCCTGCCTTGTGATACGATCGCCTTGCCTGCCCGGCATCAGGCAGGGTAACGATTCGCCATACAGAGAAAGGGAACTGGAGATGATGAGAAAGGGCATCAGACTAGTGCAGGTCATCACCTTGGTGGCGGCAGCATCCATGATTGTCCTGAAACTCCAAGCCAGCATCCTGGCCCAGGCGTCGGAACCAATCGGAGACGTGCCCGAATCCCGCCAGGCCATGGGCATGAACCTGTCCCCTTATCGAGAAGGTGGGGTGCCGATCGACGAACCGATTGTGAGCGACCTCGAAAACCTGGGCGTCAAGTGGATGCGCTTCGAGTTCCGGGCTAAGGGCACGCCGCCATCCATCCCCCTGGCCGACTATACCGTCGCGGTGAACAACCTTGCCGCGCACGGCGTCGAGGCGCTGGGACTGATCGATTACACGACCCTGCCCCGGCCGAAGGAGGAGTGGCCTACGACCGATTATCGCGAGGCGTTTGTCAGCCTGACAGCGTCGCTGGTCGACGAGTTCAAAGACCAGATCCATGCTTGGGAGATATGGAACGAGGAGGATATCGGCTACGACCCGGACCCCCTCAATGCCGGGGGAGAGACCTACGTGAGCCCCCAGCACTATGCCTACCTGTTGGGCGGCGATCCGACAGCCGACGAGAGCACACATCCCTGGGCGGCAATGGGCGTCTACGAGGCCATTAAGAGCCGGGACCCAGGGGCGACCGTTCTGCTGGGCGGGCTATCCAACGCCTGGAAGGGGGAAGATGGGCGAGGAGCCGGCAACTATTTGGCAGAACTGTACGAGCAGCTCTCGGGGAGGGGGTACGGCCCCGGCTCCTGGCCTTTCGACGTGGTCGCGGTCCATCCCTACTATGGGCTCAACCCAGACCCAAGAGTCTACCTGTTCGACGGTGGCGAGTACATCCTGCGCGCCAATCTGTGGGCGGTGATGGACGCCAACGGGGATGGTGACAAGCGATTCTGGATCACAGAGATTGGCTGGAACACGAACTCCAAGCAGTGGGCCTGCATCTTTCCCTCCGTCAGCGAAAGCAGCCAAAGCTCCTACCTCTACCGGAGTTGGGACATCTTTCTCAACGAGCCTACCAGCGAAAGCGAGGTCCTGGTCGACAAGGTGTTCTGGTTCCTGTACCAGGACACGGGCATATGGGTCGACCCCGCTACCTGCCCACTGGTGGAGGGGCTGCCGCCAGCCGACATCGCCGCCGATCCGCGCACGCGCATCATGCCGCCGCGGGTCACCCCCACGCCGGGACCCGGCGGGGCGCCAGATGCCAACCTGGTCGTGATCGACTTTTGGTTTGGGGTCGTCCACGGGGACTATGTGCCCAAGCCAGCCTACTATGCCTACAAACTGAGCGGGCAGGTGGAAGGCTATCTCTACCTGCCGTTGATCCTGAGGCAGACTCCATGAGGCGCGATCGCCAACGTCCTGCCGGCCTGCTTGTCGCCTCCCGGTTTTTCTTGTATAATGCGGGGCATCCAGGAGCAGACCGGCCTGTGACGGGGCCGCATCTCAAGAGCAGCAAGGGGAGTTCGCGTGAGCATTAGACCTGATCGCTGGATCCGCCAGATGGCGCAGCAGCAGCGCATGATCGAACCGTTCGAGCCCGAGCTGGTACGCGGGCCGGTCATCTCCTACGGCCTGTCGTCCTATGGCTATGACATCCGGCTGGCAGATGAGTTCAAGGTGCCGGTGAACGATCCCGGCATGCTGGACCCAAAAGCGCTGGATGCTGGCACCTTCAGCGATCTGCACGCGGACCGGTTCGACCTGGAGCCACAGACCTTTGTACTGGGCCGGAGCGTGGAGTATTTCCGGATTCCGCACAACGTCCTGACCTTGTGCGTGGGCAAAAGCAGCTACGCTCGCTGCGGCGTGCTGGTGAACGTGACTCCCTTTGAGCCCGGGTGGGAAGGATACGCCACCCTGTGCATCGCCAACATCGGCGCACGCACCGTGCGGCTTTATGCCGGAGAAGGAATTGCCCAGGTGCTCTTTCTTGAAAGCGACCAAGCCTGCGAGGTGACCTATGCCGACAGGAAGGGCAAGTACCAGGCACAGGGCGAAATCACGCCAGCGCGATTGGGATGAGCGACATGGAAAAAGCGAAAACCCTTGAAAAAGTCCAGTACGCTCAAGAGGCGGCCCAGCTCACCGAGCCGTTCACCATGATCGACCTGGCACAAGTCGACGACCTGGCGCTGAGCGTCTTTCTCTGCCAGGGCACGATGCCCTTTCACCGGCACCTGGATCAGGACGAGCTCTTTATGGTGCACAGCGGCACCATCAGCATCGAAAGCGACTGGGGCAGTATCGTCCTCCGGCAAGGCGAATTGTCCGTCGTGGCCAAAGGATTGAGCCATCGTTCCTCGTCGCTGGTCAGCTCGCTGGTGCTTCTCTTCCAGCCGCGGCTGATCGTCAATCGCAGAAACGGCGATCGCCGTCTCTTTTCGCTGAAAGATGCAGGGCGCCTGGAGAAGGTAAGCGTCCCAGCCATGGGACGCCAGATTGTCAATCCTCACACGCCGGTGACCCTGGCAGACCTGGATACCTTTGCGCTAAGGATGCTGCTGTGCATCCGGACCGGTGACTGGCAGCAACACGACGATCAGAGCAGGCTGGTACTTTGCTACGACGGCGAAGTGACCGTGGACAGCGACCTGGGTGAGGAGTCGCTACAGGGCGGAGAGTTGCTGGTGATACCCAAGGGGACAGCCTATCGCCTGTCCAGCCACAAACGGTCTCTCGTTCTCGAGCTAGAGCGGCACAAGCCGCCCGGCCTATCCTTCCCAGATTGATGGTGGGCACGACGACTCATGAGTTGGTGCCGGTACTGCACACAGATCCACCGCATTGACGCCAGCTATCCTCTGCGCGAGGCCGCCTTCGACCTGGAAAGCGAATGCCCCCGCTGCGCGCGCCACTGGCGCTACCTGTGCCAACGCTGCGGCGAGGCCCATCACTTCCACGCCACGTTCTTTTGCCGCGAGGCAGATCAGTTTGTCTGCGCCCGCTGCGCGCTGGACCGCACCGAGGCCGTCACGGAGTTCTGGGCCTGGGCCTATCACTATACCTATCGTTGCCCCTTGTGTAGCGGTGTGCACGCCGGCCTTGACTACGCCGAGTTCCTCGGCGAGCACCCCTACCAACAGCGGCCCGAATGGGAAGCCGCGCGGCGGCATCTCTGGCCGGATCGCTTCCTTCCACGACGGGTTCCTCCTCCCCCCGCGCTCACGCCGCCCGACCAACTCACCGACGCGGACGTAGCCGCTAGCTGGGATGCCAAGGCCGAGCTGTGGGACACCTACTACGATCAGGAGGGTGACAGCAACCGCAAATACCAGAGCGACGAGGTGCTATTCGATCTCTTGGGAGATGTGGCCGGCCTGCGGGTCTTGGATGCCGGCTGCGGGCAGGGCTACCTATGTCGCATATTGGCCAGAAGGGGCGCAAGCGTAGTCGGCGTGGAGAATTCGCGCCGCTTCCACGAGATCTCGCTTGGCTACCAGACAGAAGAGCCGCTGGACATTGTCTACTACTGGGGCAGCATCAGCGACATGCCCTACCTTGAGAATGCCAGCTTTGATGCCATCGTGAGCAATTACGTGCTGATGGATACCCGGGACTACCGAGGGGCTATAGGCGAGTTCGCCCGCGTCCTCAGGCCAGGGGGTGTGGCAGTGGTTCTCTTCTTGCACCCCTGCTTCCAAACGCCAGGTAGTGGCTGGCTACGAGAACCGCCCGACTCATTGCGGCGCGAGGACCGGGTTCGCTGGATGGTGGACCAATACTTCCACCGGGGCATGCTGCAGATACCCTGGCACCCGTTCGACACCCCCTTCTTGCTCTTCCATCGCCCGTTGAGCGACTACTATGGCGCCTTTCAGGCAGCCGGTCTGCGCGTCACCGACCTAAAGGAGCCATCGGTCACCGCACGAGGAGAGCGAGAGCTCGCGCCACACAACGTGCGCCACCTGAAGCGCATCCCCTATTCGGTCGCCTTCCAGTTGCGGCGGGACTAGGATGCGCAGCATCCGCGTCGCCGAGGGATGTACCCGCTGCCCGGACCTGGTGGCGAATCGAAGCTGCATCGTGCATGGATACGGCGCTGCCAACGCCCGCGTCCTGTTCATCGGCGAGGCGCCGGGCTACCGGGGCGCGGACGTCACGGGTGTGCCCTTCACCCGCGACCGGTCGGGGGTGCGGCTGCAGCGGGTGCTAATCGAATCGGGGCTATCCGACGAGGCCGATCCCCGGCTGGCGACGCCCCGGCTGCGATGCTTCTTGACCAACGCGGTACGCTGCAACCCGCCGTCCAACCGGACGCCCACCCGCGCCGAAACCAGAAATTGCTTGCCGTATCTGTGGCAAGAGCTCGATCTGGTCGGCCCGCGCATCATCGTGCCCGTCGGAAATCTGGCAGCACAGGCCGTCTTTCCCCATCTGCTGGCCGAACAGGCGCCCCCCATTACCAGGGCCCACGCCCGGGTGTTCTCGAAGGATGGCAGATGGATCGTGCCGATGCGGCACCCGGCGCGCATCTCGAACGCTGACCTGGAGCGGTTCGGCGAGGTGCTTGGGGATCTGCTGCAGCAGGTCGTTTGAGCCCGGGCCGCAGGTTGCTGGTTCTCTGCACTTGTGGTAGACTAGCCGCTACGCCAAGCCGCCCCTTTCACGCGCAAACTCACGACTCCGAGCCCGTGCCAGGCTGCGTGGCGATTGTGCCTGAGGAGTGTTATGATAGATCCATTCGACATCTATGCCCGCTTTTACGATCCAGACCTGGGTGATTGGGATGTCGATATTCGCATGTACGAGCAGTTTGCGGCCCGCTGCGGCTCTCCCATTTTGGAACTGGGATGCGGCACAGGCCGCGTCCTGCTGCCCCTCGCCCGGCAGGGCTACCGCATCACGGGGATCGACGCCTCGGCGGAGATGCTGGAGCAGGCGCGAGCCAAGATCGCCGCGAACGAGTTGACCGGGCGCGTCACCTTGGTGCGACAGGAGATGGGCGAGCTTGAGCTCAAAGAGCGATTCAACATGGCATTTCTGGCGCTCAACTCCTTTGCCCACCTCCATACCACCGACGAGCAGCTAGCCGCCCTGGCGCAGATCCGGCTCCACCTGAAGCCAGGCGGTCTGCTGATCGTCGACATGTTCAACCCAGACATGGGGCGGCTTCTCGACGCACACGGACAAGTTGCCTTGGCCAAGATCCTGTCCAAGCCCGGCACAGGCCAGCGCACCATGCGTTTCCACTCGGAAGAGGTGGACCTGGAACAGCAGCTCATCCACACGACCTACATCATCGACGAGCTCGACGCCGAGGGCCATGTGCAGCGCACACTGTTCCCGTTCTCCCTGCGATACGTGTTCCGCTACGAGCTGGAGCTGCTGCTCCGGCACGCCGGGTTCGAGGTCGAAGCCGTTTACGGCTCCTACGATCTGGACCCATTCAGCGCCGATAGCGAAAAACTGATCGCGATAGCTCGCCAGCCACTGTAGGGAGCATCCCGGCCCATGACGCAGCCTGGCGAACGCCAACCGTTGCTGGACCGCCGGTCATTCCTCAAAGTGGCGAGCCTGAGCACCCTGATCGCGGCCTTTGGCGCGGGCACGGCTGCCCTCCTCGATCCAACGTTCAGGCCCACGCCTACACCAACGGCCACCCACACAGCCACTGCTACGCCTAAGGACACTGCCACGCCGACGCACACCGCGACGCCTACCCATACACCCACACCGACCAATACGCCCACCCCAACCAACACAGCGACGCCCACACACACGGCGACGCCTACGCCTACCGACACGCCGAC
>Ga0316577_10001525_pt1 | contig 10991 bp, 5 predicted proteins | sample S5NA_FD_203073 | JGI IMG/M metagenome (GOLD analysis project Ga0316577, IMG submission 203073) | Rhizosphere microbial communities from salt marsh grasses in Alabama, United States - S5-7_050615r2r1 | ecosystem: Host-associated > Plants > Roots > Rhizosphere | place: USA: Alabama | collected... | reverse complement strand
CCCGTCGCCGCGGCAGCACGTCGGTGGGGCCGCTCTTGACCTCGAGGGTCAGCGTGGCCAGGTCGGCCCATGGGTGGAGCGCCACGCGCACGCCGCGCTCCGGGAGCGCGGGCCGCGCCGGCGTGCGGTCGAGCGTGAAGCCGTCCATCGACACGCCGGCGGGGGCCAGGCGGCCCGGGGTGAGCACCACTCGGGTCCTGATGACTGTGCGCGCCAGGGCGTCGGTGGAGAGCGAGACGAGGAACAGGGCGAGGACTGCCGTACTTGTCTTCAACGCTCCGTCTCCTTATTTGATGGCGGCGAGCCAGTTGGTCACGGCGTCGAGGGTCGTGGCCGGCAGCTCGAGGGGCAGCAGCGCCTCCTCGAGCAGGGTCTTGCCCTCGCCCTTGACGAACATCGAGGTCAACCCGGCGAGCTGGGTCGCCGTCAGGTTGGTCTTTCCGGCCTTGGTGGCCGCGTCCTTGGCCGCCTGCAGCTGGTCCGGGAAGTCGAGGTCCTGGTCGCCGTGAAGCAGCAGCACCGGCCCGGCGAAGGCAGCGAGGGCGCCCACGCCGTCGAAGGCCAGCAGGTCCTTCCACAGCACCACCGGCAGGCCGTTGAAGGTCGACTCCTCGTAGGTCCCGGCCTCGATCTCCTTCAGCGGATCGAGCGTGTACTTCTCCTGCTGCTTGAGGAACTTGCTCGAGAAGCCGGACTGCTCGAGGTGCTCGAGGCGCTTGTACACCGCCACCTGTTCGATCTCCTCGAGCACCGGCGCGAGGCCGAGGTATCCCTTGATCTTGGCAGCGTGTTGCTTGAGCAGGGAGAGGGCGACCGTGGAGCCCGTCCCGTGGGACAGGAGCACGATCTTGCCCGGGTCGACCGACTTCTGGCCCTGAAGCGCCAGGAGCGCCTGGACCGCGTCGCCGGTCAGCTGGGACAGGGTCGCCTTGTCGAGGTTCCCCTGGCTCTTGCCCCGGCCCCGCGCCGCGTAGCGCAGCGAGGCGAAACCGGCGTCGGCGAGGTGCGCCGCCAGGTGCTTGGAGAGGGGCTGCGCCAGCGCGTAGAACGGGGCGTCGGCGCTGTAGCTCGCGGCGTCGCTCACCATCAGCACCGCCGGCACTGGGCCGGCGGCGCCCTGCGGCACCGTCAGCACCGCCGACAGCTGGAGCCCGTCGCTGGTGGCGATGGGCAGGCTGCTCTCCTTGCCCTTGGTGGGGAGCGAGGCCGCGGTGTAGGGCGTCGCCGCGGGCAGGTCGCTCATGTTGAGGTCGGCCGGCGCGCCGTCGTGGCGCGACCACGCCAGGCCCTCCCCCTCCAGGATCATCGACTCGGGGTAACCGTCCGCGCCGTAGATCACCCGGATCTGGTAGTCCGGGAACTCCAGCACCGGCTTCTGGGCGGTGGCCCCGGATCCGACCTGCATCCGGATCTGCCCCACCGTGGCCGAGGTGGGCCAGTAGACGTCGAGGAGCTGGGGGTCGGTCTTGCTCTTGTCGTAGCGACGGAGCGCCATGGCGTAGAATGACGGCGAGAAGCAGCCGAAGGTCCACCCCGGGTACTCGAATCCGCCGGGCATCGGCGCCGGCCGCTTGGCGCTGGTGAAGGGCACCGTGAGCGAGACCAGCTTGTCCAGCCGCTGGAAGGTGACCGCGATGGAGGACGGGCCGAGGCTCGCCTGACCCCAGCGTCGGTGGGTGATCTTCCCCTGACGGATGTGGTCATGGTAGGCGAAGCTGACCGGCTCCTCCCCGCTTCCGTCCAGCACCCAGGTCTGGATCATCTTGCGCGAGTAGCCTCCCCCCCCGCTCCAGTCGAAGCCGACGCCCATGCTCATTCGCTCCTCCACCTCGCCGGACGTGGCCACGGTGAGGGAGACCCGCCCCAGCTGGTACCCGGGGTGCTGGCTGTAGGTCGCCTGGTACGACAGCTGGAGCTTGGGCGTGTCCCCGGCCTCGCAGCTCTTGCCGTCGAGGGAGACGCGGTAGCCTGTGTCGCAGGAGCAAAGGGGGCCGGAGGCGGTGGGCTTGCAGGTCCCGTGGCCCGAGCAGGTGACGGCGGCGCAGGGGTCGACGCACTTCTTGCCGTCCTCGCTCGTCGAGTAGCCCGTGTCGCAGACACAGCGCGGCTGCCCCTTGACCGACACGCAGGCGCCGTGGCCGGAGCAGGTCACCCCGGCGCAGAGCGACCCGTCGGTGGCCGGCAGACAGAGCCACCCCGAGCTGGTCGGGGCGTAGCCGGTGTCGCAGAGGCACGTGGGCACCTGCTCGTTGCCGAGCTCGGCGACCACGCAGGTCCCGTGTCCCGAGCAGTGGAAGTCGGTGCAGGGCGAGCGCTCCGGGGTGGACTGGCAGGCGGCGAGCAGCGCCGCCAGGCCGAGACACAATGATATTTTTTGGGGAAAGGCAGATACTGAAGACGACATGGAGGAGTATTACCACAGATGGGCAGCCGGTCCAGAGCCCGCGCCCTTGGTGTCAACCGCCGTATTTTCGGGCTAGACTGGCGCCGGTGGAGACCATCGGGCGCTACCAGATCGTGCACCGCATCGCCGTGGGGGGCATGGCCGAGGTGTTCCTCGGGCGCGTGGTGGGGGAGGGCGGGTTCGAGAAGGTGGTGGCGATCAAGCGCATCCTGCACCACCTGGCCGCCAACCAGAAGTTCATCAAGATGTTCATGGACGAGGCGCGCATCTCGGCCACGCTCAGCCACAGCAACATCGCCCAGATCTTCGAGTTTGGCAGGGCCGGCGAGGTCTACTTCATCGCCATGGAGCACGTGGCCGGCCTGAGCCTGCGCTCGATCCTGCGCCACTTCCGCAAGCAGCTGGGGGTGCCGCCGCCGCCCGGGATGACCGCATTCGTCGTGGGCCAGATCTGCGCCGGCCTCGAGTACGCGCACGGCTGCTGCGACGCCTACGGCCAGCCGTTGAAGATCATCCACCGCGACGTGAGCCCGAGCAACGTCCTGGTCTCCTTCAACGGCGAGATCAAGCTGATCGACTTCGGCGTGGCCAAGGCGTCGCACCGGATGCAGGAGACGGTGGGGGGCGACCTCAAGGGGAAGTACGCCTACATGTCGCCGGAGCAGGCCAGCGGCGAGGCGATGGACCACCGCTCCGACATCTTCGCTGCCGGGATCGTGCTGCTGGAGCTGCTGACCGGCCAGAACCCCTTCCGCGGCGAGACCGACCTCGCCACCCTGGCCAACGTCCAGCGCGCACGGGTGCCGCTGCCGGCCGCGACGCTGCAGGGCGACGCGATCAAGCTCTACGAGATCGCCACACGCTGCCTCTCCCGGCGGCCGGGCGATCGCTTCGCCAGCGCCGGCGACATGCAGGAGGCGCTGGAGCGTTACGGCCGGCGCAACCCCTACGGCGCGCGGCAGCTGCGCCGCTGGATGCAGGACACCTTCCCGGCCCAGCGACAGCGGGTGCAGGAGCTGCTGCGCCGGGCAGCCGAGGAGGACGCGCCCACCGTGGAGATCGAGGACGTGGGAGGGACGGTGGAGCCCGAGGCCGACGAGGTCCCCGGGGCGGAGCCGGAGGAGCCGGGGCTGGACGCGCCGACCCTCGAGCGCCCGCCGGCGGCGCTGGAGCGGCGCAAGACCGCCGAGCAGACCCCGCCGATCCGGGTGGCGCCGGAGACCGCCCCTCGCCAGGACTCCTCCCGATCGCTGACGCCGATCACGCCCACCGGGCCGTCCACCGTCGGCAAGGTGGCCGTCCCCGCGGAGCCGCCGCGGACCGCGGCCCGCCCCGGGACACCGCCCTCCGCGCACGCGCGTGCCTCGAGCCCGGTCACCGGTCCGCGCCGGTCGAGCCCCTGGGTCCACGTGGTGATGTTCCTCGGGTTCGCGCTGGCGGTGGGCGCGGCCATCTTCTTCATCCTCGCGCGCCCCTCGGGAGAAGAGAAGCGGCCCGGCCGCCCGGTGGGGGCGGTGAGGATCAAGGTCGTGCCTCCGGTGGGGGTCCACGTCTTCGTCGACGGAGAGCTGCGCGGCGCGTGGGCCGAGGGCGAGCCTGTGGTGCTCGAGGATCTGCTCGCCGGCAAGCATCGATTCAAGGTCCGGGGCCAGGGCCGGGAGGCCGAGGCGATCGTGGAGGTCATCGAGGGCAAGACCGCGCCGCTGGAGATCTCGCTCGAGGACGACTGACGGAGGATTGCATGTGGCGCTACGCCGAGATGGAGCGTTTCTCGCGGCGGATCGAGGCCGCCGGCCTGCACCCGCTCGTCGTCGAGTCGTTCGGCCGGTTGTACGAGCGGTACCGCGACGGCGACCCCGGCAAGCTGCCCTGGGCGGGCGTGAGCCCGGCAGGGCCCGACGAGCTCGTGCCCCACGGCGCGCTCGATGCCCGGGACCGCACACGCGGCGAGCGGCTGCTGGGCCAGCTGGCGGTGATCAGCCTCAACGGGGGTCTGGGCACCACGATGGAGCTGGCCGGGGCCAAGTCGCTGATCCCGGTCCACGACGGCGCGTCGTTCCTCGATCTCACCGCGCGCCAGGTGCTGCAGCTGAGGGCGAGCTCCGGTCGCCCCGTGCCGTGGCTGCTGATGGACAGCTTTCGCACCCGGGACGACACCCTGGCGGCGCTCTCCCGGTATCCCGATCTGGCCGCCCCGGGGCTGCCGCTGGACTTCCTGCAGAACAGGGTGCCGCGGGTGGTGCGAGAGACCCACCTGCCCCTCGAGCTCGAGCCGGAGGAGGTCAACTGGGCGCCGCCGGGCCACGGTGACGTCTACCTCGCGCTCCACCTCAACGGCCTGCTGGAGCGCATGCTCGAGCGCGGGATCCGCTGGGCCTTCACCTCCAACATCGACAACCTCGGCGGCACGGTGGATCCGGCGATCCTCGGCTTCATGGAGCGCAGCGGCGTGGAGTTCGTCATGGAGCTCGCCGACCGCACCATCGCCGACGTCAAGGGCGGGCCGATGATCCGGTTCACCGATCCCCGCGACCCGGACCGGCCGTCGCGGCTGATGCTGCTCGAGCGCTCCCAGGTCGAGGAGGAGCACCTGGCCGAGTTCGAGGACCTGTCGGTCTTTTCGATCTTCAACACCAACAGCCTGTGGTGGCGGGTCGACGCCATGCTGGAGCGGGTGCGGAAGGGATCCCTGGACCTGCCGATGATCGTCAACCCCAAGACGGTCCAGGGCGTGGACGTGGTGCAGCTGGAGACCGCCATGGGCGCGGCGGTCGGCTGCTTCGAGCGCGCGGTCGGGCTGAGGGTGCCGCGCAGCCGCTTCGCCCCGGTGAAGGCCACCACCGATCTGATGGTGGTGCGCTCCGACGCCTACATCGTCGACCCCGCCGACCTGGGGCTGCGCCCGAACCCGACGCGCCGGCTCGAGCGGCCTCCCGTGGTGCGGCTCGACCCGCGCCACTTCACCGGGCTCGCCGACTTCGACGCCCGGGTGCCTTCTCCGCCGTCGCTCCTCGGCTGCCGCAGCCTCACGGTGGAGGGCGACGTCCGCTTCGGCGAGGAGGTACACCTCGAGGGTGACGTGACGATCCGAAACGCAAGCGACGAGCAGCGCCGCGTCCCCGACGGCGCCGTGCTCGTCGACGAGACCCTGGAGCTCTGACGCGGCCGCGCGGCTACTCGGACTCCTTGGTCTCCTTGATCTTCCACCCGCAGAGCTTGTTGACCCGGTCCGTCACCTCCTGCGCGGGCAGCTTGCTGCAGATGTCCTCGCTGGAGAAGGTGCCGTCCGTGGTCTCCTTCTTGTGGTTCTTGCAGGTGCAGTTGTGGGTCTCGCCGCTCTGCGTGCACTCCAGGACGCGGTCGTCGCCGGAGGGGCAGGTCCAGGCGAAGCTGCAGCTGGCGAGGAGGAACGACTCGGCGCCGTAGTGGCACTGCCAGTACTGGGCCGTCTGGTCGCCGCCCACGCCGCCGTCCTCGGGCGCGGTCTGGCTGTCCGCGCTCTTCTGCTGGGTGCCGCTGTCGCCGAAGTACTTCTTGGCGCATTCGTCCTTGCAGGCGATGTAGCTCGCGGCCTTGTTCTTGATCTCGTCGCAGGTCGCGTCGAGGTTGCAGCGCGCGAAGCACTTCTTCTGAGCATCGCAGGTTCCGATGCCCAGCGGGCACTCCCAGGAAGAGGAGCCCCCGGCGTCGGTGTCGAACCCGAAACACTTGGACATCTTGGCGCAGGCGTCCTCGCAGGTGTTGCTCCCGCAGCCCCAGAGGAAGCACGTGAGGGTGGTGAGAATGAGGGTACGCATGGTGGTTACATACGAGCGCGGCGGCTGGATCTTCCCGGGGGGAAGGGGTGAGCGGAACTACGCTCCGTGCCCGGCCAGAGGCGCAACAGGTCTTTGGTTTCGGGATGTTGTCGGTTTTCGTGTTTAACTGGACCCCCAGCGGGATACAGCCTTTCAGAAGCCAACACGGAAGTGAGCAATGACCCGTCCGGACACGGATACGGATACGGAGCTGGATGATCGCGTCGTCGAGCGCGTGGTGGCCGGCGACCTGGACGCCTTCGCGGCGATCATCCGCCGCCACCAGCAGGACGTGTGGCGCATCGCCGCCTTCGCGCTGCGCGACGTGGCGGCCACCGAGGACCTGACCCAGCAGGTCTTCGTCAACGTCTACCTCAACCTGGGGAGCTACCAGCGCGGGCGTGAGCTCGGCGCGTGGATCCGCACCATCGCCCGCAACCAGGTGCGCAGGGAGATCCGGGACGCCCAGCGCGCCGAGCACAAGCTGCGCCGCTACCACCGCTGGCTGATGACCAGCCTCGACCGGGTCGGCGAGCCCGAGGACCGTGACCAGGAGCTGCGCGAGGCGCTCGCGCGCTGCCGCGAGCAGCTGGCGCCCAGGACGGAGGAGGCGCTCAAGCTGCGCTACGAGCAGGCGCTCCCCTTCCACCACATCGCCGACGCGCTGGGACGCACCGTGGCGGCAACGCGGCAGCTCCTGTCGCGCGCCCGCGCGGCGCTGCGCCAGTGCGTGGAGAAGAGGATGGCCCACACATGAGCGAGAACGACACCCGAGAGCTGAAGCGCGTCGAGGAGCTGACCTTCAAGCTGCTGGACGACGATCTCGACGCCGCGGAGGGCGAGGAGCTCGAGCGGCTGCTGGCGGACCCCGAGGCGGAGCGGCTTCACCTGGCGCTGATGGAGCAGGAGGCGGCGCTGCGCGGCGCCCGCGCCGGGTTCGATCTCGCCGACACCGCCCTGGAGCGCGTGCGACGCGTCCGGAGCGAGCGCGTCGAGCGAGGGGTGATGGAGCAGCTGCGAGCTGGCCGCGGTCTGCGCGGCCTGTCGTCGTGGCTCTGGGGCCTGCGCTTCTGGGGCGCCGCGGGCGCGGCGGCGGCGGTGGCGCTCGTCCTGGCGCTGGTGCCGGTGGTCAAGCATCGGAGCGCCTCCGCCGAGCCGCAGGAGGCCTACCTCTACGGCCAGGCGTCTCTCACCCCCGGCCTGCCGGGCGCCTACCGCGTCCTGGTGCGCGACGGCAAGGATCGGCGCCCCGTGGAGGGCGCGCGGGTCCGTCTGGCGATCTACCGTCCCGACGGCCAGGAGGTCTGGCGGCAGGGGGCGCGGACCGACAGCCGCGGCATGGCGTCGGTGCGGCCGCAGCTGCCCGTGGACGCCGCCGACGGGTCCTACAAGGTCAGGCTGGTGGCGAGCTCGGGGCTGGGAGAGAGCACGCTCTGGCGACAGCTCGACGTGCGGCGGTCCTCTCGCGTCTACGTCACCACCGACAAGCCGCTCTACCAGCCGGGGCAGCGGATCCGCGTCCGCGCCCTGAGCCTGGCCAGCGCCGATCTGAGGCCGGTGGCGGGGCGGGAGCTCGTGCTCGAGGTGCGCGACGCCAAGCAGAACAAGGTCTTCAAGCGCAGGCTGCGCACCTCGCGCTTCGGCGTGGCCTGGGCCGACTTCCAGCTGGCCGACGAGGTCAACCTGGGCCGCTACACCATCTCCGCCACGGTGGGCGACACCTCCAGCGAGCGCCACGTCACGGTGCGCCGCTACCGGCTGCCGCGGTTTCGCGTCAAGCTGGAGACCGACCGGGCGTTCTACACGCCGGGGCAGGTCGTCGAGGGCGCGCTCGAGGCGCGCTACACCTTCGGCCCGGCGGTGGCCGGGGCGCGGGTGGAGGTGGCTGCCGAGGAGCTGATCCACGAGCCGCGGGTCTTCGCCAGGCTGGAGGGGGTCACCGATAGCCAGGGGCGGATGCGCTTCCGGCTCGGGCTCAAGGAGCACTTCGTCGGCCAGAGCACCCGGAAGGGAGACGCGCCGGTCACGCTCAGGGCCAAGGTGGTGGACGCGGCCGAGCACACGGTCACGGCCACGCGCGATCTGACCGTCACCGCGGCGCCGATCCGCGTCGAGGTGTTCCCGGAGAGCGGCAAGCTGGTGCGGGGGGTGCCCAACCGGCTCTACGTCGTCACCGCGTACCCCGACGGCCGGCCGGCCCGGGCCGCGGTCACCGTCAAGTACCAGGGCGCCACGCACAGCGTCGCGGTGGACGGGGTCGCCGTGCTGGAGGTCAAGCCGGGCGGCACCAACACCCGGATCGAGGTCACCGCCCGCGACGCCGCCGGGCTCGAGACCCGGGTCAGTCGCAGCCTGGAGATCGACTGGCGCGCCGAGGCGCTGCTCCTGCGCCCGGACCGCGCGATCTACCGCGGCGGCGACGCGGCGCGCGTGCAGGTGCTCGCGCCGGGCTACACCGGGACCGTGTTCGTCGACGTGATCAAGGACCGGCGCACCGCGCTGGTGCGCAGCGTCGAGGTCGAGGGGGGCAGGGGAGCGCTGGCCCTCGATCTCCCCCCCGATCTCTTCGGGACGCTTTCGCTCCACGCCTATCGCATCCTCCCGAACGGCGAGCTCCTGGGCGACACCCGGTTGATCCAGGTCAACCGCGCCGACCAGCTGAGCGTCACCGCCGAGCTCGACCGCGCGCAGTACCGCCCGGCCCAGCGCGCGACGCTCCGTGTCGCCGTGCACCGCCGCGACGGTACGCCGGTGCAGGCGGCGCTGGGGCTTTGCGGCGTGGACGAGGCGGTCTTCGCCCTCGCCGAGGCGCGGCCGGGGCTGGTGCAGGTCTTCTTCGCGCTCCAGCGCGAGCTGCTCGAGCCGCGCCACGAGCTCCACGGCGTCCAGGGGGCGCTGCTCGATCCGACGGCGGCCGTCACCGGCGCGCCCGTCCCCGCGCGCGGCCAGCTCGCCGGCCAGGCGCTCTTCGCCGCCGCGGCGGAGCGTCCGCCGCTGCCGCGAACGACGAGCGGGCGCTACGAGGACCGGGTCTACCAGCTGCGCCGCGAGACGGAGCGCCGCCTCCACGAGGCGGCGGCCGTGGGGGCCGTCGGGGTGCTGGTGCTCATCGGCGGGATCCTGCTGCCGCTGCTCATCGCCGGTACGCGCCGGATGTGGCGCCGCGCGCCGCTCCCGGGCGATCCCGCGCTGCTGCAGCAGCTGGAGCGGGCGATCCGGCGGCTGAGCCTGTGGTGGGCGGGGGGCCTCTTCCTCCCGACGCTGGGGGCGCTGGCCGCGGCCATCGTCGTGCGGCACGGCGCCGGAGCCGTGCTCGTCGTGGCGCTGGGCGGCGGCCTCGCGCTGCTCTCGCTCGTGATGCAGGTGATCTGGATCCGACGCCTGCGCGGCAACGAGCTCTCGCACCGGGCGCCGGTCCTTCGCCGGCTGCTGACCGGCCTCCCGGCGGCGTACCTGATGATCTGGGGTTTCTTGGTGCTGCTCGGCCTGGCACAGGACTACCCGCGCGGTCTCCCGGAGCTCGTCGGCGTGGCGCTGGTGCTGGTGCTGCTCCTGTGCGCGGCGCTCCTGATCGGCGTGCTCCCGGCGACGGCGCGGAGCCTGGCGCGGCCCACGACGGCGGCGCAGTGGCTCAAGGCCGCCTCGTGGCGCTTCCTGCTCGCGGTGGTGCTGCCGACGGTGGGCGTCTTCTTCGTGCTGATGTTCGCGACCTTCGGCGGCGCGCCGATGGTGGCGAGGGACATGGTCGGCCAGGCCAAGCTCGCGGCGTCGGCGCCCGATGTCTCGCGCGCCTCCACCGGCGAGGCGGGGAAGAAGGCGGCGACGCCGGCCCGGGTGCGGCGGCATTTCCCCGAGACCCTGATCTGGCGGCCGCAGATCATCACCGACGAGACGGGCCGCGCCTCGGTGGAGATCCCGCTCGCCGACTCCGTCACCACCTGGCGGCTGAGCCTGAGCGCGGTCTCGGCGGCGGGCGAGCTTGGCGCGTCGACGACCCCGCTCCGGGTGTTCCAGGACTTCTTCGTCGACCTCGATCTGCCGGTCTCCCTGACCCAGAACGACAGGGTGCAGGTGCCCGTGGCGGTCTACAACCACCGCGATCAGGATCAGACGGTGCGCCTGACGCTCTCGCCCGCGCCGTGGTACCGGCTCGAGGGGCGCCGGGCTGCGACGGTCCGCGTCCGCGCCAGGCAGGCCGGGGTGGCCCACTTCACCCTGGTGGCCCTGCGCCCGGGGGAGCACAAGCTCCAGGTCCGCGCCAGCGCGGGCCGCGTGGCCGACGCGGTGGAGCGAGCGGTGCGGGTGGAGCCCGACGGCGAGCGCGTGGTGCGCACGTTCAGCGGCCGGCTTCAGGACCAGGGGGTCGGCCACGAGCTGGTCTTCCCCGCCGAGGCCATCGCCGGCGCCTCGAAGCTCCTGGTCAAGGTCTACCCGGGCACCTTCAGCCAGCTGGTGGAGGGGCTCGACGCCGTGTTCCAGATGCCCTACGGCTGCTTCGAGCAGACCTCCTCCGCCACCTACCCCAACGTCCTGGCCCTGTCCTACCTCAAGCGCACCGGCCGCGTGCGGCCCGAGATCGAGCTCAAGGCGCGGAGCTACATCAACCAGGGCTACCAGCGCCTGCTGACCTTCGAGGTCCCGGGCGGCGGGTTCGAGTGGTTCGGGCACGCGCCGGCGCACACCGTGTTGACCGCCTACGGCCTGCTGGAGCTCTCGGACATGTCCCTCGTCCACGCCGTGGACCCGGCGGTGATCAGCCGCACGCGCAGCTGGTTGCTCTCGAGGCAGGA
>Ga0316577_10001524_pt1 | contig 10994 bp, 7 predicted proteins | sample S5NA_FD_203073 | JGI IMG/M metagenome (GOLD analysis project Ga0316577, IMG submission 203073) | Rhizosphere microbial communities from salt marsh grasses in Alabama, United States - S5-7_050615r2r1 | ecosystem: Host-associated > Plants > Roots > Rhizosphere | place: USA: Alabama | collected... | reverse complement strand
AGCTGTTCGATGGCCAGCCCCGGGTCGCTGGGCCGAATTGTCCTGGCCAGCTGTTTGATGCACCGGGCGGCTGCAGCAAGGTTGTCGTCTTTGACGGCGCGCAGCAGCTTGCGGATCTGTTCCTGGGGTATAAAAGAGCCCTGCCACAATGGTGCCAGCTCCTGGGGCGCGCTTTTCAACCGCTCCACCAACGGGAACCCGGCAAAGGCGTCGGGTATCATCGCCAGGGCGCGCTGCATTCCCGGATCATCATGATCATTAAAACAGACCATGGCCCGGCACAGCATTTTGATCCCTGCCAGGGGCGATCGGCGACCGATGGGTTGCAGGCATGCCAGGGCCGATTCCCACTGGGCGTTATTCATCTGTTGGACCGCTTCTTGCAGAATCGGTAAATCCCGCTTTAACAAAGCGTTTTCGGGTAAAGCCGCGGCTGCCTGCCAATCGGCGGAGCTCAGCAGGGCGCCGGCGATTATTATTTCCGCCTCCCCAACCGGCGGGTGATGGGCCAAAAACTGGCTGTAAAGGGAAATGGCGATATTCAGGGAAGTTGACTTCAGGTAGATGAGCAGCTCGGCCGCGGTGGTACGGGCCATATCGGGCCGGTACTGCATTAACTGGCACTGCAGCGCTTCGGCCTCCGGCCTCATCCCCTTCTGGCGTAACTGATTCTGCCGGAGAACATAGGCGCGGAACAATAGGTTCTCGATTTGATGATTCTTGGGCTGTTTTTTACAAGCGATTTTCAGTACTTGTATGGCGCCGCGTGAATTTCCGGCAGCCAGCATCGCTTCCCCCTCCCCGATCAAATGCGCGGCAGGCAGATGGTGCAGGTTCGGGGTCGCTTTCTTGCGTGCTTTTTTGTTTTTCCCTTTTTTACCCATCCATCACCCAATGGTCACGAGTGTAAAAAGAATATCCTTTACGAATTTGATAGGTTTTTTGGTTTCTTGAAGTAGATCGCACAATGCGTCACCCAATTGGGGACGATTGCATTGGAGGATTAGCAGTATCTCCAGCGCATATCGAGATGTCAATAGTTAAGTCAGCCGTGATGGGGCCGCCCCAGACTTGAAGAACCTGTTAAAATCGCGTATGAGAAAGGTGCTGCCGATGTCCCTGCGGCAGGCCGGAGGTTTCAAAACACGAGGAGGGCGAACCATGCCGGACAAAGCGTTTCAAGACTACTATTCCGACCCGGTCAGTCACTGCTACGGTTGCGGCCGCTTGAATACCCATGGACTGCAGATCAAGAGCTATTGGGATGGTGACGAAACCGTCTGCAACTTTGATCCCAAACCCTATCACACGGCCGTTCCCGGCTATGTCTACGGCGGCTTGATTGCCTCCTTGATCGACTGCCATGCCACGGGCAGCGCCGCAGCAGCCGCTTACCGGGCCGAAGGCCGCAAGATGGGTACGGCCCCAGAACTTCGCTTTGTGACCGCCGCCCTGCAGATCTCCTATCTGAAGCCCACGCCCATTGACGCCACCTTGGAACTGCGCGGCCGCTTTAAAAGCGTGGCCCCACATAAAGTGGTGGTGGCGGTCACCCTGTCTGCCAATGACCAGGTTTGCGCCAAAGGTGAAGTGGTTGCCGTGCAGGCACCGCAAGCCATGTTGGGCAGCACAAACTCCCTTGAAAAAACCCCGCTTACCCCTTAAACTGTAAATCACCCCAATGGGCATCCGGAGAGTACATTCAACCTCTAGAGGAGGGGCTTATCCGTGCAACAGCGCCTGGTCCGGATTTTCACCTTCCTGAATCAAGATCTGTGGCAGCTGCAAATCACCGATCTGCCGCGGCCCAAAGCCGTTCTGATGCGCTGGTTGCGCATCGGGGTCGCAGTGGTGCGCGGATTTCGGCACAACCAATGCGCCATGTGGGCCTCCTCGCTGACCTTTTACACGCTCCTCTCCGTGGTGCCGGTGGCAGCCATGGCCTTCGGGATTGCCAAGGGTTTTGGTTTTGAAAAGCTTCTAGAGAGGGATCTGATGGCGCGCTTCTCAGGCCAGGAGGAGGTGTTGGCGCGCATCATCGACTTTGCCCGGACACTCCTCGATAACACCCGCGGCGGCGTGGTTGCCGGAATCGGCGTAGCGGTGCTCTTCTGGTCCGTCATCAAGGTCCTCAGCAACATCGAGGCCGTCTTCAATCACATCTGGAAGGTCCGCGCGCGGCCCTGGCTGCGCAAGCTGGGTGACTATCTGGCCATTATGCTGATCTGCCCGGTGCTGATCATTCTTTCCAGCAGCGTGACCGTTTTCATCACCCACCAGGTGACCGCCATCACCGACCAAAACAGCCTACTGCAAATCGCAAGCCCCCTGATCACTTACTCCCTTAAAGTGCTCCCCTTCGGACTCATCTGGCTCTTGTTGACCATGGTTTACATGGTCATGCCCAACACCCGCGTCAGGCTCCTATCGGCCCTGCTGGCCGGCGTCATCGCGGGAACCGTATACCAATTAGCCCAGGGGGCTTACATCACCTTCCAGATCGGTGTCGCCCGCTATAACGCCATATACGGCAGTTTTGCGGCCCTGCCCCTGTTCCTGGTCTGGCTGCAAATCAGCTGGCTGATCGTTCTCGTGGGTGCTGAAATATCCTGCGCTCATCAGAAAGACGATGCCCAATTCCGGTTTCCGCCCGATTCTCATCTCAACACGATCGATCGACGCCTCCTGTCCCTTTATATCTGCCACCGCATTGTCCGGCAATTTGTCAACGGTGGAGCACCTTCCAAACCGGCTGAGATCGCCCAATCCCTGCAGCTGCCCGTGGGCCTGGTCCAGGAACTGTTGAATGATCTGGTCCAGGCCAACATCATCAGCCGCACCATCGACATCAACAACGACGAACAGGGTTGTCAACCGGCGATTGATCCCGACCACATTTCGCTTTACCGGGTCATCCAGGCCCTGGATCAGCTGGGTGGTGAAACATCGTTGCCCACTCCTCCGGCTGAATTGTCACCCATCACCCAAGCCCTGGCTGAATTTTCGGAAACCATCCTCCAATCACCGGCCAATCGCCTGCTCCAGGAGTTATAGGCCTGGCCAAATATCAATCATCTGGTGACAGCCGATCCCCCGCGTCTGCTCACCGGCCGGTTCAATGAGAATTGCTGAGGGTGCTTTGCAGAACTTGACACACTTCGCCGAGTGTGCGATGGTTACCGGAATTTTTAAAAAAATTGCCATTCATTATCTAAAACCTGTTTGTTGCCCCGATCCGAAGCATCAATCACTTGATCAACTTGAACGACCACCAGGAGTTGGAATCTTTTCCACCGCCACTCGAACAAGGAGAATGGGCTATGGGGTTGGTTGCGAACTTGAGAAACGTTTCTGTGATGGTTTCTCTGCTGGCAGCGGTTTTATGGATGACCTTGGGCGCTCCCCTTGTCGCTGCAGAAAATCCACCGCTTCACCCGGTCAGTGAAACCGACGCCGGTTCACCGGTCCACCCGCAGGTGCCATCCCATGCTGCAGCGGAGACCGGGACGCACCCAACCGAACACGGCCATATCAATCTGGGGGAGATTCTTCCCCTCTGGAGTTGTATCCCTTTCGCCTGTATGCTGCTGTCCATCGCACTATTCCCCTTGCTGGCCCCTGAAATCTGGCACCATCATTTTGGCAAAATATCGGCCTTCTGGGCGGCCAGCATGGCGGTTCCTTTCCTGATCGTGCACCGCTCCACGGCCTTATATGAAATCTTGCACATCATCCTGGCCGACTATGTGCCCTTCATCATCCTGCTTTGGTCCCTCTACACGGTCTCCGGCGGCATATTGCTGCGGGGCACCCTGCGCGGGACCCCCCTGGTCAACGTAATCATATTGATCATCGGCACGGTGCTGGCTTCCTGGATGGGCACCACTGGTGCCGCCATGCTGCTGATCCGCCCGTTTTTAAGGGCCAACAACTACCGCAAGAACCGTACCTTCATGGTGGTTTTCTTTATCTTCCTGGTGGCCAATGTGGGCGGTTCGTTGACCCCCCTGGGGGATCCGCCCCTGTTCCTGGGATTTCTGCACGGTGTCGATTTCTTCTGGACCTTAAAAATCATTCCCCACATGCTCCTGGTAGCCATCATTCTGCTGTTGCTCTACTTCGTGCTCGACACCTACTACTACCGCAAGGAGACGGCCCCCCCTGCTGACGAAAAGGATGCCAACACCAAGCTCAGGCTTGACGGCTGGCACAATTTCATCTTCCTGGCCGGCATCGTGGGGTCGGTCCTGATGAGCGGTGTCGTCGATTGGGGCCATGTCAACACTCTTGGCGTCCATCGGGCCGTGGCCGACTGGGCCCGGGACGGACTGCTGATCCTGATGGGCATCCTGTCGCTGGTCACCACATCCACGACAGTTCGCCAGGACAACGATTTTTCCTGGTTTCCCATCATCGAGGTGGCCTATCTGTTCATCGGCATTTTCATCACCATGATCCCCTGTTTGCTGATTCTCAAAGCCGGTTCCCACGGCGCCCTGGCCTTTCTGATCAACACCGTCCAACAGCCCTATCATTACTTTTGGGTCACCGGAGCCCTGTCCAGTTTCCTGGACAATGCCCCCACCTATCTGACCTTCTTCAACACGGCCCTGGGCAGCTTCTACTCCTCCATGAGTGAAGCCCAGGCGGTTCCCTTGCTCATGACCCAAAATGCCGTTTACCTCAAAGCGATTTCGGCCGGAGCGGTCTTCTTCGGCGCCTGCAGTTACATTGGCAACGCCCCCAACTTCATGGTTCGTTCCATCTCCGAGGAGTTCGGAACACCCATGCCCAGCTTCTTCGGCTATATTCTCAAATATACCCTGGTCTTCCTGCTGCCCGCCTTTGTGGTCGTAACCTTGGTTATGTTTTAACAGGAGCACGGGGCAGATGATCACAACGCTATTCGGTGCCAAGCTGGCCATTGTGGGGGGCGGAAAATTCTGCCACGCCTTTCTGCAATTTTTTGAGCACCCCGATTTAAGGCACATGGCGCCGAAAGTGGTTTCCGTGGCCGATATTGACGAACAGGCACCGGGATATTGCTATGCTCGCCAAAAAGGGATTCCCATCACTACCAACTACCTCGAGCTGCTGCAAAGCGAAGGTCTTGAAATTGTGTTGGAGCTGACCAGCGATCCAACCATCGGGAAGAATCTCCGCAAAGAGGCGCCGGCCGATATCGTTGTCTTCGACCATTTCCAAGCGCGCTCCCTCTGGGATTCGCTTCAGGTGGAACGCGTCAAAATCGAGAATATCGCCGAGCTCGAAAAGAAAAAGAACGATCCCGACGCCATCATCGAATTGATCAACCAGTTGACCGAAAGCTTTGCCACCATCATCCGGGCCCGCAATGAGCGCTCACGCCAGATCGAAATGGAACTGGTGGAACATGAGCGCACCCAATCGCAGATCATCCAGGGCAGCACGATTCCCACCTTCGTCATTGATAAGAATCACCGCGTCACCCACTGGAACCGCGCATTGGAAAAGCTCTCCGGCTATCGCTCCGAAACCATTGTGGGCACCACCCGGCAATGGGTCCCCTTCTGGAAAAACGAACGCCCCACCATGGCTGATGTGATCCTCGGTCAGGTGCCCGAGGAGACCATTCGTAAACTCTACGGCCAAACCTGGCGGAAGTCGTTGCTCATTGAAGGGGCCTATGAAGCCGAGGTGTTTTTCCCGCACCTGGGTGAAAGCGGCAAATGGCTGTGGTTCACGGCCGCGCCCATCAAGGCACCGGACGGCACGATCATCGGTGCCATCGAAACCCTTTGGGATAAGACTGAGGATATCCGCGCCGAAGAGGAACGCGAACAGCACAACCGCGAACTGAGCACCCTGGTCTCCATCTACACCGCCCTGAGTGCGCCCATGCCTTTTAATGAACGTATCATGTCGGCATTGCATGAAATCCGCGATTTTCTCTCCGCCGACGCCATCTGTATCTTCCTGCGTGGAGAGGATGCACGCTTTCACCTGGAGTTCACCTTCGGAATGCCGGAGGCGATCTGCGATCAGCATCGTATCGCCAGCAGGGACAGCATGATTTCGTACATTGCCCAACAGGGACATTTCACCATCATCAACAAACTTCCCCAAAACGATTCCGATGAGCTCTGCCTGAAGACCCGGGAACAGATCCAATCGCTGGTCTACATTCCCATCAGCACCAAGGAGGGTAATCCCTTTGGTGTCATTCGCATCGGCAGCCGTTTTGCAGACCAGTTCTCCTATAACAGCAAAGATATCCTGGTGTTGATCGGTAACCGCGTCGGGGTCGCCATCGAAAACGCCATGCTCCAGGAGCGTTATATTCGATCCGAGGAAAAATACCGCAGCCTGTTCAACAACGACCCCAACCCCATTTTCATCATCAACAGACGCTCCTTGACCATATCGGAAGCCAATCAACGGGCCCAGGACTGCTATGGGTATACCAAGCAGGAGCTGAGCGGTTTTCCCTTTCTCGAGTTGGGCGATCCCGATGATGAAGAGCTCACCGAGGGCATCAAACAACTTGCCGAAAATAATCATCATGATCGATCGATCCTCTTCTCCAAGCGGCGCCATTTTAAGAAAGGCGGCCAAGCCTTCTTCGTCAATATCAACGTGAGTCAGGCCGAGTACAGCGGCGGCGACGTGTTGATCGCTTCGACAACGGACATCACCGAAAGTGTCGAGCGTGAAACCCAGCTGATTCAGGCCGGTAAGATGACCACCCTGGGTGTCATGGCGGCCGGCATGGCCCACGAAATCAATCAGCCGCTCAACGTCATCCAGGTATGCGCCGATTTCTTCCTGAAAATGCTCAAACGTGGCCAGCCCATCAGCGAGGCCGACCTCAATGCCATGGCCAACGACATCGTCGCCAACGTGGCGCGTGCCGCCGGAGTGATCAAGCATGTGCGTGACTTTGCCCGTCAATCCGATGTGATTCGCAGCAAGGTGAATATCAACGATCCCATCCAGGATGTCTTCAAGGTATTGGGCCACCAGATCAAAAACCATGAAATCGAAACCGAACTACGGCTCAGTGAAGACCTGCCATTGATCATGGCCGAGCACAACCGGTTGGAACAGGTCTTCATCAATCTGGTGACCAATGCCATCGATGCCATGGATGAGAAGGTCGACCGGGCCGAGCGGGATGGTGGACCACGTCCGGAAAAACGTCTGACCATCGCGTCCTATGCCGAAAACGCAAACGTTGTCGTCAAAGTAACCGATACCGGGGTTGGCATGACCAAGGAGGTGGTACACAAAATTTTTGAGCCGTTTTTCACCACCAAGAAGACCGGCAAGGGGACCGGTTTGGGAATCAGTATCAGCTACGGTATCGTCAAGGACTACGAAGGTACGATCGAGATCGAAAGCGAGGTCGGCCAAGGCACGACCTTCAAGCTCAGTTTTCCGACCCATGTGAAGGGAACACCCCATTCAAATGAGTAAAATTCTCATTGTCGACGACGAGGAAGCCAATGTAAGGGTCCTGTCCATCTCCCTGCGCAGCGATGGCTACGAGGTGGTCACCGCCTACGGTGGTGAAGAGGCCCTGGCCGTGTTTCAACAGACAGCGCCCGATATCGTCTTGACCGACATCAAGATGCCCGGCATGGACGGCATCGAGGTTTTGAAAAAAGTCAAGGAGATACAGCCCGATGCGGAGGTCATCATCATCACGGGCCACGGGGATATCGACAATGCCATCGAAGCGCTGAAATACGGAGCCTCGGATTTTCTCAACAAACCCATCCGCGATGAAGCTCTCTCCATCGCCCTGGCCCGGGCCCACGAAAAACTCGCCATTCGGCGCAAACTCAAAGAGTACACCATCAACCTGGAAAAGGAGGTCCGCAACGCCACGCAGGAGCTGCGGCGCCAGTCCAACTTCATGCAGAAGTTGATTATCAGCTCCAATGACGGGATCGTGGCATCCGATCAACATTGGCGGATTGTGGTCTTTAATCCGGGTGCCGAGCGCATCTTCGGCTATTCACGCGACGAAGTGATCCAGGGCACCAGTATCATGGAGCTGTTTCCGCAGGATGTGGCCGGGAATTTCAAACAGATGAATGCCAGGCCCCCCCACCGCAGCGAGGTCCAATGGCAGGAGACCACCATCGTCAGCAAGGACGGCACGCCGATCCCGGTTCGATTCTACGGGACGCTGCTCTTTGAAAAAGAAGCGGTCATGGGATCGGTGGCCTTCTTCCAAGACCTTCGGGAGATTAAGCGCCTGGAACGTGAACTGGTTCGCTCCGAGCGTCTGGCCGCCATCGGCCAAACTGTGGCCGGTCTGGCCCATGGCGTCAAGAATATCCTCCACGGGCTCGAGGGGGGCAGCTATCTGGTGGATTTGGGCATTAAAAAAGGCGATACATCGCGTCTCACCACCGGTTGGGATATGATCAAGCGCAACATCGAACGCACCTCGATTCTGGTCATGGACTTGTTGACTTACTCCAAGGAGCGCGAGCCTGAATTTCAGGCCTGCCTTCCCAACGAGATCGTGGGCGACGTCTGCGATCTGCTCAAGGAGAAAGCCGGCGAGGTCGGCGTGGTGATCGACACGGCGCTGGATCCCAATATCGGCCAGGTGGTGATGGATCCCACCATCATCCACGGCGCCCTGACCAATCTGGTGACCAATGCCATTGACGCCTGCCTGTTCGACGAGGAGACCAGCAAGCAGTTCCGGGTGCGGGTCCAAACCACTTTGGACAGAGATGGCTGGATCGCGTTCGAGGTGGAGGACAACGGCACTGGCATGAGCACCGACGTCCGGAAAAAGCTCTTCACCTCCTTTTTCAGCACCAAGGGTCATCGCGGTACCGGCCTGGGTTTACTGGTGACCCGCAAGCTGGTGGAGGAGCACAACGGCAGCATTCAGGTTCGCTCCCAGCTGGGCAAGGGAACCTGCTTTACCATACGGCTTCCCTACCAGCCGTCGGAACCGGTCTGACCCCAGGGAAAACCATTGGCCAATTCAACCGTTTTCATTTTTTCAAAAAAAGGTTATGCTAAAAGATATTGAACTGTAAACATCCACTGATATATAGAGCTTGATTGGATCCTGTTCGCGCCATGAATACCCAAGCTCCGCATTTAGGCGCAGCGGTCAATTGTAACCATTTGGTAAGGAGGCTTGTTGATGAGCAAAAAAGTGCTTGTTGTGGATGATGATCCCGATGTGAGGGTATTCAACATAACGGTTTTAGAAGAGAACGGCTATACGCCCCTTGAGGCCGTCAACGGTGAGGAGGGTATGGAATTGGTCCGCAAAGAGATCCCGGACCTGGTCATCCTGGACGTGCTGATGCCCAGAGAGAGCGGGGTCAGGTTGTATCGCAACCTGAAAACCGATAAAAAATACAAGCACATCCCAGTGATCATGCTCTCAGGCATCGCACAGCGGTCGTTTCTCAGGTCCCAGCGGGCCCTGACGGAATTCGGCGGCAAATCAGTGCCCGAACCCGAGGCCTACTTGGAGAAGCCGGTTAAGGCCCAGGAACTGGCCGATACGATTAAAAAGGTTATCGGGTAGTCTGGCGCTCACCGCACCGCAAATCTGTGACCAGTGGGGTAAGCCATGAACTTCAAAAAGTTGCTGTTCGTGACAAAATTCGAGGAGCTGGGTTTTGAGGCCTTAAAAACAATGCTCAACCTGAAAGAGGTGGCCCTGCAACATGTGGTCTTCATGACGGTCATTGAACGCGACCAGGTGGCCATGCAACGCGGAACCGGCTATGATAAAAAGGGAGAGCGCAAACTCAGGGAGACGGCCAACATTCGATTTATCGACTGGGCCGAGCACCTGTTTGAGATGGGAATGGAAGTCGGCGCCTATATCGTTGTGGGCACGCTGATCCCCCAAATCATCTTGGCCGCCAAGAAAGAGGAGGCCGATCTGATCGTCATCGGGCGCACCCAAAAGGGGTTGTTGGAACAATTTTATTCGGGCTCGGAGGTGGTCGAACTGCTCAACCGAACCGCCCTGCCCGTCCTGGTCTACCCGCCACGGCCTGACCTGGGCGCGGCTTCCGGGCATCTCTTCGACACCCCCCTGCTGGCCACTGACTTTTCCCCGGCAAGTAACAAATCGTTGGAATATACCAAAAGCTTGCACAAGGTGATCAAACAAGTGCATGTCATGCACGTGATCAGCGAAAAGGACCTCAAAGGCAATTCCAATATGCTCATCCAGCAATCCCGTAAGGAAGCACGTAAAAAACTGGATCAACTTTGCGATGAGCTGGAGGCGGCCGGCATCGATGCCCGACCGCATGTCTATGTGGGCGAACCGGTGGAGGAGATCGAAAAAGCGACGAAAGAATGCGGCGCCTCGCTGACGATCCTGGGATCATCCGCAAAGGCTGCCTGGATTGAGCGTTTCATCGGCAGCATTCCCCGGAGGATTGCCGAAAAATCCCCAACGCCGACACTGATCATTCCACCAAATCAATCTGCAACCTAAAATCCAATTGTTTAATAAAAATCAGCCTGTCAATCGAATCAGGAGGCAAGGATGGCGGTAATTACCATATCCAGGCAATTCGGCGCTGGCGGTAGAACCATCGGCAAGGCGATCGCGGAGAAGTTGAACTACTCCTTTGCGGACAATGAAATTATCCAGAGCATCTCCGAGATGGCCAATGTCTCACCGGCATGGGTGGAGTCGGTGGAGCGCGAAGCAGGTACCCGGCTCCAGCGCGTGATCTCAAAGGTCGTGTCCCAAAAATGGCTCGACCGTGTCCTATCGGATGAACGCGGTTACATCGATGAGCAAATCTACCTCGACTATCTGGTGGTGATCATCGCCCAGGTGGCCGAAGAGGACAACGTGGTCGTGTTGGGGCGAGGGGCTCAGTACATCCTGCGCGATCACCCCGATGCCTTTCATATTCTACTCATCGATGAGATCGAAAACCGAATTAAGTTTATGATGGAAAACTACGACCTGCCCCGCAGCAAGGCGACTCAGGTGGTCA
>Ga0316577_10001523_pt1 | contig 10996 bp, 8 predicted proteins | sample S5NA_FD_203073 | JGI IMG/M metagenome (GOLD analysis project Ga0316577, IMG submission 203073) | Rhizosphere microbial communities from salt marsh grasses in Alabama, United States - S5-7_050615r2r1 | ecosystem: Host-associated > Plants > Roots > Rhizosphere | place: USA: Alabama | collected... | reverse complement strand
CAATACCTTTACCGAGTAGCGTTGTTGCGTGACGCCCTGGCTGGGCAGGGGTTTACGAAAATGAACCGAATCGAGCAGACCACAAACAATGAAAAACAGCAGCACCACCAGCGCTATCATGGCGCGACGCTGACGAAAAATGTGTTGCCACGGACCACGTAAATGCTCCCGGCTGCGAATGTAGCCCGCCAGTAGCAACACCCCGGAGACCAGCAAGAAAATCAGCTTGTCGGTGTCCAGATAGACCGCCTTCACCCCTGCCAGCGGTGGCAGCGCTAGCAAGGCCAGCCACAATCCTGCAATCAGTAACAATGGCCAGAACCAGAACTGTCGGTGTAGTTGGATCATGGCGCGCCTGGTTAATTCAGCCGGATCCGGGGATCGACCAGGGTGTAGGAAATATCCGTCAATACCAGCCCCACGATGTACATCACTGAACCGAGGAACACCATCGCCCGGACAATGGCGAAATCCTGCGCCTGGATGGCTTCGATGGTGTAGGCGCCCAGGCCGGGGATGGCAAAGAACGACTCGGTCAGCAGGCTGCCCATGAACAACAGGGGGATCACGACGACTGCCCCTGTCAGGATCGGGATCATGGCGTTTTTCAGTACATGCCGGAACAGCACACGCAGTTCCGACAAACCCTTGGCGCGCGCGGTGCGAACATAGTCCCGGTTGATCTCTTCCAAAAAGATGGTGCGGTACCAGCGGGTGCCGGCCCCGATACCACCAATGATCCCCACCAGAACCGGCAGCACCAGAAACTTGAAGCTGTTAAGGCCGAAGTCGTAACCCGAGATTGGTACCAGCTGTAATGTCTTGCCGATCAGGTACTGCCCACCAATGATGTAAAACAGGGTCGAGATGGACATCAGGATAACGCAGCCAATCACCCCCCAGATATCGATATAGGTGGCGCGAAAAAACGCCAACAGCAACGCGAAGGTGATGTTGACCAGCAAACCCACGATAAACACCGGAATCGCGATAGCCAGACTCGGCCACATGCGCTGCAGAATATCCTGTCCAATGTTGCGCCCGTCATCGGCACTGCCGAAATCGAGCACGAATAATCGTACCGACTTGGTGAAGAAAATAGTGTCGGTCAGGACCTGCACACCTTCAGCCTGCACGTTGTAAAGCAGCGGTTTGTCATAACCGCGATTCTGCTTCCATTTTTCAATCGCCTGTTCGGTGACCCGTTTTTCACCAAGATGCATCCGCGCCATGTCTTCTGGACTGTTGACCACGAAGAACAGCGCGAAAGTCAGAAGGTTAACGCCGATCAGAATCGGAATCGCATACAGTACGCGGCGGATAATATAGGCAAACATGGCCGTTACATCTCCATACCCTGGGCGCCGGACTCATTAAACCACCAGGCCGGCCTGTGCAGAACCAGACCGACCAGCCGGGCATAGCCAACCCCGCTACCAATAACCTGCGCGTCACCCACGTAACTAATGTGCATAACGGTGCTCATGAGCTGGCCGTGTGGCGGGCAGCCTGGTGTTCTTTGCGCCGGTATACAATCACCCCCGGAATGATGCTGAGCAGCACCACCAGTGACAATACAACAACCGGCCAGATCACCGGCCGGTTCCATTCGCGCCGTTTCTGCTCCCGCAATTGCGGATCGATGCGTTTGTACATCAGCGTATTGTGGGCCATCAGATTCGGCTTGGCATTCTTGTACCAGGAATGAGTCAGAACAAACTGCTTGGGATGCATACCCCACAACCAGGGTGCATCGCGCCGCGCAATATCAGTCATCTGCAAAATGATGGCGTACCGGGCCGGTGAATTTTCCATGTTTTTCATTTTGTCGAACAGCCGATCAAATTCCGCGTTGCTGTAGTTGGCCGCATTTTCGCCGCCATGTTTGACCTTGCCGTTGGGACCGTACAACAAAAACATAAAATTTTCAGGATCCGGGTAATCGGCATTCCAGCCCCACATGAATACCTGGGCATTGCCGGTACGCATTTTTTCCTGGAAGCGGTTGTAGTCAGTATTGCGTATTACCAGTTCCAGATCGATCTTCCTGAACTGCTTGCGCAACCAGTCGAAGCGCGCCTTGTCTTCCGGTCCACCACCGGTTACATCCAGTTTGATCAGTAGCGGTTTGCCGGTTTTGCGGTTGCGGCCATTGGGATAACCCGCCTGGGCCAGCAGCTGTTTTGCAACCGCCACGGCTTTGCGTTGCGGTCGGCCATTGACCCAATCGTACACAAACGGATTGATAGCGGCCTTGCCCTCGCCATGACCAAAAATACCCGGCGGCACGATACCCTGGGCGCTCACGCCCCGGCCATTGGCGAAAATAGAGATATAGTCCTCGTAGTCCACCGCAATAGAGATCGCTCGGCGTAGCAGACGCGCCCGCATGCTGTTCCCGCCCACTACCGGGTCCAGCATATTGAAACCCATATAAAAGGTCGAACTCTGCACTGCGGTAAGAAGTTCGATACCTTTCTGACGCATGACCGGGGTCAATGCTGCCTCGCCTTTGGGACTGAACTGTATCGCCTGATCGAAACTGTCAGCACTGATCCCGGACGTGTCGTAATACCCCTGCAGGAACTTGTTCCAGTAGGGGATGCTCTCTTTCTCCAGCCGGTAGATAGCCTGGTCGATAAACGGCAAGGGCTTGCCGGCATCGGCCAGCAGACCGGCGGCCACATCACCCTGCTCACCCTGCGACGGATACACCATGCCGTGGAAGTTCGGGTTGCGAGTCAACACCATCTGGTAATTGGGATTATTGACCGTCAACATATAGGCCCCGGTACCCACCGGGTACCAGTCGAGGGTGATGTTGCGCGTCTGCATGCCTGGCTGGGCATAGAATCGTGCCGCTTCCCACGGCATCGGAGCGAAGAATGGCATTGCCAACCAGTACATGAACTGCGGGTACTTGCCCTTGATTCGAACCCGGTAGGTATAACGATCGATGACCTCAGCGCCTTCCAGTGGCAGCGTGCGCAGATCCAGCCAGGTTTTGAAGCCTTCCAGCTCGGGTTGTGCCTCATCCGCTGCAGACAACATCTTGGCGTAGGCCGCCAACCCGGTGATGTAATCGTTCATCAGTCCCTGGATTGGTGAATTCAGGCGGGGATGAGCCAGCCGCTTGATTTGATAGACGTAGTCGGCGGCGACCAATTCCCGCGTCCCGGTGGCAGGAAAATCGGCCAGGCTCCGTATTCCTGCCAACTCCGCCGGTTTGAGATCCAGGTAACGGTAATTGCCATTTGCGTCCCTGGCAAAGGCCGGGTGTGGTTGATAGAGAATCCCTGGTTTGATATGGATGACATATTCGCTGCTGGCAATCAAATCGGCTGCCGCGTTGGCGGGCAACTGCTGGCCCGCGGCATCGTAATAGCGCACTTCGGGCATCGCCGTTGCCGTCAGCGGCATGAGTTCGTAGGGTCTTTTCAGATAGTGATATTGCAGCGGCGGTTCGTAGATCTGGCCGATAAATGCATATTCATTGGAGCTGTAGGAGCGAACCGGGTCGAGGTGTTTGGGTCGCTCTTCAAAGGACGCATATAAAATGTTCTTGCCCCGCTGGGCGGCCGGATAGGGATTATTCCATTCGGACATGTCGCACCCGGTCAGTATCAGACCGGCCAGCCACAGACCAAACCAGGCGCATCGGTTGAGGTTCCGTATCGGCAAATGCTTCGCGTCACTCTGATAACCGGGCATATTTTGATTCTCCACCACCATCAGGTAGTTTACCGTTTCATTGCCTCTTTTCGCACGGGGGAATTTAGGCTAAGGTACCGCCAGACAACTTGTTATGGGGCGTCAGACTACACGATGAAGGGTCTTCATCACAACGACATCCCTCCGCTAAATCACAAACACAAAGGACAATTTACATGGGTTTTCTGCAAGGCAAACGCGCTCTGATTGTCGGACTCGCCAGTAACCGTTCCATTGCTTCCGGTATCGCCCACGCCATGCGGCGCGAAGGAGCAGAACTTGCATTCACCTACCAGAACGAAAAATTGGAGAGCCGTGTCGCCAAGATGGCGGCCGAGCTGGACTCCGAAATCGTGGTGCCCTGTGATGTCAGCAGTGATGATGAAATCAACCATGTGTTCGACCAGCTCGATAATTTCTGGGATGGTCTTGACATTATCGTCCATTCGGTCGCCTTTGCCCCGCGCAATGAGCTGGAAGGCGACTACCTGGACAGCGTAACCCGTGAGGGGTTTCGCACCGCACACGAAATCAGTTCCTATAGTTTTGCCGCGCTTGCCAAGGCCGGGCTGAACATGATGGAAGGCCGGAATGGCGCCTTGCTGACACTCAGCTATCTCGGTGCTGAGCGAGCCATGCCCAATTACAACGTGATGGGCCTGGCCAAGGCCAGTCTGGAAGCCAACGTGCGTTACATGGCGCAGAGCCTTGGTCCCGATGGAATTCGCGTCAACGCCATTTCGGCCGGTCCCATCAAAACCCTTGCTGCCGCCGGGATCAGTAATTTCCGCAAGATGCTGGATGAAGTGGAAAAGACCGCGCCATTGCGCCGCAATGTCACGATTGAGGATGTCGGTAACGCCGCCGCCTTTCTTTGCTCCGATCTGGCTAATGGCATCACCGGCGAGATTACATATGTGGATTCCGGCTACAACATCATCGGCATGCGGCCTCTGGAGGCCGAGTAGACCCATACCAGCCAGTAAAAAAAACCCGCCGCGGCGGGTTTTTTATGGGCTTTAATACAGCCCGTTAATACTTGGTCCATCGAAACTCAGCTTTGTGAACGATTACCCCGGGTTAGGCCCAAACCGACGAAGCCGGCCACCAGTATCGCAATGTAGAACTGGCCAAACAGGGCTTCAATATAAGCCAGAGTGCGAGCAACGGGACTGATTGGCGTTATGTCACCGTAACCCAGCGTCGAGATGGTGACATAACTGTAATACAGTAAGTCCAATACAGTATCTTGCTGATTTCCAGCACCAAGCCCACGAAATGCCTCCGGATTCAGTCGAAACTCAAGGTAATACAGGATTCCCCAGCTGATTCCCACCAGCAGATAAACACAGATCGAGCCCATAATCTTGTTACTGTTGATCTCGTTGCCAGTCATCATGGCCTTGAAAGCCAGGATGGTGGTTAACGAATAGAACAGCAAGATAGCCAGCATGTTGAGGTACTCTGCCCATCGCAGACCAGCCAGTTGTTGCAGCAGAAAACCGATCATACTGATAACTACCAGTGTCATCCCGAGACTAAACCATTTACGCACATGGACGATGCTCCAGATGCCGATAATCAGTGTCGCCTCAAAAGCAAAACCAAGAAAGTACCCCTCGCCCAGAATCGGATATTCAGCTTGTAGTGCCGTTAAAATCAAAAAACCAATCAGGGCAATTAACAAGTATGTGAAATTACCGGTTACCTGCATCGCATCCACTCCGTTTTTTCAATTGCCCAGTATGCCTTGCTCGCCTTCCTGGCGGGCAATAATGACTGCACCACAGGAATCACTGAACACATTCACTGAAGTGCGAAACATGTCCAGGATGCGATCCACCGCCAGGATCATCCCGAGTGCTTCGAGAGGCAGTCCGATCGTGCCAAGGATGATGGTAATCGCGACCAGGCTGGCCGCCGGAATACCGGCCACGCCGATTGATGTCAGCAACGCGACCAGGACGATGACAAACTGGGTGACAATACTCAATTCAATGCCATAGGCCTGGGCAATAAAGATAGCAGCCACACATTCATACAGGGCCGTACCATCCATATTAACCGTAGCACCCAATGGCAACACAAAGCTGCTTGTCCGGTTGGAAACCCCGGCATTCTTTTCGACACAATCCATGGTCAATGGCAAGGTTGCTGACGATGAGGCCGTGGAAAATGCCGTCAACAAGGCCGGCGCCATGGCGACATACTGCCGCACTGGATTCACTCTGCCCAGCAGTTTCAGTATCAACGGCAAGGTAATCAAGGCATGCGTCGCCAGCGCCAACAATACCGTTAGAAAAAACAGCCCCAGCGAAGAAGCCATCCCCCCCAGTTGCTCTGGTTGGATACCGGCAATCACCTTTGCAACAAGGCCAAACACACCCAGCGGGGCAAACTTCATGATGAATTCGGTGATATTCATCATGGTGTGATAAATACCCTGCCAGAACGTCAGCTGAGATTCGCTGTACTTGTCCGGAATACGGGTCATAAAGAATCCGAATAACAGGCTGAATACGATGAGCCCCAGCATCTGGCCGGCCGCGGCAGCGGCAACGATATTAGGAGGTAACATGCTTAGGAAAACATCAGCAATATCGCCCACTCCGCGTGCACCGACTTTTTCCACTGCGATTGCCGCTTGCTGGCTATCCAGGCCCAGCACTAGCTGGGCAGGCTGACCATCTATAATCCCCGGAGCAATGAGGTTGACCAGGAACAGTCCTGTCAGAATTGCCAGCAGGCTGGTCGCCATATAATAGAGGAATGTTTTACCACCCAGGCGTCCCAGACCCTCCACCCCGCCGACACCGGCGATGCCTACGACAATCGAAGAAATGATCAATGGCACGATGATCATCTTGAGAGCATTCAGGAACAGGGTGCCTATGAAGTTGTAAACATCGTAGAAGCGGATCCCGAACAGTCCGCTATCCGGACCGGTGATGATTCCAGCCAGCAACGCCAGTCCCAGCGCGATTAATATTTGCCAATGCAGTTTCAGCCTGAACATAAGCAACACTTCACTCCTGTCAAAAACTGCGTTGGTACTACTCTAATCAGACGAGAGCAGTATTCCTGAATTACAACGAACAGATTGGTAAGGTGAGATATCTACTGTTCTGCCGGTTTCAGGTTGCGGGTTATATCAGCCGCGCTTTCAAGGTAAGTGATAAACGCCGCATAGGTGGCCTGTCCCTCGGATGCACTCTGTTTCTGTCGGACACTGGCCAAGACATCCGGTGTCATCGCTACCTTACCTGGTTCGACCGCATACAATGCCAGAACTGCAATATCACCACCCGGCATGACAACAGTCGTATAGGCAGGCTGGTCCGGAGCAGGACTCGGGATCCGGAAAGCAGCATTTCGCAGACGATTATCCAGTTTGTCACCATCGCCTGGCTGGCGGGAAATGAAGCCGGATTCATGCCACTGTTGCTGATAGGAAGCGGCAATACTGGCCGGTGTCTGGCCGGCCTTGAGTTGAGTAACCGCTTGTTCTGCATCCTGCATCGCAATCTGTTCAGCTTTTTTCTGCTTTAGCACAGCGATGATGCCTTCCTTTACCTCAGCAAGAGGTCGCCGTGCCGCAGGCTTGTGCTCACGCACGCGCAAAACCAGCATGTGTGTATCCGAAATTTCAACCAGTTCACTATTACGCTGCTCTTGCAAGACCTCGTCGCTAAAGGCCATCGACGTTACCCGTGGATTAGCAAACAGGCCTGAACCACCACTGCGCCCGAACAATGGGCTGTGCTTGACCTGTAATCCCAGCTCATCGGCAACTGGCGTGAGTGAATCCGGAATTTCGTAACTGATATTATTCAGCTTGTCCACATCTTCATAGAACTGTTGTTCAGCCTGTTGGGTTTGTAGTTCCTTGCGGATTTCTGGCTTTGCTTCAGCCAGGCTTTTCACTTTTGCAGGCAGAATCTCATCAACCAGAATCAGATGATAACCAAATCGACTGCGAACCGGTTGACTCAACTCGCCCCTATTCAGACTGAAGGCGGCCTGGTCAAACGCCTTATCCATCATGCCCCGGGTAATAAGGCCCAGATCTCCACCTTGTTGTGCAGAGGTCATATCATCCGAATTCTTTTTAGCCAGTGCGGCAAAACTGGCGCCATTTTTTATCTGATTAGCCAGTTGTTCCGCCTTGGCACGCGCTGCACTGTCATCGGCGCCATCATTTACCTGAATCAGGATGTGCCTAACCTTGCGTTGCTCTGGTTCGCTGACATAATTTTTTTGGTGTTGAAGATAATAATTGCTGATTTCTTCATCTGTAATGTCAATCCGTGAAGCCATGTTTGCCAGGTCAAGTTCAACATAATCAACGCTGACTTGTTCCGGAGTGCTGTACTCATTCGCGTGTTGCTCGTAATAGTTCTGGATTTCCTCATCACTAAGGCTGAACTTATCCAGATAAGCATTCAACGGCAAGGTGAAATAGCCGACCTTGCGTCGTTCGCCCATCAGCTGTTGGTAACGTTTAATTTGTTGATTGGTTACTACCGCAGATCTTTCCAGCCCATTACGTAAATGTTCATCCGCAATATCATGAGCTAGTTGCCGTTCAAATATTACGTTATTCATCCCTTGCAGGCTCAATACCCGACTGTAATTTTCCGGGGAGAATTTTCCTGTTTCGTCTTTAAACGCGGGAATGTTTTCGATAGTGTCCAGAACCTGTTGCGGTGCAACATAAAATTTGCCATCTTCCAGTTCCTGATTCAGCAGTTCACGCTGTATTAATCCATCCAGTACACGCGCCTTCATTGCCTGTTCGTTAAACAGGGTGGGATCATAGTTCTTACCCAACGCCTGTTGTAGGCGCTGCAGGGTATTCTGATATTCACTGGTCAGTTGGGTTTCGGATATTTCTACGCCATTTACAGTTGCCACGATTGTCTTGGAAGTTCCAGACAGGTAACTGCTTAACCCGAACAGGGCGAAAGTAATGATAATCAGGCCAACAATAGTCCAGACAATGATGCCCTGAGCGCGATCACGAATTTGTTGCAGCATGGCAGGAAATTTTTACTTTCATTTAGTTACAGATAACAAAAAAGGGCGTGCACGAATGCGGCGCCCTTTCATGAGTAGTATGGCGGACCGGACGGGACTCGAACCCGCGACCTCCGGCGTGACAGGCCGGCATTCTAACCAGCTGAACTACCGGTCCACGACTGGTGGGTGCTGAGGGGATCGAACCCCCGACCCTCGCCTTGTAAGGGCGATGCTCTCCCAGCTGAGCTAAGCACCCCTGTCGAAGGCGCGCTAGTTTACGGCATCCTTGAGCGCTTTTCCAGCCTTAAATCCAGGTACTTTGGCAGCCGCAATTTGAATAGCTTCTCCTGTGCGGGGGTTACGCCCGGTCCGGGCGGCACGGTCCTTTACAGAGAATGTGCCAAATCCAACCAATGTGACAGCGTCACCTTTGGCAAGTGAGCCGGTAATGCTTTCCAGCACGGTATCTACGGCACGAGTTGCAGCAGCTTTTGAAATGTCTGCCCCTTCGGCAACAGCATCGATTAGTTCTGTCTTGTTCACTGACTTCCCCCTAGTTTGTTATTAAAAAAACACCGCCCGATTAACTGGCGGTGATGTGTCAGAATTGTCTGGATTTTATACCAACAGTATCTAGGCCAGGTCAAGGAAACAAGCGTGCTTCCGCAATCTTTTTCATTGACCGGTTACGCCATTTGACTGATTGACAGTCTTTCAGTCAATGGTGTTGAACAGGCTTTGTGTTCTCAACACCTTTATCATCGGCTGATTTGACCACTTTGCCTGTATCCTCGGTAAGGGCATCTGGCTGGCGTGACAACGCCATCTCGAACACTTCATCAATCCATTTGACCGGGTGAATATCAAGATTTTCCTTAATATTTTCAGGAACATCGGCCAGATCCCGGGTATTTTCTTCAGGGATCAGGACCGTCTTTATGCCACCTCGATGCGCAGCCAGGAGCTTCTCTTTGAGACCTCCAATCGGCAACACTTCACCGCGCAAGGTAATTTCCCCAGTCATGGCGACGTCAGCCCGGACCGGAATATTCGTCAGTGCTGAGACCAGGGCGGTACACATCCCAATACCGGCACTGGGTCCATCCTTGGGAATGGCGCCTTCTGGTACATGCACGTGGATGTCATTTTTCTCGAATACTTCAGGTTCAATTCCCAGAATTTTCGAGCGACTTCGCACAACAGTCAAGGCCGCCTGGATCGATTCCTTCATCACATCCCCAAGCTGGCCGGTAATACTGTGCTTCCCTTTACCTGGAATGACGGCTGTTTCAATCGTCAACAATTCACCCCCGACTTCGGTCCATGCCAACCCTGTCACCTGTCCGACCTGATCGTGTTCTTCAGCCCGCCCAAAACGGAAACGTTTAACGCCCAAGTACTTATCCAGATTCTCGGGGGTAACTTCAACCTGCGTCACGTCCTTGTCGAGCAAGATTTCCTTCACTGTCTTGCGGCAGATTTTGGCAATTTCACGTTCGAGATTACGCACCCCGGCTTCTCGAGTGTAATACCGGATAATATCCCGCACGGCATCCTCGGTGATGCTGACTTCGTCATCTGTCAGACCGTTGCTCTTGATCTGTTTCTTGACAAGATAGCGCTCCGCAATATTGATCTTCTCGTCTTCGGTATAACCCGACAAACGAATGACCTCCATGCGGTCCAAGAGTGGACCCGGAATGTTCAAGGTGTTTGAGGTGGCCACGAACATGGTTTCAGAAAGATCGAAGTCGACTTCCAGGTAATGATCGTTGAAGGTATGGTTCTGTTCTGGATCCAGAACTTCCAGCAAGGCGGAAGCCGGATCGCCACGGAAATCCATCGCCATTTTGTCGATCTCATCGAGCAGAAATAATGGGTTTCGCGCTCCGATCTTTGCCAGGTTCTGTACAATCTTGCCCGGCATGGAACCAATATAAGTCCGGCGGTGACCGCGTATTTCTGCCTCGTCCCGGACACCACCAAGCGCCATACGGATAAATTTACGATTGGTTGCGCGGGCAATGGACTTGCCCACCGAGGTCTTGCCAACACCGGGCGGGCCGACCAGGCATAGAATCGGGCCTTTCATTTTCTTCATGCGTTGCTGAACAGCAAGATACTCGAGGATCCGCTCTTTGACCTTTTCCAATCCGTAGTGATCTTCTTCCAGAACCTGTTCGGCGCGGGCCAGATCGCGACGTACCTTGGAACGCTTCTTCCATGGCACACTCAGTAACCAGTCAAGATAGTTACGCACCACAGT
>Ga0316577_10001522_pt1 | contig 10996 bp, 6 predicted proteins | sample S5NA_FD_203073 | JGI IMG/M metagenome (GOLD analysis project Ga0316577, IMG submission 203073) | Rhizosphere microbial communities from salt marsh grasses in Alabama, United States - S5-7_050615r2r1 | ecosystem: Host-associated > Plants > Roots > Rhizosphere | place: USA: Alabama | collected... | reverse complement strand
CCTTGGATGATGGCACCACCCTTGTCGTCAATCCCATGCTTGCAGGCCGCTTGCGCTATGGCGACCCGCTGCCGCGACCTCGTAGCCGGGATGCCCTGGTGCTTGGCCTGGGTGATGGCCGCGAGCTGCGCTATCACGATGCCAAGGACATGGGCAAGGTCTATCTGACCGCCGATCCCAACCAGGTTCCGACCTTCGAGGAGATGGGTCCAGAGGCCACCGATCCCGATCTGACGCTGGACGCATTTCGGGAGCGATTGCGTCACCATCATGGCGAGATCAAGGGGGTGCTCACCAACCAACGATTTGTCGCCGGCATTGGCAACGCGTACGCTGACGAAATCTGCTGGGAAGCGAGGCTCTACCCCTTTCGCCGCCGGCCGAGCCTGGACGACGAGGAGATTGGCCGACTCTATGCTGCCATGCGGTCTGTGCTGGCCGAATCGATCGAACTCCTCCGTGAGCGCGTGGGCGAGGCTATCGATGTCGAGGTGCGCGACTTTCTGGCCGTGCATGGCAAGGCAGATGAGCCGTGCCCGCGCTGTGGAGGCCCCATCAGCAAGGTGACGCGCCAGCGCCGGACGACCAACTTCTGCCGGGCGTGCCAGCCTGGCCTGATGGTTGGCGGGCCCCATCGCGAAATCGCCTGATGCGACCGGTCGCGCGGTCTAGATTGGCTTTCTGATCAGGGTGCGACCTGCCTGCTGGCGCAGGGACCGGGGCCCTCTGTCAGTTTCTCAATGAGGTTTGACCACTGTGCCGGCTCTGACGATCTCCCCTGGCGATCTCATCTGCGAAGTTGCTTGCTTTGACTCGGATTTTCAAGTATAATCAGGTAGCCGCTATCCGCTCTGGATCTTGAGCGGTATCTCTGATAGATCGATTCACATATCTGCAAGCTCATGAAAGGGGGAGCATGATGAAAGCAGTCGTCATGGCCGGCGGCGAAGGTTCGCGTCTACGCCCCTTGACCATCGGCCGGCCCAAGCCGATGGTCCCGATGGTTTCCAAGCCTGTGATGGCTCATATCCTGGATCTGCTGAAACGCCAGGGGATCACTGAAGTTGTCGTTACGCTTCACTTCATGCCCGAGGTCATCCAGAGCTACTTTGGCGATGGCAGCCATCTGGACATGCAGATTCACTATGCCATCGAGGAAACTCCGCTGGGTACGGCCGGCAGTGTCAAGAATGCCCAGGAATTCCTGGACGAGCCTTTCGTGATCATCAGCGGGGATGCTGTAACGGACATCAACCTGCAACAGGTGATCGCCTTCCATGAGGAGAAAGCTGCCGATGCTACGCTCACGCTATACCGGGTGCCCAATCCATTGGAATATGGCGTGATCATCACCGACACCGAGGGTCGGATCAGCCAGTTCCTCGAGAAGCCGTCGTGGGGGGAGGTGATCTCGGACACAGTCAACACCGGCATCTATGTCATCGAGCCCACGGTGCTAGACCTGATCGAGGAAGGCGTCCCCACCGACTGGAGTAAGGACGTCTTCCCCAAGATGTTGGAAGCAGGGCAGCCCTTGTACGGCTACGTAGCAGACGGACATTGGACCGATGTAGGGGATATTGCCGAGTACATGCGGGCCAGTGGCGATGTGCTGTACCATCGGGTGACGACTGCCCCGCTGGGCAGACATATCGGTGGTGATGTGTGGGTTGGCGAGGGCGTTGAAATTGCGCCGGATGCCCAGCTCTATGGTCCGATTTATCTCGGCGAAGAAGTCAAGATCAAGGGGGGGGTGATCATTCACGGGCCCACGGTCATCCGCGACTATACGATCGTGGACAATCGGGTCCACATCGATCGGAGCATCCTCTGGCGCAACTGCTACATCGGCGAGGGCGCTGAGATCCGGGGCGCCATCGTTGGCCGCCAGTGCACCGTGAGGAGCAAGGCCGTGTTGTTCGAGGGGGTCGTACTCGGTGACAATTCGATCGTGGGCGAGGCCGCCGTTCTCCACGCGAACGTTAAAATATGGCCCGAGAAGGAGATCGAACCGGGAGCTATCGTCAAGACGAGCATCATTTGGGGGGCGCGAGGGCGCCGCGTCCTCTTTGGGCGCTTTGGCGTGACCGGAGTCGTGAATGTAGACTTGACGCCCGAGTTTGCTGCCAAGCTGGGTGCAGCGTTTGGGGCCACGTTGCCCAAGGGTTCTACTGTGACTATCAACCGTGACCCTCACCGGAGTCCACGCATGATCAAGCGTGCCGTCATCTCCGGCCTGCCCTCAGCTGGTATTCACGCCAGTGACCTGCGGTCCATGCCTATTCCCGTGGCCCGGTACTACACCCGGGCGACCAATGCCGCGGCCGGCGTTCATGTGCGCCTGTCGCCATTTGACCAGCGGGTGGTCGATATCCGCATCTTTGATGGGCAGGGCCGCAATCTCAGCAAGAACGCTGAACGGGGCATCGAACGGATTTTTTTCCGTGAAGATTTCCGCCGGGTGTACCTGGACGAGATTGGCACTATCGCCTATGCGCCCCAGGTGGTGGAGACCTATACCGCAGGATTCCTCAAGGCCGTCGATCTTGACGCCATCCGCCAGGCACATTTCAAGATCGTCGTAGACTATGCCTATGCCCCGACCGCCGAGGTGTTGCCCCACATCATGTCCGAGCTGGGAGTGGAAGTGGTACCTCTGGCCTCGCATGTGGATGGCGAAAAGATGTCACTTACCCCCCAGGAATTCGAGAAGGAGATCCGTGAGCTTACCCTCATCACCGGTGTCCTGGAGACACACCTGGGCATGCGCTTGGATGTAGGGGGTGAGAAACTCTTCCTGGTCGATCACAATGGCCAGTATATCCCCGAGTTGCAGGCCAGCGCTGCACTGGCGACGCTGGCTCTGCGAGCAAAGCCTGGTGGCACCATTGTCGTGCCGGTTCATGTGCCCACCATCTTTGAGAAGATTGCCTCGGAATCCAATGGCCGGGTTCTGCGCTGCAAGATGGACCCTCATGACCTGATGGAAATGGCGGGTCGCAAGGGAGTCGTCCTTGCCGCCGACGGAATGGGCAATTTCGTGTTCCCCCAGTTCCAGCCCGTCATCGACGGACTCATGGCGTCAGTCAAGCTTCTCGAATACCTGGCCACCCAAGAGACCTCCTTGGCTGACGTCGTCGCCAGTCTGCCGCCGTTCCATGTCAGCCACCACCAGGTCTCGTGCCCCTGGGAAGCCAAAGGAACCGTGATGCGCCTGCTGAACCAGCAATATAAGGACCGCCGTGCTGAGCTCATCGACGGCATCAAGATCGTGTTGGGTGATGGAGCGTGGGTTCTGATTCTGCCCGATCCCGACTATCCCAGGTTCCATGTGTATACCGAGGCGCAGACAGCCGGTGAGGCTGAGGAATTGGCCGATCGCTACGTGCGCGTCGTAGAAGGGCTGCAGGACTAGCCCAAGGACAGGACAAGGCGTCGTGGGTGACAGGCACCCACTTTGGCAGGGCGCCGTTTCGCACTGGGGGTATCAATGTTTCCAACCCTGTTCACGATCGGTCGGCTGAGCATACCTACCTATACCGTGCTGTTGGACCTGGGCCTGATCCTTGGCTTGCTTCTGACCTATTATGAAGGCAAAAGGCGGCTCGGCGACGGTCCGCTGGCATTGGATCTGGGTCTCTGGACTGTGGTCGGAGGCATTGTCGGCGGGCGGATTGGCTATGTGGTGGCCAATTCGGCTGTCTTTAGCGAAGATTGGGTGCGAGTCCTTCGGATCTGGGAAGGTGGTTTGTCCTGGCACGGGGCCTTCCTCGGTGGGCTGCTGGTGATGGCTGTCTTTGCCCAATTCCAACGCCGAGCTGAAAGGTCGGTTTCCTTCTGGGAACTGGTGGACGTAGTGACTCTGGGACTGGCCTTGGGTATATCTTTTGGCTGGGCTGCCTGTTTGGCCGGGGGATGCGCCTATGGTGCCTTGGGCGAGGGGGTAGGGTATGCCATTCTGCCCGACCTCTATGGCGTGGAGGCCTCCCGATTTGCCACTCAGGCGGTGGGACTTGCCTTCTCACTGGTTCTGTTCGCCGGCTTCTGGCTGCTTCGCGGATTTTGGCCTTTCCCAGGTACTTCTCTTCTGATGTACCTGCTCCTCTACTTCGCAGGACAGTTCTTTCTGGAATTCACCCGCGGCGATGAAGCGATCTATGTAGGACCGTGGCGGCTGGCTCAGTGGTTCGACCTGGCCATTGCCCTGACGGCGGCCTTGGGCTTGCTCGTGAAGTGGTGGCAGTGGCAAGCTTTGGGCAGCCCTGCGAGTTCCACAGGATCAAGCCTTGAAGAAGAGGGCTCGGATGAGGCGGGCGAAGTCGAGGCGCCCGCCGAGGTACCGCCGCTGGAGGGGGCCGCCAAGCCCGGCGCAGGGCTGGAACCCCTGAGGGGTGAAGGCGAGGAAGGGGAGTCAACAACGCTGAGCTGACTAGCCTGGGCACAGACAACGGCAGCACCGTGGAGAGCAGGTGCTGCCGTGTTCTTGTTTCTCCCTCTGGTACCCGGATCCGATGCTGGGCTCCAAGGGCTTGCCGTTCAGAATACCTGGTAGGCCGTGAACCTCAGCCTGCCACTGGTGTCATAGAATCCCTGGACCTGCCCCTTGGGAAAGGCTTGTTCGACCCAGATCAAGTCGGCCGCCCGTTCTGGTAGAAAAACAAAGACCAGCCTGTGACCTGCCTCGACGACACCTGCGCTGCCGGCAATGTGGGGGGGACCGGTCAGGGGGTCCACAACGTCTTGGCCTGACACCTCCGGCGCCAGAAATGCCATCGTGCCGAACTTCCAGTAGATCTGTGGCGCCCCGAACAAGTAGACCTGATCGCCCTCGTCGAAGTTTTGCAGGTAATGGCCGATCATGGTGGCCGTCTCGCCGTTCTCACTGCCATAGCGGCGCGAAGGGGTGAACTCGACGAAGTAGTATTGTACACTGGAAATGGCCAGGATCGAGATCAGCAGAGCCAGCGCCACGCTCTCCCAGGTCCTGCTGAGTCCTGCCAACCGGCGAGCAAGCCGAACCATTTGCTCCAGGCCCCAGGCGACGAGCAGCGCCACAGCGGGAATTGCGATCACCAATCGCTGGCTGGAGGGTGGGCTCTCGGTCAGCATGCCGCCGGTGACGATCACTCCCCAGAACCAGATCAGCACCAGGAAGTAGCGCCGGTCACGCCAGTGGACCACTGCCCAGGCCATGCCCAAAATCGCGAATGCCCCGGCCAATAACCCCAGCAGCGGCCGCTGGGCGCCATACCAGGCCGTACGATCTGGAAAGACGTGAAAGGCCCCGGCTGCATGCAGGAACTGCTCGGCCAGGATCTGCACCGTACTCTTGCCGGTGATCTCTGGCTCCCGTTCAAGCCAACCTGACTGGAGGATGCCCACCTGGTTGATCCGGGCATTCCAGTCGTCGGGATGGGCCTGGGCGTAGCTGAGGATTGGACCAGCGGTCACCAGGAAAGCCAGAGCCAGGATTGCCACCTGCTTGCCCATGCCCTCCAGGCGCCCTCGTCTCTGGAGCCAGACATACGCGAGATAGATGACCACCAGCGCCGGCAGTAGGCGTGCGCCAGTGTAGAAAAAGGCACCCAGGCCCATCACCAGGCCGGTGGCCAGAAACCAACGAGAGGCTGGAGGTTGCCGGGTCTTCAGCTCGGCACTGACGAATGCCATCCGGCGTATCCCCTTGTCCAGCAGCCATAGGGTAAGTACCACGAAGAGAGGATCCCAAACATTATTGGCGCCGAGCCGGCTGTAGTGGATGTGATAGTCGTAGGTGGCCAAAAATAGGCCACTGAGCAGCGCTGTTCTCCGCCCCCATAGGTCACGGGCAAATAGGTAGAGAACAGGCACTGTGATCGTGCCCACCAATGCGGCGGGCATCCGTAGTCCAGTCACATTGTTGCCGAACAGCCACAGCGAACCGCTCAGTGGCCAATAGAAGAGGGTGGGCATAGACATGTAGCCCATGCTGAAAGGATTCCGAAGCTCGCCCCGGAGCACCTGACGGGCCAGCAATCCATGCCATGCCTCGTCGCCACCGAGCGTGAAGGGTACGCTGTCCAGCGCTGCCACCCGCAGGATCAAGGCCAATACTGTCAGGGCGATTACGGTGCCCAGTTCCAGCCAGGTCCCACGGCTGATGTCCCGCCAGCGCTCTTTCCACCCCTGCAGGCTGCGCGAAGGCCGGCTCTCCGGCCAAATGGCGGCCAGCGCCACAGCCATGACGGCGAGGAGCCACAGCAACAGTGCCCCGGTGGCAGACTCGATGAGGGTCCGGTTGCGCGAGATCAAGGAAGCTGCGAACGAGAGCAGCGCACCGACCATGAGCAGGGTCGCCGGTACGGGCCAGCCGTGCAGCCTGTCGGCAAGCCGGAAGGGCAGGTGCGAAGCCACGTGGCCCGAGTGGGGCCAGCTCAACCGCCAGGCGAGCAGGAAACAGATGACGGCAATCAAGTGCAGGACGGCGCCGTCCCACAGATACTCACGGCGATTGAAGAAATAGAGCTGTCCCAGGATGGCCAGACCCAGTGCGGTTATGAGCAGCAACCCGGCGATCCCTTTTCGAAGGCTATTCACACTCAACCACCATCCTCGATGCTAGTGCGGGCCCGGCAACCGGTCGATCGACGCTCGGGCGACGGCCCGAAGATTATAGCACTGTTCAACGGCGGTGACAAACGCGATGAGGGGGCTCAGACCTTTTCGGCCACGAAAAACAGGTAGGCGCCGACATCGGGCGGCGGCTCCTCGTAGAGAGGGCGCAGCCAGCGCTCGGTGAGGGCAAGGTTCCAGTGCTGTCGGGCGAGGATCCATCGGCCCCAGAGCTTCTTGGCGACCAGGCTCGGCGCGCCGAAGTAATGGCCCACATCGAGGGCGTGATGTGCTTTCTCGGAAAAATAGTAAAACGCCTGCTCCGGTCGAAGCCCGGCAGCGGTCAGGCGATCTTGCCAGACGGCCGGAGGATCGCAGTGATGGTGCCGGGATATGCGGTTGAACGTTCGCTCGTAGCCGCAGGCCAGCCTTTCCATGTGCCATCGTCGAAACAGTTGGGTGAAGAAGAGCAGCCGGGCAAACTGCTCGCTGGGCACGCAGAAGATGAAACGACCTCCTGGCTGGAGCACACGGGTGATCTCGGCCAGAACTGGGTTCAGGTCAGGGATGTGCTCCAACACCGAATTGCTGACCACCGTGGCAAAGGTGTCGCTGGCGTAGGGCAGGGCGGCACCAAAGGCTTGTGCCAACTGCCGGTAACTGCCCCGCCGGTATGCCTCGCGGAGTACCTCTGGGGCAGGATCCATGCCCGCCGTCAGCGGCTGGGGGAAGGCGATCGACGCAAAGTGACCATCGCCGCACCCAACGTCCAGCACCGGCTCCGTGAGTGGCAGGAGATCCTGGTAGAACCGCGCTTCGACGGATCGCAGGAGGGCTCGAAAGGCCGGCAGCTCCTCCAGGTGCCGCCATAGAAAATCGTCACTCACGTTCTACAGAGGCGCTCTCGCGTGCTTGCAAGGCCTTCCGGCCTTGGGGCTGTGCTGACACCAGGCTTTCGAACAAGCCTTCGTAGCCGGTCACGGTCCTGTCCAGGCTAAACGTGTCTGCAACCAGGCACCGGGGCCTCTGATAGTCCTCGGCGTTCTGGATCACGCGGATGATGGCCTCGGCCAGAGCGGCCGAATCTCCGATGGGTGTGACCTCCCCCATGCCGGTCATGCGCGGCGGCTGCCGGACCCCGGGCAGATTGCTGGCGATGGAGGGTGTCCCACAGAGCATGGCCTCCACCTGTACCAGGCCGAAGGACTCGGTCGAGTTGAGACTCGATACCACCAGGACGTCGCACGCGCTGTAGAAGGCGGGCATCTGTTCCTGGCTGAGGATGCCCAAAAACTCCCAGTGGTCCCCACCGAGTTGGTCAATGAGGGGCATCAGGCGACGGTAGTAGGCTTCCTCCCCCATTACGTCCCTGTGCTGACCGGCAAAGAGGACCTTGAGCCGCGGGAAGGTCTCCAGTAGACGGCCCATGGCCCCAATCAGAACCTCAACGCCCTTCTCAGTCGCCAGGCGGGCTGCCATGCCGACCACAGGCCGGCCTGCCAGATCGTGCTCGGCGCGGAACGCATCCACAGCTTTCGGGTCGGGTTCGGGCATGATCACAGGAGGTGGGATGACGTGCACCTTGTCCAGGAATCGCGAGAGGAAATGCGAATGCTCGGCAAAATCCTGGGTATAGGCTACAGCCGCTTGAGCCAGGTGCCCGGCGAGATAGTTGCTGACAAAGACGACCTTGTCCACCATCCTGTTGAACCAGCCTCTGGGCAATTGCAGGTCGCAGTGGTAAGTAAGCACCACCGGCCGGCCGGCCAATTTCCCCAGCACACCCAGCAGGCTGGCTTCAAACTGCGGCAGATGGATGCTGACCACATCGTGCTGCCGGATCAGCCGCCAGGCCTGGAAGGGAAAGGAGGGCATGATGACCCCTTTGCTGACACGGAAAAGGACGGGCACACGCACGACCCGTACTCCGTCGATCACCTCTTCGCGGGGCAAGCTCTGGTCGTAGTGGGAGGTCAGGACCGTGACCTCGTGACCACGCTGGGCCAGAGCCTTGGCCAGCCTTTTGACATAAATGGTGAGGCCACTGACGTGCGGGTGGTAGTAGGTCAATACGAGCAGAACTCTCACGATGACGCTTGCCCCTCTGTTGTGATACGCTCCTGGATCTCTGAGTAGGTGATATTCTGCTGGATCATGCTGCCCAGTCCCAGGACGGAGTAGACGATATAAACGATGGCATGCGCCACCAGAGCGTAGCTCAACCCGACCTCCGGCTGTGTGCCAAACAGGACCATGGTCTCCCGGGCCAGAAACTCGAAAACACCGATATATCCAGGTGAAGCCGGTATAGTCATGCCCAGGGCAGTGATAGATGCCACGGCCAGACCGGCGACATAGCGTCCTGCTGGCTGGAAGGCCAGGAGGACGAGCCAATAGTAGGCACTGATTACGGCCCAGATCGCCACCGACCACAGGAGCAAGGGCGGGCCCAGCCGCAGGGTGGTGATGCCGCCCAGGCCGTCGATCAGCGAGCCAGCCATGTGCCTCAGGTCCGGACGGTCCGCCCAAGGCAGTCGGGCCACAAAATCCAGGTGGGTCCGCTCGGCCAAGCGCACCCAGAAGCCTCTCATGGTATCGCTGGTGGGCCAGTGCAGGGCCTGCAAGATGCGGTCGAGGATGCGCAAGGTCCACTCCCGCCGGCGCACCAGGACGACAAAGAGGGCCACTGCCACTAGAGCGGCGATGCCGATGACCAGGCCCGAACGCACCATCCATCTGGGCAGGGGCGCAAAGGGCAGGACCAAGAAGAAGCCGCCTACCGCACAAAGGGCATCCAGGACCCTCTCGGCGACTATGGTGGAGAAGGCGGAAGCCCGGCTCACCTTCTCGGTGTCCCCGATCAGGTAGGCGCGGGCAACATCACCCAGCCGTGCCGGAAAGATGTTGCTCAGCAAGTAGCCGATGTTGATGACGGCGAACAGATTCACGAGCCCAAGCTCTTGCTGGGGATAGAACAGCAACCGCCAGCGAAAGGCGCGCAGGACCAAGAAAACTGTGAGCGGAACCAGCGAGGCGATCAGGAGCCAGTAGTTGACGCCAGAAAGTGCAGCCCACACCTCCTGGAAGTCCACCTGGCGGAAGGCAAAAGCCAGGGCAATGATGCTGATAAGTATGCCGATCCAGAAACGCGCTTTCTTCAAGAACCCTCCCAAGCGGCCAATTATAGCACTGTTCGGCGCGGATGGCGAATCGCCTGCCCAGATTGGCTGGGCTCTCAGGGCGCACGGGGGGCGCTCATGAACGGGAATTTGACAGGAGCTGGGGCAGCGGGTATAATAACATTTACCTGTGGGCCGTTAGCTCAATTAGGCAGAGCAGCTGACTCTTAATCAGCGGGTTGGGGGTTCGATTCCCTCACGGCTCACTGGGACGAATAGGCCGCCAGCCCTCGTCGGCTGGCGGCCTTTCCTATCTAGAACTGGCAGCGAGTCACTCCGCCCCCTGCGAACCGGTCCCTAGTACGGAACCCGTACAAAAGCGCCGGTGTTCTTGAAAAAGATGTAGGCCTGCCCTTGGGTTGTTCCATCGCTGTCCCGAAAGATAGTGCCGCGCTCAAAGTCTTGGACGAGGGGATCGCCGCTGCCCGGCCAGAATCCCAACTCCTCTTCCAGACCCCAGCCGATCGCGGCATTCACCGCACCCAGGTCGCACCAGGCAGCCCCAAACCCTCGTTCGGGCCGGACATAGCCCGGCGGTGCCACGGCTGGGCAGGAGTACTGGGGATCTCCCTCGGTCCACCGGTCGACAAGAGACTGGTAGGTGCCGGCTCGCGGTCCCTTTTCGTAGACGACATAGATCCACTCGTTGTCCTGGCGCCAGAACATGTGGCCGTTTTCGAATTCCTGCTCGGCGTCCTGGATCGACTGGGGATTCGGGTAGAGCGGACAGCCCAGGGCACCCCGGTAGCTTTGCCATAGATTGGTAAATGCGCCCTGCGGCTCAAAGGAGCAGGTGACTTGTTTGGTCGGCGTGGCCGTTGGCGTACGCGTGGGCGTCGGAGAAGGGGTCGGAGTCGGAGATCGGGTAGGAGACGGGGTAGTCGTAGGAGTCAGCGTCGGCGTGGCTGTGTCGGTAGGCTGGGGCTCTCCCTGAGAGAGCTGGGTTTTCCATTGGAGCACCGATTCCTCATGATCGGCCAGGCGGGTGCCCAGAATCTCGAATTTGACGCCAACCGAAGCGTCCAGCCCACCGTACAGCTTCCACCAGGGAGTGCGGTTGATGTCGGCGTCCAGCTCAAGAAAGCCATCGACGCTGCCGTACGGCCCGCCTACTCCGTACACCAGGATGGCGAGCTGCATGGTGGCATAGCCCCGGGAGTTGCAGTTGGCGGAGAGTGTGGGTACGGAAAAGTCAAAATCGTTGGTAAAGTCGCTCACCGGACGCC
>Ga0316577_10001521_pt1 | contig 11000 bp, 6 predicted proteins | sample S5NA_FD_203073 | JGI IMG/M metagenome (GOLD analysis project Ga0316577, IMG submission 203073) | Rhizosphere microbial communities from salt marsh grasses in Alabama, United States - S5-7_050615r2r1 | ecosystem: Host-associated > Plants > Roots > Rhizosphere | place: USA: Alabama | collected... | reverse complement strand
TGGCAGCTTCGAGCTGAACGTTTTCATGCCGGTGATGGCCCACGCCTTCCTGCAGAGCTGCCGGCTGGTCGCCGACGGCTGTGACAGCTTCCGGGAGCGCTGCGCGGAGGGAATCGAGCCCAACCTGGAGCGGATCCGAGAGAACCTCGAGCGGTCGCTCATGCTCGTGACCGCCCTCAACCCCCACATCGGCTACGACAACGCGGCCCGGATCGCGAAGACCGCCCACGAGCAGGGACGGACCCTTCGAGAGGTTGCGCTCGAGCTGGGCCTGGTGACCGAGGAGCAGTTCGATCAGTGGGTCCGTCCCGAGGACATGGTCGGCTGACGTCATGCCAGGGCATCCGCTCGGCTCGACTGACCGCCGATCGATGTGATGATGATCGCCGTTCGAGAGGTTGGCACTGGGGAAGAGGTGGCCGCCGGAGCAACAAGCGGTTGTCCCATCCAGGATCGTGGCGTTGTAGAACCCCAGGCCAAAGGATGATCGGTACATAGGGAGTTGAAGTGTCATGACCTTGTCGGTCTTTTTGAGGCTCTACGGCGTGGCCGTGGTCACCTTCCTGGTGATCGATATGATCTGGCTTGGGGTGATCGCACGCTCGTTCTACCGGGCGCAGATCGGCCATCTGATGCGAAGCAACGTCAACTGGGCAGCCGCCATCGTCTTCTACCTGGTGTTTGTCTGCGGCATCGTGGTGCTGGTCGTGTGGCCAGCGATCGAGCGTCGTAGCCTGAGTCACGCACTCGCCCTCGGCGCTCTCCTCGGCCTGGTCGCCTACGCCGCCTATGACTTGACCAACCTCGCGACCCTCGAGGGTTTCCCCTTGACGGTGGCCCTCGTGGACCTGGTCTGGGGCATGGTGCTGTGCGCGACCGTCAGCGCCATCACCTATCTGGCGTCTGCGAGGCTGATGTGAGGGTCAGACTGTCGAACCGGCTCACCAGCACGGCGATCACGAACGCCCGCTGCAGGGACCCTGGGACGCACCCTTCTGCTCGTTGACCCCCGAGTACTCCCACCGGTACAGCGGTGCGCGGTGTTCGCCCTCCGCAGCCGACGGTGCCCCAGTCAGGGGCGGGTGGCCGGCTCCGGCCGGCGGTCCCGCAGCATCCGCGGGAGACGGCGAACGACTTCCGGGAGCTCGTCGAGCGTGTGGTAGGTGACGGGGACGATCACGAGCGTCAGCACCGTCGCCACCGTCAGCCCGGCGATCACCGCCACCCCCATCGGCCCCCACCACTGTGAAGACTCGGCTCCGAACTCCATCGTCCCCTCGAAGAAGCCGATGTTGATGCCCAGGGTGAGGGGGATGAGACCGAGGATCGTCGTCACCGCAGTCAGGAGGACCGGCCGCAGGCGGATGGCGCCGGCGTCGACGACGGCCTGGGTCTTCTCATGTCCCTCCCGGCGCAGGCGCACGATGAAGTCGCAGAGCACGATCGCGTTGTTGACGACGACGCCGGCGAGGGAGATCACCCCGATTCCGGTCATGATGATCCCGAAGGGCGTCCCGGTGAGGATGAGACCCCACAGCACTCCGATGAGAGAGAGGACGACCGAGAACATCACGGTGGCGGGGAGTATCAGGCTGTTGAACTGCGTCACCAGGACGAGGCTGATCAGCAGCACCGCGATGACGAACGCCCGCTGCAGGAAGCGCTGCGACTCGTCCTCCTCCTCGTTGGAGCCCGCGAACTCCCAGCGGTAGCCGTCGGGCCACTCGACGTCGCGGTCGAGGATCCCGGCCACCTCGGCCCGGACGCTGTCTTCCGTCCGCCCCGGGGCCCGCAGGACGTCGCCCTCGATGGTCACCACGCGTCTGAGGTCCACGCGGCGGATGGCCGCCGGCCCCACCCCGGTCTCGAGACGCGCCACGGAGCGGATCGGGATCGGGATGCCGTCTTCGTCGGGCACGGTCAGGTTGCCGAGCTCGTCGATCGAGACACGGCTCTCCGGCCGCAGGCGCACCCGGATGTCGTACTCGTCCTCGCCCACCCGGTACTCGGAGGCCTCGACCCCGCGGATCGCGGTCTGGACGGTCGTGGCGATGGCGGCGGTGCTCACGCCCAGGATCATCGCCTGCGTGCGATCCACCACCAGCCTGATCTCCGGCTTGCCCTCGTCGAAATCGTCGTCGAGGTTCACGAGCCCCGGGACCGCACGAATCCGCTCCAGGATGTCGCGGCTCAGGAGGCCCAGCTGTCTGAAGTCCTCGCCGATCACCCGGATGGTGACCGGCTTCCCCGTGGGCGGCCCTTCGACCGGCTTGTCGATCTTGATCTCCGCGCCGCTGATCCCGGTGACACTCGCGCGCACGTCCTCGATCGTCTTCCTCGAGTTCTGCTTCCGGTCCTTGTGATCCAGCAGGTCCAGGGTGAGGCGGCTCTCCGTGCCCACCGATCCCACCGAGAAGTCGGTCATGGACACTCCCCGCGAGCCCACGTTGGCGATGCCGTGCTCGAGGTCCGAGGTGTCCCGGGTCCGGGCCTCAAGCTCGGTGACGATGGCGTCGGAGGTCTCGAGGTTGCTGCCGCTGGGGACCTCGACGTCGACCCAGATCTCCCGGGGATCCATCTCCGGGAAGAACTCCACCCCGCGCCCGGCGACGGCGTAGGCCACGAAGGTGCCGACCAGGATCGCCCCCATGAGCCACAGCGTGGCGGCTCGCCGGTCGGTCAGGCTGGGGCGCCAGCCGAGGAGGAGGCGGCCCGCCCCGCCAACCAGCCAGAGCGCCCCCTGGAGGAGGAAGGCGAGGCCCGCGAGCATCATCAGCAAGCCGGTGACGCTGAGGAGCGGCGCGGTGTACTTCTCGACGGCGAAGCCCACGAGGGCCGTGATCATCCCGAGGGCGAAGAGCGCGCCGAAGAGGTCCAGGAAGAGCCAGTTCCGCACGAACCAGCCGAGGGTCCCGTGGTCGGAGGCTGGCTGCAAGAGCCCGCTCAGCACGCGCCGGTAGGCCTTGAGGAATCGCCCCTCGTGATGGGCCTGTCCGTTGGCCGGGGCCGGGGGAGCCTTCATGAGGGCGGCGCACAGCGCCGGGTTGAAGACGAGGGCCACGAGGAGCGACGCGCTCAGGCCGATGATCACCGTGGCCGGCAGGTAGCCGAAGACGTCGCCGATGATCCCGGGCCAGAAGAGAAGCGGCGCGAAGGCGACACAGGTGGTGATGGTGGAGACGACCACGGGCGCCACCACCTCGGAGGTGGCCCGCGAGGCCGCGGTCTCGCCGTCCTCTCCCTCCTCCCGGTGGCGGTAGATGTTCTCGACGATCACGACCGCGTTGTCGACGAGCATCCCCACGAGAAGGATCATGCTGAAGAGGACCACCATGTTGAGCGTGTAGCCGATGGCCTGGACGCAGACGAACGTGATGAGCATCGAGAGGGGCAGCGCGATCGCCACGAACAGCGAGTTCCGGAAGCCCAGGAAGGCCATGAGCACGATGATCACGAGGAGGAGCCCCGCCAGGATGTTGTTCTCCAGCTCCGAGACCATGGATCGGATGTCCACCGACTGGTCCGCCACCAGGGTGACGTGGACACCCTCGGGCAGGCGATCCTGGAGCTCCTTCAGGCCCACCTTCACGGTGTCGACGACCTCGATGATGTTGGCGCCGGCGCGCTTCTCGACGGTGAGCGACACCGCCGGCTGGAGGTTGAGCCGCGACCGCGTCGTCTCGTCCTCGAAGCCGTAGGCGACGTGGGCGACGTCACGGATGTAGACCGGGACACCGTTCTTGACCTTCACGACGAAGTTCTCGATCTCCCGGGGTCGCTCCACCTCGGCCGGGATGCGCACGAGGTACTTGAGGCGCCCTACGTCGATCTCGCCCGCGGGCACCGTGAGGTTTTCGCGGGAGACGGCTCTCACCACGTCCGTCAGGCCCAGCTCGTAGGAGCTGAGGCGACGCGGGTCGACGAAGACGTGGACCTCGCGCTCGCGCCCGCCGATCACCTCGACGCGGTTCACTCCGGCCAGGGCCTCCAGCTCGTCCTTGAGGTCCTCGGCGATCTCCTTGAGCTGCACGAGGCCGATGTCCCCCGAGAGGCTGATGATGATGACCGGGATCTGCGAGAGGTCGATGTCCTCGACCCGGGGGTCGTCGTCGATGTCCGTGGGCAGGTCGCTCTTGGCGATGTCCACCTTGTCGCGCACCCGCTGGAGGGCGGTCTCGATCCGCACCTCGGGGTTGAACTCCACCTCGATCATCGAGAATCCCTCGGAGGACGTCGAGCGGATCTCCTTGATGTCGCTGACGCCCCGGATCTCGGTCTCCAGGGGCCGGGTCACCAGGGTCTCCATGTCGGCGGGGCTGACCCCCTGGTACGAGGTCGACACCAGGATCAGGGGAATCTCGACCTCGGGAAACGACTCCACGGGAAGCGTCGTGTAGGCGCTGGCCCCGGCCACGATGATGAGCACCATCAGGACGTAGACGGTGAGGCGGTGGTGGATTGAGAGGTCGGTCAGGCTCACGGCCGGCCTTCCACCACCTCGACGGCCTGGCCGTCGACCAGGCCGCGCTGGCCGGTGACGATGAGCATCTCGCCGGGCTCGAGGCCCTGCTCGACCACGACCCGGTTGCCCTCGCTCGCGCCGAGGGTCAGCTCCCGGACGCTGGCGACGCCACCCTGGACCACGACGGCCACCGGACCGACATCGCGGTCCTGCAGCACGTCGCGATCCACGACAACGACATCCTCCAGCTGGCGCTTCACGAGGGCGACACGCGCGATCATGCCCGGCCTCAGCTCTCCCTTGGGGTTGTCGACGGCGATCTCGGTCGGGAAGGTCCGGCTGGGGCCGACCGCGGCGGGGCCGATGAGGTGGATTCGGCCCTCGAAGACACGCCCGGGAAAGGCGTCGACCTCGATCGTCGCCTCGCCACCGACCCGGAAGGCCGTGACGTCGTTCTCGGGGACGCCGGCCACCGCCTTGAGGCGGTCGACGCGGTAGATCTCGGTGATGGGGGCCCCGGGGGCGACCACCTCTCCGGGTTCCACGTCTCGGGTGGCGGCCACCCCGGAGATGGGGGCCTCGATGACGGAGCGCTCCCGCCGCAGCTCGGCCTGCCTCACCTGGGCCTCGGCGGCGTGCAGGGCCGAGGTCGCCGCGATCAGCTCCTGGCGCGGCACGTGCTGGCGCTTGAAGAGCTCGGCGGTCTTCTCGTGGACGGCCTGCGCCCCTTCGAGGCGCGCCTGGGCCTCGGCGAGGGCGGCCTCCATCATGTCGGTCCCCACTCGAGCCAGGACCTGCCCCTTTCTGACGTGCTCCCCCTCCCGGAAGCCCACGAGCTCCACGGTGCCGCCGAGCTCGGCGGAGACGCTGACGTGAACCCACGGCTCGAGCTCACCGGACAGCTCCACGCGCTCGACCAGGCTCTGGGGCACGAGCTCGGCGACCTGCACGCTGACGGCGGGGGCCCTCGGGCCCTCGGCATCGGGCGGCGCCGCTTCGCTCCGGGTGTCGCCCGAGCCGCAACCCGGGAGCGCGGCCAGGGCCCCGAGGAGGGCCAGGCCGGGCAGGAACGTGCGATCGAATCGACTCTTCATGGCTACTGCTCTTCCATCGGCGCGGGGGCCGGAGGGGCGGCCGCCGCGGGGATCAGATCGAGGGGGGCATCGGGCCGGAGCCCCACGAGAAACTTCACGTCAGCCAGGGCGGTGAGCGCCACGTAGTACGACTCCGCCCGGCTCAGCTCGGCCTGCCGCACGGAGCGCTCGGCTTCCAGGATCTGGAGGACGCTCGCCGCGCCCCACTGGAACGAGTCCTCGGCCAGGCTCTGGGCTTCGAGGGCCTGCTCCGATGCCAGCTCGGCCACCTCGATGGCCTCGAGGCCCCGCCGCCACTCGCCGGAGGAGCGTTCGACCTCGCGGGCCAGGGCGTTTCGGAAGGCGGCCTCCTCGAGCTCGCTCTGCCTCACCTGGGATTGGAGGCGCCCCACCGCCGACGACGTTCGAAAGCCGTCGAAGAGCTTCCACCTCACGAAGACGCCCACACTCCAGTTGCGGAAGGTGGGATCCGTGAGGTTGTTGACGTCGAAGCTGCTGATGCCGATGGTGCCGGTCGCCGAGATCTCGGGCAGGGTGTCCGCCCGGGTGACCCGTTGCCCCGCCTCCAGCACGCGCCGCCCGTAGTCGAAGCGGAGCAGCTCCGGCCGCGTCCGGGAGGCTTGGTCCAGGAGCACGGTGTAGTCGGGAACGAACGGCAGGGGGTCGGGTAGCTTCAGGCTGTCGCGTAGCTCGAGGGGCGTGTCGATGGGACGACCCAGGACCTCGTTGAGCCGGGCCAGGCTCACCGCCACCCCGTTCTGGGCGCCGAGGATCTGAGGCCGCAGGTTGGCGAGGGCCACCTCGGAGTTGAGCACGTCGAGGCGGGTCGCATCCTCGAGCGCCAGGCGGTCCTTCACCTGGGCGAGCTGACGCTCGCGGGACGCCTTCTCGGACTCGAACACCGCGAGGCGCTCCCGGGCCAGCAGCAGGTCGTAGTAGGCGATGGCCGCATCGCGGGCGACGACGCTCTCCACCGAGCGCACGTCTTCCTTCACCGCGTTGAGCTGCTCACGCGCCGCCTCCAGGGCGCCGCCGACCCGACCGAACGTGTAGATGGGCTGCTCGAGGCGGAAACTGTAGGCGTAGTCCGCGAAGGAATAGGGCTCGAGGGCCTCGGGGGGCAGGAAGTCGGGGAGGTCCCCGAAGGCGGGGGAGTTGCGCAACCCGGGATCCCGGAACTTCTGGGCCCACACGTCGAGGTCGAGCTGCGGCAGGGCGTCGGCCCGCACCTGGCGCACCTGGAGGTTGAACTCGTTGATCGTCTCGCGGGCGCGGCCCACCGTGGGGTTTCGGTCCAGGGCGAGGTCCACCGCCTCTGTGAGGCTCAGGGAGAGGGCCTCCGGCGCCGGCGGTGCCGCCGGCGCCTGGGCGCGGGCCGGCGCCGGCACGAGGGCCGACGACGAGAGCGCAAGAGCGATCAGTAGCGCGGTCTGGGTTCTGGCGGTCATGAGTGTGAGCTCGGGTCGATCCAACCTTTCAAGACGACGTCAACGAGGGTGTCGGCGAGGTCCGGGGTGAGGTCCGGACGCCCGGCGAGGAGATAGCCGTGCGCCGCCTCTCCGAGCGCCCCCATCAGGACGAGCAGGCGCACGTCCACCGGGCCCGGGCCCACCTCGCCCCGGGCCTCCCCCGTCTCGATGGCGCGCGTGACTTGCATCAGGATGGAGTCATAGAAGCGGAGAAAATCGGTCCGGGGCGCCGAGCTCGGGGGGTCGTGGGTCAGGGCCAGGATGAAGCGGGCGAGGTCGGGCTCACCCCGGGCGGCCTCGAAGTAGGTCAGCGTCAAGCGCCTCAGACGTTCACGCAGGGTCCCCTCGCCCGCGATGGCCCGGGTCATGTCCTCACGGACACGGTCGAGGGTGCCGTGGACGAGGGCGCGATAGACGCCCTCCTTGCTCCCATAGAAGTGGTAGAGCGTGGGCTTGGTGATCCCGGAGGCCTCGCAGATCTCCCGGACGGAGGTGGCATCGTAGCCCTTCTCGGAGAACAAGCTGAGGGCGCTCTGGAGGATACGCTCCGGACTCGGACTGGGCGTCGTGGTCACTATGACACTGTACGTACCGGACGGTACAAGGGTTCCCGACTTTCTGCCATGGGCCCTCTGTGCTATTCTGCCGTGTCCCCGTGGCCCGGGTTCCCCACCCGGGCGTCTTTGAGCCCGGAACCCTGGGTCCCGGGCTGGGGGTGTGCAGAACCCGCCCCCTCACAGGAGGAAGATTGGCAGACAGCACGCAGGACGAGCAGAGGCTCGCCCTCTTCATCGACTTCGAGAACATCGCCATCGGTGTCCGTGACGCCCACTACCGCAAGTTCAACGTCAACCTCGTGCTCGAGCGGCTGCTCGACAAGGGGAAGCTCCTCTCCAAGAAGGCCTACGCGGACTGGAGCCGGTACTCCGACTACAAGCGCGCCTTCCACGAGGCCGCCATCGAGCTGATCGAGGTCCCGCAGAAATCCGTGGGCGGCAAGAACTCGGCCGACATCCGTCTCGTCGTCGACGCCATGGACATGTCCTTCCAGAAGGAGCACATCGACTGCTTCGTCGTCTGCTCGGGGGACTCCGACTTCTCGCCGCTCGTGTCGAAGCTCAAGGAGAACAACAAGTACGTGATCGGGCTGGGGGTGAAGAACTCGACCTCCGACCTGCTCATCGAGAACTGCGACGAGTTCATCTTCTACGAGGACATCGTCCGGGTGCAGGAGCGGCCCCGCCCCGCGATCAGCCGAAACCTCCCGGTGAAGCTGCAGGACTGCTTCGGGCTCCTCTCCGATTCGGTCCTGGCCCTTCAGCGCGAGAACAAGGAGATCCTCTGGGGCTCCATGGTCAAGGAGACCATGAAGCGCAAGAAGCCGTCCTTCAACGAGGGCTACTACGGCTTCCGCACCTTCTCTCATCTGCTCGAGGACGCGCAGAAGCGGGGCATCGTCAAGCTGCGGCGCGACCAACGCTCGGGCAGCTACATCATCGAGGATCTCGGGGAGGCGGCGCCCACGGAGACGGGGGCCTCGGCCCCGACCGCTCCCGCCGAGGCGGTGTCGGCCAACGATTCCGAAGGCACGAAGACGCCGACCCGGCGGCGACGCAGCCGCGGGGGTCGGCGGACGCGGGGCACCGCGCCGGCGGCCGGAGAGACCGAGGCCGAGGCCGGAGCGTCCCGGGACGACGACGCGTCGCCGCCTCCGCCGCGGTCGGAGGCACCCCGCACGAGCGAGGGTTCGCCGGCAGGAGCGACCGCCGCCGCACCGGATCGCGGCGCGAGCTTCTCGCTCTTCTCGTGGCTTCGACGCGACGCCGAAGGAGACTCCGCGGGGGAGGAGAAGAAGCCCTAGCGGGCGGCGCGACGGCGGACCTCAACTCCCGGGAAGGGCGAGGGTGAGCTCGACCGTCGAGTCGTCGAGTGCTCCGTTGTGCAGCTCGGCGATCCGGCGGGCGAGACCGAGGCCAAGGCCCGGGCTCAGGGCGCGGGTGGCCCCGCCTTCCGGGGGCTCCTGCAGGCGGAGGCTGACGTGCACGCGGCCGGCCTCACCGCGCGTCCGAATGGCCAGGGCCGCGGTGTTGCCGCCCGCGCGCGCACGCAGCTCGTCGGCCATGGCCCGCAGGGCCACTCGCAGGAGCGTGGCGTCGGCGTTGACCGTCTCCGCACTCGCGTCGAGCTCCGACGTCACGTCCGGGGTGTGCAGCTCCGCCAGCAGGTCTTCGACGTACACGCTGTCACGCTGGATCTCCCCGCGGCTGAACGCGAGCAGGGAGCGGCCGTCGTTGAGGGCGGAGCCGAGGGCGGGGGCCAGCTCGGTGAAGTGCTGGACGAACCAGGGGGGGACGTCGGGCTTCTTGCGGATCTCTCCCAGCCGGTCGCGGAGCTCCTCGATCGCCCGGACGACGTCCTCCAGTCCCTGCAAAGAGGCACTGCCGGCGAGGGCGAGCTCGAGGGCTCGCTCGGCGGCCTTGACCGTCTGGAGCGTGGCCACGAGCTCGAGGGCGGCGGAAAGGGCACGGGGGATCTCGGCGAGGTGCTTCAGTGCCGTGGCCCCGGGTCGGGCGGTGTCGGCGGCGTAGTAGAAGGCCCCCAGGCCCTGAAGGCCGCCGGGTGTGCGGAACGGAACGCCGAGGACAGCGGCGAAGCAGGGAGAGGCCTCCGCGAGACGCTCGGCGAGGTGAGGGTTGTCCTTGGCGAAGACGAAGGTGGGCAGCGACTCCCGCCCCGCGTTCTCGAGGACATACCGGACGGCCGGGGCGGAGCCGAGGACGGGATCCGTGCTGAGGCCGCGCAGCGCGGCCGCGCGGGGCGGCGCCCCCGGGTCCGGCACCCAGAAGGCCGCGTGCCCGGCGCCGGCGATCCCCGCCATTCGGCTGAGGACCGGATCGAGCGCGGTGTCGAGGGGCGTTCCCAGCAGCACCTGCTGTGCCGCCTCCATCGACCGGCGCACGTCCTCGAGACGCCGGAGGGCGAGGTCGCGGTCCTCCCGCATCTCGGCGAGGGCCTCCCCGAGCTGCGCCGATGTCTCGGCGTAGGTTTCGACGAGCTCCCCGGCGCGGGCGTCGGCGGTGGGCCCCGGCGAGCGCTCGCCGGCTTCGGCCGGGGGCTGGGGGGCGATCCGGACGACGGTGTAGGGCGCGGTCTTTCTGGGAGACTCGTCGTTCTTCTTCGCGGGCGCGGCGACCGGAGGCGTGATTTCGCCCTTGGCGGCCTCGGCCCTGACCTTCTTGCGCAGCTCCCTGGGGATGGGCGAGGGCGCCGGCGGTCGGGTTCTCGGTTCGTCCGGGTCGAAGGAGAGGCTCGTCGTTCCAAAGAGGTCCCGCGCCGTCTCCTCCGCCCACTGGCGCGCGGGCAGGCCTTCCTTCACGTCCAGGATGGCGTACCGTGTCGCGAGATCCTGGACGGTCAGCGCGAGGGCGGTGACGAACGTCTCGACGACCCCCTCGCCCCGGATCGCCACCGCGGGGATGGCGTCGGTGTGTCGCCGGTTCAGACCGCGGTCGAGGGCCTCGGTTTCGAGGACCTGGGGCAGGTCCCGCTTGTTGTACTGGAAGACGAGAGGCATCTCCTCGGGGTCCAGGTGGTGGGTCACCAGGTTCCGGGTCATCTCACGGAGGCTCTGGAGGTTCTCCTCCCAGCGATCGAGGGCGGAGTTGGCCACGAAGACCAGCGAGTCCGCACCCTTGAGGACCAGGCGGCGCGTGGCGGCGTACATGGCCTGGCCGGGGACGGCGAGGATCTGGAGCCGGAGGTCGAAGCCCCGAAAGCCCGGGGTCTTGAGAGGCAGAAGATCGAAGAGGATCGTCCGGTCCTGGGCCGAGTTGACCGAGATCATCTCGCCGCGGCGCTTCGCCCCGGCGCGCTGGTGGAGCACCTGGAGGTTCGTGGTCTTTCCGCACAGCGGTGGTCCGTAGTAGACCAGCTTGACCTTGATCGTCCGATCGCGGTGATTGAGCTCGACCATGC
>Ga0316577_10001520_pt1 | contig 11001 bp, 8 predicted proteins | sample S5NA_FD_203073 | JGI IMG/M metagenome (GOLD analysis project Ga0316577, IMG submission 203073) | Rhizosphere microbial communities from salt marsh grasses in Alabama, United States - S5-7_050615r2r1 | ecosystem: Host-associated > Plants > Roots > Rhizosphere | place: USA: Alabama | collected... | reverse complement strand
ACCTGTTCCCCAAGCAGCTCCACCTCAACTGTTTTGTCTCGCTTTGATGAACCCAAGCTAATACTCACCGCATGTTTCATGCCAATCCTCCTTTAGCAAGCCAGCCTATCCCGGGTTTTTCCTCATCCCAATATGTGATTAATTTCTAGGAATAATGCTTCGCGCAGCTTGTGATAATCTTCCCTGAGTATACACCGATCTATTGAAAATAGATTAATCAAATATGCCTGAAAAGTACTGGATCATTAGCTTAACTTTGACCTGAGTTATAATGATTCCATCTACAGAGGCCCGAGCCATTTTTCCCAGGAGACCTGACCAGTGAATCTTCCCAAATATGCATATTTTAAAGGCGAAATTGTTCCCTACTCGCAGGCTAAAGTTGGTGTACTAACTCACGGATTCAATTACGGCACAGCTGTTTTCGCTGGAATTCGAGCCTATTGGAATGAGGAACGAGAGCAGCTGTATGTTTTCCGGCCAATCGATCATTTTCAGAGGCTGCTGAATTCGGCAAAAATCATGTGCATGGAATTTGACCAGGATCCGCAAAGCCTGACCCAAATCACGCTGGACCTATTGCGCAAGGAGGGATACCGCCGGGATATCTATATCCGCCCCCTGGCTTACAAGGAAGATGAAATCGTTGGCGTCAAATTACACGACCTGGTTGACGAGATTACGATTGCCGCCTTACCTTTTGATAGTTATGTTGCCAACGACACCAATGCGCATGTCACCTTTTCGTCCTGGCGCAGGCTGGATGATAATATGATCCCCGCCCGGGGTAAGGTGAGCGGCGCGTACGCTAATTCAGCCTTAATTAAAACCGACGCGATCAAGTCCGGTTTTGATGAAGCCTTGGTGCTGACCGAAGATGGTCATGTTTCAGAAGGCAGTGCCATGAATGTTTTCATGGTCCGCCATGAAACTCTGATTACCCCAGGTATAACAGAGAATATCCTGGAGGGGATCACCCGCCGGACGGCAATTCGACTCGCCCGTGAGGAATTGGGCATACCGGTCGTTGAACGCCCAATCGATAGGACGGAGGTCTACATGAGCGACGAACTCTTTATGACCGGAACCGCTGCACAGATCGTCGCCATTACCCGGGTCGATCACCGCAAAGTCGGTTCAGGGGTTATGGGACCGATCACGACCAGGCTGAGCGAGCTCTACCAGGAAGCAGTTCACGGCAGGCTTCCCAAATATATCGATTGGAACACGCCTGTTTACCCTTCCTGATCTTGCAGCACCCCCCAAAAAACCAATATATCTCAGGAAAGTGGCCAAACGCTGGATGCAGTTTTTGGAAAGAGGATGTCCAGGAGATTAGCTATTTGATCATTTTTCGTCCAGCAATCTGCAAACGAAAATTTAAGCTCTGACATGTTGCGGTAACCAAAAACAAGCTGAAGAAAGGTTAATCCGGGAAATCCAGCATCTCCAGAACCTCTTTCTGGTTCCGGTTTCCATTGCTCTATGCCCACCAAACGACCACCCTCCACCACCAACCTTAAACCCGACTTATAGAAAGTCAGTCTAATCTCTCCTTGATATCCCACCAGTGCCGAGGCAGCGATTCTTGCCTCCAGCTGTGGCCTGATGTGGCGGATAAATCCTGGTAAATCTGGCACGCGCAGGAACCAGGCATAGGGAGCTCTGGTCTTTGGTAATTTATCTGGGATCACCTCGTAAACCGGGTGCTGGCTTCCTAACCAGAAACCGAACCTTTCGAAATTCTGTGCATTCTCCTGTTCAGCGGAATATTCATCTCCCACAGCTTTTAGATGGCGCATTACGGATGGAGTTATCGATGCCCAGGAATGTCCTGGCTTGATTTCAAATGCGGTAGCTGCCATCATCCCACCCCAAAGATAGGGGGGGTGAGCGATAAATCCCACTGCATTGCCAGTTTCTGATTCGATCATCTTAATTACCGAATTATTGACATTGTTGGGGCTTCTCCCGCTCAATTCATAACGCCAGAGATCTGCATCCCTGGAGCAGCTCACCAGGTAGCGTTTGTTCATCTGCGAATCCAGCTCAACCAAAAAAGGGATATCGATTTCTACCGCGGGACGCAGCGAGAAAGGCTCGTCCCCTTCTAATTTTGGAATCTGCTGCAGGAATCCAACTCGCCCTCCCCCCAATTCCAGGGCCATCTCATAACCAAACTGGCGATAATAATAAGGAATACCTGTAATCCCCTGGACTTGTTCACCACGTTCAGCACTCCACCTGTGAATAGTTTCAAATTGAGCTCGTACCAAGCCGCGCTCCCGGAAGGCAGGGTCCGTGCCAACCAACTCCGGTCGACCCACTTTGAAGTCAATCCCTGCATATGACCAGGTTTGTGAGATCAAGACCATCGTCGAAACGATCTTTTTTTGATTTCGATCTTCGACAATTGTAAAATCTGCTGGGCCTGTAGTGGGATGCGAGCGGGTCAGCAGATCTCCCGTCCATTGGGCAACACGCTGATCGGGTTCTTTTGAATCGTCCTGCATATGAATATGAGCATTAAATTCCGCCAGCTGTTCAGCATCCTCAGATGTCGCCCGACGCAGTATCAGCCCATCTCCGAGATCCTTAATTAGATGATGCGCTTGCTGATCAGGAACAACCATACTCCACCTTAACGAATCAGGGAATTTATTCCAAGTCCAGGTTGTATTTTATCGCAAAGAGTGAACAGGAGCCTAAGAAAGCGGCAGGACAACCGTAAAAGTTGCCCCTTCACCCGGAACGCTCCTGACGCGAATTTGGCCCCCATGTCGGGTAACAATCTGGTGGCAAACGGAAAGCCCAAGACCTGTCCCCTGTCCGGGTTCTTTCGTTGTATAGAAGGGTTCAAAGATACGGGAGATTTTATCAGCGGGGATTCCCGGTCCGCTATCAGACACCGTTACATGTATTGAATGATCGACTCGATAGGTTTTAATCGTGATCACCCCTGGACCCTGATCAATTGCATCAATGGCGTTGATCAATAAATTTAACCAAACTCCCTGCAGGTGATCTTGGCTTGCGTTGATCAGTGGTAAATCGATCGCAGGATCAAATTGAAGTGAAATAGAACGGGAACCCAATTCTGGCCCCATCAGGGCTAAGGTGCGCTGGATAGTCTCATTCAAATCAGTCGGCGCGATCTGGTATCGTTCCCGGCGCGCAAAATCAAGTAAATCACGGACTGCCTGTGAAGCACGTTCGCTGGCCTGAATGATCAATTCCACCATCTCAAGCTGTCCATTTTTTTGAGCGGGTAAGCTGCGCTGCAAGAGTTGGGCATTTGCCAGGATGGCTGTTAATGGATTGTTGATCTCATGTGCAACTCCAGCAGCCAGTTGCCCAACAGCCGCTAATTTTTCGGATTGTGCCAGTGAGGCTTGCAAATGCAAACGCTCGGTGACGTCTTCTTCGTAAAGAAAAACCTGTACAATTTGATGCTCACCATCCCAAATTGGAAAAGTGCTGACCTCAACCTCAACCCCCTCAGCCTGTCCATACGAGCGATGTTCAATTCTACGTGTTTTCTGAGCGGTATGAAAAGTCTCCCCTACACGGCATCCTGGGCAGGGCTCTTCTCGCTGGTATAAGGCAGTGAAGCATTGTTTTCCTACCAGATTTTGAGGCGCGTGACCAGCGAGGTCAGCCCGGCTCATATTAATGGCAATCAGCTTGTACCCCGGATCAACGATATAGATTGAAGCGGGACTGCTATCAAAAAAAGCACGCAGCGTATTTCGTGAATTTAGTAGCTGGCCTTGAAATGTCTGCATCTCCTGGATGGTTTCTTCTGCTTGGCGAATACGCATCGATTGAGACAAATTTTGAGCAATTACGCAGGTGACGGCTTGTAATAAACCAGCATCCAACTCCTGGTGTTCAGCCCTCAACTCCAAAGCCCCAACCGCACTACCCTCAGCCAGTAGTGGCAGATAATACACCCAATCTCCAGTGGAGAGCTGCGCTTTCCGCTGCGTCCCCCTCTGGATGATTTCCATCACTTCTCCAGCCTCATCCACCGGTATCAGCTGACAACTGCATCCTTTTTTCTGAGAGCCAGCCTTTCTAATGACACAATATACATTTGATTCATCGCGCAAATACAGAACAACCGAATCAGCTCCTGTTATCCGTTCGATCTCCCCAATCATCCACGCCTGTGCTTCGTCTCCACCTGCATCAATTAAGGCCAATTCCCCAAGAAAATTAATGATTTCACGGTAGGGATGAAACTTCGATGCTATGTTATTTGATTTGTAAACAGGAAAATTTGTGGACATATTAAATTTGGGTTAACAGGCGCGTTAAGCTTACAGTTACTCTTGTACCGGGCTATTTTGTTCAACAATATAGCCAAAACCCGGTACCGTGCGAATAAATTCGGGAGAGCGCGGATCCTTTTCGATCCGGTCACGCAAGTTTTTGATATGAACGCGTACCAGATCAGGGCTGCCTGTATCCACTGGGTAACCCCATACTTCATCCAGCAAGCGATTAGGAGTAAACAAAATTCCCGCATTGCTCATCAGATGATGAACCAGATCGTATTGGATAGGTGTTAAACGTACCTTTCCATTGGTTGGCGTATGAATCTCATAAGTTTGAGAATCCAGAACATAATCCCCCACAACAATAGTTGAATTGGAAACAGGGGTGGATTTTTGCTTTTGCAGTTCCTTGAGGATTTCCTGTGAAAAAGGAGTATTTTGGCCATCCGATGAAACAGGTCCTTGATTGCCGCCATTTCTGCTGGTGCGCCTCAAAATTGCCCGAACGCGCAAGGTCAATTCATCAATGTTAAATGGCTTGGTAAGATAATCATCAGCACCTGCCAGGAAACCATTTACCCTATCTTCGTCTTTGATTTTTGCCGTCAGAAACAGGATGGGGATATCAGCGAGCTGTGAATCAGCTCGTACTCTCCTGCACACCTCAAAACCATCTATTTCAGGCATGATCACGTCCAGGATGATCAAATCAGGTGAGCATTTACGGGCAAGCTTGATCCCCTCCAACCCGTTATCAGCCAGGCTGATCTGAAATTCATCGTTACTTAAACTGCGCTCGACCGTCCGTGATACAAGATCATCATCTTCAATAATCAAGATGTGGGCAGTACTCATACCAATCCTTAATGAATTTTATTCTCCCCTGCCAATTTGCTTTAACTTCGGCGGGATTCTATCATGCTGAGGGTTAAATTTACCTGACCCCCTTATTAGGTGGGCAGACAATCTTGTAAGGTCAATCTGCCTTGATATCTTACACAACTGCCCCAACTTCGGCTGGTTTTACCATTTGCATTCGCCATGAATACGATCGAGTCGTGAATTTTATGTTCACAATTGAAGAAAATACTTAATTACCCCCTCTGAATGAATGAGATTAATTATATGAATAATCCCGTCAGCTCAGGAGTGCCGGTGTCTTCTTTCCCTTTTTCTATGACCTCTCACGGGTGATGGATGCACTTGAATTCCACATGCGAGATCGTGCTCGATCGCGAGTTCAACATTATCCAGGCGAATGATCGTCACGGGACGGTGCTGGACCACTTGAACCTGGTGATGAAGAACGAGACCGTATGCCTGCAGGTATGCTTTGCGCTCAGCAGGAAAACCATCTGAAAAACCAATTATTTCAGCTTGCCAACCTGGAGGAACATCTGCTAAAGTGATCCCATGCCGGGCTGTGCGAGAACGCCTGCCGAATTTTTTCAACCTGGGTATGTGCCTTGCCAACCGAACCAAGAAAGTACGTTCGGGGTAAACAGTCTGGTAGCCACAAGCCGGGCAGCATACCAGGTTGCAATTCGAATGCATTGGGCAGGATTGGCACGCCAGGTGTTGATCCGGATCGTAGCGAAACCCGCAAAAACTGCATTCAATAGTCTGAGATCTCATAATCCCCACCCGATTGTAAACAACAGACGATAGAGTAAACCGCCGACGAGGAATGCCAGCGGCATGATCAATCCCACCATGGCAAGCGCGGTTCGCCATCCGCGTTCCTTGGCGATCATCAGCACACTCGCAAGGCAGGGAATAAACAGAGTGATCGTCACCATTGCGACCACAACTTGGATCGGCGTCAGCAGACCTTCAGATTGCATGATGAATAAACCCGTTGCACCAAAATCCCGCCGCAAAAAGCCAATCAGAAATGCAGCGCTGGCTTCAGGTGGTAATCCTAACCAGCCAGCCACTAATGGCTCTCCAAGGTGAATAATTTGTTGGAGAATGCCTGTTCGATCGAGTATGAACAGGATCCCTGTCCCCAGTAAGAATAACGGGACCACTTCCTTGATATACCACTCGATGCGTGCCAGCGTCTTGATAGTGACATTCGAAAATACCGGCCAGCGCATGGGTGGCAGCTCAACTAGAAGCTGTGTACGCTCGCCTGGCATCAGATGGGCTGCCAGGAAGCCAACAGTGAGCAATACAATAGCCACCACGCTGCTCCAGATCACCACCGCCGTGAAAGAAACCCCACCTAGGATCCCCATCACAACCCCTAACTGTGCGGAGCAGGGAATGGCCAAGGAAAGCAGCAAGATCACCAGTATTCGCTCCCGCTTGGTTTCAAGCATCCGGGTAGTCAACGTTGCCATGGTTACACATCCCAACCCAAGCACCATGGGTAGCACCGCTTTTCCGTTAAGTCCCAGCCGCTGAAATAGGCGATTGCTGAGAGCAGCTAATCTTGGCAGGTACCCAGAATCCTCCAAGACTCCAAAAGCCAGGAAAAAGGTGGACACAATGGGCAGAATCAAGGCAAGGGCATACGTAATTCCCATCGTCCAGAGGCCATACTCACCAACCAACAGGTCAACCAGGAATGGAAGGGGGATTAGACGGGTGACCTGAGCTGCTACCCAGGGGTTGATCACCTGCCCAAAGAGGCCCTCCTCCAACAATCCAACCAGGATACCTGCTCCAAAAACACCGACAAACCAATAGACACCGTACAAGATTCCTGCCAGAATCACCCAACCCCAAACCGGGTGGGTTGCCAGTTGGCCCAAGGTGCTTGAGATTCCTCGCCAACCTTGACCCGCATCAATCATGACCGCTGAGACTACTTCTTCTATGAAATCCAAACGCGCTCCCTGGATGACATAAGCCAGTGGATCGACATAGGAGAGTTGCAGCATATGCCTCTGCGCGTACAGCTGCTGGTAGATATGCTCAAGAATATTCTCCTGCAGCCATTTTTCGGTCACTGGATCACCGCTCAACCAGAGCAGAGCAAGTGAGCGATTGGAGATTGGAGTCTGCAATTCAGAAAATATAGTGCTTATGCTGGCAACCGTTTTTTCGATTTCAACAGGGTAGGCCATTCGAAAATTCGGTATTTGCTCGGCATCTAAAGCCTTGGTTAATTCTTCAATCCCCTGGCTGCGAATAGCAGTGGTTGGGATAACCTGGACAGATAGATACTCGCTCAATAATGTATGATCCAATTTAATACCCCGCGATTGAGCTTCATCCATCATGTTCAGTGCCAGCACCAGCGGCACCCCCATCTCTGCCAGCTGCACGGTGAGGTTCAATGTCCGACGCAGGTTTTTTGCATCACCAACCTGTAATATAGCCTTCAGGGGCTCATATAACAATACACGCCCAGTGACTTTTTCATCTTCCGAATGAGGAGGGAAAGCGACCACTCCTGGGGTATCCACTAATATCGTATTTGGCAGATTCCTAAGAGAGCCGCGCGACACCTCTACTGTAGTGCCAGGATAGTTGGAAACGTTCACTCTTTGGCCAGTCAGCTTTTGGAATATGACAGACTTGCCAACGTTTGGGTGGCCAACAAGAGCAATACTGCCATCTCTGCTTTCAATTTCCAGGGGGAGAACTGCATGGCCCTCCATTCTCAATCACCCTCCAGATATGGGTCACGATCGACTGATATATTTTGACAGTCCGAACAAAGGCCATAGAGCACAACCGAACCTGTTGTGACCACAGCTCCATTTAATTCCTGGAATTGTGATTTGATGGAAGCAAACAAGTGACTGTCAAACTCGATTACACTCCTGCAGCTGGTGCACATAAAATGATGGTGCTCGCTTGGTAAGGCAGGATCGAATCTCGCCTGGCGGCGATCCTCATCAAATACGCGTGTACTGATCAGGTTTTGCGCTTCTAACCAGCTCAATGTACGATATACGGTGGATAAATTTATATCAGGATCATTCTCTTGAGCCAAAATGAATAATTCCTCGGCAGTGGGGTGTTCACCGAGGGAGTCCAGGATCGAAAAAAGCAAACGGCGCTGGGCCGTTAACCTTCCACCCTGAGCATGCAAACGTTCCTTGGCAGCACTCAAAAGATCACCCATTTTGCTCTACCTTATTGCAAATCATTTGCAATAATTATAGAAAGAAGCGCGGCACCCTGTTAGTGACTTTCATCCGTTTACCTCATGACGATTATTACATCCTTACCCGGGAACAAAGGTCGACTTCGGAAGTAAAACCAGCGCTTAAATCCAGATAATATCTATCCAATAATTCGAGTATAATCATTTCGAAGCAATCATTCGCTGAGAAAGTCTCCTGAGCCAGGCGAATCAGTTTGCCCATCCGGCGTCTAAAGCAGGTGGCCTGGCAGGAATATTACCCATAAATTGAAGTCTTAATCAAGGGAGAATTATCAAGATGGCAATCGATCCTGTTTGTGGCATGCAAGTGGATGAAAAGGATGCCAAGTGGACATCCGAGTATCAAGGAAAGAAATTTTACTTTTGCGCTCCTGGGTGCAAGGCATCCTTTGACAAAGATCCGGAAAAATATCTGAGTGGTGGGGAGAAACACATGCCTCACGAACACCAACATTAACCTCATTAAAACAATCCCCGGGTGCAGGACTGTCTCTAAACCTCGAGCAGGGTATGTAATATCGCCTAACCTCACCAAGCCTGACAGAAAGTCTCTTTCATTCACATAACTATCCATAGTCTCATCCAGAGGTCTGTCCCAATATAAGGGGCGGACCTGTCCAAGGATTAAGACACCGCTTCCGGTGGGGAATTCCGAAGGCAATTCTCTGGGACCTTGACAGAATGACCCGATATCAGATAAAATATTATCTGAATATATGCTCATATATCAAATTATAAATTCGTGAACAATTCAAAATTTATCTCTGAAGTAGATCAATTAAACGATACAACCGCGCAGCATGTCGCCGAGCTGTTCAGTATGCTTGGCGACGCCAGCCGTGTCAAGATTATCGCCGCCCTGTTAAATGGACCACTGAATGTCCAATCACTGGCAGAGATTGTCAGCATCAGCCCTTCGGCGATATCCCACCATATGCGCAGTTTACGCCAGATGCACCTGGTTCGAGCTCACAAGCAAGGCAGGCAGGTTTTCTATGCCCTCGACGATCAGCATGTGGAAGAACTTTTTCTGCGTGGCATCGATCACGTCTTGCATGGGTAACAGATATGAAAGAAAACACCCTCAAGATTGAGATGCCACTCCTGATTCCCGGAATAACAAATCACCAGGATGATTGCCTGGAGAGATTGGAGACTGCGCTTAACAACCAGCGGGGGATTTTACGCGCCCACCTTGAATACGAGAAAGATCCTTTGACATTATGCCTGCATTACAACCCTGGGCTTACCTCCATTGAAAATGTCCGCCGCACCGCAATCCGCGCAGGTGCGGAAATATCAAACCGTTATCACCACGAAGTGATCCCCGTCGAGGGCATGGATTGTTCGGACTGCGTCACCGTGCTTGAACACAGCCTAAAGCGCATCGATGGTGTTCTGGATATTAAAGCCAGCTATACTGCCCAAAAAATTTTTGTTGAATTCGATTCAACTGCCACAAACCAGAGAGCGATTGAAAGGCGTATCCACCATCTCGGCTACGAGATCCCAAGAACAGGCGCCCAAAAATGGTACCTCGAAAACCGATCGCTGATCTTCAGTCTCTCTGCAGGCCTGGCACTGTTGATTGGTTGGACAGGTGAGCAGTTTTTCTCATTTCCGGGTGCATTGAGTCTGGTTCTCTACCTGGCGGCATACTTGCTTGCAGGTTGGGATACTGCCATCCATGCCTGGTATGCACTAAAGGCACGTACCTTTGATACCGATTTATTGATGATTGCAGCAGCCTTAGGTGCTGCCTTCCTCGGGGAATACGCCGAAGGTGCCCTACTGCTTTTCTTGTTCAGTTTGAGCCATTCCTTGGAAGATAAGATTCTTGATCGTGCGCGGGGTGCCATCCGGGCTCTGGCTGACTTGGCGCCCAAAACAGCCCTGGTCCAACGCGGGGACGCTCAAACAGAAATCTCAGTGGAGGATGTGATCCTGGGTGATGTGGTCATCGTTCGCCCTGGTACGCGCATCCCTGTCGATGGCAGGATCATCAGCGGCTCTTCCAGTGTTGATCAGGCTGCGGTCACTGGCGAATCCGTACCAGTTGAAAAGACTAATGCAGATAAGGTGTTTGCCGGATCAGTAAATGGTGAAGGAGCACTCGAGATTCAGGCTACTAGGCTAGCAAAAGACAGCACCCTGGCGCGGATATCACAGATGGTTGAGCAGGCGCAGGCAGGGAAATCCCCCACCCAATCATTGACGGATCGCTTTATGCGCTGGTTTGTACCTGGCGTTTTAATTGCTGATCTAATATTAATTCTGGTTCCCCCCTTCTTCGGGGTGCCATTCGACGAGTCATTTACCCGTGCAATGGTGCTCCTGGTGGCAGCTTCACCGTGTGCGCTGGCACTGGGTACACCTGCAGCAATCATGGCCGGGGTAGCCCAGGCTGCACGCAATGGTGTCCTGGTAAAGGGTGGTATCTTCCTCGAGAATCTTGGGCGATTAAAAGCCATAGCCTTCGATAAGACAGGCACGATCACAAAAGGCGAGCTGCATGTGACAGATATCCTGTCCACAAATTCAATCCATGAAACTGAGTTGCTGGCTCTCGCAGCAGCTATTGAGTCTTATTCCGCACAT
>Ga0316577_10001518_pt1 | contig 11005 bp, 14 predicted proteins | sample S5NA_FD_203073 | JGI IMG/M metagenome (GOLD analysis project Ga0316577, IMG submission 203073) | Rhizosphere microbial communities from salt marsh grasses in Alabama, United States - S5-7_050615r2r1 | ecosystem: Host-associated > Plants > Roots > Rhizosphere | place: USA: Alabama | collected... | reverse complement strand
TTAGCATATTTTTTTCGCATGCCTTGATCTTGAACAAAAATCCTCAGTTATGGATGGACACTATTTAGTTATAAAAAAAACCGGGCCCTCTGGACCCGGATATTTTTTTACCGTCTATTCCCACGGCCTTTCCCGCAACCGCAGCCTTGTCCGAACCGTCTGCCGGAATTACGTCCGGAGTCTCTGTCCTGCCGCGATCTTCTGCCTGCGTTCCGTCCACCCGGCTCATTATCGCGGAAAGTCCCTCGGTCAGGGTTGCAGGCCCCTCGACCTCGACCGGTCATTCGGCCGTTACCATTTGGACCTGTTCCATCTCTTTTCGGCATAACATTCACCTCCTTAATAATATTACAAAAAACTTAAAATTCCCTGCCGCCTCTTCTGCGGCGTTTTCTTTGTCTTCCGCGCATTTCATAGGATCCCCCCTCAATTATGAGCGCCTTCCCGGTCACCAGCGCTTCTGAAACAATTCCACGGGCTTCAGATAAAATTCTGCCGTATGTCTGGCGAGATACCTCCATCATTTTTGCGGCGGTTTCCTGGTCAAGATGCTCGAAATCACTCAATCGTATGGCCTCAAGTCCTTCCACTGAGAGCGAAATCTCACCGGTTTGGAACATTCCCCGGGGAACGAAAGCGGTGATGGTCGGATATCTTGATACAAATCTCGGCTTTTTAATTCTTGGCATAATAATATTACCTTTATGAAATGAGCATTTGATTAAAATATAATTAGCATAATTTAGACTGTCAATCATTTTTTTGGTCAAATGACCATTATATTTTAATCGATGTTCCTGATAAATATAAAATTTTATCAGATTTTTTTCAGTGAGCTCTTAGTTATTACGGTGTTACGCTGTTAAATTGTTGATTGGTTGGCCAATAATACAAAAAACAGCTTGACCATCCGGCCAATAGGATTTAATTTGTTGTTTTTGAGTTTATACTCATAACTGGTGGCCCGGCAAAAAGTCAAGAAAACGTCTTATTATGCTATGAAAACAACTTATGACTGTATACCCTGTTTTATCCGTCAGGCTCTTGACGCGGTAAGGTTGGCGACTTCCGATGAAAAAATTCATGAGCAGGTACTTCGCGGTGTTCTTGACGCAGCAAGCAAAATGAACATGAACCAATCCCCTCCGATAATGGGTCAGTATATCCACAACTTAATCAGAGATCTTTCCGGACACCATGATCCGTATAAAAAAATAAAAGACCGGTTCAACAATTTTGCCCTCACACTTTATCCGGAGCTGAAACAAAGAATTCAAAGTTCTTCCGATCCCATGGATACCGCCGTTCGAATGGCCATTGCCGGAAATATTATCGATTTCGGCGTAAACGCAGAATTAGACCGGTCTGTTATCTCTGATACCATTGAACAGGCACTGTCGGCGCAAGTGTTTGGGAATATAGACGTCTTGTGCGCTTCAATAGATTCGGCGGACCATATCCTTTATTTGGGGGACAATTGCGGAGAGATTGTTTTCGATCGCTTGCTCATAGAACAATTACCGGCGCACAAGGTAACCTTTGTCGTCAGGGGCGGTCCGATCATAAATGATGCGACAATGGAAGATGCACGGAAAACCGGCATGACCGAACTTGTCACGGTTATGGACAATGGTTCGAACATACCCGGAACGGTTTTAGAAGAATGCTCAAAAGAATTCAGGGAATGCTTTGCACATGCTGATCTGATTATTGCCAAGGGACAGGGTAATTACGAAACGTTGAGCGGTTCTAAAAAGAATATATTTTTTTTGTTAAAGGCAAAATGCCCGGTGATATCCGGTCATATGGCTTGCGAACCGGGAAGTTTTATTGTTAAAAGGAGTGGTTGAACCCAATGAGTGAATCAAAAGGTACCATTACGGTTAATGTGAATGTGGAAATGACCACGGCGTCTCTTCAAGCAATTGTGGAAAATGCCAAGAAGGTTGAAGGCCGTAATGAAAAAGGAGTTTATCGTATAGATACGGCTGACAAGGTGAGTGAAATGATTTCAAATTTCATTCTGGAAAACGATTTTGAAAGTTATGCGAAAAATATCGAAAATTATCCACGCGGGTCATAACGCATAACACGTTGCTGCGCAATTGGAATACGAAAATATTTATCGGCAATGGAACAAAGGAGAATCGCCATGCCCCTTTTTGATTTTTTGTGTATGGACTGCGGAGAAACCAGTGAACTTCTCATTGCAGGTTCGGATGAGAGGCCTAGATGCAAAAGCTGCGGCGGCCGTAACCTGAAAAAGCTTGTTTCCGCTCATTCCTCCCTTTCCGGTACCAATAAAAACAGGATGCCCGGACCCGGAGATACCGCATGCTGTGGCTTGTCTCCCGGACAGGCCGACTGCGCCGGACCGGGGAGTTGCTGTGGAAAACGACCGGTATAAATAAAAGGAAACTATATTATGAAAGTAGCCATTAGTTCGTCCGGCAAGGATCTTAATTCACAGGTCGACCCAAGATTTGGCCGGTGTACATATTTTTTAATCGTCGATACAGACGATATGAGTTTTGAGGTTTTTGATAATGAAAGTGGTATGTTAGGCGGTGGAGCCGGAATTCAGTCGGCTCAATTTGTTGCTTCCAAAGGGGCGAGAGCTGTAATAACCGGTAATTGCGGGCCCAATGCTGTGAGTACCCTTGATGCGGCCGGAATCCAGGTGTTTCTCGGAAACACGGGAACCGTTAAGGAAGTTCTGAGTAACTTCAAAAACGGAAATCTGATACCCGCGAAAACAGCGAACGTGCAGGATCACAACGGCTTGGCCGATGGCACGGGTGGCAATCGCATAATGGGGATGGGCGGCGGAAGAGGTATGGGCGGCGGCGGTAGGGGCCGTGGCGGAAGAGGTATGGGCGGCGGTCGCGGCTTGGGAATGGGCGGCGGCGGTATGAGTCGTGGCGGCGGTATGGGCCGTGGCAAGAAAATGTCATAAGGAATTAAAAAGGAGGACAAAATGAAAAAAGTTGCTATCGTAGGATGTGGCGCTTACATGGACAGTGGTTACGGTTGTGCCGGAGAATGGCGTTGTCTTAAGGCTGCAGCGCTCGGAGATGGTAAATTTGATGAGCCGTGCCAGGTTGTGGGCTTTGTTAAATGCGAATGCCCGGGCCGATCCTTGATTCCCAACACGGGAATGGCCATAAAAATGTCGGAAATAAAACCGGATAAGATATACTTAAGTTCTTGTTTTGCGAATGCAAAACCTGCTTGTCCGTATAACAATGCCGAGGAAATCGCTAAAATGATAGAGAACAAGACCGGTATCCAGGTGGTTTTGGGAACACATGATTATCATTAACCCGAGGTGGATTATCTTTGTTCAGCAATTTGGGTTTACGTTAATCGTCTTTCTTGCCTCCCTCTTACCTCCGGTGAAAAAGGGGAGTATGGCTGAGTTGGCTGCTCCGAAACTTTAATTTTTCACCGGGGGTGAGAGCATCGGTAACATGTACTGAAGAAATTTTTGAAAAGAATGAAAATTAAAATCTATACCCGGCAAGGTGATCGTTCTCACCGGTGCCATGGAACCGGCCCGGTTTAAATCCAGCGATGCATCATTTAATATCGGCTGTGCGGTTGCCGCTGTCCAAACATTGACGCCCGGTGTTTATATTGCGATGAACGGACGCATTTTTGACTCGGATAGGGTCAGGAAAGATCCTGAGAAAAATTGGTTTGAAATCATGGAGGAGTAACCATGCCCAATAGGTTAAATACCAGCGTCCGGAAAGTAGAAAAGGCACTCAAGGCTCACGGTCTTGAATGTCAGGTGCTGACGATGAAGGAAACCACCCGCAGTGCTCAAGACGCAGCCAACTCTTTGGGGTGTCGGGTAGAACAGATTGTCAAATCTTTGGTTTTTGTGATGAAAAAGACCAAGAAACCGATTCTGGTTCTTGCCAGCGGCGCAAATCGGGTCAATACGAAAAAAATCCGAAATTTCCTTTCCGAACCCATAACGATGGCAGCCCCCGATTTTGTCCGTGAAAAAACCGGTTTTGTGGTTGGTGGGGTTCCGCCTCTGGGTCATTCCAACCCCCTGGAAACATTTATCGATGAAGATCTTCTCAAATACCCGGAGATCTGGGCGGCGGCCGGATCCTCCAATACAATGTTCAAGCTTTCTCCGGATGATCTTCAAAAAATAACCCAGGGGCAGGTAATCTCTGTCACGTAAGGCGAGACCTAAAATTCTTTGTATATTCTTGCCAGCGGGTGCCCCGGAGCTTTTATGGACAGATCCAAAAAATATCCGTACGGAGTCTGAATCACCGAGTAGCCTGCGTTTTCCAGACGCTTTTGCGCCCGGCCTAACAAGGCCTGAGCTTGGTCCGGGTCAGCCTTTTCTTGCCCCAGGTGCGTAAAAGAGTGAAGAACAATCCGGGTAATATCCCATTTTCTGGCCAGCCACTTGGCGTTTTTAACAAGCTTGGTCTCCGTTGAACTGCCATCTTCAACGTCCCGGGGTTCGATATGAACAAACGCCACTACGGCATTTCGGTTTTCAGCGGGTTCCGCATCCGGAACATCCTCCAAAGTTTTAATGGCAGGCACCCAATCAAACCCGTCGCAGTACCAGAATAATACGCGCATGGCTTTATTATAATTCCTTTATGATTAGCCCAGAGTGTAAATCAAGACTGTTGTTTGCTAAGATTGCCATGGCTAATTGGTTTCAGGTGTCAGGTGTCGGGTAATTCGTTTCTTACTCCTGACACCTGAAACCTAAAAAAAGCTTCGGAGCTACGGTTTGTCAATAGAAAGACATCAGCGTTTACCAACGGTCTTGATTTCCACCTATCAGCCCATAAACACAGACAGTACGTTTTTTCTTGCGTTGACATGCTGTATGGTTATCTGAATCAGGTCTTCGGGCTTCAAATCTATGCCGCTGGATGAGGGCAGGTCACATTCTATCATGTATTCGGGTATGAGTATATGGTAGGTGTTTCTTTTTTTGTAAAGCACAACCGCCTCTTCTTTTTGCCCGATTCTTTTTTCAAGGTATTTCAAAATCCAGTACCTGTGGCGATTGAATTGAAGCTTTGATACACAACTCATCGGTTCTTCAAGCACCTGTATGATATTATCTATTTCTTTGATGGTGTAAGGCACTTCCAGGCCGAGAACTGCCCGTATCTGCCGCTGAGTGGCCAGATCAAAATACTTGCGGATAGGTGATGTTGCGGTAACATAGGCATCCAGACCCAATCCCGAATGATGTTCAGGCTTCGGGTTTAGCACAAAACGACTTAACAGCCTTCGCTGCATACAGTTCTGGAATAAAGAGCCTTCAATACCCTTGTAGAGTCGATCACGGGGTGCGGTTTGAGACCTGTATATTGCCGGAGCGTTATGTTGAGCCAGGAATTTGGCCATGAGCCAGTTGGCCATGATCATTATTTCCGAAACCAGCATCCTTCCGGGACTTTCCCTGTTCACTCTGTTTATGGTAACCTCATTATTCTCATCGACCCATACATTAATATCCGGCAACGTGATCTGAACGGCTCCTGCAGCCATCCGGCTCTGACGGAATTGTTCCGCAATATCACGGAGGATGATAATTTCCTTTCTGTCTTGAGCAATGATATTAACATCGTAATAAGTGAGCTGGTGTTCTACCCGGATCAGGCTCGGAATTATTTCATACTCGATGATTTCGAAAGATTTGCTTAGCGCCACCATAATGCTGATGGCCGGACGTAATTGTCCGGCTTTCAGGCTGCAAAGATTTTCTGCAAGACAGGCCGGAATCATCGATATTTTCTGATCGGGCATATAAATGGAGCTGCCACGAAGCAACGCCTCTTGATCGATACGATCTCCTTTTTTGATAAAATTCCCCACGTCGATAATATGAATTCCTAGACGATAATGATCCCCATGATCTTCTATACTGATGGCATCATCGAAATCTAACGTTCCCTGACCGTCGATGGTCATCAACGAAAGCCCGGTCAAATCTTTGCGCATGGGGTCACCCGAAAACTTTTGCTGTGAATCGGCCAGTTCCGTTGCCTTTTGCATAACATTGCCGGGGAACGACGTTGAAATATTATATTTATAAAGATCCGTATTTTCGTTCTTATCAAAAACACCCAGCTTAACCAAAACCTGAAAGATTCCTTCATCAGGGTCGATGCCGGCCGTTTCAAGCATTGCTTTGCCGAGGGTATAGGTTGTGCTTTCCTTTTGGAAAAGATAACATGATTTCAGGATGTTTATAATTTGGGTTTCGTTTTCGGGGGGGGAAGAGGGGATATCATTCAAGACGTTTTTAAGCCATTCTCCGCCCTCTTTGATTATTCGATTTCTCCGAGCGGTTTCTCTTTCCTGATCAATTTTTTGTTCAACCTGATTTTGTGTATTGGGAAAAAAGCGATCCCGGTTAAATTTAAAATAAAGTCTGTCTGAAAACAATGCCCGGACAACGGCGGACTCGTGATCGCAACCCGGACTTTCCGGGAAACATAATCTGGTCATTGTATCCAGATCGATCCATTCTTGTTCCGTGTTTAAAACTTCCCATAATTCCTTGATATCTATTTGATTTATCAATGCGTTGCGCCGGCTTGCTATCTCTTTTAACGTATGGACCATGGTACTTCTTAAAATCGAAGGATCCAAACGCGTTTCACACGTGTGTGACAGACGACTTGCCGAAAGGTTGACTTCCCGGTTGGTTTCGGTCAAAAGTCTAAGCCTCTGATTTTTGACTTCAAGAACCACCGCACAAATAATTTTTTTGCTGTCGATATATTCAACTACATTTCCTGATTCCATAGCTGGGTACCATACCAATCACTGCTGTGAAAGTCAATGTAAGGTGAAGCGTCAAAATCCGAGGTAATCTCGGAGGATTTATTATTTTCCGTAACCCTAACTCAAAAAAAGAATTTGACTTTATTTTAAGTTCTAGTTATCAAAAGGATTTTCTATAACAAACTTTTCAAAAGGTATATATTTTTGATGATACCACTCAATTTTAAAAAGATGGGCGGATTGATACCAGCCATTGCTCAGGATTATGAAACCGGTGAGGTTTTAATGCTGGCGTTTATGAATCAAGACGCATGGGAGGCAACCCTTGCCACCGGAAATGCCACTTATTACAGCCGAACCAGACAAACGCTGTGGATAAAAGGGAAAACCTCCGGGAATATGCAACTCGTAAAAGAAATTAGGATCGATTGTGATGATGATACGATATTGCTCAAAGTTGAACAGGTGGGAGGTGCGTCCTGTCACCTGGGGTATAGAACCTGTTTTTTTAAAAAGATAGAAAATGGATCAATCCGGATTATCGGTGAACCGGTATTTAATCCCGAGGAGGTATATAATAAATGACAACCCTGTTAAAATTGGGGATTCCCAAGGGAAGCCTGCAAAACGCAACCATAGACCTGTTCAAACGTTCCGGATGGAAGATTAATGTCAACGGCAGAAGCTATTTCCCCGAAATAAATGATGATACCATTGAATGTACCCTGTGCAGGGCCCAGGAAATGTCCCGTCATGTTGAAAACGGCACTCTGGATGCCGGACTTACGGGCAAGGACTGGACCGCTGAAAACAAATCGGATGTCCACGTGATCACCGATCTTGTTTACTCCAAAACAAGTGCCAGGCCTGCACGATGGGTGCTGGCGGTTGCCCCGGATTCTCCCATTAAAAAACTAGAAGATCTTGAGGGGAAAAAAATATCCACCGAACTGGTTGAATATACCAAAAACTATTTTTCCGAGCGTAACATTAATGTCACCGTTGAATTTTCCTGGGGGGCCACGGAAGCAAAAGTGATTTCCGGACTTGCCGATGCCATCGTGGAAGTCACTGAGACGGAAAGCACCATCAAGGCGCACGGGCTGAAAATTATCCATGAATTTATGCAGACCTATACTCAGCTCATCGCCAACCACAATTCATGGAAAGATCCCCAAAAAAAAGAAAAACTTGAACAAATCGCGCTGTTACTCAAAGGTGCGCTTATGGCCGAAAAGCTTGTGGGCCTCAAAATGAATGTTTCGGATACTCGCCTTGAAAAGGTGGTATCCTTGCTCCCCAGTCTCAACGCACCAACGGTTGCACCGCTTTACAACTCGAATTGGTTTTCTGTGGAAACGGTGGTGGATACCAGTGTTGTCAGAGACCTTATCCCAAAGCTTTTGAAACACGGCGCCGAGGGCATTATAGAATACCCTCTGAACAAGGTTGTTTAAGGAACAGAAATGATATCCCATCGAACCCAAGAAATGACCCCTTTCATCGTAATGGACGTTCTGGAGAAGGCCCACGAAATGGAACGTCAGGGAGTTCAGGTGATCCACCTGGAAGTTGGCGAGCCTGATTTTGACACCCCCCAATGCATTAAGGATGCTGCCTGCAGGGCACTGGACAACGGCCATACCCATTATACACACAGCCTGGGTATGATAGAGCTCAGAGAGGCCATCAGTGAACATTATTTAAAAACATACAGCGTGTCGGTGGATCCCGGTCAGATCGTAATCTCATCGGGAACTTCTCCGGCCATGTTTGTCATGTTTTCCGCCCTTCTGGAAAAAGGAGACCAGGTCATTGTTTCAGATCCCCATTATGCCTGCTATCCTAATTTTATAAAATTCGTTCAGGGCGAGCCCGTATTCATCCCCGTGTACGAGGAAGACGGCTTTCAATACCGACCCGAAGCCATTGAAAAAAAGATCACCCGGAAAACAAAAGGGATATTTATCAATTCCCCGTCTAATCCAACGGGAAACCTACTTTCCAAGGAGCGAATGGAGGCGATTGCCGCCCTGTCTTTAAAACCGGACTCACCGTATATTATCTCGGATGAAATTTATCATGGCTTGGTTTACGAGGGAAAAGAACACTCGATACTGGAATTTACGAAAAAGGCGTTTGTCTTTAACGGGTTTTCAAAACTCTATGCAATGACCGGATTGCGACTCGGTTACATGATTGCTCCCAAACACTTCATTCGCCCCATACAAAAGCTTCAACAAAATTTTTTTATTTCGGCCAATGCAATGGTTCAAGTGGCCGGAATCGCCGCTTTTAAACAGGCCGGGGAAGATATTTTACGTATGAAGCGAATTTATAATGAACGAAGGCAATACATGATCCGCCGTCTCAAGGATATGGGTCTCGGGATCACCGTGGAGCCCACAGGGGCTTTTTATGTGTTTGCCAATGCAAAACACATTTCCGGCGACTCGTATAAACTGGCGTTTGATATTCTTGAAAAAGCGCATGTGGGTGTGGCACCCGGCATCGATTTCGGAAAAAACGGCGAAGGATACCTTCGATTTTCATATGCGACCTCCATGGAAAACATCGCCCAAGGCATGGACCGGCTGGAAAATTACTTTCATAAAAGGGAGTCGTAATCAGGACATACTTGCAATTCACCCAACCTCTTGTTATAATAATCAAATTATTATCATGAACCGACCCCGAGATTGAGACCTTCTAAAACGAAAATTTAATATTTGAAAATATACAAATGATCATAAAATCGGCTGAATTTATTAAAAGCGCTGTCAAACCGGCTCAGTATCCTGATGCAGTTTTGCCGGAGTTCGCTTTTACCGGGCGTTCCAATGTGGGGAAATCTTCTCTGATCAATACCTTGGTAAACCGGAAACGGCTGGTAAAAACCAGCGCCACCCCCGGACGCACCCAGCTGATCAATTTTTTTCTCATAAACAAAACGTTTTCGTTTGTGGACCTTCCGGGATTCGGATATGCAAAGGTTCCGGCTTCCGTGAGGAAAAAATGGGGTCCCATGATTGAGACATACCTTTCAACCCGAAAGACACTAAAAGGGGTGGCGCTAATCATGGATGTTCGGCGCATCCCCAGCCTACAGGATCTTAATTTTATCGAATGGTTGTATTATTACAACATCCCGGGTATCTTGATACTGACAAAAGCGGATAAGCTCTCCAAAACAAAACAGTTGACACAACAGGCTACCATAGCCAAAGCTTTGAGTGTGGATAAAGACGACCTGGTTCTGTTTTCGGCCAAATCACGTCTGGGAAAAGATGTGGTATGGGATGCTATTCAAGAGCTGATCGGTTATTAACCATGACGGCGTCATAAAAAGTCCAATTTCTGCGTTGCGCTTCATTTCGTGTTCATTGAGGCGTACATAAGTACGCCTCATTCCAAGAAATTCGCGACGCCTTGAACTTTTTATTTTGCCGTCTCAATTTTGACTTTTTGCGAGTTCATCAACCATAATATGATAACATTTAGAATCTGTTTTCAATTTACAGAGATGATTCAGGATGTTTTGAAAATTTTATTTAATAAATAATTATGATTATACAATTGGTTAAAAGGCAGAGTCCTGTAATATGTAAATTTCTTGTTTTTTGCAGTTTGGCGGCATTTCTTTTTTTTGGATGTACAACCGTAACGCCTCCCCCAACCCCTCCAGGGCATCCTAAACCTTATAAAATCGGGAAGAACTGGTACAAACCGCTGCCGCACGCACGAGGGTTCAGCCAGCGCGGAACAGCTTCCTGGTACGGCAGAAAATTTCACGGCAGAAAGACATCCAACGGCGAAATTTACAATATGCATGCCATGACCGCTGCTCACAAAACACTTCCCTTTGGAACTTATATCCGTGTGTGTAATATAGAAAACAACAGGAAGATTGAAGTTAGAATCAATGACCGGGGTCCTTTTGTCCGGGGCAGGATCCTAGACCTTTCTTACACGGCTGCAAAAAAGCTTGGAATAGTGGGTCCGGGTACGGCTGAAGTTGAAATCGTGGCTCTCGGTGCTATGGATCAGTCAAAACCACCCGGCAGCACCGGTCGATCCTATATTCCAGTAAACTATTATCAAGGAAATTTTACTGTTCAGATCGGTGCGTTCAGCGAAGTAAAAAACGCTCAAAGACTGAAACAAAAACTTGACCGGTCATATGGAAATGCTTATATAACAATAGCTTATGATGGAC
>Ga0316577_10001517_pt1 | contig 11008 bp, 7 predicted proteins | sample S5NA_FD_203073 | JGI IMG/M metagenome (GOLD analysis project Ga0316577, IMG submission 203073) | Rhizosphere microbial communities from salt marsh grasses in Alabama, United States - S5-7_050615r2r1 | ecosystem: Host-associated > Plants > Roots > Rhizosphere | place: USA: Alabama | collected... | reverse complement strand
AAGCATGCCTCAAAGAAACGAGGATCCTCTAGCTCAAAGTCGCGCAGTGGAAGAGTCTCCGCATCCAACAAGGCCTCCACGAATCGCCCATATTCAGCCTCGTCCATTGGGCAATTCAAGTAGTCCCCGCTGTCGCCGCTCTTGTCATAGCGACTCGCCCGGAAAGCAACTGACATGCTCACAGAATCAGCGGTCACGATCGGCGCCATGGCGTCATAGAAGTACAGGTAATCGGAGCCGGCCAGGTTGGCAATTTCGTTCGCCAGGGCTGGCGAAGTCAGGGGGCCCGTGGCCACGACAATCGTCCCATCCTCCGGGACGTGTCTCACTTCCTCCCGGCGCACCGCAATGCGTCGATGACTCGCGATCCGATCCGTCACTAGCTGCGCAAACGCCTCCCGATCGACGGCCAGCGCACCGCCTGCAGGAACACTCGTCGCGTCCGCACACTCAAGAACGAAAGAGCCGAGACATCGCAGTTCCCCCTTCAGCAAGCCAGGCGCCCTGTCCACAAGGTTGGAGCCGAGCGAATTGGAGCACACGAGTTCCGCAAGTCGAGCCGAGACGTGAGCTGGCGTTTGAACTTCGGGCCGCATCTCGAACAGCTCGACCGTCAAGCCCCGTTCTGCTGCTTGCCAGGCGGCCTCGCTGCCCGCCAGGCCTCCACCGATCACAACCAGATCGCTCATCGCTTCCTTCCTCTCCATTTTTCATTATACCACACCGTGCTGGACTTTCCCAATCAATTGCTTTGTGCTATACTAATTGGCAGGAGGGCAAAATGCGAGCCGTTGACATCATTGCACGCAAACGAGATGGCCTGGCCTTAAGCGCCGAAGAAATCGATTTCTTTGTCCAGGGTTTCACGCGAGGCAAGATCCCTGACTATCAGGTCTCGGCCTGGCTCATGGCCATCCTTCTACGCGGCATGGATCGACAAGAGACCATCGACTTGACCATGTCCATGGTCCGCTCTGGCGAGGAGCTCAAGCTCGAGGATATCGCTCCCTTTGTTGCAGACAAGCATTCGACCGGAGGCGTCGGCGACAAGACCACCCTGGTTGTAGCTCCCCTGGTCGCTGCCACTGGTATCCGGGTTGGCAAGATGTCGGGCCGCGGACTTGGCTTCACCGGAGGCACCCTCGACAAGCTCGAATCCATCCCGGGTTATAGGTCTGACCTGACAGTCAGCGAGTTCCGCTCCCAGCTCAAGTCAGTAGGCATTGTAGTCACCGGTCAGTCGGCAGATCTGGCCCCAGCCGATGGTAAGCTATATGCGCTGCGGGACGTTACTGCTACGGTTCAGAGCCTGCCCCTTATTGCCAGTTCGATCATGAGCAAGAAGATTGCTGCGGGAGCCAACGGAATTGTGCTCGATGTTAAGGTGGGCCATGGCGCCTTCATGCAGACCGACCGGGAGGGCCAGGACCTTGCCTCGCTCATGGTTTACATCGGCAGAAAACTGGGACGAAGAGTGAGGGCCATTATCTCTGACATGAGTCAACCCCTAGGGCTCGCCGTGGGTAACGCACTTGAACTCCGCGAAGCGCTCGATACCCTCAACAGCAGAGGTCCAGCCGATTTCCGGCACCACTGTCTGACCGTTGCCAGCCAACTCCTGTTGCTGGCAGGACACACACAGGACGCCGGGGAAGGGCAGACCGAACTCGCAGCCCTACTTGACAATGGTCAGGCACTGGCCAAGTTTAGAGAGTGGATCTCGGCTCAGGGTGGTGATATAGTATATATCGACAACCCAGAGCGATTGCCGGCTGCCAGATACGTGCGAGAGATATCTGCGCCACGATCTGGCTATGTTGCTGCTCTGAACGCGCGGGAAGTAGGCCTGACCTCAATGCTGCTCGGTGGTGGCCGTGCCAAAAAGGGAGATCGGATCGACCACGCAGTAGGCATCGTCCTAGGGGCCAAGATCGGAGATGAGGTGGCGGAAGGCCAGACCTTGCTGACCATCCATGCCAACGATGAAGCCAAGCTGGCAGGAGCCAAACAGCGACTGCTTGCCGCCTACGAGTGGAGCAACGAGCCCGTTGGGCCTCCGCCCCTTCTCCACACCATCGTAAGCTAGCCACCGTTGAGGGACACACCGCCTCCCGACTACCAGCTAGCCAGTGCCCGCTCGTGGATGCAGCGTTGGTAGACACTCGCCGTCATTTGGGCGATTCGGCGCCAATTGTACTGCTCGCCGACGGCACGATGCGCATTCTGCACCCGAAGGGCTGACCACTCCGGAAACTGCAGCGTATGCAGTATCCCCCAGGCAAGCGATTCGGGATCGTCCGGATATACCGTGATCCCCGTCTCTCCGTGCTGCACCACATCCTTGAGTCCACCCACTTCACTGACCACGACAGGGCACTTGGCCGCCATGGCCTCCAGCGCGACAATACCGAAAGGTTCATATAGGCTGGGAAAGACCGCACATTCAGCAATCTTGAAGAGGCGATCGCGATCATCATCGGAAATAAAGCCTGTGAATAATACCTTCTCACCCACCCCCAGGCTCCAGGCAAGAGACCGCAGCGAGTCCAGTTCCGGTCCTTTACCGGCCACCACGGCCTTGACAGTGGAAAGCTGAGCCAGCACAGATGGCATCGCTCGAACCAACACGTGCAGGCCCTTTTCAAAGACCACGCGTCCCACTGAAAAGGCGATAAGTTCCGAAGGCAAGGCGTACATATTGCGAAAATGCCCAAAATCCTCGCCCTCCAATGCGTCAAAGCGAGCAGTCTCGACGCCATTCGGAATCACATCGATCTTCTCCAGCGGACATTCAAAGAACTCAGCCACCTCATTGCGCATGTATTCACTACAGGCGATGACGCGCCACGACTCAAAGGTCAACCACCATTCCACGTGATGGATGGCTCGTGACTGATCGCTGCCCAGGAATCCCCGGCCTCGACCTCGCTCCGTGGCATGCATGGTAGCCAGAAGAGGGATCTTGTAGCTGCGCTTGAAAGCTGCACCCACGAAGGCCACCAACCAATCGTGCACATGGATCAAGTCAAAGGGACCGGTCTCCTCCCAGAGCCGGTGCGCATATTGCTCCAATCGAAGATTCGTCTGCCAGGCGCCCGTATAGAAGTCACCCTCGATGCTCGGCGGATCGACTCTGTGGATGGTAGCTCGGCCAATCTTCTCCTCCGGTTCACCACCACTCCAGCGAGGGGTCACCAAAGTCAGTTCCACTTCGGGCAGCTCACCAAGCGGCGACAGCAGCTCGGCGACATGCTTGCCCAGGCCACCCACAACATGAGGTGGATATTCCCATGAAAACATCAGAATACGCATGGTGCCTCCCCAACAGGTTGCCTGACGGTGCGCCTCTACTAATCCCCGAACAGTAGCTTCCCAACTCCACGTCGACTGGGACCACTATCATTCCTGGAATCAACATCCATCGCATCGAGCAAACGATTCACGGCAGCATATGCCCATGTAGCAGCCTCGCCGGGTGGCACACCGCCGGACAATGCCATGTATTCTGTCTCGAATGGCACATCCCTCGAGCCCGACGGGACTTGCGTCAAGTCCGCCCCGGGATGCAAGAAGGCCAAACCGATGCGCTCGTACTCCGGTGCAGCAGCAACCGCTGTTTCTGGAGCCAGCCCGCCCAGGACCCCCAAGATGCCATCATCGACACCCATCTTCTGTGCCTGTACGACTGCAGGCCCAGCTTCTGCAAAATCGTTCAGCGCCACCAGTTCGACCAGGTACTGTCCGCCAATGCCTCCGGCCTCATTTCGCTGTCGCACCGCGAGGCGAACCGCATACAGCACTTCGTATCCCAGATCCCGGTAACGTCCTTCAAACGGCGCCGACAAGCCAACCTTGACAGTCGGCTTAACACTGCCTGGGAAGCAGCAGGCACTGATCAGCAAGGCACAGCACGTACCGCAGACCAGACGAGCCCATCCACCAAACCCGGACAACCTACTCCCTCATGGTGCATACTGCTGCTGATTCTGCAGATGCTCCTCGAGTGTGGCCGCAAAGACGTGCGAGCCATCCCCAATGGCGTGGAAATACAAATAGTCTGTATCCGCGGGATTCAATACCGCCAGAATGGAAGCGAGACCGGGATTGCAGATGGGGCCCGGAGGTAGTCCCTGCACCCGGAACGTATTGTAGGGAGAGTCTATGGTCTGTCCTTCTCCAGGTAGCATCGGGTTCCACCAGCTTCCCGTCTCGGCATCATACCCTTTTGCATACTGAACCGTCGGGTCAGCACTGAGACGAAGAGCAGTCTCCTCCACATGCGCTGGATCGAGTCGATTGTAGTACACGCTTGCGATCACGGGCCTTTCCTCGTCAACCACCGCCTCTCGTTCCACGATTGAGGCCAGGGTCAGGATATCGTGGACCGTCATCGGGCGATAATCACCCATTGCGAGGTCAAAGATCATCTTGCCGGGCAGGCGTCCTTCGACTTCTGGCGCCACGCGTACATCGAAGGTACTGAGCATGGCGTCGACTAGAGAAGCCGGTGTCGCTTCTTCCGGGAGTTCGTAGGTGTCAGGAAACAGGAATCCTTCCAGGGAACTGCCTGAGGGACGATCAGCCAGCCAGGAGTAGTCATACTGTGCGGTCTGAGCATAAGCAATGAAATCATCGCTGCGCATCACGCTCTGCTGCTCTAGGAACCATCCAATCTGTTCCATGCGCCAGCCCTCGGGTATGGTCACCGTACTCGTGTCCGCACCACCATACTGCAGAGCCTCGGCGATTTCGTGCATCGTCATATTGGCTCGAAGCGAGTAGGTACCGGCTTCAAGGCTGGTGTCCAGGCCGTGGTAGGTCATGAACCGCTGAAAAACCTCACCACTAACCACCAGGCTGTCATCAGCAAGCCGAGAAGCCACCTCGGAAGCCGTCTCGCCTGGTTCCACAACAAAGGTCACCGGCGTGGGATCATCGCTGACCGATTGATTCAGCTCTGCCTGGTGCATACTCAAGTATAGGCTCAACATGAACGAATTAGGCGAGTCGAAGGAGAGATCTAACTCCGGACCTGTTCCAGTTTGAGCCCGCACCGCCAGGGAACTCGCCATTACCCGCACACCGAACAGGATGCTCAACGTCAGTACCCCAACCGTGCCGACCAAGACCACAAGACGCGACAGATTGCGTAGCCAGTCGGGAACCAGCCGCTGCAGCCAGCGGACCTCTGCCACTACTGCCAATGCTAGGGCAAGCAACCACAGCACCGCTCCCACCCTGGCCCACATCACTACTGCACTCAAGAGATAGACCTCCCTGCTCGCTAGGGCCGCAAAGCCCCTCGTTGCTCGTCGAGATAGTCCTGCAAGATGACCGCTGCCGCGACCGCATCGATCCAGTCTCTGCGTTTCGCCACCTTCCGGCCAGTTTCGATCAGGACCGTCTGGGCACGCTGTGTTGACATGTACTCGTCCCAAAGGACCACCTCAAGTGTCAGCTCATGGTCCTCTAGGGCACTCCTCAGAGCGGCTACATAACGCTCCACGCTCCGAGCTTGCGGTCCTGCGCTGCCATCATCGTTAAGCGGATAGCCAACCACCAGGCCCTCCACTTCCTGATCTCGCACCAACCGGGCGATCTTCCGAAAGTCGTCTACCTTGGAGGTTCGCCTGATCACCTGCAGTGGACTCGCAATCAGGCCAGTCTCATCACAGGCGGCTACACCAATACGCCGCTCTCCCACATCAAGAGCCAGAAGTCTCATCTATTCCAATACCACCACTTGGACGCGAAAACGCAGAACCGGTACCCGATCCAGCCACTGCCAGCGCTTGATCCAGTCAGGCTGGATCTCTATGCTAGGTGGAGCATCCAGCGAAAAGGACTCCTGTAAGGCTTGGCTTGCCTCGTCTGCCGTCAAGCCCGATACGGCGGATCTCACCTCACCCCGGTCAATGTCGACAATTAGGGGAGCTGAGGCCATCACCTCCAAGATCACGCTGCGGCCATCCATGTGCGCATTCTCCTCATCCATGCCAAACGTGATCTCCTCTGACTGCAGCTCGTATGTCGCTGGGATCCTCTGCTTGAGAGCCTCATAAGCGAGGAGATTGGCGCTTGCTCGATCCACAGCCGTCCCTGTGGCCAGAATGCGCATCTGAAGATGTAGCACATCCGCCTCAGCATCTAGGAATTGGTCGTACACCTCGGCCATTATCTCAGTAGTCATCGAGTCGGGAGGCAGGAACTCCTGCTCACCCAGTTGACCCTGAAGTCCCACATAAGCCGTCTGCTGAAGCTGCTGGAGTAGCTGAGCCTTCAGTCGATCCATATCCGCCCGCGTAACCACGCCCACTTGCTTCACCCCGCCACCCTGCGTAGCCTGCTCATTGATTACGCGAACCTTGCCCCTCAGACCGGAGGTTTCCACTTCAGTTATCGTCGCCTTGGCCACATTCCCCACAGGTCCCGGCTCCAAGGCCTCAATCTCGGCCAAGCCAGTACTGCCGATGCCGCCCTGTAGCGTTGCAGTAGTGACTGTTCTGAAGCGAACGGTCGTACCTGTGGCAGTCCGCACAACGGCCCCCGGCAGGATCTCAAGTGGGGCTACGGTCTGATTGATGAACGTAATACTGCCTTGCGCCGGCGCATCCGGGGCATCTCGCTTGCTGACTGTCGCGATCTCACCTGTCTCTTCCACCTCAACTTCGACAATCCTCGCTGGGATCAGCGACTCTTCGAGATCAGGCTTCTCCGCATCAGGATCGGCACGTACCTCAAGACTAACCTCGACGACTTCGCGATAGGGAACCACCGTAACCTTGGCCTCCGGGATCAGAAGAACGGCGAGACCCAGCACCAGGAAAAGGAGAAACGCAGAAAGCATCACCGCCAGGACACGCCCCGTCCAGACAATCACTCTGTCGCTGTAGCCTATGTCGCCTTTTCCGGTCCTCAAGCCAAACACGCGGGCCGCCGCCGCCTGCTGTGCCGCCGACCGGCGAGGCATCCGGTTTCGCCACCGGACACGCCTACCCCTCCTGATCGAAGAGACAACCACGATGCCCTCTTCCTTCGCCAACTGCCGCGTTCTACTATCACGCGTGACTAGGGCTACATCCAGTGCCAGATTGCCGGCGTAGCGTCGCAAGATTCGCAAGTTGAGCGGCTCGCGGAACAGACGCGAACCCTTCGGAACTACCAGTAACACGCGCTTGGCTTGCGCACCCTCCAGCAAATCGCGGATCGCCGGGAGGTCATCTTCGTTCTCAAGGTAAATCACCTGTTGCATGGTTTCGTACGCTCTCTCGCCCTCTGCTGAAACTTATCCCTGCAGCATACTGCCTATAATGCGCGCCGGACGGCTGGCCGGCTGCTGTTGCTTCGCAACCCATGCAGCCAGAGCCAGTGGCGCCGTATCACCCAACCCATTTCCTCGCCCGCTGCGGTTGACCACGCCAGCTATATCGGTAGGTCGCAGACGATGCACCTGTGGATACCGCACAAACTGCAACCGCTGGCTCCATGCTAGCGAGCGCACCGCACTCTCCATTTCGGGTAGAGCACTCCCTCCACCCGTCAAGTACAGATCCTGGGGCAGCGGCTCCTCCTGATTCATGCGAGCCAGCACCTCTTCAGCTCGCTGCAGCCACTCCTGTACTATCGGCCACAAGACCCCCTGGACCTGGACACTAGCATCCTCTTCGAGGCGGCCCGCGCAATAGGCGTGCATGAGCCTGGCGGCGCGCTCAGAGGAAAGGCTCCATTTTCGTGCCAGCGCCCTCGTTAGCGAGCTACCGCCAATCGGCAATGACTTCACCGACAGCGGCCGCTCTGAACGGCACCAGATCAGCTCACTTGTCGCGCCCCCGATATCGATCAGCAGGCCCTGCGATGTCGGTAGCCCAGCGGCAAGAGCCAAAGGCGTGGCGGTCAGTGTCAGCGTCGAGAACTCGAGCTCCCTCGCCACGCGCCCCCACTGGCGGACTGCATCGACCTGAGCCAGCGCGGCAAAAACCGTAGAGCCTAACTCGCGTCCCCGAAATCCGACGGGGTCCGTCACTCCTCTCCCCTCGACCGTGATGGCCACCGGTGCAGCGTCCACAAGCAGCCAGCCTTCCGCATCCAGGTCTGCGCCCAACAGTCGATTCACCGCCAAGCGCAGGACCCGCTCCAACAGGGCCTCAAGCTCTCGTTCCTCGACGGGATGATCAGGCCGTGGTCGCTCTTGGGAGATAGACCAGGCACTCCCTAGTAGCTGCGAAGCAGGAAGTCCCACAACAAGCTGGTCGGGCAAGACCCAACGACCCCCCATCACCTGGGCCATCTCTTCGGCAGCACGCAATGCCTCTGCACAGGCAGAAATCAGTTGCTGTGGCTCGGCACCCAGCGCTGCATAGCCCGGACCGTGCGCCCAGCCGAGCACCGTGGCCTGCCCATGCCTGGCCTCTATCACAAGAAGACGCAACATCGTGGTGCCAGGTTCCACAACGGCGAAACAGACCGGCGACCCACTGGACCGCCGGCTTTCGTGGATGGCACTACCTTGACTCACGGTACCGTCCTCGTCGCATTCTCTTGGCTTGGGCTCACGAATCTCCCTTACTTGCTGTCCATCAGCTCGATTACCGCTTGCGGAACCAACGTCAGCGCTTCATTAAGCCGGTTGGGGTCGCGACCCCCAGCTTGCGCCAGCGTAGGCCGCCCCCCACCTCCGCCACCCACCACACTCGCCACTTTCTTGATCAAGGCCCCGGCTGTGAGGCCTCTTTCAACCAGATCAGGGGTCACGGCGGCAACAAAGCTTGGCTTCTCATCAATTACGGCACCCAGCACAATGACCACGCTGCCCAGACGGTTCCGGAACCAGTCCGTCATCTCCCGTAGAGTCTCGGCATCGGCTGCTTGCACGCGCGCAGCAAGCACTTGGATATCAGCCACATGTTCTACCTGCTGCAACAGACTCTCGAACTCGAGCCTGGCAAGCTGGCGCCGCAGCTCCGCAACTTCCTTCTGCTTGTCATGAATCTCACCGAGCATGCGCAGCACAGCGCGGTCCACTTCCTCGGGCGGGGCCCCTAGATGAGTGGCCGCCGCATCCAGCACACTGAGACGCCGCTGTACCAACTGCTGGGCAGCCCGCCCTGTCACTGCCTCGATTCGCCGGACACCAGCTCCCACACTCCCCTCTGACACAATCCGGAACATGCCGATCTCGCCAGTCTGCGACACGTGGGTGCCTCCGCAGAGCTCCTGGCTAAACGGCTCCTCGGGCACTCCGATTTTGATCACACGTACTTCATCCCCGTACTTCTCGCCAAAGAGGGCCATCGCCCCGGCCGAAAGGGCTTGTTGGTAGCCCGTATGCTCAACTTCCAGGGGATAGTTCGCCAATATCGCATCATTAACCGACTGCTCCACAGCGTCCAGCTCATCTTGAGTCAACATGGCACCATGGGTGAAGTCAAAGCGCAACCGGTCCGGGGCAACCAGCGAACCGGCCTGCTGGACATGCTCACCCAGAATGTATCTCAGTTCACTGTGGAGCAGGTGGGTCGCTGTGTGATTTCGGGCGATGTCCATGCGGCGCCCAGCATCCACGACGGCCCAAGCCGGGTCATCCACCCGGAGCCTGCCGCGGGTCACGGCCCCAGCATGAATGATGAGACCAGGCACCGGTTGGCCCATCTCGCGGACGTCGATTTCCCAGCGCGGCTCCTCGTCCCCTTCTTCGTATCTCGCCAGAATGCCCACATCCGAGACCTGACCACCGCTCTCTACGTAGAACGGAGTCGCTGCCAGCACAACTTCTACCTCTTCGCCATCGCTGACACGAGAGACCGGCTCTCCATTTCGCAGGAGAGCAACCACCACACTCTCAAGCTCGACGAACCTGTCATAGGGATGTTCCACGCCATCGGGCCCCAGCCGACCCGTCGCCTTCAGCTCCTCCAGCAGCCGCACATAGACTTCAACATCCTCAGTGTCGGCCACTGCAAACTGCTGCGACGCACGGGCCCGGGCACGCTGTTCCTCCAACGCAGCACGGAAGCCAGTCTCATCCACTTCAAAACCATACTCTGCAGCGACATCACGCGTGAGATCCAGGGGGAAGCCAAAAGTGTCATACAGCCGAAAGGCCTCGGCTCCCGGGATCGTCCCCTGGCCTTCCTGCTTCAGCTCTTCCATGATATCATCCAACAACCCGAGTCCTACATCCAGAGTTCGCTGGAACCTCTCCTCTTCCTGACGGATCACATTCAGAATGAATTCCTGGCGCCGTCGTAGTTCGCTGTAGTGGTCGCCCATCGTCTCGATCACCACCCGAGCTACCTCCCCAAGGAACGGTCCGGTGAATCCGATCTTGCGCCCAAAGCGAGCAGCCCGGCGCAGGATCATCCGCAGTACATAGTTGCGCCCTTCATTCCCCGGAATGACCCCATCCCCCACCAGAAAGGTCACTGCCCTCCCATGGTCCGCGAGCACCCGGTAGGACACTACGTTCTCCCTGGCATCTTGATCAGTATGGCCCAGGATCTCTTGGACACGACGGAGGATCGGCGTAAAGAGATCAGTGTCATAAGTCGCTCGAACCTTCTGTGCAGCAGCCGTGACCCGCTCCAGACCCAGTCCCGTATCAATGTGCTTCGCCGGCAATTCCTCCAGTACCCCCGCCACATCGCGATTGTACTGGATGAAGACCAGATTCCAGATCTCGAGGAAACGGCTGCAATCGCCGTTCACACGGCACACGTGACCTGGCTGTCCCTGCTTGTCACAGAACTCGATGCCGCGGTCATAGTGGATTTCACTGCATGGCCCACACGGCCCTGTGGCACCCATAGACCAGAAATTGTCCGCGCGGCCGAAGCATAGGACCCGCTCAGGGCTGATATCGGTCTCCCCAAGCCAATAACCTCGTGCCTCTTCGTCGGTCGGCAAATCCCCTTCATCATCCTCAAAGATGGTCGCCCACAACCGCTCTTTTTCCATCTCCCAGATCTTGGTCACCAGCTCCCACGCCCAGGAGATTGCCTCTTTCTTGTAG
>Ga0316577_10001515_pt1 | contig 11019 bp, 11 predicted proteins | sample S5NA_FD_203073 | JGI IMG/M metagenome (GOLD analysis project Ga0316577, IMG submission 203073) | Rhizosphere microbial communities from salt marsh grasses in Alabama, United States - S5-7_050615r2r1 | ecosystem: Host-associated > Plants > Roots > Rhizosphere | place: USA: Alabama | collected... | reverse complement strand
CGTTCCCGATGAGTTCGTCGTCCCCCTCGGCTTCGACGGCCCGCAATTCCGCCTCGAGCCGCTGGGCCCCGGCACAACGAGCAGGGCTACGAGGCATGGACGTCGAGCATCGACCACATTCGTGACCTGCCTGGCTTCCGGTCGCGCGGCGATTGGCCGTACCCGATGAGTCTCGACGAGAACATGGATGACCTCGAGATGCATGCGCTGCACTGCGCAACGCGTGCCGGATTCACGTACACGGTCCTCGATGGGGATGCCGTGATCGGCTGCGTCTCCAGCTACCCGGCGACCGCGCCCGGCCACGACGCGTCGGTTGCCTCGTGGGCTCGTGCCGACCGTGCATCGTTGGATCCGGTCGTCTACCGCTCCGTCTCGGCGTGGCTCGCAGATGCCTGGCCGTTTGAGCGGCCGGCGTACGCGTCGCGAGTGCAGAGCTCAGAGCGCTTCGCGCAGTTCCAAGGACTCGTCGGCCGGTGACCTTCTTCCTACGATGATCGGGAGGAGATCCAGGAGGTGAGAGCCCACGCCTCAGGCGACGCTCAGGTTCTACGCAGAGCTGAAGGACTTCCTGTCGCGTGACGAGCGGACGGGGACGGTGACGCGCTCGTTCGACGTGCCGGGGAGCGTGAAGGACCTGATCGAGGCGTGCGGCGTTCCCCACACCGAGGTCGATCTCGTCATCGTGAACGGCCGGTCGGTGGACTTCTCGTACCTCGTCCAGGACGGCGACGTCGTGGGCGTCTACCCGGTCTACGAGTCCTTCGACATCTCACCCATCGTTCGCCTGCGCCCCGAGCCGTTGCGCGTGACGCGCTTCGTCCTCGACAACCACCTGGGCCGCCTCGCCCGGTACCTGCGCCTCATCGGGTTCGACACCCTCCACGATCCACACCGGGACGACCCCGAACTCGTCCGGATCTCGGTCGACGAGCGGCGCATCCTCCTGACCCGTGATATCGGCCTCCTCAAGCACGGGGCGGTCACCCACGGGGCGTTCGTGCGGGCGACGAACGCGCGGGAACAGCTCGTCGAGATCGTCCGGCGGTTCCAGCTCTCGGGGCAACTCGCCCCGTACACACGGTGCATGGCGTGCAACGGGGAGATGCGCCCCGTCGACAAGTCGGACATCGCCGCCCGGCTTCCGCCGGAGACGCGGGCACACTACGACGACTTCCGACAGTGCACGGCATGCGGGAAGGTGTACTGGCGCGGCGCACACCACGCGGCCCTGGAGCGCATCGTCGAGGCTGCTCGAACGGCCGAGTGATTCAGGAGTCGGCGACCTCGATCCGGAGCCGCAACTCGGGGAAGCCTACGTCCTCGTTGACGCGGTGTTCGACGACCCGGAACCCGTAGCCGTCGTAGAACCGACGCCCGCCGACGTTTCCTTCGAAGACGCTCAATTCCAGCTGCGAGCGGCTCGCAGCGACGTGGTCGAGCAGCGACGTCCCGATTCCCCGGCCCTGGAATGGAGGCGCCACGAAGAGACCCCCGACTTCGTCCCCGAGCATGGAGACGAATCCCACCACCTGCCCGTCGGCCTCGTAGACGGTCGTCTCGGATCGCGGGAGGTACTCGCCGGCCAGCGCCCGCCGCTCGGCGGCGAAGAAGCCTTCATCGAGAAAGGCATGCGCCTCGAGCGAGGCGTCGTGCCATACGTCGAGCACGGCCGCGAGGTCGTCGCTTCGATACGGCCGAATCATGCCGTGAGTATCGCATCGACCCTGCTGCGAGGCGGCATCCTCCTGCGTCCTGGGCGCCCGTCGCGTGTAGGTTTGGAAGGGGGCGTCCGGGAGGAACCCGGACCCCGCGCACGACGTGCGTTTCTCTCGAGGCGCCGAGGGGACGAGACACCCTGGAGGGAGGCGCGATGCACGCACTGCTCATCACGTTCACATCCGATGCGCCGATCGAAGACCTGGCGGAGATGTTCAAGGACTACGCGCACGGGATGCGGTCGGTCGACGGGCTCATCTCGAAGACGTGGGTCGGCGACGGGCCGACACTCGGCGGCTTCCACATCTTCACGTCGCGCGAGGCGGCGGAGTCCTACCTGGGCTCCACCATGGCGGCGGGGCTCGTCGCCAATCCGGCGTTCTACGACTTCGAGTTCCGTCACTACGACGTCCTCGACGAGCTGAGCGCCATCACCGGCACGACGCAGACGCCGCTCGCCGCCTGACCATGGCCGTTCCGGGGCGCGTCGGTCGCGCATAGCCTTGGAAGGGTGAGGCGCTGGGCGTGGCTTGCTGCAGCGGCGCTCGTCGTCGGGTGCTCCTCGTCGCTGCTCCCGCCGATCACCCAAGTCGGCACGGCGAGCAGCGGGACGACGGTCCCGACGGCGCCGGCGACGTCGCCCTCGTCGGCTTCCACGCTCGACGGCAGGGAGGAGGAACGTATGAGCATGGTCGAGTCACAGATCGAGGCACGCAACATCCTCGACCCGAACGTGCTCGCGGCGATGCGCACCGTACCGAGACATCTCTTCGTCCCCGAGGGGAATCGAGGTTCGGCCTACGGCGACCACCCACTCCCGATCGGCCACGGTCAGACGATCTCCCAGCCGTACATCGTGGCGCTGATGAGCGAGGCGCTCGGCGTCGCTCCGGGCGACCGGGTGCTCGAGATCGGCACCGGTTCCGGGTATCAGGCCGCCGTCCTCGCCGCAATGGGGTGCGAGGTGTACACGATGGAGATCATCCCTGCCCTCGCCGACCGCGCTGCAGGGATTCTGGCCGACCTCGGCTACGACGTGACCGTCGCTACCGCGGACGGGTACTTCGGATGGGAGGAGCACTCCCCGTACGACGGCATCATCGTCACGGCTGCGCCCGACCACGTGCCGCAACCGCTGCTCGACCAGCTCAAGCCGGGGGCTGCGCTGGTCATTCCGGTCGGGCCGATCGGCGCGGTTCAGACGATGTGGCGCTTCACCGTCGACGACGCCGGAGCCGTGTCAGGAGAGAGCCTCGGCGGCGTCTTCTTCGTTCCCTTCACCCGCGACGCTGAGTGACCGGACGGCTCCGACGGCCATCACCGCAGCCAGCGCATAGGCCGTCGCACCGGTCCTGAGCACGGCGGCGAAGCCGAAGAGCAGCGACAGCAGCGCAGCTGCGGCAGCGCTCACGACGGATGCAGCTCCGTTGATCCCCCACGCCCACGCGACGAGGCCGGGGGCACGGGCTTCGAGGTGGCGGATCCCCGCCGGCAGCATGATCCCCATCAGGAAGCCGATCGGGAGGATGGCGACGGCGCCGACCGTCATCCGTATCACGAGCGGCGCGGAGAGCGCGACCTCTGTGAGCGACCGCACGAGCGGGGGTGTTGCCGCCGCAAGGATCGCGAGCGTCACCGCCCCGGCGGCCCACGGGATCCGCGGCGAGAGGGCGCTCCCAGTCCCGGACCCGACGAGCAGGGCGAAGAGCACGACGGCGAACGCCGAGGTCGGGCTCCCGACGAGCAGGATGTACTGCTGAATCAGGGGAATCTCGACGAGCAGGAAACCGAGACCGAGCAGGCCGAAGTACGCAACCGCCCACCGCCGGAGGGCAGCCGGCGCCTGCGCCACCATCGGAGATCGCCGCCGGAGGGCCAACGGCGCAACGATCAGCACGCTCGCACTGAGCGCGGTCAACGCGAAGAAGGCGACGAGGATGAGAAATCCGGCACCGCCGAAGGGCTGCCACGACCGTCCGAGCGAGTCGATGACGGAGCGCGCCTGGTTCCACGTGAAGTAGTGGTCGAAGAACGGATGGTCGTCGGTCGGCGGAGTGACGTCGAACTCGTAGGCGCCGAGCGCAGCCGCAGGGTGGTCGGCGTCGAGGATCACCCGGGCGAGGGTCGAGTACGCCTCGCCGGGAACTGCGTTATGGCGGTTGGGGTCGTAGTCGTCGGGGCCGGGGAGCGCCACGATGTCGAAGAGGAGGTCGTCGGCGAACGCGCGGACGGCTGCGAGGTCGTCGGCCGGCCAACCGTCGGGGCGCACGAGCACGAGGGCGTTCGCGTAGCTCCGCAGCATCACCGTCGACGATTCCGGGTCGCCATCGCGCAGGTGGACCGCCTCTGCGGCAACGCCGAGCAATCGGATCTCCTCGCTCGGCGGAGTCTGCACCCATCGAGCGACCGCCAGCACCCCGCCCGGCTCGAGCCGGTCGAGGTACGCGGTGAACGCCTCGACGGTGGTTCCGTAGTCCTCGACGAGGCTGTAGGCGCCCGAGGTCACCGGGCGGTAGGGAGCGGTCAGGGCCACGTCGACGACGTCGAAGCGCCGCGACGTCCGCTCGACGTAGCTGCGTGGCTCCTCGGCTACCACGGTCACCCGTGGGTCGTCGTACAGGCTCGCACCCTCACCTGCCATCGCCCCGATCACGGTCCCGTGCGGTTCGACGGCGACGACCCCGTCCGCTCCCCCCGTCAGGGCGACGAGCACCTCGAGCCCGCCTCTCGGCCCGAGGACGAGCCCTTCGGCGCCCGGCCGCACGAGCCACGGCAGCGCCGTCAGCACCCTGCGGGCAATTACGGACTCCTCAGCGGAGGCCGTCGCGAGAGGGCTGATGTCGTCGCCGTCGAATGTCAGCCCGTCCTGCGGCGGAGGAACGACGCTCGACGCGAGGCTGAGCCCCGGCACCGACCGGAGGCCGTCACTGCGAACGAGGTCGATGCGGGTTCCCGCGTCCCAATCGGTTGCGACGATCTCGGCACCGGGATACCGGAGCGCTGCCGAGAGCGCCTTGTAGGGCGAGAGGCGGAGGTCGAGCAGCGTCGGGGCGAGCGCCGTGACGGCAATCACAGCAGTTGCCGCCACCGCCACGGCGACGAGTGACGATGCTCGCCGCCGGGTGAGGGCCGCGAACCCTGCAGCGGCACCGAGGGCGCCGAGGCTGGAGACGACGATCAGGCCTTCTGCACCCCAGGCATCGATCCCCCCGACGGCGATGACGCAGCCGAATGCCGAGCCGACGAGGCTCGCTGCGTACACCGCATGCGACGGGACGGCGGCGCACCGGTCGGCGTCGACGAGGAGGACGGCGACGATGAGGCCGCTCATGAGGAACGGGATCCCGAGCGCCACGTAAATGATCCCGAGGAGGAGAGCTTGGCGTCGGTCCCATGCGATCGCGAACGAGTCGAACGGGAGCCGGTTGGCGACCGTGGAGGCCGCGAGGACCGCCACGGCCTGGAGGCCGGCGAGTACGGCCCAGCGACGAGGGCCGCCGGCGCCGAGGCTCGGGATCACGCTCAGCAGGGTCCCGCTGGTGCCGATGCCGAGGAGCGCCAGGGAGACGACGAGGAAGGCGAAGTGATAGAACTGGGAGACCGCGAAGACTCGGGTGAGGCTGATCTCGAACACCAGCGCCGACGCCGACGAAGCCGCCACGGCCCCGACCGTGAACGTGCCGGCCCGGGCGAGGTGGGGTCCGATACCCGGCGTGCGCGCCATCGCGAGCCTTCCCGATGGTCCACTCCCATCGTACGGGAACCCGTCCGGACCGCCCGCTCCGGCTTCGCAACTCACGGGCATCCTCTCCGCCGCCGGAACGTGAGCCGGCCATCTCTGCGCAGGCGCTTCGGTGATACGCTGTGCGCGTCGAGGCTCGCGGGGTTCTGTGACGAAAGCCTCGGCCGCATCGGCACTTGCTGCCGGAGTGCTCGGTGCGTTCATGGTCACCGCAGTCCCCGCAATCGTGGGGTGGGATCGCGCTCCCGTCCGGGCGGGGGCGAACGATGTGGATACATCTTCACCCGGCGTGACGTCCCCGACCATCGAGGTGATTCCGCAGCCCCGGCACACCGAGGATTGGCGCACCCGGTTCGAGGGACTCGGCGGCCGGTAGGCCGGCGACGTCCCCGGTGGCGTGCGCCGGCGACAACCGCAGGAAGGCGAGACCCCGATCGACGGCTTCCTGCGACTCCGGGTGCCCTCGACAACGGCGTGAAGAGGGTCCGCGAACGACTCAGGAGCGCGCGGCGGAGACACCGCACAGGGAGCGCTTCGGCCTCAGCTCTGCTCGGATGCCTCCACGACCGTCGCGGGCTCTTCGGCACTGCGCCTGACCTTCCCGCAGATCGTGCAGATGTGGGCACCCGGGCCCGTCTTCCATGCGACCCGGTGATCCCACGTGTGCTGATGCTCTCGACCGCGGAGGCTCTCGTCGATCGGGACACGATCGAGCCCGAGCAGATCGTGCTTCCGGGCGAGATCGATCACACGGATCCAGAGGCGGTTCGGCTCCTCTTCCTGCCCGGAGGTCTCATTGTCGACGTCGCCGGGAGGAGCGTCATCGTGGACCGGCACTTCCCGGTGGCGGCCCCGCCGGAGCCTGCTTCGCAGCCGAGGCTCATTGGCAGAGTCCGGGACGATCGGGGCGGCGCCGGTGTCGACCGGGACCGCGGAGTTGCCGTGCCGGTCGTTGGTGGGTGGGACGGCGGCGACCGGCTCCGGTGCCTCGGCCGCGTGCCGACGAGTCTCGGCCTCGCGCACCGTGTCATCGGTCGTTTGCACCGCTGCCCCGAGGGGCTCGGTGACGCTTGCCCCGTTCGGTTCGGACGGCGCGTCGGTGGTTTCGGGCTCCCCGGCCAACACCGGCTCGGGGTCGAGCCACGCCTCCACCGACCTGATCGCGGCCATGCGCTGCTGGAGCGAGGGGATCACATCCAGTTGAGACCCGCTCGGGCTCGCTTGCGGCTCGGGTGCCGGTTGGGCCCCGCGGGCCTTGGCCCCCTTCCCGGCAGCCTTGTCTGCACGCTTTGCCGCTCGCGCTGCTTGCTTCTCTGCCTCTCGCGTTGTTCTTGCAGCGACCTTGTCGGCCCGCTCGGCCGCTCGGGCCGCCTCCTTGGCGGCCTTCGCCTCGTCCTTGCGCACCCTTCGGCGATCGCGCCGCTTCATGGCGGACGGGTCGATCACGATCGGATGGTGAGCGAGCGCTTCGGGGTCGTCCGGCACGAAGATCAGCCGGTCACCCTCAGCGATGAACTCGTACGATGCGTCGTCGATGCGCCGGATCGTGACCATCTCAGTGAGCCAGTTGCCGAGCTCGGCCCGTCCCGCTCGCAGGTCGACCTCGAAGTCGTCGATTCGCAGCTCGACCGAGACCGACTCGGTGTCACCGGTCATGTGGATGAGGCCGGGAGCGACGACACGCGACGGCGCACCGTGCGTCTCATCGAGACGCGATCTTCCAGCCTGCTTGCGCGCCAATCCGGTCACCCCATTCGAAGGTGGTGAGGATCATCTTCGGCCGGAGTGGGGCGCTGCTCAAGCGATTGTTCGTACGAAATGCCTCGCGAGTCGGAGAGACGGGTGGGCCTGTCCGGTGCCCTTCGGCCGGATGTGCCCTCGACCGCGACGCCCTAGACGTTGATGTCGCGCCGGTCGAAGAGGAAGACGCCGGCGGCGACGAGCACGACGGTGAGCGACGCCATCAGGGCGATGTCGCCGAGCTGGACGCCGTTCTCGAGGGGCAGGCCTCCGTTGAGCCAGTTGTACGGCGACCAGTCTTTGATCCATTCGAGGCCGTTGACCTGGGCGAGCACCCCGTTTGCTGCGAATCCGAACACCGCCAGGCCGACACAGACCGACACGGTGAGGGCCTTGCGACCGGTCGCCGCCCCGAGCGCGAACGCGAGTGCCCCGATGAAGCCGCCGAAGAACAGAAGGTGGAGCTGCATCGCCCCGACGTCGGCGACTGAGATCCCTTCCAGTTGGGCGGGACCCGTCATCACGGACACGACGACGAAGAGGCCGACGCACATCACGGCGTAGCTGAGGAGATAGGCGGTGTACCGCTGAAGCGCGGCGAGCTTCCGGCCGAGCGGGTGAGCGAGCACGAGATCGAGCGTGCCGGCTTCCTCATCTCCCGCGATGATCCTCGTCCCGGTCATCACCCCGTAGACGACGGTCAGGTTGGCGAGGATCAGGCCGTAGACCGTGGCGTTGATGTATCCGGGCGCCGTCACGATGTTCGTGTAGTTGAGCGCCTCCATGAGCGCCTTGGGGTAGTCCTCGAAGGTCTCGAGGATCGCCGGGTCGTTGAACGCCGGCCACATCGAACCGTAGAAGACGGCGACGGCGGACAGCGCGATCGTCCACCCGATGATCGACCGCCGGTTGTCCCAGAGCCACTTGGTCGTCGTGTCACGAAGCATCGTCGACCCCGGGTGCGCTGTAACGGTCGAAGAAGATCTCCTCGATGTCCGGCTCTTCGGCAGAGATCGTGACGACGCGATGTCGGGCGATCGCCTTGATGAGGTGGTCGGCAACGCCGTCGAGCCGGCAGGTGAGTGTGTGATCGTCGACCCGGACGTCCGAGACGCCCGTGACCTCGCCGAAGTCGACAGGATCGATGGGGTCTGCGAAGACGACTTCGACATGCCGGCTTGCCTCGCGACGGAGCTGCTCGACCCCCGCAACGCTCGTGAGCCGCCCGGCGTTGATCATCCCGACGCGATCGGCGAGACGCTGGACCTCGCTCATGATGTGGGACGACATGAACACCGTGCGTCCCTCGTCCACGGCCTGTCGGGCCATCGCGTTGAACTCCCGCTGAAGGATCGGATCGAGCCCACTTGTCGGCTCGTCGAGGATGAGGAGCTCGGGATCGTGCATGAAGGCCTGGATGACGCCGATCTTCTGGCGGTTCCCCCTGGAGAGGCCCCTGATGCGTCGGGCCGGATCGAGGTCGAGTCGCTCGATGAGGGCGTCGATGCGCTGCTGCGGCACGCCACCCCGCAGGTTCCCGAGGTAGGTGAGGAGCTCACGTCCGGTCTGGCGCCCGTCGACGACGAAGTCGCCCGCGAGGTAGCCGACGCGTCGGCGCAGCGGGACGCCGTCGCGGCGGGGGTCCATGCCGAGGACGGTCGCGGTCCCGCTCGTGGGCCGGATGAGGTCGAGGAGGAGGCGAATCGTCGTCGTCTTGCCCGCCCCGTTCGGTCCGAGGAACCCATAGACCTCACCCGTGCAGACCTCGAGATCGAGGCCGTCGAGGCCGCGCACCTTTCCGTAGGCTTTGACGAGGCCTTCCGTCCTGATCGCGGTCTCGGTCATTCCCCGTCCCCTGTCTCCGAGCGATAGGGAGGCATGCTCCAGTCTCAGCCCAACACTACCGCCCGGCTCCCCGATGCCCGTCGCTCGGATCGAGCCGGGGTGGGAGCTCGTCCTGAGGTAGCCTCGGATGCATGCCACGAACCTTCTCCACCCATGAAGTGGGCCCCGGCGTGTGGGCCGCCGCCGCCCCGCGGACAACCGGTGCGGCCGTGTCGAACGCCGCGATCATCGACCTCGGAGACAGGACACTCGTCGTCGACACGTTCATGACGGCGATGGCGGCGGAGGAGCTCGCTTCCGAAGTCGACCGTCTGACGGGACGGGCCCCGTTCCTCGTCGTCAACAGCCATTGGCACGCCGACCACGTGCGGGGCAACCAGGTCTTCGGCGCGGCACCGATCGTGGGCACGCAGCGCATGCGTGAGCTCATCCTCGCCGACGCGCCGAAGACCCCGGCTGAGTTCGACGAACGGCGCACGGCGGTTGCTCGAGCCGCCCACGACGCCGCAGCTCGAGCGGAGACCCCGCAGGAGCACGCCGAGGCACGGTGGATGCGCGAGCTGGCGGACGCGCTCGCGGCGCAGGCTGAGGACTACCGGCTCGTGCTCCCCGATCTCCTGATCGCCGACGGCCTCGTGGTTGAAAGCGACCGGACGGCCCACATCCTGAACGCCGGGAGAGGTCACACCGAAAGCGATCTCTTCGTGTTCGTGCCCGACGCCGGCGTGGTCGTCGCCGGGGACCTCGTCTGGAACGGAGTTCACCCCAAGACCGACGATGGCTTCCCGGAGGACTGGGTCGGCGCGCTCCGACGCATCGCCGAGCTCGGGCCTTCAACCGTCGTGCCCGGACACGGGGAGCCTGCGACCGCCGCGGTCATCGCCGAGATGGCGGGCTACCTGCAGGCCCTCGTAGGCCTGGTCACCGCCGTCCGCGACGGTGAAGTGGATCCCCGGGATGCGGAGCTACCGGACGGGTCGACCCAATGGGCCGGCCCCGCCCGCTTCCACGCCGGGCTCGAACGCCTGAGCAGCCGGGGGTAGCTTCGACGCGGACCCCGCGGTGAGGGTCCCGGGTTCCGAATCTCGTCTCGCACGCGAGACGCTGCACCACCGCGAGATGGTGCAGCGTCGATTCGCTTCCGCAGCAGGCGCGTCTAACCCGCAGGCTCGATCTCGAGTGCCAGCACGATGAACTGCGTGAACGCCCCGCCGAAGTCGTTGAAGTTGTCGTCGCTGACGATGACGAGCATCTTGCGTCCGTCCGGAAGGTCCGGCCCGAACGTCATCCCCTCGATGTTGTCGATCGGAATTCCGAGGTCGTCGAAGTGGAACAGGGCGGTCTTCGTCACCGGCGTGAACGCGATCGGTGACCCTCCTTCATAGAGGGCATCGATGTCGAGCACGTCGGTTGCCCCGTCGGTCGACACCTCCTGGAGGACGATGTAGTTCCCGGTTCCGCCGCCGAGGCTGCCTGCCACCGAGTAGGAGCGCTCCAGAACGAGCATCGTGCCGACGTCGTCGATCGGCAGCACTTCGACGATGCCGTTCACCTCGAAGAACGGCGACGGCTCGGCAACAGGGTCGACCTCATAGACGTACTCGGAAACGGGCATCCGCTTGCGGGCATCGAACGTCAAGATCCGCGCAAGGCTGCCGTTCGCAGCGGTTGCACTCGGCCCGTCTTGGAAGAGGGCGTCCTCGCCCGCGGTCACGAGGTACCGCCCGTCGGGCGTCATGTTGAGGCTCTCGAAGCCGAGGTTGTAGCGGACGCCCCAATCGGGTCCTCCACCGGGCAGGTACTTCGCCGGGATCGGCATTTCGGCGGTCATGACCCCGTTGCGGTTATAGCGCCGGATGAACGGATCGAGATCCGGGCTCTTGCCTTCTGACGAGACGTAGAACTGGCCCTCTCGGGCGAGGACGAGGCCCTCAGGGTCGAGACCGCCCGGTGCGAACGCCATCTTCGCCGTC
>Ga0316577_10001514_pt1 | contig 11026 bp, 10 predicted proteins | sample S5NA_FD_203073 | JGI IMG/M metagenome (GOLD analysis project Ga0316577, IMG submission 203073) | Rhizosphere microbial communities from salt marsh grasses in Alabama, United States - S5-7_050615r2r1 | ecosystem: Host-associated > Plants > Roots > Rhizosphere | place: USA: Alabama | collected... | reverse complement strand
CTTCAGCGTCAACCTCGCCGTCCTGAATCTTCTTCCCATCCCCGTCCTGGACGGTGGCCACCTCCTCTTCCTGGCCATCGAGGCCCTTCGGGGGGGGAGGGGCTTGTCGGTGGAGCAGCGCCTGCGCTGGAGCCAGGTGGGGTTCGTCGTGCTCCTGGGCATCATGGCCTGGGCCCTCTCCAACGACTTCATGCGGCTGTTCGGCCTGTAAGTCAGTTGTCCGGGGCGCCACGGCCGGCTCTCCGCGTGCCTTCCTTCTCCTCCCCGGGGCGTATCCTTCGGGCCCGTCTCAGATGAGAGGCAGCTGGTGGGGCTCCAGATGCCGTGCCAGATCCGGGAGGCTGAGGGGGCCCGTGGGCTGGTCCTGTTCCGCCACGGAGAGAAATCCCCGGTAGCCCGCTTCCTGCAGAGCCCGTCCGACCACCGCCCGAGCCAGCGCGGCCCGATTGCACTCCGCTGACAGGTGGGCGAGAACGACGCCCGCAAGTCGGGGATGGAGGAGCTCCAGGGCCAGGGTCGCAGCGGCTTCGTTGGAGAGGTGGCCGTGGCTGGAGGCGATACGGGATTTCACCGACCAGGGGTAGGGCCCCTGGTGCAGAAGCCCTTCGTCGTGGTTCGCCTCCAGAACCAGGAAGTCGCTCCCAGACAGGGCATGCCTCACCTGGGCGGTGGGTCGGCCCAGATCCGTGGCGACACCCACCTTGAATCCGGTGTCGGTGTCCCGCACCGCTACGGCGACCGGGTCCGTGGCGTCATGGACGGTCAAGAACGGTTCTACAATCAGGTTCCCTATGGGGAAGGGGAACCCGGCCCGATATGTCCGGGTCTCCTCCCCTCCTTTCAGGAGGGCTTTGCACGCGTCCCGGGTAGCGGCCGTGAGGTACAGAGGAGTACCGAAGCGTCGGGCGAACACTCCCATGCCCCGGGTGTGGTCACTGTGATCATGCGTGATCACGATGCCCAGGATCTCCTCCGGCCCCACGCCTACGAGTCCCAAGCGACGCTCCAGGTCCCTGGCGCTGAATCCCGCGTCCACCAGGATCCGGGTACCGCGCGTCTCCAGAAGAATCGCGTTTCCCTTGCTCCCACTTCCCAGGATGGTGATTCTCATCCCCCGGCAACCCGCTCCTTCCGGGTGCTTTCCCAGGCGAGCCGGAGGCTCTCCTCGGTCCCTGTGTCCAGTATCACGTCTCTGCGGCCCATGGCCCTCCTGGCCACCTCCAGGAACTTGTCCAACCGGTACTCCGAAAGATCGTCTCCGGCTCCCCACGAGAAGGGGGGCACGTAGGTCGGGGGCGTCACCCCACCGAAGATGTTCGAACCGGCTCCCACCACCGTCCCGGCGTTGAAGAGGGTCCCAATCCCCGTCTTGACGTGGTCGCCAAGGAAACAGCCCACCTTCATGAGCCCCGTGGTGCGGGGGCCTCCGAGACTGCCCACCCGGACTTCCCCGTAGTTGTTCTTCAGGTCAGAGTTGGTGGTGAAGGCCCCGAGGTTCACCCATCTTCCCAGGTAGGAGTGACCGATGAAGCCGTCGTGAGCCTTGTTCGCGTATCCCAACACCAGGGAGCACTCCACCTCGCCCATGATTCGGCAGACGGGACCGATGGAAGTCTCGGAGAAGACGCCTCCCAGGATCGTGGAGCCTCCACCCACATACGCCGGGCCGGCAAGACGGGTGTGGGCGCGAACCGTGACTCCGTTCTCCAGGCGAATGGGGCCGTCTCGAAGGTCGAACACGGACCCGGGCTCCACGGTCACTCCCGACCCCAGGGATAGGAGCCCGTCTCCCAGGATATGGCAGCCCGGGAGTTCCTCGGCCGCGTATCCGGGAAAGAAGCGTGGGATGTCCATCCGGAGCTGTTCGCCGTTCTCCTTCACGAGCTCCCAAGGCGTTCCCAGCACGCGTCCCGCCACCTCGATCCGCACCGACCCGGGCAGCGGCCGGGGGTTGCCAAGGGTCTCCGGGTCCGGCATGGGGTACCCATCCGGGAGGACCCACCCGGCCACCGCGTCCCCGAGGAAGAGGGTCGCAAGTTCGTGGGGGGGGACGGGCGCGCTACCCCAGGGAGCCGCTCTGCTGGACTGCAGGATCCTCACGGATCCCTCCTCCACGGCCTCCACCGTCCCAACGGGGGGAGCACCTTCCTCGGCGAACCCCACGAGGGGGGATCGGCTCAGATGGCCCGAGCAGGGAAGCCCCCAGTATCGTTCGGCCCGTTCCCGGAGGAGGAAGGCCCCGAACAGGAGCTCTCCCACCGGCCTGGTGAGGGCGAATGGTTGGAATTCGGCGGCCACCGAGTCGTCGAATAGGTAGAGGGAGGTCTTCATATTCCTTCAGGATCTCTCAGGTGTGCTGGCAGGGATGCCAGGAGCTCTTTCAACTCCGGGACTCTGGCCCGGTTCACTACCAGGACGACGTCACCGCTCCGCACCAGGACGAGGTTTTCCACTCCGAAGAGGACTGCTTCCCCATCCTGGACCATGACGATGTTGTCGCGGGCATCCTTGAGGTGGACCTTGCCCTGGGCCACGTTCCCCGCCGCGTCCTTCGGGCAGGTCCGGCATAGCGCTTCCCATGACCCCAGGTCTTCCCAGGCAAAGGTGGCCGGCACGGAGGCCACCCGATCACTCCTTTCCAGAATCGCCTCGTCCACGGAAATCTCCGGTGCAGCCTCGAAGAACGCTTCCACGTCGCCGGCATCCAGGAGGGGAAGAAGCCCCCCCAGCGATGGAGCCAGGGCTCTCACTTCCTCCAGGAAGGTGTCTGCCCTCCATATGAAGATCCCGCTGTTCCACAGATACCCCGCCTTCACGTAGGACTCCGCCGTCTTCCTGTCCGGCTTTTCGACGAAGGCCTCGACACTGAAGGCCTCGGTGTCCCCCGCACCCTCGAGGGAGGGGCCCGGCCGGATATACCCGTACTCCGTCTCGGGGCGGTCCGGGCGTACCGACACGGTAAAGAGCATTCCCCCGGTCCGGACGACGGGGACGATCCTTCGGATCAGATCGTGAAAAGCCTCTGCGGGATGGATGGCTTGATCGGCGTGAAGAGAGACCAGTACCGCGTCCGGATCCTCCTGGAGCAGGGCCCAGGCCGCCCAGATGAGGACGGGCGCTGTTCCCTTCGCCTGGGGTTCCACCATGACTCGCTCCGGGTCGAATCCTCCCAGTGCGGACAGGATCGGCTGGAGAAGGTGGCTTCCCGTGAGGATACGGATGCGCCCCGCCGGGACGGCCCCCAGGGCCCGCTGAAGCGTGTCCCAGATGAGGGGGTGCTCTCCCGCCAGGGGTAGGAGTTGTTTGGGACGAGTCGGAGTGGAGAGAGGCCAGAACCGGGTCCCCGACCCACCGGCCAGGATGGTGATCCAGAGGTGTGGGTCAGGAGGCATCGAGGAGTTGGCGAATTCGGGCAAGGAGCTTCTTGGGGCTGAATGGCTTGGTCATGAAGTCCCGGGCACCCAGCCGAAATGCTGCTTCCCGATCGGCGTCCTGCCCCTTCGCGGTAAGGATCACGACGGCCAGGCCATCCCGGTGAGGGAGGAGAGGAATCTTCTCCAGGATTTGCAGGCCTGTGAGCCCCGGCATCATGAGGTCCAGGAGAGCCATCTCATAAGGCCCTTCCCCGGAAAGGCGCTCCATGGCTGCCGCTCCGTCCCCGACCTGGTCCACCGCAAACCCCCCGGATTCCAGAATCGTTGCCAAGATACGCCGGATGTGGGGCTCGTCATCGGCGACCAGGATCCGGCCCCGACGAGCCGAAGAGAGCTCCGAATCCGGCATGCCGCACCCTCCTGGTTTCCTTTTGGATCCGTGGGGGCGGAACCTACCGGGCGGTGGGTGTAAAGTCAAGAAACTCCGGGGGTTCTCAGGGTTGACACCCCCCTCGAAGATCCGATAGTGTTTTTGCTCCCCCTGGTCCTGGTGGTGGCATGAAGACAACGATGGAAATACTACTGAGTACACCCGGTGTGGCAGACGCCCGAACCATTGTCTCGCCCCGGAGGATAGGCCGTCTTCTTGCCATCCTTCCGGTGCTCGCCTCGGTTCTCGCTTGCGACGACGACCCCTTCAAGGTCAAGTGGCAGCTGTCCCCCGACACGGTCCTCCTCTATTCTCTGGCTCGTCCGGAGATGAATCTCAGCTCTGCCTTCGACTTTGTGGGCCGGACTTCCGTGAGAGTGGAGTCCCCCTCCGCGGTGGGCGAATGGGACCTCGCCCTGGATACCCAGGATGGTGTTCTCGTGTTCGTTCCCCCCGGAGCCATCGGAGTCACCGGGTCGACGGCCCGCATCGCACCCATCGAGAACATGTCCTTCGACGAGATCCGAAGGGCCCCGCGCGATACCACACTCTATATCGGGGATCGGGTCGTCCCGGTTGAAGTGGGCCAGCTATATGTGATCCGGACCCGCCAGAAGGTCGGGAGCTGGGGAACTCGGTGCGTCTACTACGGGAAGATGGAGCCCTTGGCGGCCGATCCGGAGGACGGGATCCTCACCTTCCAGTACGATGTGAGTCCGGTCTGCAACGACCGGAAGCTCATCCCGTCCAATAACTAGACCCCATGCTCGATCTTCGACTCCTCCGTAGCGATCCCGATGCAGTGAAGGCTGCCCTCGCCAAGCGAGGGGATGCGACACTCCCCGAGGCCATCGATGAGGTTCTGGCCGCGGATGAGGAGCGGCGTCGAGCCATCGCTGAGGTCGAGGAGTTGAAGGCGAAAAGGAACGAAGTCTCCAGGAGGATCGGGGATCTGAAGCGAAAGGGAGAGGGTGGAGATGCCCTGATCCTGGAGATGAGGGAGGTGGGACAGAGGATCGGCGGGTTGGACGAGGTGGTTTCCAGGGCCGAGGCGAGGATCAGGGAGGTTCTCCTGGGAGTGCCGAACATGCCCCTGGAGGAGGTACCCCCGGGAGGTGAAGACGACGGCGTCGTCATGCGGAGCTGGGGCGAGAAGCCGACCTTTTCTTTCCAACCGAAGCCCCACTGGGAGCTCGGAGAGGCCCTGGGGATTCTGGACCTTCCCCGTGGGGCCAAGATCTCCGGATCCGGCTTTCCCCTCCTCCGTGGAAGAGGTGCCCGACTCCAGCGTGGCCTCATCGACTACATGCTGGACCTCCACACCACCCACCACGGGTACCAGGAGCTGAGAATTCCGTATCTGGTTACGGCCGAGACGATGACGGGGACGGGGCAGCTGCCGAAGTTCGCCGAAGAGTCCTACGTCACACAACGGGACGAACTGTGGCTCATCCCCACTGCAGAGGTTCCCGTGACGAACCTTCACCGGGACGAGATTCTGGACGGAGCCGACCTTCCCCTTCGGCTCACGGCCTATTCTCCTTGCTTCCGCAGGGAGGCCGGTGCGGCCGGGAAGGATACGCGGGGTCTTCTCCGAGTGCATCAGTTCGACAAGGTGGAGCTCGTGCGATATGAAGCCCCGGGCAGTAGCCGGGCGGCGCTGGACGAGCTCACCGGGGAGGCGGAAACGGTGTTACAGGCTCTCGGCCTCCCGTACCGGGTCCTGCTTCTGGCCGCCGGCGACCTCGGGGCCTCCAGCGCCATGACGTACGACCTGGAGGTCTGGGCGTCGGGTGTCGGGAAATGGCTGGAGGTGTCCTCCTGCTCCGTGTTCACGGACTACCAGGCCCGGCGGGCGAATCTCAGATACCGACCGGCGCCGGGAGAGAAACCCGAATTCGTCCACACCCTTAACGGATCCGCCCTCGCTCTCCCCCGCCTCCTGGTGGCACTCCTGGAGCATTACCAGGAAGAGGACGGATCCATCGCGCTTCCCGAGCCCCTTCACTCTTACCTGGGATTCTCCCGACTCGAGTCTTGTTGAGGCGTCGCAACTGGCCCATCGCCCTGGCGGTCCTCTTTGTCGCCCAGCTGGTCTGGTACCTCCTCTACACTGAGGACATCGTCCAGTCCTTCCGGGCCAACACCGAGGTGCTGTCCCAGATGTATGCCCGGGTGCAGGAAGGGGTGAGTGATCCAAGTCCCGAGGCCGAGGTCGATGCACTCTTCGGTCTCCAGCAGATCATCCGCGGTTCGGGTGTGCCGCTGGTGGCCACGGGGCCGGGTGACACGGTGTACGCGGCGGCGAACCTCCCCTTCCAGGCCGATCTGGACATTCCCGCCGACCACGCCAGGGTCAGAGATTATGCCAGGAGGCTGGACCTGAGGAACCCACCTATCGGGGATCCCACCGTGACCCTCATCCACTTCGGGGATCCTCCGGAGGTCCGGAAGCTCCGATGGATCCCCTGGCTTCAAGCGGGCGGGCTCCTCCTCACCGTCCTTCTGGGGGGGCTGGTGGTGGGTGTCCAGCGGCGAGCCGAGAACGAGCGGGCCTGGACCGCCATGGCCCGGGAGCTGGCGCATCAGCTCGGGACACCGATCTCATCCCTGGAGGGATGGCTGGAGCTCCTGAAGCTCCCACGCCAGGATCGCCCTGAAGGGCTTCGGGAAGGAGAGATCGGGGAAGAGATCGGAAGGGATCTGGCCCGGCTGGAACGGATCTCACTTCGTTTCGAGCTCATAGGTAGAGAACCGGAGTTGCAGCGGGTGGAGATCCCGGAGGTCATCCAGTCTCTCCGGGACTACCTCGAGGTTCGATTGCCCCGCCTGGCCTCCGGGGTAACGCTGGAGGTGGACGTACCCAGGGAGCTCCCTCCGGTGATGGGAAACGAGGTGCTTCTGACGTGGGCGCTCGAGAATGTGGTCAAGAACTCCCTGGACGCGCTTGGGGGGAAGGGGGGACGGATTCTCATCAAGGCCCGGGAAAGGGCGGACGGGAGAGTGAAGATCACGGTGAAGGATACGGGGCCGGGTGTATCCCCCGAGATCAGACCGAGCATCTTCGAGCCGGGAGCTACGACGAAGGCACGGGGCTGGGGCGTGGGACTGGCCCTCACGAGACGAATCGTCGAGGGCGTCCACAGGGGCCGGATCGAGCTGGGGGAGGGCGATGCACAGGGGGCGACCTTCCATCTCTTCCTCCCGTCGTCAAGAAGTGAGGGGGATTAGAGTGGCCGAAGCGGGGCCGATCTCCTCCATGGATGCACCGTACTTGCGAGGTCTCAATCCCCAACAGCGAGAGGCGGTGATCCATTTTCAGGGCCCTCTCCTGGTCCTGGCGGGTGCGGGCTCCGGCAAGACCCGTGTACTGACGGCCCGGATCTGCCATCTCGTCCAACATCACGGAGTCTCGCCGCACCGGATCCTGGCGGTGACCTTTACGAACAAGGCTGCGGGCGAGATGCGGGGGCGGGTGCGGACCCTCCTGGGGGAGGAGCCCACCGGAATGTGGCTGGGTACCTTTCACGCCATGGGGGCCAGGATCCTTCGGCGTCATGCTCCCCGCCTGGGCTGGTCGCCCACTTTCACGATCTACGACCAGGACCAGAGCCTGAGACTGATCAAGCGGTCAGAAGAGGATGTGGGGATCGACCCGAAGCGCTGGAGCCCGAAGGCGCTCAGGGCGCAGGTGAGCGGTGCCAAGAATCAGCTGATCTCGGCTCAGGAGTTCCTGGAGGAGAACGGGGACAGCTTCGACATCACCGCCCGGCACGTGGCCCGAGTTTATCCGGTCTATCAGGAGTCCCTTCGGAACCACGACGCCTTCGATTTCGACGACCTCCTCATGAAGCCGGTCGAGCTCCTGGAGAAGTACCCGGAGGTACTGGAGGAGTACCGACGGCGCTTCTCCTTTCTCCTGGTCGACGAGTACCAGGATACGAATCGGGCCCAGTTCCAATTCCTGCATCTTCTCGCCCGGGGGTCGGAGAACTTGATGGTGGTGGGGGACGACGACCAGAGCATCTATGCCTGGCGGGGGGCCGACATCCGGAACATCCTGGACTTCGAGACCTCCTTTCCGGGAGCGGCCACGGTTCGTTTGGAGCAGAACTACCGGTCTTCCGGGAACATTCTGACCGCGGCGAACCAGGTCATCCGACACAACGTCCGGAGGAAGGGGAAGACCCTCAGGACCGACCGGGGAGGGGGTGAGCTCCTTACCCTGGTCGAGACCCAGGACGAGACCGACGAAGCCCGCTGGATCGTGGAGGAGATCGTTGGCCGGCGGGATCAGGAGCCGGACCGGCTGCACCGGGACTTCGCCGTCCTCTACCGAACCAACGCCCAGGCCAGGGCCCTGGAGGATGCCTTTCTACGGGAGGGTATACCCTATCAGGTCGTAGGGGGCGTCCGCTTCTACGAACGACGTGAAATCCAGGATGTCCTGGCCTACCTCAGGCTCATCTCGAACCCCAGGGATGGTGGGGCGTTCGATCGGGTGGTCAACTACCCGAGACGGGGTGTAGGATCCACGACCCTCGCCAGACTCAGAGATTGGAGCCGGAACCGAGGTGTGAGCCTCCTGGAGGCGGCTTCCAGAGCCTCGGAGGTTCCCGGACTTCCCAGGGGCGGAGCCCGGGGCCTGCAGGCCTTCGCCGACCTGATCCAGCGTTTCTCCGCGAGGGCCTCCCAGGTGAAGGTCGGTGTCCTGCTGGAAGAGCTGGTAGAGGAGCTGTCCCTCACAGAGACGCTGCGGGAAGAGGGGCCCGACGGGGACGACCGGGCCGAGAACGTGAATGAGCTCATTGCAGGATCTCTGGACTTCGACTCGGGGCTTCTCGAGGAGGAGGATCTGGTCGGAGATCGCTTCACGGAGCTGGACTGGTTCCTGCAGAGGGTCGCGTTGGTGGCTGAGGTGGATCTCCATGACCCGGAAGCAGACAGTGTCACCTTGATGACCCTGCACAATGCAAAGGGACTCGAGTTTCCGGTGGTCTTCATCTCCGGCCTGGAAGACGGGCTCTTTCCTTTGAGCCGGGCATACGATGACCCGGAGGCCCTGGAAGAGGAACGTCGCCTCTTCTACGTGGGGATCACACGGGCCAAGGACAAGCTCTACCTGACCCACGCACGGCAGCGCAGGAGGGCAGGGGAGTATATGCTGGGGCGCCTCTCTCCCTTCGTCGATGCCATCGAGGCGGATCTCACCGAGGATCGGCCGTCTCCCCGCCTTCGCTCCGGCTTCGAAACCGGCTTCGGAGGAGGCTTCGCCGGACGCCGCTCCGGCGGAAGGAGGAGAGACGGGTCCTGGGTGGAAGGCGAGAGCTCTGTCTTCGAGGAGGAGTACAACCAGGACTTGCCGAGATTCGTCAAGGGCGAGCGTGTGGCCCACCCCACCTTCGGCTCAGGGACGGTCCTGGAGGTTTCGGGTTTCGGGCCGGACTTGAAGGTGACTGTGAACTTCCAATCCGTGGGCAGAAAGAAGCTCCTGGCCCGGTATGCGGATCTGGAAAAGGACTATTTCTAGGAGACCCTCCTCCGGAACCCCCGGTGGAGAGGCCTATCCTGTCCTGGCTTCGCCATCGGAGAGGTGGCTGGGGAGCCCCTTCACGGCGTCCCCGCCCTTCAAGAGGCCCCGGTTGGTCATGGTCTTGGAGATGGGCCAATAGAGGAGCGGTCCTTCCGGGAAGGGGAAGAAGCGATCCGCCATCTGCTCCAGGATCTCGGGGGCTTGCCGTCCCCCCTCAGCCATTCCGGCCCTTCGCAGCTTCTTGGCGATACGGAGGTTCAGGGCCCCAACCGGATCCAGCGCGCGCGGCCTCGAACCCTGGCGGTTGGAGAAGTAGTCCACGATGAAGTCGAAGGAGAGGCCCAGGTAGGTTTCCACCCGCTCCTCAGGAAGATCGTATCGCGAGCTCTTGAGAACGCGGTCGAAGACCTGCTTCCACCGATCATTGTCCTGGAACTGGATCATGCCCCGAAAGATCCGGCGGTTGGTCCTGAAGGTGAAGATCGTACGGGCAAGGACGTTGTCGAAGAGCTCGTCCGCCTCCGAGTGATCATAATCCATCACCAACCGCCGAGCCTTCCCCAGGAACTCCTCACCCACATTCAGGTCCATCCGGTGTTCCCAGTAGGTGTGCCCGTGAGCCTTTCCGGTCCGGGTCAAGAAGAGCTTTCGGGGGATGAATGTGTTGTGCGCCACCGTGTCGGCAGCGAGATGGGCCAGGTATCCGTATGCCGTCGCCCGTAGCGCGTCGTCGGGGGCCGTGCGGAGAATCTCCTCACCCACGGTCCAGTTGTGGCTGTGCCTTCCCTCGGGAACATACTTCTTGGCGAAAGAGATGTCCGCTGCGACGGATCCGTAGAGGAAGTGGATGGGGAAACGCTCGAGAAGGAAGCGGATCGCCGGGGGGAGGAGATACAGGGAGTTCAGAACCGCCTCCCCCAGGGCCACGTGTGTAGCGGGGCCCCAGGCTCCCAGGGGCTCAGGGACCAACAGGAGCCAGGCCAGCGCGACGGCGATTCCCGAAAGCCAGATCACTCGCATGACGCTGAGCGGCTACCCCCGGTCCTCCCCCTCCACCGGGAGGAGGGGAAACGCATCGCTATCCTGCTCCTCCTGCGACACTTCCTCTCCTCGGGCGAGGTTTCGCGTGCCCGCCCGGACTCCTCGGACCGCGGCGGCCGTGTCCAGGGCCAGGCCCTCCGCCTCCGACTGAAGGACCTCCACCAGGGCCGTGAAATCCTGGATCCGGTCCTCCATGCGCTCCGAGGCCTCCTTCAGTCGGTCGTTCAGCCGGGCCACCGACTGGTTCAGCTTCTGAACATCCGTTCGGACCGCTGCTGTGATGAAGTCTACGTTCTCCGCCACGGTCCTCGCCCGTTCCATGACCGGACGGGCATCCTTCTCCAGACTTCTGGCCACCTCCGTAACCGAACGGCCCACTTTCCGCAGCTGCATCAGGACGACGATGCAGGCGAGGAGGACGCCCAGCACGGCCAGAGCGAGAACAATCGTGGACACCGCTTCGGCAGTGGAGAGGAAGTTCGAGGGGACGAGCACGGCCACAGTGTCGTGAGGGGGAATCGGAGTCTGGACTGTGACGATCATGGGATGAGTCATCATGAGAGAAGTGTAACCGGCAACCGCCTCAGAGATCCAGATCCGGTTCAACGACGATACCCCGCAAGCTGGGAGCCCCGGACCCGCAGCTCG
>Ga0316577_10001513_pt1 | contig 11028 bp, 8 predicted proteins | sample S5NA_FD_203073 | JGI IMG/M metagenome (GOLD analysis project Ga0316577, IMG submission 203073) | Rhizosphere microbial communities from salt marsh grasses in Alabama, United States - S5-7_050615r2r1 | ecosystem: Host-associated > Plants > Roots > Rhizosphere | place: USA: Alabama | collected... | reverse complement strand
AATTGAAAACATCGTTAGCGTCTAATATTTATATTTACGAATGGGACTAATTATGTAATTTGATGTATTTCAATTAAACGTATAGTAATTTTAACTTCAAACGAATTTGACTCGATTAGACTTTATACTCTTTCCAACACCATCGCCATCCCCTGACCGCCGCCGATGCAAAGGGTAGCAAGACCAAGGGCATGGTCGTTTCTCAACATTTCACCCATCAATGTTAAAATGATACGGGTGCCGGTACATCCGATGGGATGACCGATGGAAATTCCACTTCCTAAAGGGTTGGTCTTTTCAATATTAAGATTGAGTTCTCTTATACAAGCAATGGCCTGAACTGCAAAGGCCTCGTTTAATTCGATAGCGCCGAAATCATTCACAGATAAATTTTCTTTATGAAGAACTTTGCGGATCGCCGGTATGGGACCAAGACCCATATAGGCGGGGTCAACACCGGCCGATGCATAAGCCTTGATCCGGACCAGAGGTTTCAAACCGAGATCCCTTGCCTTTTCGTCTGACATAAGAAGCAGGGCTGCCGCAGCATCATTAATCCCTGAGGCATTTCCCGCAGTAACGGTTCCGTCTTTTTTAAAGGCTGGTCTCAGGTTGGCCATCTTTTCCATATTGGTCTCCATGGGCCGTTCATCTGTGTCAAAGATTTTCGGATCTCCCTTTCTTTGGGAAATCTTTACCGGTATGATTTCTTCCTTGAACAGTCCCTGAGCAATGGCTGTTTTGGCACGTTGATGGCTCATAACGCCCAGCTCATCCTGATCTTGTCTGGAAATCTTATAGAGTTTCGCAATATTTTCAGCAGTCAATCCCATGTGATAACCATAAAATATTTCAAAAAGACCGTCAAAAACCACCAGATCAACCATATCGACATTGTTCATACGGGCACCCCATCTGGCGGTCGGAACAGCATAGGGGATGAGACTCATGTTTTCCATACCGCCTGCCAAGACGATCTCTGCTTCGCCGGAACGAATTGCCTGCACAGCCAATGCAACAGCCTTAATCCCGGATGCACACACTTTGTTGACGGTAAAGGCAGGGGTCTCTTTGGGGAAGCCAGCTTTAATCATGGCCTGCCTGGCCACGTTTTGTCCCTGTCCGGCACCCACCACGTTCCCAATAATGACTTCATCTATCTGAGCTGGCTGTAGAGAATCATCATAGTCAAAGTGTTTCTTTTCCAACTCGATCATTTCGCCGCCTTTTAATAAATCAGGCTCAAAGCGGATCAAATTTTCAGTTGCCACCGGTTTCAAGCCGGCCTTTCTCAATGTTTCTTTCAATACCATGGCGCCTAGATCGACCACCGGAGTCGTCTTTAAGGACCCGCCAAAAGCCCCCACTGGTGTTCTTGCACCTGACACGATAACAACTTCTTTCACATTTTCACCTCTTCACTTTTTATTATATTATTATCTGATAAATCTAAGAATTGAATGTTTTGTTGAATTATCTTTAAATCAGAATATTGCGAGCATATTACTTGGTATTTTGGGTGCAAGCTTCATGCCATCATTGGTTTTCTTTTACATTGAACTTAATCCTTAACTCGAAACTTCAACGACAATTTGAATGAGGCATTATTCTTGCAATAAAATTCTCAGAAAGATTGCAATATTTTTCCACGTCACTCGTCAGGAACACACGTCTTTCCATTGGTAAACCATAATGTAAGACGAATGTTCATATAATCAATAACTATAGTTGATGAAATCATTCAAATGATCAATCAAAGTTTTGTAAAATAAGTAATGGGATTGTTCTGAGCGGTTTAAAGTGTATCAAATTATCTACACAACAAGTTGTCATTCGAAGGTTGTATGAATATAATGATGTTTTGTACAATTTATAATTTAGATATAGTCAATAAAAAAAGGAGAGACCCATGAACATCGGCTCGCTATTCTCAAGACATGCAAAGTACCGACCGGATCACCTGGCTGTGGTATTTAAAAATCAACGACTGACTTATAGAGAATTTAACCAAGGGATTAACCAGCTGGCCAATGCGCTTTCGAACCTGGGGGTCAAAAAAGGCGACAAGGTGGCAACCATACTTCCCAATTGTCTTGAACTTTTAGAAACATACTGGGCAGTTGCTAAAATCGGTGGTGTTGTTGTGCCTTTCAGCACGCTGCTTCGCGCCAATGCATTTAGGACTCTGCTCAAAGATTCCGATACGGTGGCGGTAATCACCGATTTCAGTTTTGTGGATACCATCAATTCCATTAGAGATGATCTTCATGGGATCAATAACGACCGATATGTTCTTACCGATGCATCCGACATTCAAGGTTATCAAGATTACCATGCCATAAAATCAGTTGCATCCGACCATGAACCACAGAGGATCGATATCCGTGATAATGATCCGTTTAATATCATGTACAGCAGTGGAACCACCGGTATGCCCAAAGGAATCGTGCACAACCATTACATCCGCGGGATGTATGGTGCCTGCTTTGCGTCTGCCTTTCGGTTCACCCCCGAGAGCATTAACATGCATGCCGGTGCCATTGTTTTTAACGGCGCTTTTGTGGATTTGATGCCAACCGTCTATGTCGGAGGCACATACATTCTCCTGCCTCAATTCGACGTTGTCGATTATATTGAAACCATTCATAGGGAAAAAGTCACCCACGTAATGCTGGTGCCTGCACAAATTATCGCCATGCTCAATGCGCCCAATTTTTCACCCCAAAAGCTGGAATCCCTTGAAATGATCCTCACCCTAGGTGCTCCGCTCCATATGAAGCATAAAGAGGAGCTGAATCGACAGTTGCCAGGAAGATTTTATGAACTCTATGGTCTGACCGAAGGATTTGTCACGGTTCTTGACAAAATGGATTATCTTGCCAAACCTGAATCGGTGGGAACGCCTCTGCCCTTTTTTGAAATGAAAATCATGGACGATAAAAGCAATGAGGTTCCTCCCGGCGAGGTGGGTGAAATCTGTGGCCGTGGACCGATTTTAATGCCCGGATATTACAAGCGTCCTGATTTAACTGAGAAAGCCATTGTAAACGGTTGGCTTCATTCCGGTGATTTGGGCTATGTGGATGAAGATGGATTCTTATATCTGGTTGATCGGAAAAAGGATATGATCATTTCAGGTGGCGTCAATGTTTATCCAAAAGATATTGAAGAAATTATTGTAAAGCATCCGGAGGTTCGCGAGACTGCTGTATTTGGTATACCCCACGAAAAATGGGGAGAGACACCCCTTGCCGCGGTTATTCTGAACAAAGCGGGAGAAATATCTGAAGAAGAACTCAAAGACTGGATTAATGTTCAGGTGGAAGCAAAATTTCAACGTGTGTCGAAAGTTGTATTTATGGAGGATTTTCCGCGTAATGTTGCAGGGAAAACATTGAAAAGAGAAATGAGAAAGCCGTATTGGGAAGACCAAGGAATCAATATTTAATGATATATATCCCGAAAATGGCACATTTGCCGGCCAAAGAGTATTTGATAATTACGCGTCGGCATTGAGAGAAATGTTGTATCTTTTGATTTTTTTATAAAGAAGGGTCCGATGGATCCCCAGCATATTGGCTGCCTGGGCTTTATTATAGCCGGTCTCTATTAAGGCCTGGCGTATAGCATCGATTTCAGCTCTGACAACAGCCTCTTTTATCGTACCGTAATGATAATCATGGTTCTTTTTGTTCCGTTGATGGAGATAAAAAGGAAGATCATGGACGTGAATCGTTCGACCGCTAAAAGTTGAAATTGTTCGCTCAAGAACATTGGAAAGCTCTCTGACATTTCCAGGCCATTCATAATTTTTCAAAATCTGTATGGCTTCAGGATCCAAATCGATTTCAGGGAGATTGGCCTCTTCGGTCAGCTGTTTCAACAAATGTCGGCTCAGAACACCGACATCGACTTTTCGCTTGCGAAGCGGGGGTATATGGAGTGAAATGACATTGAGACGATAAAATAGATCTTTTCGAAAGCGGCCTTCAGCCAACATTTTTTCAAGATCTTGGTTTGTAGCGGCAATCAAACGAAAATTGGAACGAATAAAGGAGGTTCCGCCGATTCTCTCAAACTCTTTTTCCTCAAGGACACGCAGCAATTTTGGCTGCATTTCCAGAGGAAGATCTCCGATTTCATCCAGGAACACGGTGCCATTATGAGCCAATTCAAATTTGCCGGGTTTCCCACTTGATCTGGCGCCGGTAAACGCACCTTTTTCATATCCAAAAAGTTCGGATTCTATAAGGTCCTTTGGGATGGCCGAACAATTGATGCGAACAAAGGGGTGAAGTTTTCGGGGACTGACATGGTGAATAGCCTGAGCAAAGAGTTCTTTTCCGGTACCGCTTTCACCGGTTAACAGAACAGGGTAACGCGTGGCCGCAGCGTTCAGGGCTTCCTTTTTTAAAGATACCATGGTCTTGCTTTTTCCGATGATACTGTCCAGAGTATAGCGGGTTGAGCGCAAATTCATGAGTTCCTCTTCATAGAGCTTTACTTTCGATTCCAAAAGGGAAAGTTTTTTCGCCAGTTTTCGAACATCTCGGACATCCTTGAACATCACCTGCCCGAACACGGCGATGACCTTTCCGTTTTTTTTGATGGGAATTCGCTGCACCACCATATTCTGCCCCATGATTAAATGGGACATATTAATTTCAGGTCGGCCTGTTTTGGCAACAATGTGCATGCGGCTGTTTTCGATGGCATCAAGGCAGTATTTTCCGATTTGCTCTTCCGGATTCATCCCTAAAAATCGGCCGTAGGGCTTGTTAAAATGGGTAATATACCCATCTGCATCAGTAACCATGGCGCCATTGTAGATGCTGTTAAATATGAGTTCATACATCTCCAGCCGGGATCTTAAATCTTTGTCTTTTTTCTTCAGATGTTTTGAAAAAGACTTTGAATTTTTTCTTTTTTCGAGATGATGCATCTTTATTCCCCTTTCATCTGAATGTAGAAAATTTGCGACATGTAGAATTTTTAATACACATAATTATCTCAAAATAATGTGCTTGTCGAGGTTTTATTTAACATCGATCTGGTAAATTATTTATCCGATACCCTATCTGCAGAAATTGCAATCGGCGTTTCACACGTCTAAACCCCTTAATATTAGAAATAAAAATAATTACGACTTATTCTTAAATCCTATTTCAGGCCTTAAATAAAAAAGAAGTAATTTATCATTACCAATACATTCAAACTATTGGTCTGGAAATTGCAAATTAATGATCAGGGACAATATAAAAGACGATGATATGGGCATGAAGACTTTTGTAAAATATAAATTTTAAAAAACTATTTTAAAGCCTTAAACGAACATTTGAAAAGGAGGTGGTTATTTTAGAGACATATTTTTTGAAAAGGTATTTTTATATTTAGCAACATCATGCGAAGCACCCCAAAAATTACGTAACATTTTCCATTTTAAAAGGAGAGGAATCATGAAAAAAATCACCATAGCGGTTCTATTTGTATTTCTATTTTCAATGATCATCGGTTTTTCCCCGAGTACTGTCCATGCTGCGAAAAAGGAAAAAAAGATATTGCTCAAAGTCCCCATGGCATATCCTTCAACCCTACCGGGTCTTGGCACGACCATCCACTGGATGGCAGACAGGATCGAGCTGCTCAGCGATAACACGATTAAAATTAAGATATATGAGCCCGGCAAGTTAGTACCGCCATTTGAAATGCTGGATGCCGTCAATGCAGGTAAGGTGAATGCATGCTATGATGTTTCCGGTTACTGGGCGGGAAAATTTCCCGCGGCCAATTTCTTTACCGCCGTTCCTTTCGGACCGGAAGCCACCGAATATTTGGCATGGATCTATTATGGAAACGGCATGAAACTCTGGCAGAAAATGTATGACGATGGCGGAATGAACGTTAAAGCCATCCTGTGCGGCGTGCTCCCCCCGGAAACTTCCGGATGGTATGTTAAGCAAATAAAGTCCATAAAGGATTTCAAAGGACTTCCCATCCGTTTTTTCGGTCTCGGTGGTCAAGCTTTGCAGAAATTGGGCGCATCGGTGACCCTGATTCCTGGCGGGGAAATATTTGCTGCCCTTGAAAAACATGCCATTGAAGCATCTGAATTTTCCATGCCGGCCATTGATACGAAACTGGGGTTTTACAAAGTTGCAAAATACAATTACTTTCCGGGCTGGCATCAACAAGCCACGCTGTTTGAACTTCTCATAAACAAAGATGTCTGGAACAGTATGAGCGAAAGACAAAGACAACTCATCGAAATTCTTTCCATGGCAAGCACATTAAACACCATGGCATATACTGAATCGATTCAAGCTCAGGTCATGTTGGATAATGAAAAGAAACATGGGGTTCATAATATGTACTGGTCGGATGAAGAGTTGGCTCAATTCAATAAAGCCTGGGAAGAAGTCGCAGCCGAGCAATCGGCCAAAAACGCCTATTTCAAGACCGTCTGGGACGATCTCCAGGCGTTCCGCGCCAAGTACAAGATTTGGCGCGAATATGGTTTTCTGCCCAGACCTAAACCCGCATCGATGCAATAAAGATTATACTACGGGTAAAACCAAATACAGTTTGTACTATATTTGGACATAATGTGACGGGGATTTGATATTCTCCGTCACATTCAAAGTTCCCTTCCCAATTGGAAGAGATCGAACCTTTGAACCGACTCAACTGCCAGGGGCGATAATTATGAACAAAGAAACCGAGGAAACCCCAAATAGATTTAGTGACATCATCGATAACATCATCCTGCGCATCGGCCATACGTTGATGTGGGCCAATGTAATCGTCATTTTTGTCATCATTCTCCAGGTCGTTCTGCGCTACGGATTTGGACATGGACTGGTCCTGCTGGAAGAATTACAATGGCACTTTTACGCCGTCGCCTTTATGTTCGGACTTTCTTATGCCGTGATGACAGACTCCCATGTGGGGATGGATCTGGTTTATGAAAGACTTTCTCCGAAATGGCAATGTCGATGGGATATTTTCGGCATTCTTATTTTACTTCTGCCTTTTGCATGTCTAATTTTCTATTACAGTCTCGATTTTGTTCATGAGGCCTGGCGACTGAATGAGCGTTCGGTGGCCCCCCAGGGTCTCCCCTGGCGATGGGCCATAAAATCCGTTTTACCCATCTCGTTTGCTTTATTGATATTGGCCACCATTTCCAGGCTTGTTAGAACCATATCGACACTTAGGAGATTGTAGTCCATGCAAATTAGCGATTATCTGGTCATATCCATGTTCGTTACGTTTATCGGCCTGTTGTTTACCGGCTTTCCCATTGCATGGGTACTGGGCGGCACAGCGGTGATTTTTACCGGGGTGGGAATGCTGGCCGATCAATATTTAGGTGCGTTTACAGGAATAGACTACCTTGTCTTCAGCTTGAGCATCAACCGCATCTACCGGCTCATGTATAACTGGGTGCTGGTGGCATTGCCCATGTTCATTTTCATGGGAATCATGCTGGATCGATCCGGAATTGCCGAGCGAATGATGAAATCCATGCAAAATCTGTTCGGCAAAGTGCGTGGGGGTCTTGCCGTGACCGTCTGTTTGATCGGTATCATCTTGGCGGCGTCTACCGGTATCGTCGGCGCTTCGGTGGTCCTTCTGGGTTTGCTGACCATTCCGGCCATGCTGAAACAGGGATATTCCAAAACATTTGCGGTGGGTACCGTTGCAGGTTCCGGGACTCTGGGCATTTTGATTCCCCCCAGTATTATGCTGGTGATAATGGCCGACCAGTTGGCCCTTTCTGTGGGCGATCTCTTTATGGGAGCGGTCTTTCCCGGTATTATTCTTGGCGTGTTGTACATTGCCTATATCCTTATTTTTGGCCTGATTAGACCGAAAGCTATGCCGTTGGATCCTGAACGAAAGCCTTTACAGCTAAGTATGATTTGGGATGTGGTCAAGGATATTCTTCCGGCTGGATTTCTTATTCTTGCTGTTCTAGGGTCTATCTTTGCCGGTATTACGACGCCGACCGAAGCCAGTGGGGTCGGAGCACTGGGTGCCACGATTCTTGCCATTGCGAATAAAAAATTTAGTTGGAATGTATTAAAGGATGTGACAAAGGCTTGTTTTAATACCACCGCTTATATCTATGGCATCCTGATCGGCGCCACGTCATTTGCACTGGTGCTCAGAAGTCTTGGCGGGGATGAATTCATTGAAGAGATTTTAACATCACTTCCTTTCGGTCCCTATGGGATCATGATTTTTATCCTTTTCTGTGTGTTTTTGCTGGGATTTTTTCTCGACTGGATTGAAATTACGCTCATTATCCTGCCGCTGGTTGCGCCGGTCGTTCATAACTTGGGGCTTCCCATCAATGGATACGGCGTCGTAGACAATCCAGCTTTGGTTTGGTTTACCATTTTAATCGCCGTTACTCTTCAAACATCGTTTCTTTCACCGCCGGTGGGGTTTGCTCTTTTCTATTTAAAAGGGATTTGTCCGCCTGAAGTGAAACTTAGAGATATTTATGTCGGCGTAATACCTTTCATGATACTCCAGCTTATCGGTATGCTGATCATCGCCTACTGGCCGCAACTGGTTATCTGGTTGCCGGCAGTAGCTTATCGATAATCTAAAGGATGATGCATCGCATTTCAATAACATAAATATGCTTCATTTGTGTGAGGTTATAAATGAAACACAGGAAGATCTTGATAATCATCGCGACTTTTTTTCTGGGATACAGCCTCTTCTTTTCAACTCGGGTTTCAGCGTCTGAGCCGTATCATTTAGGGGTTGCCCTCGGTTTATCGGGAACCGGAGCACCCTATACCGAAGAAGCAGTAAAAGCCATTGAAATCGCTGCTAACGAAATCAATGCAAAAGGCGGATTATTGGGGAAACATCCCATCAAACTCTTTATCAGAGACACCCAGACCAACCCAAAAGTCGCTGTTCAAGTTGTTAAACATTTGATTGAAAATGAAAAAGTCCGCTGCGTCATCGGTACTTACTCCAGTGCGTGCGCCATCACCATTAAACCCATTTGTCGTTCAAATAAGGTATTACACATCGCCACAATCAGCAACTCGGAAGACATCACGAAAATCGACTTCAGCCCCTACACGTTTTCGGTGGTCCCCAATACGTACATGATGGCCAAAGGTGTTGTCATGGGATTGGCAGATCTGGTTCAAAAAAAGGGATGGAAAAAATACGCCACCATTGCGTCGGACTATGCCTGGGGGCGTTCAAGTCAAAAAATCCAGGTCGCGCTTCTCAAGCAAATCGCTCCGCAGCTCGAACTGGTTGGCGAGTACTGGCCGCCATTAGGGCAGATTCAGTTTAATTCTTTTATCATCGCTATGATGGCCAAAAAACCTGATTTTGTATTGGGAACCATCGGCGGTGCGGACAATGCCTTCTTTATGCGAGATGCTCGTGATTACCGGTTTTTCAAAAAAGTTGAATATCCCGGAGGGTTGATCAGTGTGTCTGAGCTGATTCGACAGGCAACCAGCATCCGGCGTGGTCGCTATGGCCGGTGTCGGGCCCCATTCTTTGCCCATCTGAATATTCCGATGATGGCCAGGTTTGTCGAAAATTACCATGCGAAATATGATCGTTATCCATCGGACTGGGCGGTCATGTCCTACGACGGTGTTTATGCCCTCAAGCAAGGCGTTGAAAAAGCCAAAAGCATTGACAGTGAAAAAGTTAAGGACGCGATGAAAGGAATAGCCATTGATACTACACGGGGAAGGCTTTACTTTAGAGCAATCGACAATCAATTAAATTGTTCGGCGTATTTCGGACGAGTTGCCGATGATCCCAAATATCCGTTTCCTATATATCATGAATTATTGGAGCTTAAAGGCGAAAATATCTGGCGGCCGGAAACAGAAATTTTGTCTGAAAGGAAAAAATAGTGGTTTTATTTGGAGATAAATATGATCCCGGAAATTAAAAAAATACTTTATGCCACCGATCTGTCGGAGAATGCAAGATATGCATTTGGCTATGCCATAAGTATTGCCGATCATTATAATGCAAAAATTACCATATTTCATGTTCTTGAGGAATTGCAGGCTGACAAAACGAGCATTGTCGCCCATGTTATCGGTGAAGAAAGGTGGAAAGATCTTAGAATATTAAATGAACACAAAGTTATAGAGGTCATTAAGGTTCGGCTTGAAAAGTTTTGTGACGAACTATCTGATAAGATACCAAAGTGCAGACTTTTCACGGATGAAATGATCGTAAAAATTGGTCATCCGGCAAATGAAATCCTAATTCAGGCGAATAACGGGCCTTATGACATGGTAATCATGGGAACCCATGGTATGGGGATGCTTGAGGAAGTCGTGATGGGTTCTACTGCAAGACGGGTTGTTAGAAGATGCAACAAACCTGTTTTAACCATTCGTTTGCCGTAAACAATGGCAAGCTTATCTTCAAATGATGAACAACCCATAGCACCTGATGGATTGTCTGTTCAATGGAAGGTTTTATTTTGCAAAGGTGAGCGGTTTTTGAACTATGTGTGATCTAAATCTTTCCCCGTTATCCATCTTGCCGAAAAGCTATAATACACAATCTGAACAATACCAAAAAATATCGGACCAGCAGTGATTTGCTGCTTGACCAAAAAATAGTTCCGATCTATTATTTTTGAATTACTGAATGATATTCAGCTAAAGAATTATCTGAATTCGAATGTCTTTTCAAGTGTCTAACCTGTTGGTGGTTTTCTTAAGCTATAACATTGAGAAGGGAGGTGATATGCAAATAAAAAAATGCCCAATGTTAATATAAATAAAAGGTTCGAAAGATGATCCACAACCATTTTAAAAATTGAAAGGGGGAGGATTATGAAGATTAAAGTCACCATTATTGCCTGCATGCTCATCGTGCTGGGCGGATGGGTTTATGCCAGCAGCAGCGTGGCTGCTGAGCCTTATAATTTGGGAGTTGATCTTGCCATCACCGGAACCGGCGCCCTTTATTGTAAGGACGGAGTAGATGCCATCAAATTGGCTGTAGGTG
>Ga0316577_10001512_pt1 | contig 11029 bp, 10 predicted proteins | sample S5NA_FD_203073 | JGI IMG/M metagenome (GOLD analysis project Ga0316577, IMG submission 203073) | Rhizosphere microbial communities from salt marsh grasses in Alabama, United States - S5-7_050615r2r1 | ecosystem: Host-associated > Plants > Roots > Rhizosphere | place: USA: Alabama | collected... | reverse complement strand
TCTGCGAGGAGTCTTGTCCGGTCGATTCCATAGTCGAGACAAGTATTTACGAGTATCACTTCGAGAATCGCGGCGAGAACATCATGACCAAGGAGACACTCCTCGCGATCGGGGACAAGTGTGAGGTAGAGATCGCGGCGGCACGCGCCGCGGACGCGCCCTACCGCTGACCGGCATGAGCAAACCGGGGGCAGGGGACTCGCATATCAGGCAGCTGGATCTCGCGCATTCGTCTGCCGGCGGAGGGCCGACCGATCGGGGCTGCCCCCAGGCGCGCGGATCCTCCCGGGTCTCGTCGTGCGCGTGTCGGGTCGTCGCGGTTAACGAAGGCATCTGGATCAATCATGGGCTTTGAAAAATTTCTTTTTTACGTCTTCGCGACCATAACCCTAGTGGCAGCAGGGATGGTGATCACGCGTCGCAACCCGGTCCACGCCGTCCTCTACCTGGTGCTGGCCTTCGTCAGCAGCGCTGCGCTCTGGGTCCTGATGGAGGCCGAGTTCCTCGGTATCGTCCTGATCCTCGTCTATGTCGGCGCCGTGATGGTCCTCTTCCTGTTTGTGGTCATGATGCTGGATGTGGATGTCGCGACCCTCCGCGCGGGATTCATTCGGTATCTGCCTCTGGGCGCCTTGATTGCGGTCGTGTTGGCCTTGGAGATATTCCTGATCGTCGGGCCGGCCAATTTCGGCCTGGAAGCCTTTCCCAAGCCCCCGCCGGCCGCGGCGGATGCCAGCAATACCGGGGACCTCGGTCTGCTGCTCTATACCCTCTATGTCTATCCCTTCGAGATCGCGGCGGTCATTCTGCTGGTGGCCATCGTCGCCGCGATTCGGCTGACCTTGCGCCGGCGGCCGGACACCAAGTATCTGGATCCGGCGCAACAGGTCCGGGTCAAGAAAGGCCCCGATCGCATTCGCATCGTCAAGATGGCGTCGGAGGGTGCCGCAGCCCCGGCTGTTGCTGCCCCCGCACCAAAACAGGAACCGACTGAATGATCGCCCTCTCGGACTATCTGATCCTGGCGGCCGGCCTGTTCATGCTCGCCGTCGCCGGGATCTTTCTCAATCGCAAGAACGTCATCCTGCTGTTGATGTGCATCGAGCTGATGCTCCTGGCCGTGAACATGAACTTCGTCGCCTTCTCCCATTTTCTCGGTGATATGACAGGGCAGGTATTCGTCTTCTTCATTCTGACCGTCGCCGCAGCGGAGGCCGCGATCGGACTTGCGATCCTGGTCGTCGTCTTCCGGAATCGGCAGACGATCAATGTGCAGGACCTGGACAGCCTGAAGGGCTGAGGAAGCGCTGAAATATGCAGCGCTTCCCGTTCGGGGCAGGACGCCACGCCATTTTCAAGCGCGCAGGCGCTTGCAGATGAAGGAACCGGGAAACCGCATTTTCCCGCTAAGGCTGATTTTTGGCCCGGATGGCCAATCAGTCAGCATGCCCTCAAGCGGCGCGACCGCGGAGCCGAGTCGCGCGGCGGCGTCACTGGCCGCGCCGGATGCTGCAGGATCAAACAGAGCGAAAGAGCGAAACAAACAGTGGAAAACGTCTACCTGACCATCGTGCTTGCGCCGCTCCTGGGCGCCATCGTCGCCGGCTTTTTCGGCGGCAGAATCGGCCGCCGGGGTGCGCATTCGGTGACCATCGCCGGTGTGGGGGTGTCCGCGGCCCTGTCGCTCTGGGTGCTGACGCGTTTCATCTGGGGCGACGAGCCGGTCTTTAATCAGGCCGTCTACACCTGGATGGTCTCCGACGGCATGCGCTTTGAGGTCGGCTTCCTCGTCGATCGGCTCACGGCCCTGATGATGGCTACCGTGACCTTCGTCTCGCTGATGGTGCACGTCTACACGATCGGCTACATGGCCGATGACGAGCACAACTGGCCCAAGGGATCGCTCTCCGGTCGCAACAGCTACCAGCGCTTCTTCAGCTACATCTCGCTCTTTACCTTCTCCATGTTGATGTTGGTCATGTCCAACAACTTCATGCAGCTGTTCTTCGGGTGGGAGGCGGTCGGTCTGGTGTCCTACCTGCTGATCGGGTTCTGGTCGACCCGCGAGACGGCCATCTTCGCCAATCTGAAGGCATTTATCGTCAATCGCGTCGGCGACTTCGGGTTTATCCTCGGCATCGCCGCGGTGGCGATGTATTTCAACAGCATGGATTATGCGGAGGTGTTTGCGGCTGCGCCGCAGCACGCCGACACCCAGGTTGCCCTGTTCGGCGGGGTGTCGCTCATGACGCTGATCTGTGTCCTGCTCTTCATCGGCGCCATGGGCAAATCCGCACAGGTCCCGTTGCACGTCTGGCTTCCTGACTCGATGGAGGGCCCGACGCCGATCTCGGCGTTGATCCACGCCGCGACCATGGTCACCGCCGGTGTCTTCATGGTGGCGCGGATGTCGCCCCTCTATGAGCTGTCGGAGGCGGCCTTGAGCTTCGTGTTGATCGTCGGGGCCACCACCGCCCTGTTCATGGGGCTCATCGGACTGGTCCAGAACGACATCAAGCGGGTCGTCGCCTATTCGACCCTCTCGCAGCTCGGCTACATGGTCACCGCTCTCGGGGCCTCGGCGTACGCGGCCGGGATCTTCCATCTGATGACGCATGCCTTCTTCAAGGCCCTGCTGTTCCTGGCCGCTGGCTCGGTGATCATCGCGATGCATCACGACCAGGATATCCGCCACATGGGCGGGCTGCGCCGGTACATGCCGATCACCTGGATCACCGCCCTGATCGGATCCTTGGCCCTCATCGGGTTCCCGGCGTTCTCGGGATTCTTCTCGAAGGACGCGATCATCGAGGCGGTTGGTCACTCGCACATCTTTGGTGCGGGCTATGCGTCGCTCCTGCTGACGATCGGGGTGCTCGTGACCGCGCTCTACAGCTTCCGCATGTACTTCCTGGTCTTCCACGGCAAGCCGCGAATGGACGAGCACACGCGGCACCATCTTCACGAGACCCCCTGGGTGGTGACCCTCCCGCTGATCCTCCTCGCGATCCCGTCGGTCGTGATCGGCTGGATTGCGGTCGAGCCGCTGCTGGTCACCGATTGGTTCAACACCGGCGACTGGAGCCCGATCCAGGTGGCGCCCGGGCACGACAACCTGGAGCCGCTGAGAGCGCATTGGCACGGCGAGTGGGCCTTCGTCCTCCACGGCATGCACATGCTGCCCTTCTATCTCGCCATGGGCGGCTTGGTCTTCGCCGCTTTGGTCTGGTGGCTCGGTTTCTCCATCGATCCCAAGTTGGACGAGCAGATCCAATCCTGGGGCGGTCCCTTCACCAGGGTCCTCCAGGCCAAGTACGGGTTCGACGACTTCAACCAGCGGGTCTTCGCTGGCGGTGGTCGCCGCCTGGGTACCGCACTCTGGGTCAGCGGTGATCGCATCCTCATCGACGGTGCCGTGGTCAATGGCTCGGCCAACCGGGTCGCTTGGTTGGCGCAGCGGGTACGACAGCTGCAGACCGGTTACCTCTATCACTATGCGATCGCGATGATCGTCGGGCTGGCCGGGCTTTTGACGATCTTTGTCGTGCTCTGACGCGGACAGGAGATGCCCTGAATGAACGAGTTCCCTCTCCTGACGTTGGTCATCTGGTTCCCCATCATCGGCGGCATCGCCGTGCTGGCGAGCGGTGACCGCGCCGCAGCGATCTCCAAGTGGATCGCCCTCGGCTTCGCGCTCTTGACCTTCTTCGTCAGCCTGGGTCTGTGGACCGGTTTCGACAGCGGCACCGCCCAGATGCAGTTCGTGGAGCGTGCCCCCTGGATACCCAACTTCGACGTCTACTATCACCTGGGCGTCGACGGGATCTCCATGCCGCTGATCATCCTGACGACCTTCATCACCATCTTCGTGATCGTCGCCGGCTGGGAGGTCATCACCTATAAGCCGTCGCACTACATGGCCGCATTCCTGATCATGGAGGGTGTCATGGTGGGCGTCTTCTCGGCCCTGGACGCGATCCTCTTCTACGTCTTCTGGGAGGCCATGCTGATCCCGATGTTTATCATCATCGGGGTGTGGGGCGGTCCGAACCGGGTCTACGCGACCATCAAGTTCTTCCTGTACACCTTCTTCGGCTCGGTGTTCATGCTGGTCGCGCTCATCTACATGTATTTCCAGGCAGACAGCTTCAGCATCCTGGATTTTCACGATCTGCAGCTGGGGTTGACGGCCCAGACCCTGATCTTCGTGGCCTTCCTACTCGCCTTTGCCGTGAAGGTACCCATGTTCCCTGTCCACACCTGGCTTCCGGATGCCCATGTCGAGGCCCCGACGGGCGGCTCGGTGATCCTTGCCGCCATCATGTTGAAGATCGGCGGCTACGGCTTCCTGCGCTTCTCGCTGCCGATCACACCTGACGCCAGCGCGGCACTCGATTGGCTGATCATCGCCCTGTCGTTGATCGCCATCGTCTACATCGGGTTCGTGGCCCTGGTCCAGCAGGACATGAAAAAGCTGATCGCCTATTCATCGATTGCCCACATGGGTTTCGTCACGCTGGGCTTCTTCATCGTCTTCACGATCCTGCGCAACCCGGCGGTCGCTGGCGGCGCGGTCATGGGGATCGAGGGCGGCATGGTCCAGATGATCTCGCACGGGTTCATCTCGGGCGCCCTCTTCCTCTGCGTGGGCGTGCTCTATGACCGGGTGCACTCGCGTGAGATCGCCGACTATGGTGGCGTCATCAACACCATGCCCTGGTTCGGTGCCTTCGTCGTCTATTTCGCGATGGCGAATGCGGGCCTGCCGGGGACCTCCGGGTTTGTCGGTGAGGTCATGGTGATCCTGGCAACCTTCCGGGCGGACTTCTGGTGGGCCTTCCTGGCTGCGACCACGCTGATCCTGGCGGCGGCCTTCACCCTCTGGATGGTCAAGCGCGTCGTCTTCGGTGAGGTCAAGAACGAGAAGGTTGCCGCGCTGCAGGACCTCAATCGCCGTGAGGCCTTCAATCTCGGCGCGCTGGCATTAGCGGTCCTGGCGCTGGGGATCTGGCCCGCGCCCTTGGTCGAGGTGATGCATGCCTCCGTCGACAACCTGGTCGCCCACGCCAGTACCTGCAAGCTGCCCGCGTCCGAGTCGGGGGACTGTGTCCTCGCGCTGCCGGCGTCAATGGCTGGCCTCACTGGTCAGCCCTGAGCATGCACCTGGCCGCGGGTCTCATCTAACCGGAACAGTCACATGCCATTCGACGCCGCCAATCTTTTGCCCGTCCTGCCGGAGATCGCGATCCTGGTCACCGCCAGCCTGGTCCTCGTGCTCGATCTCTATGTCAAGGAGCAGGACAAGGACGTCAACCACAGGCTGACCCTCATCGGTCTGCTGATCGCGATCGGCCTGACGGGCGCCGTCGGTGGCGGTGAGCGGCAGCTGGTCTTGGACGGGAACGTCGTCCGCGACGGCCTGAGCGACCTGCTCAAAGGGGCCATCCTCCTGGTGAGTCTGCTGGCGTTTGTCTACGCGCGCCCTTGGCTGAAGGACCGCGGGTTATTCGTCGGGGAGTTCTACGTTCTGGGCCTCTTTGCCGTGCTCGGGATGCTGATCATGGTCTCGGCCAACAACTTCCTCACCCTCTATCTCGGGTTGGAGCTTCAAGCACTCTGCCTCTATGCCCTGGTCGCGTTCGACCGCGACTCCAAGAAGGGCGCCGAGGCGGCCATGAAGTACTTCGTGCTGGGTGCACTCGGCTCGGGCATGCTGCTCTATGGCGTCTCCATGATCTATGGTGCGACCGGCTCGATCGAGTTCGGCCCGGTGGCCGGGGCGGTCGCCGAGCAGGGCATGGGGAACCGGGTCCTGGTCTTTGGGGTCGTCTTCCTGATCATCGGGGTTGGCTTCAAGTTCGGTGCCGTGCCGTTCCATATGTGGGTTCCTGACATCTATGAGGGCGCGCCGACCCCGTCGGTTCTCATCCTCGGCAGTGCCCCCAAGATCGCGGCCTTCGCCCTGGCGATCCGGATGCTGGTGGATGGGCTCGAGGCAATCCAGCCAGACTGGCAGGGGATGCTCCTGATCCTTGCCGTCCTCTCGATGGGTCTGGGTAATCTGGTCGCCATCGCTCAGACCAATGTCAAACGGATGTTGGCCTATTCGACCATCTCCCATGTCGGGTTCGTCTTCCTGGGGCTCCTGGCGGGCTCCGCTCAGGGCTACGCGGCGGCGATGTTCTATGCGATCGTCTATGCGGTGATGGCCGCGGGAGCCTTCGGGATCCTCCTGATCCTGAGCCGCAAGGGCTTCGATGCCGAGAACCTCGAGGACCTCAAGGGCTTGAACGACCGGGATTCCTGGTACGCTGCGATGATGGCCATCGTGATGTTCTCGATGGCCGGCGTTCCGCCCACGGTCGGGTTCATGGCCAAGCTGCTGGTTCTCGAATCCGTGGTCCGCATCGATCTGGTCTGGCTGGCAGTCGTTGCCGTCATCTTCTCCATCATCGGTGCCTTTTATTACCTGCGGGTGGTGAAGCTGATCTATTTCGACAAGCCCCTCCCCGATATGCCGGCGCTGAGGACGTCCGGCGGGGTGCGTGTCGCAATGAGCCTGAACGGCCTCTCGCTGCTGGCGCTCGGGTTGTTTCCGGCAACCCTGCTGGGATGGTGTCAGAGTGCCTTCTCCTGATCGCTGCGGTTGTGTGGGCGCTCGCTCGCGTACTACCATGGGTGCTTTGGCCTGACGGACTCGCACATGTTTCGCGGCAGCATCGTTGCACTCATCACGCCCATGCACCAGGATGGTCGGATCGACGACGCGAGCCTGCAGCGCCTGGTCGATTTCCACGTGGACGCCGGGACGACGGCGATCGTCGCTGTCGGCACGACGGGCGAGTCGGCGACGCTCGACGAGGCGGAGCACTGCGAGGTCATCCGCAGGACCCTGGACCTTGCCGCGGGGCGCATCCCGATCATCGCCGGGACGGGCGCAAACTCCACGCGCGAGGCGATCACGCTGACGCGCTGCGCGAAGGATGCGGGCGCGCAAGCCGCCCTCCTGGTCACCCCTTATTACAACAAGCCCACACAGGAGGGCCTGTATCTGCACTATAAGGCCGTGGCGGAGGCGGTCGAGATCCCGCAGATCCTCTACAACGTGCCGGGTCGGACCGCCTGCGACATGCTGCCCGAGACCGTGGCTCGCTTGGCGCCTCTCGATAACATCGTCGGCATCAAGGAAGCGAGCGGCGACCTGACCCGGGTCGCCCGGCTGCGCGCGGCGTGTGGGGAAGGCTTTGGCCTCTTCAGCGGGGACGATGCGACCGGCTGTGAGTTCATGCTCCTCGGTGGCGATGGGGTGATCTCCGTGACCGCCAATCTCGCCCCGCGGCAGATGCGCGAGATGTGCGATGCGGCCCTTGCAGGTGACCGGGAGCGGGCAGATGCCATCAATCGGCGTCTCGATGCCTTGCATCGCGATCTGTTCGTCCAGTCCAATCCGATCCCGGTCAAATGGGCAGCCGCGGAGTTGGGTCTGTGCCCGCCGGGGATTCGTCTGCCTCTGACCTGGCTCAGCGAGGAGCACCACGCCCGTGTGCGTGCGGCAATGGAACATGCGGGCGTTCTCTGATGCCTCGCGGTGCGGACGCGTTGCAGCGGTGACGGACGATTCATCGACTAAGAGGTCGCTCAAGTTGAGAGCACGTGTTTGGCCCATCGGCGGCTTCGCCGTCGCGCTGTCGGTCGTCTTACTCCTGACTGGTTGCGGCTCCAGCGTCGTCAATGACGCCATTCCCGACCAGCGGCTCGCCTACAAGAAGCAACGCGAGGCGGGCGAGAATCTCGAGATCCCGCCGGACCTGACCGCAGGGCAGTTCGACGATGCCCTGGATATCCCGCCCATCGGCGGGACCACCTATTCGGAGTACAGCGGCAGCCGAGCCCACCGTCAGCGCGTGGCCGCGGCGGGGGACGTGCTGCCGGAGATCCCCAACGTCGAGCTGAAGCGCCGCGACTCGGAGCGCTGGCTGGAGGTCCAGGCTGTCCCGCAACAGGTGTGGCCCAGGGTGATCGCCTTCTGGCGCGAGCAGGGCATCCTGCTGGTGGAGCAGGAACCGTCGGTCGGGATCATGAAGACCGACTGGCTCGACAACCGCGCGGAGATCCGTCGCGATTTCGTGACCCGGATGATCAGCAAGGTGGCGGAGGGCCTCTATGCGACCTCCACGCGTGACCAGTACAGCGTGCGGATCGAGCCCGGGACCCGCGCCGGGACCACTGATGTTCACCTCACCCATCGCGGAATGGAAGAGCGGTTGGTGACGAATGCGATCGGCGACGGCAGTCGCACCGTTTGGGAGCCCAGCGGCTCGGATCCGGCCAAGGAGGCGGAGATGCTGCGGCGTCTGATGGTCTTCCTGGGCGCGCCCGAGCAGCGTGCGGCCGCCGGGACGGCCAGCGTGGCGCCTGCGCCGACCGGCGCGCGCCTGGTCGCGGAAGGCGGTTCCCAGGTCCTGGTGATCCAGGAGGAATTCCGCCGGGCCTGGCGAACGACCGGGTCAGCCCTCGATCGTGCCGGGTTCGCCGTGGAGGACCGGGATCTCAGCCGGGGCATCTATTACGTCCGCTACGCAGGCCAGTCTGGCGACTCTGACGGGAAAGGTCCCGGTTTGCTGTCGCGGATGACCTTCTGGCGTAAGGACGCGGTCGACCCGGTCAAGCAGTATCAGGTTCTGGTCCAGGGCAACGACTCCGAGTCGCGTGTCAGGGTGCTCGACGCGAGCGGCAATCCGGACGTATCCGAGAGCGGCCAGCGCATTCTCGCCCTGCTGCGGGAGCAGATCCGCTAGGAGCCTGTCTGACGTGAGCGATCGTCGCGAGCCGAGAGTGGAGGGCGAGCGCGGAGCCGACCGATTTTGAGGTGCAGAGTGGATCCATGTAACGATAAATCGGGCGAAGATGGACCCCTCTCCCGCCGGCGTGGTCGGTCGGCCTCAAGTCAGACGGTCTCCTAGACCCGCCGTGCGGTTCTGCTCTCTCGGCAGCGGCAGCCGCGGCAACGCCACACTGGTCGAAGGAAACGGGTGGTGTGTCCTGGTCGACAACGGCTTCAGTCTGCGCGAGCTCCATCAGCGCTTGCGGATCATCGGGGTCGAGCCGGACAGCATCGATGTCGCGCTGCTCACGCATGAGCATACCGACCATGCGAGGGGAATCCAGGCCTTCGCAAGGCGTCACGGGGCAGAGGTCTGGACGACCCCCGGAACTTGGCGGGCCGTGGGTGCGCCCGAGATCCCGAGGCTGCGACTGCTCTCGGGTCAGGGTCAGATGGTGCGGCTTGATGGCGCCTGTATCCGCTCCTATCCCGTACCCCACGATGCCCGTGAGCCCTGCCAGTTCCTGATCGAGGCAGGCGGGCGTCGCCTCGGGATGCTGACGGATGCCGGTTGTGTCACCCCCCACATGAAACAGATGCTTTGGGATTGCGACGCCTTGATCCTCGAGCTCAACCATGATCCGGATCTGCTCCGCCGCGGCCCCTACCCCCCGAGCCTGCAACGCCGCATCGCTGGCGACTTCGGCCATCTCAGCAACCTCCAGGCCGCACGCCTGCTCGACGAGCTGCCTCATCATGCGCTCGGGCATCTTGCCGTGGCCCATGTCAGCGAGAGCAACAACCACCCCGACCTCGTGCGCGAGACGATCCGCGGTGTCTCCGCGTCACTCTGCACGCGGTCTCTGATCATCGAGCAGGATCAGCCGAGCCGCTGGTGCCTCGTTTGAACGACGTCGAGTCGCCGGGTCCGACGGCTCGCACCTCACGCGGGCGGACAGGTTCGATTGGGTGTGCCTGATGCGTGCGACAAGGGTGAGGGGCCGCCAGTACGGAGCGAAGATCGCAGGGCTTCGTCGCGGCCTGGTCGCCTTCGCGACGCAAGGTTGTTGTGCAGGCTCAAACGTCCTGCAACCAGACCTGCAGCGCCTCCACCAGTGCCTGCGCCTGGGCGCGGCTCGAGATGTTGAACTTCGATTGCTGCCGGTACTCTCCGCCGCGCTTCTGATAGCGGCGGATGGTGTATTTGTCGGGGCCGTATTCGCCCTTGACGCGATCCCAATCCTGGTAGCGAAAGAGAATGGTCGTCCAACTTCCCTTGGACAGGACGACCTTATCGATCTCCTTGGTCGTGGCGATGCCGTCTTCGATATAGGTCACCGTCAGCTCTTCGATCCGTTCAGTCATTCGGCCGCTCCTGAGCGCGGGGGTGAGTGGGAAGCGTCGGCCAAGGCGCCACTGCGCTCCAGGGTCGACACGATGAAGCGGGCGTCGCGCCCAGGCGCCGTTTCACGCGCAATACGCAGCGGCAGGCGACCGCTTGGATCGGGCTGATTGACATCCGCTCCCGCAACGATCAACCGCTGAACGGTATCGAGGTGGCCGTTTCGGATGGCGACATGCAGCGGCGAATTGCCCGCGGCATCAGGCTGATTGATCTGCGCGCCCTCGCTGATCAGAAATCGCAGTGCGTCACGGTCGATCAACCCCGTGCCGACCAGATCGAACAGCATGGACTGCGCGTCCAGCGGCGCGCCAAGGTCGACGAGCATCATCCCGACCTGGGTTCGGCCGTGAGCGAGCGCGACACGCAGCGGAGTGTGTCCCTCCGCGTTGACGGCCCTGAGATCGGCACCGTTGCTGGCGAGCTCGCGCGCGATGGCGACACGCCCCGCGCGCGCCGCGACATGCAGCGGGAGATCTCCGTCCGCGTTGGGTTGGTTGAGATCGGTCTCCCAATAGATGTGACGTTTGATCTGGTCCAGATCCCCGATCTGCACCGCCCGATGGAGATTGACCGTCGGCGGGTCTGGCTCGCTGCAGCCGACGAGTAGCAGGGCCGAGACCAGCATCAAGCCGCGCACGAGGCGAGACATCATTCCTGCTCCTGGGGTCGTGCCGGGATGCGAGGCATGGTAAGACCCTCCACAGAGGCGTCGCAACGTGCCGGTGCACTGCGCGGAACCGCCCGCCGTTGTGCTGCGGGCTCCTGGCAATCAGCGTTCACGGCTCGCTTGCGGCCCTGTT
>Ga0316577_10001510_pt1 | contig 11030 bp, 8 predicted proteins | sample S5NA_FD_203073 | JGI IMG/M metagenome (GOLD analysis project Ga0316577, IMG submission 203073) | Rhizosphere microbial communities from salt marsh grasses in Alabama, United States - S5-7_050615r2r1 | ecosystem: Host-associated > Plants > Roots > Rhizosphere | place: USA: Alabama | collected... | reverse complement strand
AGCCGTTCGTCGACACGCTCGTGATCTGCACGATGACCGGCCTTGTCATCATCACGACCGGCGTCTGGAGCGCCCGCCACCCGACGGAGATCGTCCTCTCGGGCGGGGACCTCGGCTATGTCCGGATCGACGAGGAGGGCTCGCACCGCGGGATCGTCGCTCCGCCCGAGCTCGTCTTCGAGGACGGCATTCCCGCCCGCTCCGACGAGGAGCACTGGGTGGCGTGGCACGACGTGGCGGTCGAGGAGCTCTACGTGGACCCGGAGATGCAGGAGGAGTTCACGGGGGTCGTACGGCCGGAAGAGGCCGTGGCGGTCGCGGCGGATGGCACCCGGTACGCCTCGCTCTGGGGCATGGCCTCCGAGAGCGGGGCGCCGCTCACGCAGGAGGCGTTCACGCGCGGGCTGTCTCCGCTCGCCCCGTGGGGCGGCTCGATCGTCGTGTTCGCGGTGCTCCTGTTCGCTCTCTCGACCGCGATCTCCTGGAGCTACTACGGGGACCGCTGCGCGAACTACCTGCTCGGTTCGCACGCGGTGCTGCCCTACAAGTTCGCCTTCGTCGTGATGCACTTCATCGGGGCGGTCCTGCCGCTGACGACGATCTGGAACCTCGGCGACATCTTCCTGTCGATGGTGATCGTGCCGAACCTGATCGCCCTGATTCTGCTCTCGCCGCAGGTGGTGGCGGAGACGAAGAGCTACTTCGCGCGGAAGCCCTGGCTCGAGAACGCGGAGAAGCACAAGCGGGTCCAGGCGGAGAAGCGGGCGGAACGGCACCGGGACGGGCCCCGGCGCTGAGCTCGGGCGGGCCGCCGGACGGGATCCGGCGGCCGCTCAGAACTCGACGTTGATCCCGATCGTCGGGAGGACGCCGAGCGATTCGTTGTACTCCGGCTCGTTCGTGCGGGGGTCCCACCGGACCGCGGTGACGTTCTCGCGGCCGTAGACGTTCTGGATGTCCACGTACAGCTCCAGCTGCCAGGTCCGGAAGCTGAACCGTCGGTCCACGCGCAGGTCGAGCGCGTGGAAGGCCGGGAACCGGCCTCCCTCGTTGTAGCGGGTCCAGTCGCGCTCGCCCGTCTCCGGTCCGCTCTCGATGAAGGGCGTCGTCGGAAGGCCGGATGCGTACCGGAACTTCCCGCTCACCTCCCACTTCGGATCGATCCGCCACCCCGCGGAGGCCGACCCGATGAACCGGGTGTCGTAGGCGCCCGGCCGGTCCACGCCCTCGATCGACGCGTATTCCGAGCGCGACAGGCTCAGGCTCAGGAGGCCGTACACCGGGACCTCGCTGAGCCGCTTCTGGAGAAAGAGCTCGACGCCGTACGCGCGCCCCGTGCCCGCGCTGGTGAGCGGCTCGAGGCCGAACGGGATGTCGTCCGTCACGTCGCCGAAGCCGGAAGGGGCGAGCACGGCCTGCGGTCGGAACACGCGGGCAGGGTAGTCGTCGTAGTCCTTCCAGTATCCCTCGACCTGGAGCCGGAGGTCCGCCCGGAGCAGCCGCTCCACTCCCAGCGTGAGCTGGTCCGACGAGATCGGCTCCAGCGTCTCCGGGTTCTCCGGGTCGCCGATCAGCCAGATGTAGGACGGCGGCTGCACGTATCGGCCCGCGCTCGCCTTCAGCGTGGTGCCGACGGCGAGCTCGTAGGTCGCGCCGAGGCGCGGCGAGAGCCGGAATCCGTCCCCCACGAAGTCGTACCAGTCCGCGCGGAGCCCGCCCGTGACCCGGAGGCGACGCGTCACCCGTGCGGCGAGTTCCGCGTAGGTCGCGTTCCGGAGCGCGGTGAAGGACGTGTCGACGGCCAGCGGTCGCGGCGTCCCGGTCGAGTCGGTGCGGACCGAGCCGGCGAGCTCGACGTCGTAGGAGAGGTCGCTCGCGTACTTGAAGGAGTTCCCGACGGTCCAGGCCCACCGCCGGGACGGGTCCGCCGCCCACTCCACGCGCAGCCCGTTCTCTCCTTCCGTGGAGAGGTTCCGGAACAGGGTGACCGGGGTGTCCCCGAACAGCGTCTGTGACGTCTCGAAGTCGGACCAGGTCCGGCCGAGCGAGACCTCGAGCCGGGACGCGGCGAACAGCCGCTCCCACGACAGGCCGGCGAAGTACTGCTTCACCTTCGGAGCGAGGGTCCGGCTGTTGTCGTAGACGTCGTCCGCGTCGTCGTTGTTGAAGGTGACGTCGTCGATCGCCCCGACGAACAGGAACGAGATCGCGTCGTCGCGGCCGAGGCGATGACGGGTCTTGAGCTGCGCGTCCCAGTAGGAGGGGACGAAGCTGAAGCCGGCGGCCTCGAACAGGAGATCGAGATAGCTGCGTCGCAGGCTGAACAGGAACGTGCCCGATCCTCCGAGCGGTCCCTCGAGAATCGCGCCCGCGCCGGTCGCGGACACGTTCAGCGTTCCGGACAGCTTCTCCGGGTTCCCCTCGCGGAGGCGGATGTCCGTCACCGAGGCGGTCCTGTCGCCGTAGCGGACGCCGAAGCCGCCGCTCGCGAACTCCGTCTCCCGCACGAACTCGATGTTGATCAGTGAAAGCGGTCCCCCCGTCGAGCCCTGCGAGCCGAAGTGGTTGATGTTGGGGACTTCGATTCCATCCACCAGGAACAGGCTCTCGAACGGGGCGCCGCCCCGGACCGCGAGGTCGTTGCGCCCGGGGGAGGTCACGGCCACGCCCGGGAGGAGCGAGACGGCCCGCACCACGTCCTCCAGCACGCCGGGCGCCCGCCGAGTCTCGACCGCGTCGAGAGTGCGCGTGTTCACGGGCTCCTGCTCTTCCTGCTCGGGGAAGTAGGAGGGCTGCACCTCGATCGCCTCGAGCTCGATCGGAAGCGGGGAGAGCTCGACGCGCACCGTGAGGGGCTTTCCCGATCCGACGACCAGGTTCGAGAGCAGGGCCGGCCGGTATCCGAGGGCGCCGGCCCGGAGGCCGTACGCGCCGGGCCGCACGTCGCGGATCGCGAACCGCCCCTCGTCGTCGGCGATCGCGACGAGGTCCGTGCCGAGCAGCTCGACCTGCGCGGCCGGGACGGGTCCGCCCCCGGCATCCACGATCCGTCCGAGCACGGTACCGCTCGGCCCGCCGCCCGCCTCCTGGGCCAGGAGAGGGATCGGGGCGACGGCCGCCATCGCCGCCGCGACGACCGTGAGGAAGCCGGTCCGGACCGGCGCGTGGATGTTCATGCGCCGAGAATACGCGCCTCGGCGCGAGGTGTCACGCCGATGGCGCCGCCGCGTAGACGCGCCCGAACCGGTCCGTCGCCTCGACCGTAACCGCCGCGTTCGGGCGGACGGGCGCGTAGAACAGGTGCCGCGTGCGGACCGGGTCGACCCAGGTGTGCTTCGGCGGGATCTCGGGCCCCGCGTGCAGCCGAACGCTCATCGGGTCGAGACCGACCCGACGGCTCATCTCGCCGCGCCGGTCTCCGTCCTCGTACCAGACGATCGTCCATTCCGGGTCGTGGTCCCACACGTTGGCGACGATCTCGTCGGGCGCCCCCGGTTCGGCGCCGGCGGCGTACACGCGGAGCTGCTCGGACGCGTCCGCGCCCGTGGCCTTGTAGCGCCAGAGGATCTCCTCCCCGCGCGCCTCGTAGACGGCATAGCCGTTCGGCGTGCCGTCCCAGCAGATCGGACCCGTCCACCAGGCGCCGCACACGGTCCCCGCCACGTGCTCGTGCACGCCCCCCTCGAAGCCGTGGTCGTTCTCGTGCGTGTGGCCGGCCAGCACGTGCGCCGCGTAGGGCTCCAGCAGCCGGTAGAGAGCCTCGCGGTTCGTCACGGCCACTCCGAGCTCGGGCCGGTCGCGCCCCTCCCTCAGGTGGCCGCTGCCGAGCACCGGGATGTGGAGCATCACGACCACCGGACGGCCCGGTGTCACGTGCGCGAGGTCGGCCTCGAGCCAGGCGAGCTGGCGCGCGTCCAGGTAGCCGAGGTAGCCGGCCCCGTGCCAGAACACGTCGTCCAGGACCACGTAATGCACGGCGCCGCGGTCGAACGAGTAGTAGCGGGGTCCGAAGTGACGGGAGAAGGTCGCCGTCGACGCCTCGTCCGAGCGGGCCGCCTGGTCGAGGTCGTGGTTGCCGACCACCTGGAAGAAGGGGATTCCCATCCGGCCCACGCCTCGCTCGTACTCCGGGTAGAGCTCGAGCCGGTCGTACATGATGTCGCCGCACGAGACGCCGAAGGCGGGAATCCCGCCGAGAGACCGGACCGTCGCCTGCACGTCCGGAACCGTCTCCTCGTGGAACCGGCGCATGTCCTCCGCGTCGAGCGTCTGGATGTCCGCGAGCAGCAGCAGCGCGTGCGACGCGTCGTCCAGGGGTCGCGGCGCGAGCGAGAATCGGACGGCCTGCTCGCCCCGAGGGTCCGGCCGCAGAGGCTCATAGAACCGGGCCGTGCCCGCGCGGTTGCGCGGGATCTCGAACCCGGCCGGCACGGTGACGAACACGAACTCGGCGCCTGGCGACGCGACGAGCTCGAACGAGCCGTCGGCGCCGGTCCGGACCACCGAGAGGCCGTCCGACACGGAGACGCCGGGAAGCCCGCGGTCGCCGACGTCCACGCGGCCCCTCACCCGGACCGGGTCGATCCCGGCGCTCGACGGTGGGACCCGTGCGCCCGTCAGGATGCCCGGCGGGAGCCCGCCTTCGGCCTCCAGGATCCCGGCCCGCAGCCAACGCGGGAGAGCCGCCGCCGCGCCGCCGAGGGCGGCCAGGTGGACGAACGCGCGCCGGCCGAGTCGAAGTCCGCTCACGATCGGATCTCCTTCGTATCGGGGGGAGGCGAGGCACCGGAACATGATACGGCCCCGTCTCGGATTGCCGAAGGGGGTAGGGCGCGGTGCGTCGCGCCGTCGCGATCCGGGGATCGCGCACGTGCCGCCGTGTCACCTTCACCGGCTCGCGCGAACCGACGTGTCGGCGTCCATCGCCCCGTCCTCGCTCGCGAGCGTCCCCCCGGTTCGCGAGATTCAGGATCGCGGTCGCCTCTTCCCGCGGGCACGCGAGGCGCCCCGGGGCGTGCGTACGACGGCCCAGAGCGAGGCATGATGCGAAGAGCGATCCGGACCCTTTCGGCGGCCCTGACCGCCGCGTCGGCCGTCTCCTGCGGATCGACGGACCCGAACCTGCCGCCGAACGCCGAGATCACTTCACCCGCCTCCGACGCGACGTTCTTCGCCGGGGACCCGGTGACGTTCACCGGCACCGGCGAGGACCCCGAAACCGGGCCGCTCTCCGGGAGCCGGCTGGCGTGGAGCTCGAGCCTCGACGGCCCGGTCGGAACCGGAGCGTCGGTGTCCACCTCCGCGCTCGGCGTGGGCGTCCACGCGATCACGCTGACGGCGACCGACCCCGGCGGCGCTTCGGGCACGGACGTCGTTTCGATCGAGATCGTCGTGAACCAGCCGCCGGCGGTGACGATCTCCGTCCCGGCGGACGGGAGCGAGGTCGTGGAGGGCCTGCCGGTCTCGCTCGTCGGCTCGGCCGTCGATCCGGAGTCGGGGGCCGTTCCCGGCTCCCGCCTCTCCTGGTCCTCCAGCCTCGACGGGCCGATCGGAACGGGCGCGGCGGTGGAGGCGGACGCGCTCTCGGTGGGGACCCACGTCGTGACGCTGCGCGCGACCGACGACCGCGGGCTCGCGGGCACCGGGTCGATCGAACTCACGATCCTCCCGAACGCCCCGCCGACAGCCGCGATCTCGGCCCCCGCCGACGGGTCGGAGTTTCTCCAGGGCACGGACGTGACGTTCGCCGGGAGCGGCACGGATCCCGAGCAGGGAGAGCTCCCGGGGTCGGCGCTCGCCTGGAGCTCCGACCGGGACGGCGCGCTCGGGACGGGAACATCGTTCGCGGCCTCCGACCTCTCGGTGGGCGACCACCGCGTCACCCTCACGGCGACGGATCAGCAGGGCCGGACGGGCGCGGCCACGGTCTCCGTCCGGATCACGACCCCGACCGGCCTCCCGCCGACGGCGGAGTTCGGCTTCAGCTGCTCCGCGCTGAGCTGCGACTTCACGGACTCCTCCACGGACCCCGACGGAACGGTCACGGCCTGGACGTGGGACTTCGGCGACGGGGGGACGTCGACGCTGCAGAACCCGGGGCACACCTACCTGACCGGCGGACCGTACCTGGTGACCCTCGTCGCCACGGACGATCGCGGGAACGTCTCGCAGCCGGCGCTCCGAAGCCTGAGTCTCAGCACCCCGGTCCAGGTGGGCTTCCAGGTCGAGGTCCGGACCTCGCCCGGTTCGAGCCTGACGGCGGCCCAGCGGGACGCCGTGGAGAGCGCGGTCGCCCGGTGGATGGAGCTCATCACCGGGGACATCCAGGAGACGAGCCTCGTGCGAGCGGCCGGCACCTGCGGCGGGGCGACGACGCCGACCCTGACCGAGGTCGTCGACGACCTGGTCATCTACCTCGAGTTCGAGCCGATCGACGGGCCGGGGAACACGCTCGGCTCGGCAGGCCCCTGCATCGTCCGCGCCGCGGGCTTCCCCGTGCTCGGCGGCATGCGGTTCGACACGGCCGACCTCCAGAACCTGGAGTCTGCGGGCCTGCTCGACGAGGTGATTCTGCACGAGATGGGACACGTGCTCGGGTTCGGGACCCTCTGGGATCTCTCGTTCGGGGCCACGGTGGTGTTCGACTTCCTCCAGGACCCGACGCCGGCCGACGGGACGATCCTCGACACACACTTCGACGGGCCCTTCGCGATCACGGCGTTCGACGACGTGAGCGAACCGGACTACACGGCCGGGGCGAAAGTACCGGTCGAGAACGACAACGAGGAGTTCGGGCCGGGGAGCCTCAACGGCCACTGGCGCGAGGGGATCTTCACGAACGAGCTGATGACGCCGCGGATCAACTTCGGAGAGAACCCGGTCAGCCGGGTAACCGTCGAGTCCCTTCGCGACATTGGGTACGTGGTGGACGCGGCAGCCGCGGACCCGTACTCCCTCTCCTTCAACCTCGTCGCCGGGGCGGCGGAGCCGGGCCTCGACCTCGGCGAGGACGTGTGGCGAGGCCCGGTCGAGATCGTCGATGCCTCCGGCCGCACGATCGCCGTGGTCGAGTCGGGACCGTGACCGGACGCGCGACGGGGGGGGGGCCGGGACGCGGCGAGGCCCGTCGGGGGATGGCGGTCGAGCGGATCCTCGGTCGTGCCGTGGTCTGCCTGCTTGGCCTGTCTCTGGCCGCCGCCTGCACGGGGGACCCCGCCTCCGCCCCGCTCGGGACGGGCCCGGTGTCGGCGGAGTCCCTTCGCGGCAGCTGGACGCTGGAGGTGGCCGCCACGTCGTCGTGCCTGCCGTCGCTCGAGGCCATGGAGCTGACTCTGGAGCTCGAGCCCATCCAGGTGGCGGGAAGCCCGAACGAAGAGACCCGGGACTACATCGCGGGCCGCTGGGGGCAGGCCGGGGAGACCCGGGACGAGTGGCTCCAGGGCTGGGTCGAGCGAGCCACCGGCCGCGTGCACCTCCTGTTGTGGCAGGGCGTCCACGTGACCGGTTCGGTTCTCGACGTTCGCGTCGTCTCGGACGACGTCCTGGATGGCTGGCTCTCGGAGCCGGTGCCCGCGGGATCGGGAGGGTACGCGGAGCCTTCCGAGGCGTATCCGGGGGGATTCACGGACAGCGCCTGCGCGTGGCGGGTGACGGCCCGGCGTTGACGGAGTCCCCACCGACGGGTTTATCTGGGTCGTTCGTGGCCTCGATACCGGCCCGTCCCTCGGTCTCCAGCCCGGGAGAGTTCATGGCAGAGCCGTTCCGGAGAGAGCCCGGCACAGATTCCGGCATGTTCTCACGCATATTCGGCTCGGGCGCTCGCGCCGCCGCGGCCCGGGACGTCGAGGTCCTGCTCGCCGCGGCCGACCGCCTTGCCGACGTCTCGGTCGACGAGGTTCAGGCGACGGCGGCGCTCCACGACGTGGACCTCTCCCGCCACCTGCGGACCGCGTGCCGCGCCCTCTACCGGCGCTACCTCGAGCACTGCTTCGTCGATCGGAAGCTCAGCGACCACGAGGCCGGGGAGCTGGCGCACCTGCGCGTTCTGCTCCACCTCGAGGAAGCCGACTGCGCGAAAGTCCACCACGAGGTCGCCCGGGCCCTGTTCGGGACGGCGGTGGACGAGGCGCTCGGCGACCTGCGACTCGAGCCCGAGGAGGAGGCGTTCCTCGAGAAGCTCCGCCGGGACCTCCGACTCGACGAAGACGCGGCGACCCGGGCCCTGGAGGAGAGCACCCGGAAGGCGAGGGCCCGGTTCCTGGCGTCCTCGTCGGCCGGGGAAGGCGCCCTGGTCGCCGCCCGCGCGGCGTCGCTGGAACTGACGGGGTCCTCCGTCGCCTCCATCGAGGACGCGGTGCGGGACGCCCTCGAGCGGGCCGGGGATGCCCTGCCCGAGATCGAGCGGGTCGACCTCGTCCGCACGGGGGCCCGGGTGGTCGAAGGGAAGGCGAAGACCTGGGAGGTCACCCTGCGGGCGACCCTCCCGCGGCCTGCCTGACCGCGATCGGCGCGGGGGTGGGCCCCGCGGGTCAGGTCTTCCGGCGCTTTCTCCGACGGGCGGCGCGGATCCGGCGACGCTCGGCCGCCGCGGCTTTCTTGCGCTTCTCGCTGGAGGGCTTGTCGTAGGAGCGGCGACGGCGGAGCTCTTTCATGATCCCCGCGCGGTTCACCTTGCGGCGGAATCGGCGCAGGGCCTTCTGCAACGGTTCGTTTTCCCGGATCTGGACTTCGACGGCCACCTTGTCTCCCTGTTCGAGTCACGCGGGCCGCGCCTCGCACCGGCGCGACGACGGTGCCGGAAGCCCGCGCTCCCGGCGAGGCCAACATGAGGGCCCTCGGTCTTCGAATGCAAAAACCGGTCGAGAGTTCCGCCGTCCTCACTCGCGAAGGTACATCACGAGGATCGCCAGGCCGACGACGACGGCGACGATGACGAAGAAGTGCTCCTGGACGAAGCGGCCGACCTCGCGGGTCAGTTCCCGGAGAATCGGGCGTCGCTCGAACGAGACGGCCTGGACGACGGCGAGCAGTTCGATCTTCTCGATCACTGGCGGCGACTCCGGTCGTTCCCGGGGGACGGCTCCGACGGCCGACCCTGCGGCGATCGGCCTCCCTCGCTAATCTACTCGATCGACGTCGATCGCCGGATTCCGCTCGGGTGAGGAGGAGGTCATGATCCGTCGCGTCGTTCTTCCCGCGCTCCCGTTCGCCCTCGCCGCCTGCGGCGGCGCCTCGGGCCCGACGGCCATGCCGGTGTCGGTCGAGTCCCTGACCGGCCGCAACGTCGACATGATCGGCGTGGTGGTCGACATGCCCGACGGGCAGTACCTGGGCGACCGCACCGTGCCGAGCGGTCTCGGCGAGGTCACCACGGTCTATCGGTGGGATGCCCGCACCGAGCTCTTCGACCGCCACTCCGAGGAGTACAAGCTCGCGACCGAAGACCTGCGGGCGGCGGGCCTGCCCGTGCTCGACGGCGAGGACCTGTCGTTCACGGACGGGATGTTCCGCGACACCCGGTACCGGCTCGGCGGGGAGCTCTACCACCTCGCGATCGGAGGCGAGTCGCAGCTCGACGTCCGGATCGGAGTGCGCTGGCGTCTCTACGACACCCAGACCTCCTCGTTCGTGCTCGAGCGAGAGACCAGCGGCCACGCGCGCGGAGTGACGCTCGGCGACCGGGGAGAGAGCCCGAACACGCTTCTCGCGGCGTTCGAGACGGCGCTGGGCGGGCTCGTGACGGATCCGGCCTTCCCGGCGCTCGGCGGGGAATAGGCTCCCGGGTCCGGGGGTCGGCCGCGTGAGGCGGGACACGGGCCGCCGGAAACCGCTCGAGCGGTTTCTGCGCCTGTTCGCCGACGTGCGGGCGGGGGAGGGCGCGACCGTCGTCCTCCTCGCCCTCAACGTCTTCCTGATCCTCTCGGCGTACTACTTCGTCAAGCCGCTGCGGGACGGTCTCATCCTCGAGGGCTGGGGCGCCGAGGTGAAGTCGTACTCGTCGGCTCTCCAGGCGCTCCTGCTCCTCGCCGCGGTGCCGGCGTACGGCGCGCTCGCCGGACGCCTGCCGCGCCGGCCGCTGATCAACACCGTCACGCTCGTGTTCGCCGCCTGCCTCGTCGTGTTCTTCGCCCTCGGCCGGGCCGGCGTTCCGGTCGGGATCGTGTTCTACGTCTGGGTGGGGATCTTCAACCTGATGATCGTCGCCCAGTTCTGGTCCTTCGCGAACGACCTGTACACGAACCAGGAGGGCGAGCGGCTCTTCCCCCTCGTCCAGTTCGGCGCGTCCGCGGGGGCCGTGTTCGGGAGCGTGATCGTCGCGCAGCTCGTGGGGCCGCTCGGAGTCTGGGTGCCGATGCTGATCGCCGCGGGCGTCCTTCTCGCCAGCCTCGCGATCACCAACGTGGTGGACCGTCGCGAGCGTGAGAGGACGGAGCGCGACCGGCTCCCGATCCTGAGCACGGCCACGGCTCCCGCCGCCACCGGAGAGTTCCGGATGGACACCGGCGAGTTCCGGAACCTGCGCGAGGAGCTCAGGAAGGCGCTCGAGCGGCTCGAGGAGGAGGAACGGGCGCCGGGGGAGGGGCGGGACCCGGGCGGGGAGCCCGATCGACCCCCCGTCGACGGGACGCGGAACGGAGCCTCCCGGACGGTGGAGCCCCCGTCGGAGGGGAAAGGAGGAGGCTGGATCGCGAGCGGCGCCTTCCGGCTGGTCTTCCGGACCCGCTACCTGCTGATGATCGCGCTCGTGATCCTCTTCCTGAACTGGGTCAACACGACCGGAGAGTACATCCTCGGACGCGTGGTCGCGTCGGCGGCGCGGGACGCCGTCGCGACGGGTACCGCCGGCGGGCTCGACGTCTCGGAGTGGATCACGGTCTTCTACGGCCGGTTTTTTTCCGTCGTGAACGTCCTCGGGCTCGCGATCCAGCTCTTGCTCGTCTCCCGGATCGTGAAGTACGTCGGGATCCGCTGGGCGATCCTCGCGCTCCCGCTCATCTCTCTCGGGGCGTACGGGCTCCTGGCCTACTACC
>Ga0316577_10001509_pt1 | contig 11030 bp, 10 predicted proteins | sample S5NA_FD_203073 | JGI IMG/M metagenome (GOLD analysis project Ga0316577, IMG submission 203073) | Rhizosphere microbial communities from salt marsh grasses in Alabama, United States - S5-7_050615r2r1 | ecosystem: Host-associated > Plants > Roots > Rhizosphere | place: USA: Alabama | collected... | reverse complement strand
ACGAGCCGGCGTTTCAAGATGTCTTCTCCAGCCTTTCTGCTGAGGCCATCCGTTTCCGGTTTCTCCATGCCAAAAAAATACTGCCGCACACCGAGGCCGCACGCCTGACGCAGATCGACTACGATCGTGAAATGGCACTTGTCTTGAGCGGAAAGGACGCTTCCGGTAAACCGGAGATCTACGGATCGGTCAGGGTAACGGCGGATCCCGACAACGAAGACGCCGAGTTTGCCATTCTCCTGCGCGGCGACATGACCGGTTTAGGCTTGGGGCCGATGATGATGCGGCGCATCATCGAATACGCCCGTCGCCGCGGCATCCGACGCTTGCATGGCGATGTTCTGGATGACAACCGTCCCATGCTGCAGGTTTGCAAGGCCCTCGGTTTTAAACAGAAACGCGATCTGGACGATCCGGGCGTGGTGCGGGTTGGACTTGAGCTGGAGGTCGGTTGACGCCGTTGGGCTGGTTGAGCCCGTTTGGCCGGTTGTTCGAACTTGTCGGATTAAAATTAAAAAGGTCACCGCTCTTAAAAAAATCGATTTTAGTGCCGGACGCCTTCAGCATGGTGATGCCGTGCGTACCGACACCGAGGCCAAAATTCTTCAACCGGCTAAGCGGGCTCAACCGGCCTAACGGGTTCAAGCGTTGAAATGTAGCCTATGCAACCATCGAGGGTTGACAGCAGGGGGTAATCGGTTTCCGGAATCTTGATGCCGAAAGATTGCTGAAGCTTGATCGCAAAACTGAGAAAATCGACGGAATCGAACGCGAATTGCTCACGGAAGGGAACAGCCCCCTCGATCCGATTCGGGTCGACTTCCGGTGCGATGGCGGTTAGAATTTCGAGAACACGGGTTCTGGTGTCATCTGCCTTCATCGTCCCCTCCTAAGCGCGACAACCGGTTAACAGCCGAGATTTCTTTTACACGAATAGAGTCTATCAAAAGCCATGCCAACATCGATATCAACCCATCGCCGCCATAGTCGCCAAGAAGTCGTTGGAAGCGGTGCCCTTTCGAGGCTCTCTGGGCTTCGGCGTGATCGGAAGGTAACACCGACACGATCTCCGGTCTCTGCAAGTGTCGCCGGTTCTTCACGGAATTTTACACCCTGATAAAGATGCTGACACCGAAGAGGCGGCACGCAAGGTCGACGGATGACGTAAAAAAGCCGGTTATGGTCTGAAAATATCAAACTTATGGCATGGAGCTTGCTGATAATATGCCATCGGGATGGAGAAATTGACAGGTTGCATGCTGATTCATAATCTAATTTAGGAATCAGACCAAAGTGCGCGGAAGTGCCCATTTGATGTCGAAAAGATAGGTGACCATGAAGATATCGATACCCAAAGAAGCGGTCGAACAGATCATAGCCGAATATGGTTGCACCGAAGAAGAAGCCGCTAAGGCCTTCTTGGACGCACAAGACCGGGCCAACGAGGCCTATCGTACGTGTCTGACAGAAAAGTTCGATCGGTTCCGGACCGGTGTCGCCGCGATGCCCCGGACCTTCACTCCCAAAGAGATCAAAGACCACCTCGACAAATACGTCATCGGCCAGGAAGAATACAAAAAGCGGCTTTCCATCGCCGCGGCCTACCATTTCGCGATGATCAAATATCTGAGCGACCATCCAGACCAGGCATCCGTCAAACGCTTCAGGAAAAAGAACACCCTCATCGCCGGTCCCTCGGGCAGCGGCAAGACCTACTGCGTCGAGGTTCTGGGTGACCTGTTGCAGGTCCCCACCCTGATCGTCGACGCCACCGATTACACCGAGGCCGGTTATGTCGGCAAGAGTGCGGACGACATGATCCGGGAACTGGTCGATCTGGCACCGGGCGACACCCGTCCGGGCCAGGCCCGGTTTATCAGTCGCTACGGCGGCTTGATCTGTATCGATGAAATCGACAAAAAAGCCAAGCAAGGCACAGTCATCGGTCACGACATATCCCGCGAAGGGTTTCAGCGGTCGGTGTTGAAACTGATCGAAAGGAAGCTGGTGTCGATACACAACCCACTTTCGGCCGCCGGACAGATGCAGGAGATGATCAGCCTCGGGAAGGGCAAAAAAGGACCCAAACCGGACAACATGGTCAGCACGGAAAACATTCTGTTCGTGCTGGGCGGCTCGTTCGAAAGGACGCACGACAACCTCGAGTCGATCGTCAGGCAGCGCATCAAACACAAGGGTCGCGTGCACGAGGACGGCAGCGTCGAGATCAAGGGGTTTGCAGGGGCCGAGGAAGAGCCGAGCACGGCTCAACTGGCCAATTACTACAAGGAGGCCGAGGCCGATGATTACATCAAGTTCGGATTATTGCCTGAGCTGGTCGGACGCTCTCCCATCAGAACGTTCGTCAACCTGCTGTCGAAAAACGATCTCATTCGCATCATGCGCGACACGGAAGACTCGATTCTGCACCAGTATCAACTCGAGTTCATGCTGTTCGACATCGCGGTGACGTTCACTCCGGAGGCCGTTGAGTGCGTGGCGGAGATCGCCGAAAACCGAAGAACCGGCGCACGGGCACTGGTCAGTGTGTGGGAAAATATCCTGACCGATTTTCAGTTCGAACTGCCCGGTTCGAACTTCACCAGCCTCAAGGTGACCCGTGAGCTGTGCCTCGATCCGGGCGACAGTCTTTTAGGGATGCTCGAAAAATCGCCCTTCGTCGATTTTATCGAAAACTTCAAACGCGAGTACGGCATCGAACTGGTCATGGACGATGAAGTCCAGACCTTTATCGAGGAATATGCCCGACGAAAGATGATGCCGGTCTCGGATACGCTCAAAAAACTCTTTATCGGTGCATCGGCCCTGAACTATATGGGGGTCAAAGAACCCTTCGAGATCAAACGTGAGATGGTGGAAGACGAGAAGTACTTCGATAAGCTCTTCGCCGACTGGTATGAAGAGCAGGCCCGGAAGATACGGGGCGGATGATCCGGCAGCAGAGGACAAATGGCAAATGGGCTGGTGGAGAATTGAACCGTTTGTCGGTTGAACTGTAAAGCCAATGACTTTTCAGCAGAACGATATATTCAAGGCCATGGCGGATCCGGATTTCTATCCGCATCCGGTGGGAGAGGTGCGGCAACGGGAAACGCATATTTCAAGGGTATTTTTGACCGGGGAATTCGTTTATAAGGTCAAAAAAGAGGTCGACCTGGGGTTTGTCGATTACAGCACCCTCGAGAAGCGCCGTTACTTCTGCCGACAGGAAACCGATCTGAATCGGCGTCTCTCCAACGGGGTCTATCTGGGGGTCGTGCCGATCACCCGCGATCACAACCGATTTGCGCTGGGAGGCACCGGCGTCCCGGTCGAGCATGCCGTGAAGATGCGGCAGCTGGCCGAGTCGGCCACAATGGTGCGGCAGCTGCAGACCCGGACGATCGGAAGCGCTGAAATCGAAGCCCTCGCCCGGCGCTTGGCTGATTTCTACGCCGCAACAGCCGGCAGTCCGGAGATCGATTTTTACGGTTCTTTGGAAACGGTTCGACGCAACTGTGAAGAGAATTTTTCCAAGGTCGAAGGCTTCTTGGGAAATGCCCTTGAAGAGAGGCCGTTTCAAATCGTGCGGGCGGCCACCCGGTCCTTTCTACGACGAAAGGAATGGTTGTTCGAAAAGCGTGTCGCCACCGGCCGGATCAGAGACTGCCATGGCGATCTGCGTTCCGGGCACATTTATTTCGACAACGAGATTCAGATTATCGACTGCATTGAGTTCAACGACCGCTTCCGATACGGCGATATTGTTTCCGACCTGGCTTTTCTGGCGATGGATCTCGACTTCGAGGGATTTCCGGAAACGGCCCGGGAATTGGTCGATGCGGTTGTGCGCGGTGCCGCCGATCCGGATGCCTTCGCCCTGCTCGATTTTTACAAATGCTACCGGGCCATGGTGCGGACGAAGGTGGCGTGTTTGCGCCTGTCCGAATTGGGGCCGGGCGAATACGCCTACCACAAAACCCGCCGCGAGGCGGTGCGGTTCCTGGCGCTCGCCTACCGCTATGCGCTGCAATTCACAAGGCCCCTGATCCGGGTGGTCTGCGGTCTGCCGGCATCCGGTAAAAGCACCATCGCCGAGGCTTTGGGAAAGAGTCTCGGTCTCGAGATTCTGCGATCGGATGTTATCCGCAAACAGCTGTTCGACCTTCCGGCCGAAACGGCGGTGATTCAACCCTTCGAAGAAGGCATCTACTCCCCGGAGGTGACCGCCCTGACCTACGGAAGGCTTCTGCTTCAGGCCCAGGACCGAATTGCGGCCGGCCGGTCGGTTATCCTGGACGCCACATACGGGAGCAGCCGACAGCGGCAAGAGGTTCTGCGGCTGGCGCAGGATTCGGATGCCAATGTCCTCTTTATCGAGTGTGTCGCCCGGCCGGATAAGCTGATCGAGCGGTTGCGGCGGCGCGAAAACGGCCCCTCGGTGTCCGATGCCCGGGAACAGCACTTCCGACAGCTCCAGGAGCGATTCGAGCCGCTGGAAGATATCCGGGAGGAGCTGCACCTCCGGGTCGACACCGAAGAGCCCCTTCAGCAGAATCTGAACCGGATCCTCGGCCACGACAATTTTCCGCCCTCTAAGGGCCCCGGCAAAAAATAATTCCAGATCTTGCTTGTCTTTTGGCCCGTCTACTGCGTTACATCCACCGACACGTATCTCGATATGCGCCGGTGGCTGTGCCTTGCAGACGAACCCAAATCCGGCGCCATCTTGTGGAATTATTTCTTACCGTGACCCTTAAGCGATCACCGTTTGACCGGATTACCGATCCCTACCCAAAAATCAGTGGTTTCGCTGCTGAATTTGATGTAACTTTTTCAACTGTGTCCCGTTACATCTAAAAAAGGTCGAGTCTCTTTCAAGGTGGAAAAGTTCACATCTTTTTACAAGAAATACAAGGATAGGCTCTTTTCGTATTTACTCAAAATTACGGGCGATTATTATTTGGCGGCCGACATCATGCAGGAAAGCTTTACGCGTTATCTCGAAAGGTACGGTAAAGAAGGCAGTGCCGCGCTGCTCTACACCATCGCGCGCAACGCGGTGATCGACAGCTTTCGCAAACAGGACCGCGGTACGAGATCCCTGGAAGAGCGTGACCATAACGACCAGGATCAAGAGGAACACTACCTCGTGCGGGACGAATGCCGTCGCGTGCTTTCAGCGCTGCAGAAACTCGAACGGGATGAAAGAGACGTCTTGACGCTGGTCGTCAGCAGCGGGTTGTCCTACCGTGAGATTGCCGGAGTGACCGGGTTGAGTGAGGCCAACGTGAAGGTAAGAGTCCATCGGGCTCGTCTGAAACTCAAAAAAATTTTTGAGGAAAGGCAAATATGAAGAGCGAACTGATCAGCTTGTTCATCGACGATGAACTCGACCTGGACGACAAACTGTCTTTTGTCGAGACGGTGCACGCCGAGGCTGTTTTCAAGAAAGAAGCGATCGAGCTGCTGAACCAGGAAAAAATGCTTCGCGCGGACGGGGTCGAACGCGTACCGGAAGTGCGCTTCAAGGAGCGACGCGCCTGGCGTTTTCCGCGTCTGCGCCCGATTTACCCATTGACAGCGGCCCTGGCCATGTTGATGCTGTTCCTGGTTACTTCAACGCCGCAACAGGAAAACACCACAGTGCCCTACCGTTTCGTTATTTATCAACCGGATGCGACCCGGGTCGAAATTGCCGGCAGTTTTTCGGGGTGGAGATCGATACCGCTCAAAAAAGTCGGCACGGAAGGTTACTGGGAAACCGTCCAGACGGTGCCGCCCGGTGAGTACCGGCTGTGTTACATCATCGAAGGCGATAAGCGCATCCCCGACCCGACGATCGTGGCCCGCGAAAAGGACGATTTCGGCGGCGAAAACTCGATTCTCGAGGTGATGAACAAGTCGTGAAATATCATCCGCTCCTGTTGAGCGCGCTCGCCGTTCTGCTGTCATCGTGCAGCGCGCATCACTACATCGTTCAATCGGATCAGGGGACGCATCTATACCTCGAGATTCCAAGGGCCCGCAGCGTTATATTCGCCTCCTCGTCGGATGCCTATGCAGCCCGCGCGGCCAGTAGAATCAGTGAAACGACCTGGGAGATAACGGTACCGGGGCGGACCGAGTTCAAATATTTTTACATCGTCGATGGGAAAGTATACCTTCCTGAATGCCGGTTTCATGAGAATGACGATTTCGGCTCCAAAAACTGTATTTACAGGCCAAACGGGTAACGGGCGCAGATGAGGAATAACGGCGGGCCGGTTCGCCGGTCGCGATGAGCGGTGTAAGCGACATATAAAAGAGGCCGGCGACATAGTTCTATGCATGGCAGCTCAAGAGGTTTTTAAGCCGAAAACTGCAAGCAACATAAACTCGGCAGCATTTAGACCACTGCAGATGGGCAATATGAAAAATATATTCTTTTTTGCGATTCTGGTCGTGATTCAGGCATCGATCGCTTTTGCGGATGAGGTCGAGCAGGGCCTGATGGGCAGTGCGTCGGATCAAGTAAAGGCCAGCATGCGGCAGGTGATCCGGGCCGGCGTTGACAGCAGCAGCGTTATCGACGTGACCGACGTGATGCTGCAAAACGATTTCAAGAGCGAGCAGGTTCTGCGGGCGCATGAGATCTTGACAAAAATGCACCGCGCTGGGCTTCCCCTGCAGCCGATCGTGAACAAACTTTTCGAGGGCATTGCCAAACATGTTCCACCGCCCAACATTTTAGACGCGATGGATACGGTTCGGTCCCGATATGATTTCTCATTTTCAAGAGCCGGCCTGCTGACCACCCAGAAGGATCAAAAAGATCAACTCGGGCTGGCGCTGGCAGCAGGACTTGCCGCCGGTTTGTCTTTTGAGGATGCTGACGGTATCGTACAGGCGGTCCGGCAGCGCGCCGGGTCGACGAATTCCGATCAGACCAACGCCCTGGCCCTGGAGGCATTCGAAACCGCGCGGGATGCCGCTCGACTCGGGGCTTCTTCGAATGCCGCTGCTGGCCTTGTAAACCAGGCCTTGAGCAAAGGGTTCAGTCTCGCTGAAATGCAGGCCATGCACCAATCCTTCTCGTCTCAGTCTCAACATGCCGTTCCCGAAAATCTCGCAAGGAGCTATGCGACGGCCATCCAGCAGGGCATAAGCTTCCAGGGACAGGGGGCGGTCCCTGGCGGTATGCACGGCGTGCCGGGTGCGTCGCCAGGGCATGGCGGAGACGGTTCATCAGGAAACAGCGGTGGGTCTGGAGGCTCCGGAGGCACCGGAGGCGGCGGTGCTGGCGGAGGCTCCGGTGGCGGTGGCCCCGGAGGGGGTGGTGGTGCCGGTGGTGGCGGCGGTTCTGGAGGTGGCGGAGGGTCAGGCGGCGGCGGTGCCGGTGGAAATCGATAAGGCCCAGTCATGGTTTAGTTCAACAATAGAATGTATTCGGAAAAAAGGTGGACACCTCCGCCCGGATGAACGGTTTCGAAAGACAGTTGTAACATTCAGCCGCTGTTCTCAATCGCTCATCTGGGCTCCGGCGCGTCATTTTCATGTACCGTGGTGGCCCTTAAGGGCCATGAACATTTAGTCTGTAAAATCGATGAAATCCTGAAACTGACAAAACCGACCTAACCGGCTCAACGGGCTCAACGGACACAACCGAATTAGGATACGCGTCCATTCGGCTCAAAGAACGCCGAAAAGTTTTTTTGTCAAAAGCCACATCCGGTTACTTTCATTCCTTTGTCTCCTTTTTTTCCTGAAAATCCAAAAGAGCTGTAACCTTCCTCCCAGTCATCCGTATTACTGTTCAAAAGAAAGGAGGATATCGTTATGAAGAACACTTTTAAACTATTGTTTCCATTTTTAGCGCTTTTCATTTTGGCTACCCCGGCCTGGAGCGTGACGGTCACTGAAGTAAACCCAACGGATCCGGCGACCTTCGCTCCAATGCTTAAAAACGTCTTCGATCAGCCTGCCCTGACGTTGATCTTTGTTGCTAGAGGTGGCGGTGGTGGCGGAGGTGCAGGCGGTGGCGGCGGTGGAGCAGGTGGCGGTGCCGGAGGCGGTGGTGGTGCCGGAGGCGGAGGAGCCGGTGGTGATGGAGGTAATGGTGGAGCCGGAGGCAACGGTGGTGCCGGAGGCAATGGTTCCGGTGGAAACGGCGGTAGTGGTGGTATCGGCTTGGGTCCCGATTCCGGTCCCGGCCCAAGTGCGGGTCCTGGGCCAAGTGGAGGACCTGGGCCGAGTGCAGGGCCTGGGCCGAGTGCGGGGTTAGGTTCGGGAACCGGTTCGAGCCACGGCCACAGCCACAGCTACGGCCACAGCTACGGCCCCGGCGACGGCACGGGCAACGCCGGTTCCGGTCCGGCCGATGGAACCGGATACGGAAGTGCTGCAACCAAATAGTATTTCACCAGAAGGAATTTAAAAAGGGGGCGCAGGCCCCCTTTTTGCTTTCGGATCACTGTATTTTTATTAGATGTGCTTAGTTGATTTCGTTGATGGGCAAGGGCCTGCCATAATAAAAGCCCTGAGCGAAATTAAAACCAAGCTTTTGGCATGTTTCAGCCTCATCAGAGCATTCAATCCCCTCTGCGATAGTGGCAACGCCAAGGTCCTGTGCTGCTTTGACAAAGGTTGAAACCATCTGATGCAATCGCTTCGGGGCGAGGTGAATTTGACGGATTAAGGATATGTCGAACTTGAGAAAATCCGGAGGGGCCTTTGCAAGCTCCACCAGGCGCGTTTGGCCAACGCCGAAGTCATCGAAGGCAAGATCTATATTTAGCTTTTCCAAGCCACTGCGGAGCCGCAACATCTCATTTGTGTCCGTGGTCGCCTTTTCATTGATTTCGAGTACAATTTTGTTTAAGGGGGCCATATTATGAATCCTCTCCAGTGATTCCAGGAGAACATCCATCTGGTGAATTTCTAATGGGGTAGTATTGACGAACAAAATAGGTGAACCCGGCAGGCTTCTCCCAATGTCCACGCCTACTTCACGGAAAAGGGCGCTAAGGTCAGAGGCACACCCTATCCACTGTGCCATATCGAGAAGTTCAGACGGGTTTGACGGCAGGTCTTCATCAGCAACTCGGCCAAGAATCTCGTATCCCACTATCGTCATATCTGAGAACCTTAAAACCGGTTGGAAATGAGGGAACACGTTTCGCTCACGAAGCAACGCCCGCAATTTGGGCTCAAGAGAGGCCAAGCAGTTGAGGTCTTCAGAAATATCCATGGAATAGGTTTCTTCCGCCATGGCGGTGGTATTAGAATTGACGCTTTTTAAGCAAAATTTGAATTTCCCAATGGAAATGGTGTCGCCCGGTTCGAGCAATTCTGCCTGCTTGATCTCCTTTTGATTCACGAAAGTGCCGTTGGTGCTCTCAAAGTCGCGAATCCAAAGATGATCACCGCTTTTACGAATCTCGGAATGGCGTCTGGAAATTCGCTTGTCGGTTAACTTAAGGTTGCAGTCCTCATCGCGGCCGATAATAAAAGGGAATGGCTCGATGGCAACCATCCATTCCCTGTTTGCATCCGCCACGGCCTCTAAGTACCACATCGTATTTGACCTGCTGGGTTATTGCTTCTATCTTTCACGCCCATCTCTTGATATTTCCTGTGCCAATCAAACAACTGGGTTTAAATCTTCAGAAATCAGCATTTTATAATCTTTGAATATTGGTCATTGTGATTAATTTGATTTTTGTGATTTGGAATTTTTTCACCGAAACTTAAACGCTTCCTCTTCGATCAAACTGGAGGCTTCCGGTCGGAGGCGGTGTTGACCCTGGGACCTGCAACCGATCAGTTTAGTTGAGAATTATATCATATCTACCTGAAAAATCCATCAATTCAAAAATTTTGCCGTATTTATCATCATTCCAATTGTTTCCAATCAATAGCGTCATCCATCAAAGGTATAGGCTTTAAGATAACGTTTTTGGCAAGGCCAGAGGGAGATTGTAATCCGCCGACGACCGAAAACGCAGTCCAAAACCTATATTTTAAAGTATAAAAGTGTAGAGGTGAGAACCTGAGAATCTGCATCGAGTAAGCGTTCACAGGGCACCGCATCTGCTAGGCACTTGAAGTACAATAGGTCGTCTGCGCGCCCGACGCCTTGCATCTGCGGCACCCTGTAAACGCTTACAATGAGGTGGTTTGAAGCGCATCGGACTTTGCAACCCTGTGAACGGTTACTGCATCGAAAGCACACCCGTTGGGCCGGCATTGGCTGCGGGGTTCAATCCGGGTCTGTCAAGCGGTTGCCATCCAGTATTTCGCGAACGGTTTGGGCCAACTGGTCCAACGTCAGCGGTTTGAGAACAAAGGCCTTGATGCCTAATTTACGGGCTTCTGCGGCATCAATCTTCTCACTGTAACCGGTACACAGAATTACGGGAATATCGGGCCGGATCTTGATCAATTGCGCGGATAGTTTGTCACCGGTCATATCCGGCATGGTCATATCGGTCAGGACGATATCGAATTGTTGTGGTTTTTCACGATTCCATGCACCGTGGCCAATCCCAGTCCGGTACCGACACCTTTTTCTTTTGTGGTGAAATAAGGGTCGAATATCCGCTTTAGGGTATCTGGCGCCATGCCATGTCCGGTGTCATTTATGGTCAGCTTGACATAAGACCCCAAGGGCAGATCAAGGTCGCGGTGGCCTGAATCCGGTGTTGGCGGCAGGGTGACATCACTCAGAGCAACCGTTAAAACGCCCCCGTTTTCTTCCATGGCATGCTTGGCATTGGTGCAACGATTCATCATAATTTGATGCATCTGGGTTGGAGCGATCAGCACTGCGCGGCTGCTATCGATATGCGGTTGTATTTGGATTGTGCTGGGCAAGGTCGAGCGCAAAAGTTTCAATGTATCCTTGATGATCAGCCCGACCTGGACGGGCTGCGGTGGTCCCGGCATTTTATGCTGCCGGCTGAAGGTCAGGATCTGATGGACAAGTTCTTTGGACCGCAGGCATGCATTGAGCACGTGTGTCAGCCGGCGCTTCAACGGGCTGGTGTCCG
>Ga0316577_10001508_pt1 | contig 11033 bp, 8 predicted proteins | sample S5NA_FD_203073 | JGI IMG/M metagenome (GOLD analysis project Ga0316577, IMG submission 203073) | Rhizosphere microbial communities from salt marsh grasses in Alabama, United States - S5-7_050615r2r1 | ecosystem: Host-associated > Plants > Roots > Rhizosphere | place: USA: Alabama | collected... | reverse complement strand
GGTCAGGGCGAGGACCCGGATGCTGGGATGCGCCTCCAGGATAGCCCGGGTGGTGACCACCCCGTTCATGCCAGGCATGAGCATGTCCATCAGGATAACCTGCGGCAGGCTGGCGGAACCGGCCAAATCGGCACAAGCCTGCACAGCTTCCTCCCCGCTTTCCGCCTCACCCACAAGCACCAGGTCATCAAAGGCCAGGAGGGAGAAGCGGATGCCATTGCGGACTACTTCGTGGTCGTCGACGATCATAACTCGGATGGCATCTTCCTTCATTGGTTCACCTCCCAGGCACGCCTTCCCACTCGACCGTCACCCGCGTGCCCTGGCCTAGCTGACTGTCAATGGCAAGCATGGCGCCGATGCTCTCAGCGCGCTCACGCATCGTGCCCAGTCCCAGGCCGATGTGAGCCGCGGCAACCGGATCGAAGCCACGACCGTCGTCCCGAACCTCGAGCCTTGTCACGCCGGGTCTGTTCCAGAGCGTTACCCAAACCTTGCTCGCCCGCGCGTGCTTGTGCACGTTGTTCAGGGCCTCTTGTGCCATGCGATACAACGCCACCTGCACATCTGGTGGCAGGATCGTGTCCCCCTCGACCTCCGGCGTCACCGGGATGCGCGAGTGGCTGGTGATGGCTTCGCACAGGTGGCCCAGCAGCTCTCCAAGAGGCTTCTCGGTGAGTGCCGACGGGCGCAGCTCCACCAGCATGGTCCGCATTTCGGCCAGCGCGCCCCTCGTCAGGCGACGCAGTTCCTCCATCCCCTCCTGTGCCTCTTCGGGACGCGCCTTCCAGATGCGAGGCACGGCTTCAGCGATGACACTGGCCGAGAAGAGGGTTTGGGTAATGGCATCGTGGAGCTCCCGCGCCAGGCGCTCCCGCTCGGCCTCGGCGGCTGCCTCCCCGACCCGTGCCCGCAACTGGGCATTCCCGATGGCCAGCGCGGCCTGGTCGCCAAAGGCGATGGCCAATTGGATCTCTTCTTCGGAGAGCGTTCGCGGCTCGGCATAGTACAGCAATATGCCGCCAAAGACCTCATCTTTGGTGATGATAGGCACCGCCAGCCAGGCCTGGTACCAGCCAATCCACGAGCGGCGGTCAGGTCGTCTCAGCCTTTTGTCCCGATGACGCTCGCCGTCGTCCACAGCAGAAGACGATCGGTTGATGGCCTGACCCGATTGGACCGACCGTCCGATTGCGCCATCTCCTCCCGCAAAGCTAGTCACAGGCTTGCGGGTGAGAATCGCCTGGCGCAGGGTGTCCTGCCCCACGGGTACTCTCGAGCCCGCCACGTAGGTGACCAGCAACCCCCTGGATGCCTCCACCGACCAGGTGTCGGCGCCACGCTCCAGGCGGTAGATGCCCACCGCCTGTGTCCCCAGTAGGCGTCTGGCCCGGGAGGCGATCAGATCGAGAACTGCCTCCAGCGGCTGGTCCGAGTTGAGGGCAGCCAGGATGGCCCGCAGGCTCTCGGCGATCAAGCGCCGGCGTTCTGCCTCATGGCGCCGAGCCGCCTCTTCATGCTGGGCGGCCTCAGCGGCCTGCCGAGCAGCCTGGAGCGCAAGCTCGGCTTGCACCTCGTCGGTGATGTCCTCGGCCACGAGCAGAAACAGGTCAGGTGGTACCGGGATATAGCTCAGCGTCAAGAACCTATCTTCGCCCGTCGAGCGAAGCGTGTACGGCATCTTGCGCTTGATCGCGCTCTTGCCGGCAGTGCAGCGATGCATGTCTTCCAGGATGTCAGGCCGGTCCTGGTAGAACTCGCTGGCCATGGCCCCGGAAAAGCTGGTCAGCCGGCCCCCAGTAGTGGCCAGGAGCGCCTCATTGTAGTCGACAAGGCGCCAGTCCTCATCCTCCTTCTGCCAGATGGAGACGAACAGCGGGCTGGCCGGGTCGATCCCGCGTTGCTCCACGGCCGACTGTCCCTCATTTGCATTGATCGTCCCAGAGGTAGGCTTGGCCATCATAGCACCCCGCCCGCATCTCGCTGCCCATCCCCGTCGTCGCCCCTCGAGCCGCCGAGAAGCTCGATGTCGTCCGGCATCATCCGCATATTGACATTCTGCGTCGGGTAGGGCGACTCGATGCCCGCGCCGTCCAGGGCATGCTGCAGGGCAGTGTGCACCCGATCGACGACGCGCCGGGTGTCGACGTAGGATTCGATCCACCAACGCACGCGAAAGATCATGGCTGAGTCGCCCATGTCGATGTACAGGGCATCGACCGGCTTGTCGGGCAGCACGTCCTGGACCGTGCGGACGGCCTCGACGATCACCTCGCGGGCGGTCTCGATGTCCGTCCCGTAGGCGATGCCCACGTGGGTCTCGATCCGGTAACGGGGATCGGGATAAGAGTAGTTGATGACCTGGTTGGAGCCAATCACCGAGTTGGGCACGATGACCATGCGGTTGTCGCGGGTGCGGATGCGCGTGGTGCGCAGCCCGATGTCGGTCACGTCGCCCCAGGTGCCCTCGCCTTGGATCTCGATGCGATCGCCGATACGGAAAGGCCGGTCGACGAGGATGATGAAACCGGCGATGGCATCGGCGATGGTGTCCCGCGCCGCCAGGGAGAAGGCCAGGCCGCCAATGCCCAACGCTGCGGCAAAGCCGGTTACGTTGATGCCAAAGTGGGACAACAGGATCGTCACGCCGACGATGGACAGCACCACGCGCCCGATGCGGACCAAGAGCGTGATCACCGGAGAGAGCTCGTCAGAGCGACCCGCCCGAATGGCTCGCTCTGTGTACCACCGCTCGGCCAAGTCCACCATGCGCCAGAGGATGCGGAAGGCAAGGGCCAGGGTCAGGACGAAGTAGATGTCCAGCAGGGCCGTCTTGAACCCTGCGCTGACAAAGGTCAGCCGCCGAGTGGCAAATTGCAGAATATAGAGGACAACCAACCAGCGCAGCCCAGGCCCTGCCTGATCAAGGAACAGATCGTCGAACTCGGTGTCTGTGCGACGGGCCAGCCGGGGCAGAATCCTACGGATCAACCAAGTACCAAGCAGGTAACCCACCACCACGTAAATTAGCGAGATACCAAGGTTGATCCAATCGCTCGCACTCAACCCGAGGAACTCGGTAAGGGCCAGCCCTCGCTGGATGGTAAATCGATTGACCCGCCGCTCGATCCATCCTGGCGTGACTGTGGGCACTGGTGTACGCGTCTCGATGATGCCGTCCAGCAGACTCGTGGGGGTCGGCTCCGGCTCGCTGGTCTCCGCGGCGGGTTCGGATGTCGCGCCCTCGGCTGGAACGGGAGCCGTGGCCTCCGGAGAGGCTACACCAGAGCCCTCTGGTTCTGAGCTCAGCGTTGCCTGGAGCCGTTCTGTCACAGGTGTGACCTCGGGCAGCGGCTGTGGTTCTGGCGTCTGGGCGACGATGACGGCCTGACCCGCCGCCTGGAAACCGATCCACAAGACGAGACTCAGGGCCAGACGAAGGCCGCTTCTGCTGATGCTCATGACCCCTAGTTCTCGGACTCGGGCTGCCAGGGCCAGCGACCCTCGATCTCGACCACCAAGGCCCAGCTCAGGAAGGTACGGATCAGTACCAGCAGGCCCAAAACGAGGACGCTCTGGAGTGTCGCCTCCAAGGCGACGGTGCGCACGATGTCTGCGGCGACCAGGATCTCCAGGCCCAGAAGCAGGGACCGGCCCAGGGAGATCTTCAGTCCAGCGTACGCCCCCTCAGTTCCCGGCCGCAGGCCGGCGTGGATCAGATAACGGGCCATGGAGTAAAAGATGGCGACCACGATGATCACCACGGCCAGGATCTCAATGGCCAAAGCGCCGATCTCGATCCAGTCCAGTATGGTGCTGCCCACCTCCGTGCTCGCAATCAGGTTGTACAGCATCGGTCCCCAGACCTCCTATCGTTTGCGCCCCTTGGTGAAGACCAGGGCAACCAGGAACGGAGCGAGTGCCGCGGGCAGGCAGGGGAGCTCTGGTCCCTCGCCGCCCTCTCCCGGGGTCTCCTCGGCGGTCGGCGCCTCAGGTGGTGGCTCCGTCGGCTGCTCCGGTGGCTCGGTTGGCGATTCGGGTGGTTCAGTCGGCTGATCCGGCGGCTGGGTCGGCTCAGGCGGTGGTTCGGTCGGCTGCTCGGGAGGCACTTCCGTCGGCGCAACTTCCGTGGCCCCGGCCGGTGGGGCTTCGGTAGCCGGTGCCTCGGTCGGGGCCGGCCCCGCGTCGCCACCGCCCAGTACGGCTGTCAGCACAAGTACCGCAATCAGAGCCAGGATGGCAATGCCCAGAGCTGGCAACACCCAAGCTGGCAGCAAGGGCCTGGCCTTCACCTCACCGGAAACATTGCGCGTCTCGCCGCTGGGCGCCTGCACACGCGTCGTAAAGGGCAGGCTGACGCCGCGCCCCAGGAGGGGGCGGCTGCGGGCCTTGGGCACAAACTGGACCATGCCTACCTCGCCGGGCGCCACGCGAACCTGCTGGTCCTGGCCTGGTTCAAAGACGACCTGGTCATCGGGGCTCTGCCAGCTCACCCTGAATGCCTGCTGCACATTCCCCTGGTTCTCGACGACAACCCGGGACGGCTGGCCGGCCTCGACGCTCTGCGGGCGCAGTTCGGCGCTGAAGAGGGTCGTGGCGGCGATGGTCAGCACGCACGGCACTTCGGCAGTCTGGCCCGGCGCCCCCTGGCTGCGCACCACGATGCGGAAGGGGTGGCGTCCGGCACGGGTCTGTGCCGACGCCGGGGGCTGCATGGTCAGCGTCACCTCCTGCTGCCGTCCTGGTGCCAGGGACACGGCCGCCGATGGGGCGTAGGCCCAGGCAGAAGGGATGCCCTCGACCGACAGGGCAAAGGTGTCGGCATCGAGCCCCTGGTTGAGCAGGACGAGAGGAATCGACACACTGCTGCCCGGCACCACCGAGAACTCGGTGGCGGCCAGCAACACGCCAATGCGACCCGGCACCTGCAGTGCAGCCACGGTCAGGGTACAGGTCTTTTCCACCGCCTCTGCCGGTAGATTCTGATCCGCCACCCGAACGACGAGGGTGTGCCGGCCCGCATGGCCCTGCGGAAACGCGGGTGGCTGGACCGTCAGTACTGTCTCCCGCTGTTCTCGAGGCGCCAGGTGAATGGTGGGCGAGGGCACCGACAGCCAGTGGCTGGGTACACCGCGGACGGAGAGGGCAATCTCCAAGTCTTCCACGCCCTCGTTGTAGACAAGCACCGGGATGGAGAGGCTCTCGCCCGGTGCCACGACGAACTCGGTTCTGGCCAAATGGACATCGAATCGCTTAGACCCGGCAGGCACTGATCCTTCCATGGTTCCCCCTAGAAACTATCAACCGAAACCAGACATCTACCTCGAACATGGCCCGAGCCAGCTCGGGACTCCGGATCCCTCAGCTTGCTGAGGCACCCTCCTTCTTCTTATGTCCCGACGGCCATGACAACGACTATGGAACAAATACGTTGCGAAAGACGTAGCCCTGCGCGTTCAGGTCGCGCAGGATCGTTTCCAGCGCCGCCACGGACTGCGTGCGGTCGCCACCGCCGTCGTGCAGCAGAACGACGGCGCCTGGATAGGCCTCGCGGATGACGTGGCCCGAGATCACCTGGGCGCCCGGTCGCCGCCAGTCCTGGGGGTCAATGTCCCACAGAACCACAGCGTAGCCGAGATCGGCCGCATACTGGCGCGTGTTGGCATCCGCCGCCCCATAAGGCGGGCGCATGTAGCGCACATCTCGATCGAGCGTGAAAAGGTCCCCGGCGGCATCGAGGATTGCCTGACGGGTATCCTCGACTTCGGCCATGAAATCTTCCTGACTTATGCCATCGAGGGAGGTGTGGCTGTAGGTGTGGTTGGCCACATAGCTGCCCCCCTCGGCCATGGCCCGGACCAGGTCCGGTTTGGACTTGACGGCCTTCCCCAGGACAAAGAAGGTTCCCTCGGCGCCGTACCCCTCCAGCAGGTCGAGCATCTGCTGGCTGTAGCCGCTGGGACCATCGTCAAAGGTCAGGTAGAGGATGGGGCTGCCATCCGCGGCGTGGGCAGGCAAGTTGTCGATGTCCGGCACGCCTGTCGCGGGAGCGCCAGCGGATGGTGCCAGCGGCGTGGGTGTCGGCAGCGGCGGCTGAGGATTCGCCAGCAGCACCCAGGTGGCCGGACCGACCTCGCCGTTCGGCAGGAGCCCTTGTGACTCCTGGAAGGCGACGACCGCCTTTCGGGTGGCTTCGGTGAACAGGTCGTCGCCTGGATCGGAAAAGCCCAAATCGTCTATGGCCGCCAGCCGTTGGTGAAGCTCGCGGACCAGCGGATGGCGCTCGCCGGCTCCAATGGTGTATTGGGCCTCAGCCAGGTTGTAGAGCTGACCGTCGGCCTGGTAGTCTGTGGCCACGGGGAAGCCATCCTGGTATTCGTAGCGGATCGTCTCCGGCTGGTCCAGTGCCTGGCCAGAGAGCTCGTCCACCTCGATCAGGACTCCGGAGCCATCCCGAGTCCAGCGACCACGGCCAATGACCGTGACCTCGGAAGGATCGCCGATCCTTTCGGCCTCGAACTGGGCTGTGCCCTCGTCGTCGAGCACCAGGTAGTAGTCCTCCTGCAGGGCCTGGTCATAGTCCTCTTCATAATTGGGCGACTTGAGGCGGTAGCGGCCGGCAACGGATTCGTCCGCCGGCACGCTGGCCGTGGGTGTGGCGGCAGCCGAGCCGCAGCCAGCTACCAGTAGCAGCACGGCGGCCAACATCAGAGCCACCCCTCCTCCTGCTAGGATTCTGTGCGAGCGCTCATTCATTCTGAGGATCCCCCAGATCTTGGTGTGGTGTCATGCTTCTGTGTCCCCATTTTAGCATCCGATCGCAGCGATCACATCGGTTACGTGTACTGTTTCGGACTGGTACACCTGACCCCCCTTTTTGCTGGCTCACGGAGCTACCAGGTTGAAAGGAGTTGCCTATCGGGCCTCAAAGGGAAACACGGTCCGAAAATCATCCTTCATGCTGACGACCGTCCAGTTCCGTTCTCCGGCCAGTCGTAGGGCTTTCTCCGCGCCGGCATTATAGGCGTACTCGCGCCTGGCATCATCGTGATGCAGGAGGAGGTTCAAGAATGGCCTGCCGCTGGCCTCGGCATATTCCATCATCTCGATATCGCCGTTCGAATTGCCCGCGGCGAGCACAGGTGGCCGGCCGATGTGTAGCTCTATGTTGATCGGCTTGCCGGGCCCGTCGTCGGGAGGATCTACCAGACCCGGGCGGCGCAGGAGGATCAGCTTGCCGTCCTGCCGCCCAACTTCGAAGGTGATGTTGCTGCCGATGACGTTCTCCCGCGGAACCTGGTAGATCTCTTCCGCTACCGTACGCATGAAACTCATGCCCCCTGCAGACGCGATGAACACACGGAAGCCATTGACCTGCAAGTAATCCATCAGCTCCAACATTGGCTGGTAGATGCACTGCTTGTAAACCACCCCGAAGCGGGGATGGCGAGCCTGGCTGAGGAAATCGTAGGCCAGTATCTCGAACTCCTGCTGGGGCATGCCCGCGTGTGAGTCAAAGACAACCTGCATCAGCGCCGGAAGATCATCGGGGTAGAGTGCAGCGAAATAGCCAAGGTCGTCCGCCGCTGCGGCCTGGAACGCTGGCTGGCCCAGCAGCCCAGGATCGGCCTCGGCCATGTCTTTGAGGCGCTGAATGGCGAAGAGAAGCTGGACGTAGGCCGGCTTTTCGACCCAGAGCGTCCCATCATTGTCAAAGGTCGCCACCCGTTCGGATGGCGGCAAGTAATCCGCATTCGATTCGTCACTGACAATCGCCACAAAGTCCAGCAGGGCCTGTTTCGTGGGTCCATCATTCCAAGATTCCAGGGGCTTGGTCATCGTTCTAGGTTCTCTCCCTTCCGCAGACTAGCCAAATAGGCTTCTACGGCTTGCTCTAGATTGGGAAACATCCTCTCGCCACCCAGGATCTCCCCCAGAGGCGCGCGCTGGATGATCCGCAGTGGCTCAGGATTCAGCGCGGCCAGCCAGAGCGTGATCCCCGCCTCGCGCAGTCTCTCTTCGAACCCGGCTAGCAGCTGCACGGCCGTATACTCGATGTCCGGGATGGCGCTGCAATCGAGGACTAGGACGCGCGCGACGCTCTGGTCGATGAGTGCCTTGAGACTTTCGCGGGTCCGCGGCGCGCTGGCGAAATGCATGCGGCCCTCGGTGCGGACCAACAGCAGCCCCGGCCAGGTCTCATCCTCCGGATGATCCTCGGACAGGGGCCGAAAGACGTCTGTGCCGGGCTTGCGGCCGACGGCATACACTGGTGGATGGTTTGCCTGATGGATCAACATGACCAGCGAGACGACCACAGCGACAAGAATGCCCTGCAGGGTGCCAAGCACCATCACGCCGGCAAAGGCGACCAGGGCCCAAGTCAGCTCGACACGCCGGAAGCGGGCGATCTTGCTGAACTCGGGGATCTTGATCAACCCCGCGGCGGCGACCAGCACCAGCGCCCCCAGGGTGGCCTGAGGCATCAGGCCGATGAGTGGCGCGAGGAAGAGCAAGGTCACGGCCGCGACGCCTGCGGTGACGAGCTGGGCGATCTGCGACCTGGCGCCGGCTTGATCGTTGACCGCGGTCTGCGACGTCCCGCCGCCGGCCGGATAGGCCTGGCTGAAGGCACCGGCGATGTTGGCCAGCCCCAGGGCGAGCAGTTCCTGGTCGGCGTCCACGGGCGGATCGTCGTGTCCGGCAAAGGCCCGCGCCGAGGCGATCGATTCGACGAAGGACATCAGGGCGATGCCCAGCGCGCCGGGCCACAGGGCCTCCAGTAGTGACCAGTCAGGCAGGCTCAGCCGGGGCAGGCCGGACGGAATGGCACCTACCAGCTCGACGCCGTTTACCTCCAGGTTGAACAGCGCCGCCGCCAGGATGGCCAGGCCGACCGCGGCCAGGGCCGCCGGAATGCGCCTGCTCAGGCGTGGCAGGAACAGAAGGATCGCCAGCGTCCCGAGCGCGACGGCCAAGGTCGGCCAGTGGATCTGGCCCAGGCTGCGCAGCACCGAGAGCAGGGTCTGGAACACAGGGCCCTTTTCGATCGAGAGCCCCAACACCTTGCCCAGCTGCCCGACGAGAATCACGACCCCGATGCCAGCCTTGAAGCCTGTGAGCACCGGCAGTGAGATAAAGTTGGCGAGGAAGCCCAGCCGCAGGAAAGAGGCCAGCACCAGAAAGAGGCCAACCAGGAAGGCCAGCGTCGCGGCGGGAATGATGTATGCTTCCGGCTGGGCTCGACCGGCCACCAGCGACAGCTCAGTTGCCACCAGCATAGAGATCGTCGAGGTGCTGCTGACACTCAACGGCCGCGAGGTGCCCAGCAGGGCGTAGACGACCATAGGCGCCAGGGCCACGTACAGGCCGACCTGCACCGGCAGCCCAGCGATGCTGGCGTAGGCCATGGCCTGGGGAATGACGACCGCGGCCGCGACCAGCCCGGCCAGCAGGTCATACCGCAGCCAACCGGCCTCGTACCTGGGCAGCCAACTCAGGATAGGTATATACCTCCGGATTCCAGAAGGTGCTGTTGCCTGATCTATGGCCATGCCGTGATCCTTGCCTGACCAGGTGCTGGCAGCGATGCAGTGCGTGTTCGATCCATCAGCCTCGCCCGTGTTGCGCCTTGTGACCCAGGGCACCTGGCCCTGAGGCGTCGAAAACCACCTGGTCGTACCACCACAGCCGCTCGAAGAGGCTGCGTGCCTGCTCCCAGCGATGTTCGCCTGTCCCGGTTGTGCGCACAATCTCGGTAATCGTCCGCTTGCCGTCGACAGCATCAAATAGCACCTTCTCCTCCCCGTCGATAGGCAGGTAGAGATCGGTGTAGGTGTGGCTCTGGTTGATGAGCACTGCCGCCGCTCCAGGGGGCAAACGTTCCTCGACGCATATCGTCCTGGGCAGGCGGATCGGCACAAAGCTGTGCCAGGTTCCATCATCAAACCGGACAGACCCGTTTGGCTCCGGCCGGTCGCTGCGATAGACGATCAAGCTGTGGCGAACCATCGTCCCTCTGAACAGCTCCAGGGCAGCATACTGCGCCTCCGCTGGCAGGTCAGCCAAGCGGGAAGCATGGGGGGTGCCCGCAATGGCCCCACATTGGGGCAAGTATGGGGCCTGGCGCAGCCAGCGTCCAAAAGACAGCCCGGCCCCCCGGACTAGGTCGAACAGCTGCGGCACCGAGTAGGCGCGGTCCTGCGGATGGAGTAGGGCATCGGCCAGGGCGGCCTCGTTCTGAAAATCGGGCGCCTCCCGCAGCAGGTGCACCAGAGGATGGCTCTGCGGCAGCGCATGGAGGGCCTCGACCAGGTCTTGGATCTCCTGGGCGGATGGTTGGACGCCGATGCGGCGGCAGTACTCTTGCAGTAGATAGATGCCTGCCCGCCCGTAGGGTGCGTAGACCATGAGATGCATCGTGCCGTCCGGCTTGAGGACACTGCGCAAGGCGTCCAACCCCGCGGCGGGATCCGCGAGGTGGTGGAGAACCCCGGTGCACACGATCTGATCGAAACCCGTCTCCAGATCACGTACTTGCTCGAGGGGGAGCTGGTAGACTTGGAGGTTGTCCAAATGATACTTGAGCTTGAGCGCCCTGGTATGGCTCACGCTCTTTGTGCTAAAGTCGATGCCGGTCACTCGAGCCTCCGGCCAGCGCAGGGCATGTTTGGCTGCCTGAGATGTGCCGCAGCCGGCGATTAGGATGGCGCGATCTTCCTGATAAGGTCTGCCTGGCCAGAATAGATAATGATCGGCACGACGTCTGGACGGATCTTGCCAAAGCCGGGCATATATCTCGAGGTTGTCAACGGGTGGAGGATAAGGGTAGTGGTCGTAGAACTCCTGGACGCGGGCCGCCACGCCAGATGGTCCCGAGAACCTCTCGTCTTGTCGGCTCATAACAAACTCACCAGGCTGCACAATGGCAGCTGGACACGGGTTTCCCCGGCGTGTCTATCGTCCACCGGGGAAACCCAGTCATCACCGATAGCCTGTTGCCCCTAGTGCGACTTGCTGCTTGAGGCTTCCTG
>Ga0316577_10001507_pt1 | contig 11040 bp, 8 predicted proteins | sample S5NA_FD_203073 | JGI IMG/M metagenome (GOLD analysis project Ga0316577, IMG submission 203073) | Rhizosphere microbial communities from salt marsh grasses in Alabama, United States - S5-7_050615r2r1 | ecosystem: Host-associated > Plants > Roots > Rhizosphere | place: USA: Alabama | collected... | reverse complement strand
GCGGCCTTCGCCCACCTGGGGCTCAGCGCACCGGCGGCGACTCAGGCGCCGACGCTCGACCTCGGCCTGACCGACGGGCCGTAGACTGAGCGCTTGGGCCTGACACCGGGCCCCGCCGTGTGTCGCCGACGTCGGAGCCCTGATGGAGACCCTCTACACGATCCTGCCGCTGCTGCTTATCGTTGCGGTGTTCTACCTGCTGCTGTTCCGTCCCATGCAGAAGCGCAACCGGGAGTACGCCGCCACCCAGGCAGCACTGGGCCCCGGTGTGCGCGTGATGATGGGCGGAGGCCTGTACGCCACGATCACCGAGATCGACGACCAGGACGTCACCGTCGAAGCCGCGCCGGGGGTTCGCCTGCGGTACAGCCGTCAGGGAGTGGTGAAGGTGCTCGACGCGCCCCTCGACGGGCCTGAGCGCCTGACGTGACCCAGACGAACGTCCCGCGGCCGGGCCGGCCGCTGCTCGTGCTGCTGGCCCTGCTGGCCGCCCTCTACGGCTCGCTGGCCGTGCTCGGCACCTGGGCCCCGCAGCTGGGCCTGGACCTGCAGGGCGGTACGAGCATCACCCTGTCCGCCCAGACCGTCGACGGTGCCGAGCCCACCGAGGAGTCCCTCGACGAGGCGGTCGCGATCATCCGCCAGCGGGTCAACGGCAGCGGCGTCGCCGAGGCCGAGGTCACCACGCAGGGCACCGACACCATCGTCGTTCAGGTCCCGGGCGTCGGCCAGGACGAGCTCGTCGCCCTCGTCGGCCAGACCGCCGAGCTGCAGTTCCGTCCCGTGCTCGCGATCGTGCCAGGCGGCTCTCCGGTGTCCCAGGGTCCCGCCCCCACCGGGGAGCCCACGGCGACCCCGACCCCGACCGAGACCCCCACCGACGAACCCACGAGCCTCGGTGAGCAGCGCGAGGACAGCGCGGAGCGCGCCAGCCGGTCCACCGGACGCACGTCCCTGACCGCGGCCGGCACCCCGACCCCGACCCCCAGCCCGACCCCCGCCCCGACCCCCGCCCCGATCGCCGAGCAGCCCGGCCCCACGGCCGAGGACTTCCAGGCACTGACCTCGTTCGACTGCGCCTCCATCGAGCCCGGCCAGGTGACGCCCTCCGACGAGGTGCTCATCACGTGCGACCGGGAGCTGGCGAACCGGTACCTGCTCGGTCCGGCTGACGTCGTCGGCACCGACATCGCCGACGCGACGGCAGCCATCCCGCAGGGCACCGTGGCCTGGCAGGTGAACCTCGAGTTCACCTCGTCCGGCGCGGAGGCGTTCTTCGCCAGCACCCAGCGGCTTGCGGCCCAGGCGCCGCCGCAGAACCAGTTCGCGATCGTGCTCGACGGGCTGGTGGTCTCCGCTCCGCGAGTGAACGAGCCGATCCCGGGAGGACGGGCCCAGATCACCGGGCAGTTCACGCAGGCCGAGGCGACCGCCCTGGCCAACGTGCTGCGCTACGGCGCCCTGCCGCTGGCCTTCGAGGTCAGCGACGTCACCTCGGTCTCGCCGACGCTGGGTGCCGACCAGCTGCAGGCCGGTCTGGTCGCCGGCGCCATCGGGCTGGCCCTGGTCATGCTGTACTCGCTGCTGTACTACCGCGGGCTCGGCCTGGTGGTGGTGGCCAGCCTCGTCGTCGCTGGGGCGCTGACCTACGGCTTCGTCGTGCTGCTGGGCGAGACGATCGGATTCACCCTCACGCTCGCCGGCGTCGCCGGCATCATCGTCGCCATCGGCATCACAGCCGACTCGTTCGTCGTGCTGTTCGAACGGATTCGCGACGAGGTCCGGGACGGCCGCAGCGTGCGGATGGCCGTCGAGACGGGCTGGGTCCGCGCCCGCCGAACGATCATCGCCAGCGACGTCGTCTCCCTTCTCGCCGCCTTCTTCCTCTACGTGTTCAGCATCGGCAGCGTCCGGGGCTTCGCGTTCGCGCTGGGGCTCACCACGCTGGTCGACCTCGTCGTCGTGTTCCTGTTCACCAAGCCCGCGCTCACACTGCTCGTGCGCACCCGCTTCTTCGGGCAGGGCCACCCGTTGTCCGGCCTGGACCCCTCCCGCCTCGGCAAGTCCGGAGCGGCCCGGGCCCGCGGCCTGGTGGGGCTGGGCAACCGGCTGTACCGGGGGGAGAAGTCCTTCGGCATCGTCGGGAACTCGCGCCGTTGGTACGCGATCAGCGCCGGGCTGCTCGCCTTCGCCGTCCTCGGCCTGCTCGTCAACGGCCTGAACCCGGGCGTGGAGTTCCGCGGCGGGGCCGAGATCACGGCGTCGGCACCCGGGGTGACCGACGCCTCCGTCGGCCCCACCCGCGACGCGGTTGTGGCCACCGGGATCGAGAACGCCTCCGACCCACGCGTGACCCTCGTCGGGGAGGACCGGGTGCGGGTGCAGACCGGCTCCCTGACGCCCGCGGAGACCACCGAGGTGCGCGACGCGGTCGCGGAGTCGCTGGACATCCCCAGCGACGACATCACGGTGCAGGTCGTCGGACCGTCGTGGGGCGCGGAGATCACCGGCAAGGCGCTGCAGGGCCTCGCCCTGTTCCTGCTGGCGGTGGTCATCTACCTGGCGGTGGCGTTCGAGCCGAAGATGGGGCTGGCCGCCCTGGCGGCGCTCGTGCACGACGTGCTGGCCACCGTCGGCATCTACGCCTGGACGGGCTTCGACGTGACACCGGCCTCGGTGATCGGGTTCCTCACGATCCTCGGCTACTCCCTCTACGACACGGTCGTCGTGTTCGACAAGGTTCGGGAGAACACCCGAGGCATCACGGGGCAGAGCGCCTACACCTACTCCGAGGCGGCCAACCTGGCCGTCAACCAGACCCTGGCCCGCTCGATCAACACCTCGATCATCGCCCTGCTCCCGATCGGGTCCATCCTCGTGGTCTCGGTCGTCTACCTGGGCACCGGCACGCTGAAGGACCTTGCCCTGGCGCTGTTCGTCGGGGTCGCGGTCGGCACCTACTCGTCCATCTTCATCGCCACGCCGCTGCTGGCCGACCTCAAGGAGCGCGAGCCGATCATGCGCTCGCTGCGGCAGCGGGTGCTGGCCCGCCGTCGCGGCCCCCGTGGCACCGACGAGGGGAGCGCGACGGAGTCGGTGGCGGCTGCCGTCGGCACCCACCGGGACGAGGCGACCAGCCCCGCGCCGGCCGAAGGGCCTAGTGTTGCGCCGTCCAGCCGTCCGGGGTCGGTGATCGAGTCCGGGGACCGCCAGCAGCCGCGGCGGCAGAGCCGCGCGCAACGACGCAAGGGGAGCTGACATGGCCGACTCCGCCGACCTCGCCCGCTTCGTGCGCGACATCCCCGACTGGCCGACGCCCGGCGTGATGTTCCGCGACATCACCCCGCTGCTCGGCGACCCTGACGCGTTCGCCCGGTGCGTGGACGCGCTCGCCAGGACCCGGGACGGCGAGCAGCCGGTCGACCTCGTGGCCGGCATCGAGGCCCGCGGGTTCATCCTCGCCGCTCCGGTCGCCCACCAGCTCGGGGCCGGGTTCATCCCGGTGCGCAAGCACGGCAAGCTGCCGCACGAGACGCTGTCGGAGGCCTACTCGCTCGAGTATGGGGAGGCGGTGCTGGAGATCCACCGGGACGCGGTTGCCTCCGGCCAGCGCGTCCTCGTCGTCGACGACGTGCTCGCCACCGGCGGCACCGTCGCCGCCACCGTCGAGCTCATCCGCCGAGCGGGCGGGGAGGTTGCCGGCGTCAACGTGCTCATCGAGCTCGAGGCTCTCGGGGGGCGGGGCCGCAACCCGGACCTGTCGATCGACGCGCTGCTGACCATGTGACGGCCCGGGCACCTACACTGGCTCATCCTGAGCCCTAGGGAGCTGCCGTGGCCGAGCAGGTGACGACGCCGCCGACAGAGGCAGGCACGCCGCCCCGGCGGATGCGGTCGCGGCTGGCCCGGCTCACCGCGCCCCGCCTGTCGGCCGACCCCGCCCTCGAGCCGCTGCTGCGGACGCTGCGCAGCAGCCACCCCCGCGCGGAGACCGCGGTGGTGGCGAGGGCCTACGAGACCGCGGCGAAGGCGCACGAGGGGCAGTTCCGCAAGAGCGGGGAGCCCTACATCACCCACCCCCTCGCGGTGGCCATGATCCTGGCCGAGCTGGGCATGACGCCGCCGACGCTGGCGGCCGCGCTGCTGCACGACACCGTCGAGGACACCGACTACTCCCTGGACCGGCTGCGGGAGGACTTCGGCGACGAGATCACCATGCTCGTCGACGGGGTCACCAAGCTCGACAAGGTCACCTACGGCCAGGCAGCGCAGGCCGAGACCCTGCGCAAGATGGTCATCGCGATGGCACGCGACATCCGGGTGCTGCTCATCAAGCTGGCCGACCGGCTGCACAACGCGAGGACCTGGCGCTACGTCTCTCGCGAGAGCGCGGAGCGCAAGGCCAAGGAGACGCTCGAGATCTACGCGCCGCTGGCGCACCGGCTGGGCATGAACAAGATCAAGTGGGAGCTGGAGGACCTGTCGTTCGCCACGCTGCACCCCAAGATCTACGACGAGATCGTCCGGCTCGTCGCCGAGCGGGCGCCCGCCCGCGACGACTACCTCGCCTCCGTCATCGACCAGGTGCAGGCCGACCTGCGGGACGCCAAGATCCGCGCCACCGTCACCGGCAGACCCAAGCACTACTACTCGATCTACCAGAAGATGGTGGTCCGTGGACGGGACTTCGCCGACATCTACGACCTCATCGGCATCCGCATCCTCGTCGAGAGCGTCCGGGACTGCTACGCCGTGCTCGGCATCCTGCACGCTCGCTGGAGCCCCGTCCCGGGGCGGTTCAAGGACTGGATCGCCAAGGCGAAGTTCAACATGTACCAGTCGCTGCACACCACGGTCATCGGGCCCGGGGGCAAGCCGGTCGAGCTGCAGATCCGCACGTACACGATGCACCAGCGGGCCGAGTACGGCGTGGCCGCGCACTGGAAGTACAAGGAGCTGCCGGCCGGGTGGGCCGGCGACCGCGACGACGGCGTGTCCGACATGGCCTGGTTGCGCCAGCTGCTGGAGTGGCAGAAGGAGATCTCCGACCCCGGGGAGTTCCTCGAGTCGCTGCGCTTCGAGGTCAACTCCACCGAGGTCTACGTGTTCACCCCGAAGGGCGACATCAAGGCGCTGCCGACGGGCGCGACGCCGGTCGACTTCGCCTACGGGGTGCACACCGAGGTCGGCCACCGCTGCATCGGGGCCAAGGTCAACGGCCGGCTCGCCCCGCTGGACTCCGTGCTCGACAACGGCGACATCGTCGAGGTCATCACCTCCAAGGCGGAGGGGGCCGGGCCCAGCCGGGACTGGCTCGGCTTCGTCGCCAGCGCACGGGCCCGCAACAAGATCAAGCAGTGGTTCTCCAAGGAGCGCCGTGAGGAGGCCATCGAGCAGGGCAAGGACGCCATCGCCCGGGCGATGCGCAAGCAGGACCTGCCGCTGCAGCGCCTTCTCACCAAGGACTCCCTGACCGCTCTGGCGGCCGACCTGCGCTACCCCGACATCCCGTCGCTCTACGCCGCGGTGGGCGAGGGCCAGCTCTCGGCGCAGTCGGTCGTCGAACGGGTCGCGCACAGCCTCGGCGGCGCCGAGGGGACCAGCGAGGACGCCGCCGAGGCGCTTCGCCCGAGCAGCGCTCGTCGGCGCCGGGCCTCCAGCGACCCCGGGGTCGTCGTGGGCGGCATGAGCGACGTGTGGGTGCGGCTGGCGCGCTGCTGCACCCCGGTGCCCGGCGACAACATCGTCGGCTTCGTGACCCGCGGCAACGGGGTGTCGGTCCACCGCCGGGGCTGCTCGAGCATCGAGCCGATCCTCGCCGACCCCGACCGGATGGTGGACGTCTCGTGGGAGCCCGGCGCCACCTCGATGTTCCTGGTGGCGATCCAGGTCGACGCCCTCGACCGGAGCCGGCTGCTGGCCGACATCACCCGGGTGCTGTCCGACCAGCACGTCAACATCCTGTCGGCGCACGTCACGACCAACCGCGAGCGGGTCGCGAAGAGCCGGTTCACCTTCGAGATGGCCGACCCGGCCCACCTGGACCACGTCCTCAAGGCGGTCCGCACCGTCGACGGCGTCTTCGACGCATTCCGCGTCGACCACTCCTAGAGGTCCGGGCCCTCGAACTCCGCCAGCGTTCGCTCGGCCTGTTCGAGCCACTCCCGCCGGGCCGACAGCGCCTCCTGCGCGGCAGCGGCCCTCCCGGTGTCCCCGGCGGTCTCGGCGGCCTCGTGCTCGGCCTCCAGGGCGGCGATCGAGTCCCGCAGCTGCGCCACGGTGGAGGAGGCCCGGGCCCGGGCCTCCGGGTTGGAGCGGCGCCACGCCTCCTCCTGAGCCTTGCCGACGGCCTCCTCGACGGCCCTCAACCTGCCCTCCACCTCGCGCATCGCGTCTCGCGGCACCTTGCCGGCCTGCGCCCATCGGTCCTGGATGCGGCGCAGCGCCGCCCGGGCGGCGCTGGCGTTGGTGACCGGGAGAAGACCCTCCGCCTCCACCAGCAACGCCTGCTTGGTCTGCAAGTTCTGCTCGTACTCGGCGTCCCGCTCCGCCGTCACGGCGTCCCGGGCGGAGTAGAACGTGTCCTGCGCGGCCCGGAAGCGTGCCCACAGCGCGTCGTCGACCTCGCGGGGGGCTCGACCGGCCGCCTTCCACCGGCGCATGAGGTCCCGCATCGCCGCGCCCGTGGGGCCCCAGTCGGTCGAGGCGGACAACGCCTCGGCCTCTGCGACGAGCCCCTCCTTGATCGCTTGCGCCTCCTGGCGGCGCTGCCCGAGCTCGGCGAAGTGTGCCTTGCGGCGTCGTGTGTAGGAGGTGCGCGCGGCGGAGAACCGGTGCCACAGCTCGTCGTCGACGGCCTTGTCCAGCCGCGCCAGTGACTTCCACTGCTCGAGCAGGTCGCGAAGCCGTGTCACGCCGTTCTTCCAGTCGGTGGAGGCCGCCAGCACCTCGGCCTCGGCGACGATGCCCTGCTTGCTCGCCAGGGTCCGCTCGGCGGCCGCGGCACGCTCGGCCCGTCGCTGCTCCCGGCGCTGGTCGATCAGGGCGTCGACCTCGTCGAGCCGGGAGAGCAGGCCGGCCAGGTCGCCGACGGCGGCGGCGTCCGTGATCGCCTCACGCAGGCGCCGCGACGCCTCGCGGGCAGCGTCGGGCGCCATCGCTCCCCGCACCCGCTGCTCGAGCAGCTCCACCTGGGTCTGCACGTCGGTGAAGCGCCGGACGAAGAAGGCCAGGCCCTCCTCGGGCGCGTCGGCCTGCCAGGAACCGACAGCACGCTCCCCGTCGGCGGTGCGGACGTAGACCGTGCCGTCGGCCGCGACGCGTCCCCACTCGCTGCTCGCCACCGTCCCGGGGCTGGCGCCTCCCGGCTCGGTCACCTCGGGCTCCTCTCCACCACGAGGTCGTCGATGACGGCCTCGGTCGCCGGCTCCCCGTCGTCGGTGCCGTCGACCGTACCCGCCTGGGCCACCGCGGTGACAGCCTCGAGCCCCTCCGTCACCTGCCCCACGACGGTGTACGACGGCGGCAGCTCGCTGTCGGAGTGGACGACGAAGAACTGGCTCCCGGTACTCCCGGGGGCCCCCGTGTTGCCCATCGCCACCGTGCCGGCCGGATACGTCGCGCCCTCGGTGTTCTCCTCGGCGAACCGGTAGCCCGGCCCCCCTCGGCCCGTCCCCGACGGGTCGCCGCACTGCAGCACGCCGAGAGTGTCGGAGGTGGTGAGGCGGTGGCAGCGGGTGTCGTCGAAGTAGTCCGCGGCGGCGAGGAACTGCCAGGAGGCGGCCGTGCACGGCGCCCCCTCGGTGTCCATCTCGATCACGACGGGGGTGCCGTTGAGGGTCAGAGTGGCGGTCAGAGGGCCGAGCTCACCCGGCTCGGAGGGGGGACGCCCGACGTCGGTCACCACCTCCGGGTCCGGGGCGTTGTCGATGAAGGCACAGGAGCCCGCTGCCACCGTGTCCTCCGGCGGTGGTGCCGGGGAGTCGTCGCTGCTCGCGATCGCCAGCACCAGGCCGATGCCCATACCCCCGACGAGGGCCGCCACCACGAGGCCGACGAGGATGCGCTGGCGGCGACGGCGGGCGCGGTCCCGGTCGGCACGCCGCTGCTCCTGGCGCTGGTACCGGTCGCGGGCCAGCTCCCGGCGGCGCTTGTCCTTGGCGGTCATCGTGGTCTCGGAGTGTAGGTCGCCGTCGGTGCCGACCGGCCACGGCAGGTAGCCTTCCGGCCCGTGCTCGTCGTCGGGATCCCTGCCGCCGCCTTCGGGACGAACTGCTTCGTCCTGGCTCCGCAGGAGGGCGAGGAGTGCCTCGTGGTCGACCCCGGCATCGGTGTGGTCGACCCCCTCGAGCGCGTGCTGGCCGAGCACAGGTTGAAGCCCGCCGCCGTGCTGCTCACCCACGGTCACCTCGACCACGTCTTCTCCGTCACCCCGGTGTGCGGGGCGCGCGGCGTCGCCGCTGTCATCCATCCCGACGACCTGTACCGGCTGGCCGACCCGATCTCGACGCTCGACCCGTCGCTGGTGGCCATGTTCGCGCAGACGTTCGGCCCGCAGGCGTCGTGGCACGAGCCGGAGGACGTCGTCACCGTGGAGGACGGCGAGGTGCTGCGGCTGGCAGGACTCGAGGCGAGCGTCGACCACGCACCCGGGCACACCGAGGGGTCGATCATGTTCCGGCTGCCCGCCCCCGACCTCACCGGGTCCGACGGCGGGCAGGTGGTGGTCTCCGGGGACGTCCTGTTCGCAGGGTCGATCGGACGCACCGACCTCCCCGGCGGCGACCCGGAGGCAATGTGGCGCAGCCTGGCCCGCCGGGTGCTGCCGCTGCGGGACGACACCGTCGTGCTGCCGGGGCACGGCCCCACGACGACGATCGGCGCCGAGCGTCGGTCCAACCCGTTCCTGCACGAAGCCGCCGCCCGGGAACGGCGGCGGGCATGAGCCGGCCCCGTCCCCTGTCGGGCTTCCCGGAGCTGCTGCCCGCCGACCGGCTCGTCGAGCAGACGGTCATCGACCGGCTGCGGCGCACCTTCGAGCTGCACGGGTTCGGCTCGGTCCGTACCCGCGCCGTCGAGCCGGTGGACGTCCTGCTCGGCAAGGGCGAGACCGACAAGGAGATCTACCTGCTTCGCCGGTTGCAGGCCGACGAGACCGACGCCGGAGCTGGGCTGGGCCTGCACTTCGACCTCACCGTCCCGCTGGCGCGCTACGTGCTGGAGAACGCCGGACGGCTGTCGTTCCCGTTCCGCCGCTACCAGATCCAGCAGGTCTGGAGGGGGGAGCGGCCGCAGGAGGGCCGATTCCGCGAGTTCACCCAGGCCGACATCGACGTCGTCGGGGACGGCACGCTGCCGTTCCACCACGACGTGGAGGTGGCCCTGGTGGCCGCCGAGGCGCTGTCCTCGCTTCCCGTGCCGCCGATCCGGATGCGCGTGAACAATCGCAAGGTGGCCGAGGGGTTCGCCCTGGGACTGGGGCTCGCCGACGTCGCCGGGGTGCTGCGCGCGGTGGACAAGCTCGACAAGGTCGGGGCAGGCGCCGTGGCCGCCGAGCTCGAGACCTCCGTGGGGGCCTCCCCGACCCAGGCACGCACCTACCTGGCCTTCGCCGGCATCCGCACCGAGCCCGGGTCGGCGCCGGACTCGGCGGCTGTGGCGGTCCGGGCGCTCGGTGTCGAGCACCCACGGCTGTCGGAGGGGCTCGACGAGCTCACCGCCGTCATCACCGCCGCGGACGAGCACGTCCCCGGGGTGCTGGGAGCCGACCTCTCGGTGGCCCGTGGCCTGGACTACTACACCGGCACGGTCTACGAGACGCACCTGCAGGGGCTGGAGTCGCTGGGGTCGGTGTGCTCGGGCGGCCGGTACGACGAGCTGGCCCGCGACGGTGACCGGGTCTTCCCGGGGGTGGGGATCTCGGTGGGGGTCACCCGGCTGGTGGCGGGTCTTCTCGGTCGCGGCCTGGTCCGGGCCCAGCGCTCGGTGCCGACCTGCGTGCTCGTCGCCGTACCGGAGGAGGGCCGGAGGGTGGCCTGCGACCGGCTCGCCACGGGGCTGCGACGCCGTGGCATCCCCACCGAGGTGTCCCCGACGGCCGCCCGCTACGGCAAGCAGATCCGGTACGCCGACCGGCGCGGCATCCCGTACGTGTGGTTCCCGGGACCGGACGGGACCCCGGGTGAGGTCAAGGACATCCGCAGCGGCCGTCAGCAGGCCGCGGACCCAGGCACCTGGGCCCCACCCGCGGAGGACCTCACGGTCGCCGTGCGGGCCGTCGAGGAGGAGACACCATGATGCGCAGCCGCGGCGCCGGGACCCTACGCCTCACCGACGCCGACAGCACCGTCACGCTCGCCGGGTGGGTAGCCCGACGTCGCGACCACGGTGGCGTGGCGTTCGTCGACCTGCGCGACACCACGGGCCTGGCCCAGGTGGTCGTCCGGGACGAGGCCGCCGCCCACGGGCTGCGCCCCGAGTCCTGCCTGCAGGTGGTCGGCACCGTGGCCGCCCGACCCGCCGGCAACGAGAACCCCGACCTGCCGACCGGGCAGGTCGAGGTCATCGCCACCCAGGTGCGGCTGCTCAGCCCGGCCGCGCCGTTGCCGTTCCCCGTGGAGGACGCCCACGCGGGGTCGGTCGGTGAGGAGGTGCGGCTGCGGCACCGCTACCTCGACCTGCGCCGGGGGGAGACCTCACGCGCGATCCGGATGCGCTCGGAGGTCAGCCGGGTCGCCCGGTCGGTGCTGCACGAGGAGGGGTTCGTCGAGGTCGAGACGCCCACCCTCACCCGGTCCACCCCGGAGGGAGCCCGCGACTTCCTCGTCCCGGTGCGCCTGCAGCCCGGCCACTGGTACGCACTGCCGCAGAGCCCCCAGCTGTTCAAGCAGCTGCTCATGGTCGGGGGTCTGGAGCGCTACTACCAGATCGCCCGCTGCTACCGGGACGAGGACTTCCGGGCCGACCGGCAGCCGGAGTTCACCCAGCTCGACGTCGAGATGTCCTTCGTGGACGAAGACGACGTCATCGCGGTGGCCGAGG
>Ga0316577_10001506_pt1 | contig 11041 bp, 9 predicted proteins | sample S5NA_FD_203073 | JGI IMG/M metagenome (GOLD analysis project Ga0316577, IMG submission 203073) | Rhizosphere microbial communities from salt marsh grasses in Alabama, United States - S5-7_050615r2r1 | ecosystem: Host-associated > Plants > Roots > Rhizosphere | place: USA: Alabama | collected... | reverse complement strand
AGATCGGGGGGTACTCAGGAGGTATGAAACAGAGGCTCTCCATTGCCCAGGCGATGCTTGGCAATCCCTCGATATTAATCCTCGATGAGCCAACCAGCTCCCTGGATCCAGCTGGTCGCCAGGAGCTTCTTGATACTTTAGCTGCCATGCGCAAACAGGTGACCGTCTTCCTGTCCAGCCATATCTTGGCAGATATTGAACGTATTTGTGACACGATCGCAGTTTTGCATGAAGGCCGCCTTATGCTGACCTCCAGCCGTGAGCAGCTGTTCTCTCAATACCCGGTTTTCGCCGCCTCTCTTGAACTGGAGGCTGATTTTATCGCCCCTCAGGCTTTCCTGGATGAACTTGGAGAGCGACCCTGGGTGGAGCGGGTCGCTCGCAGGGGCCAGAATATCACCATCCTGGCAAAGGATGTTCCCCAGGGGAAAACAGAACTGCTTCCCATGATCGTTAAGCATGCTATCCGCATCGATAAATATGAATGGATACGCCCTTCCCTAGAAGAGATATTCTTGAAGATCAGTAAATGACATGATCCCGCTTGCTTACTTACTATCGATTCTGGGGATGGTGCTGGTGCCAATCGTTCTGGCTGTTATTTTGCGGCGGAATTACCGAGTTTACTGGATCTTGTTCGTGGTGGGGACGCTTACCTTCATCGGGTCACAGGTGGTGCACCTGCCGCTGAACAGGTGGCTGGTAAGCATCGGTTTGCTGCCAAAAACACTCCAACCCGATGGAGCATCCCTTTGGCGTACCGCCGTGATCCTTGGACTTTCAGCTGGGGTCTGCGAAGAGCTGGCCCGGGCGATCGGCTACGCTTTGGTAAAGTGGGCGCGCCGCTTCGAAGATGGGATCATGTTGGGACTGGGTCACGGTGGTATCGAAGCCATGCTATTCGGGGGGGTATTGACCGCTTCCACGATAAGCACCTTATTAAACCTGGGGGGAGTCGACCTGGATACCTTGAATTTGTCCGCAGCCCAGCTTGAAATCCTTTCCCTTCAGAGACAACTTTTCTCAACCTCACCACTATACGCAATGGCACCATTTATTGAACGGGTGCTTGCTATCTCAGCCCAGGTAACTTTATCCATCATCGTCCTGCAGGCATTCAAACGCAATAAAATGCTGTTCTTCCTGGCAGCGGTCGGTTACCATGCCATGCTCGATTCTGTAGCAGTTTATGTCGGTATCTCGACCAACCAGTTATGGACAACCTGGCTCGCTTTGGTAATCCTGTTACTGCCAGCATGGCTCTGGTTGATCAGGTTGTGGCGTGCAAGGAATAGCGAGCTGGCTTTGATGGGAGAAAAATCACCCTCTCCCCCACCCTTAGGCTGGAGTTTACGATTATTCCTGGCCAACAGTCGCAAAGAAATACTTTACCTGTGGCGAACCCGGCGGGTCTTGATCGTTTGCGCAGTATTTTTCCTTTTCGGGATCATCTCCCCCCTACTCACGAAATTCACTCCCCAACTCTTGGGCTCACTGGAGGGAGCAGAGATTTTCGCTGATCTGATCCCTGAAATGACGGTTATCGATTCGCTAAACTCGCATATCGAAACAGTAACCCAATTTGGTTTCATTGTCGTGATCCTGGTTGGTATGGGAGCTGTGGCAGGTGAAAAGGAAAGGGGTACTGCAGGGGTAGTTCTGAGTAAACCGCTCTCACGGAGTATTTTCATCACCAGCAAATTTACCTCACAGGTGTTGCTGTACTTGCTAGGATTTGTAATCACCTGCGCAGCCGGTTATTATTACAACATTGTACTCTTTGGAATGCTTGATTTGAGTATCTTCTTGGTTATTAACTGCCTGCTTCTGCTGTGGGTCCTTGTATTTACCAGTGTAACAATACTCGGCAGTACATTGGGGAATTCTACCGGTGCAGCTGCTGGATTGGCGCTAGCGGGTTCATTAATTCTGATCATCTCAGGCAGCATCCCCAACATAGGGGCCTTGCTGCCCAGTGGTCTCCTGGCATGGTGCTACCAGATTGCAGAAGGGTCCCTCGATTTTTCAAGCAATTGGGGCTCGGCCGCACTGGGTCTTGTGATCCTGCTCCTTGCCCTGGTGGCTGCACTGGGGGTATTTGAAAGGCAGGAGTTGCAGTAGTTGCCTGGCCGCTGCCCACATAATGTTGATTTAATAAAGAAGAGTGCGGCTTGATCCAACCGCCGCACTCTTCTTTTTCAGATTTCAAATTATCAAGCAGGTTTAGATTCTAATTCTGGCGAATATTCGCCATAGCGTGCCAGGCTGTTCAGCTTTGCCCGGCGGGAGAACATCTTTTGCCCTTCAGCATAGTTCTCTTTTTTGCCCAGCCAGGTCTTGAGCGTTTCTTCCTGCAGGGCACGCCCGTAGGAAAAGCTCAACTGCCAGGGAAAACCACCAATGGTGTTCATGGCAGACAGATTTTCAGTCGCCTGGGCAGGTGTCTGGCCTCCGGATAGGAAAACAATCCCGGGAACAGCCGGAGGTACAGTGCGCAGTAAAACCCGGATTGTGGCTTCAGCAATTTCCTGTACACCGGCTTGCTGCGGACAATCTTTCCCCGCCAGCACCATGTTTGGCTTCAGCAGAATACCCTCAAACTTCACACCTGCTGCGAATAATTCAGCAAAAACCGCCTCAAGGGCTTGCGTGGTCACTTCTTCGCAGCGATCGATCGTGTGAGATCCATCCATCAGAACTTCTGGTTCAACGATGGGTACCAAGCCGGCTTCCTGGGATAATGCGGCATATTGTGCAAGGCCAGCGGCATTGTTTTTATATCCATATGCAGAGGGAAGGTCTTTGGTGATCGAATAAACAGCGCGCCACTTGGTGAAGGCTGCCCCCAATCCCACATACTCTGCCAGGCGTTCCCGCAACCCATCCAAACCCTGGGTGAATTTCTCGCCAGGGTGTAAAGCTAAATCACGGGCACCCTTATCAACCTTAATTCCCGGATAAATACCGCGCGCGTTCAGCAGGTCAGGAAAGGGTGTACCATCAGCTGCTTTGTGACGCATGGTTTCATCAAAAGTGATCACGCCGCCGATAAATTCCTCCACCCCTTCAGTGGTGAAGAGGAGCTCGCGGTAAACCCTGCGGTTTTCCTCGGTAGATTCAACATTGATGCTGTCAAATCGTTTTTTAATGGTGGGGAAACTCTCATCTGCTGCCAGGACACCCTTTCCAGGTGCCACAATGTCACGTGCAACAGTTTCCAACTTCTGTAAGTCCATACTTTATTGCCTCCTATTTTTTGTAAAAAGAGGATTCCAAATGGGTTCCTCAGGTTCGCTTTGCCAAACAATTAAACACTTAAACCGGGGTCAATTTTATCATGATGACCCTGCAGCCTACAAGTTATTCGGCCTGATCAGGCTGCTTCTGGTTGCAGTCCGAAGATTTCGGAAACCTGGAGAGAAGCGTTTAAGCCTTGAATCTACTAACACAGTTCAAAACTGGATTGGTACTGAATCCAATATATAATTGATCAAATTGGATCAACTTTACCGGTCAAGCAGGAAAGGTACAAGTTTCCTTCAAGTATTTGAGGAGTGAAGCGATGAGAGAGATTCTGAACGATAGTGCTCAGCGAGCCATAGCGTACCTGGACGGGATCAACAAACGAAAAGTCGCACCTGATCCACAAGCGATCGCAGCCCTCCAAAAATTGGATCACCCATTGGGTAATCAACCGACTGACCCACACGAGATTTTGTCTGAGCTGGACAATTACATATCCCCTGCTACGCTGGCCACTACCAGTGGGCGCTTCTTCGGCTATGTGATTGGATCTGCATACCCCGTGACTGTAGGAGCCAATTGGATGGCAGCCGCCTGGGATCAGAACACAGGATTGTATGAACCCACACCTGGGACAGCCTTCCTTGAACAGGTGGCATTGAAATGGCTGATCGATCTATTCGAGCTACCTCCTGGTAGTGGGGGAACCTTCGTAACCGGAGCGACAGTGGCAAATCTGTGTGGCATAGCAGCTGGCAGGCATGTAGTGCTTGATCGTGCAGGTTGGGATGTCGAAGCAGATGGTCTATTCGATGCGCCTCCAGTTACAGTGATCATCGGTGCCGAGGCGCACCCTGTGCTCTTTAAATCTCTGGGGTTACTCGGGTTGGGTCGTAACCGTGTCGTGCGCATACCCACGGATCGACAGGGACGTATGCGCGCTGATCAGCTACCCCCCCTATCCGGACCGACCATTGCCTGCCTGCAAGCTGGAAATATCAATACCGGCGCGTTTGACCCATTTGAAGATATCATCCACCTTGTACACGATGTTGGTGGCTGGGTCCACGTGGATGGTGCCTTTGGATTATGGGCTGCAGTTTCTCCAGAATACAAACATCTCACCAAGGGAATGTCTGAGGCAGATTCTCTGGCAACCGATGCTCATAAATACCTCAACGTCCCCTATGACAGTGGTTTGACGTTGTTACGCCAGCCAGAAGCATTACGCGCTGCAATGGCAATCACCGCTGATTACTTACCGACCAAGTCCCCATTTCGTAATCCCTCTGATTACACACCAGAGCTCTCCCGCCGGGCGCGCGGTGTCGAAGTCTGGACTGTACTGAAGTATCTTGGGAAAGAAGGGCTCGCCCGGTTGGTTGATGACACCTGCCGCCATGCCCGGCAGTTCGCAGAAGGGCTCGCCGCCGCAGGTTATGAAATCCTGAATGAAGTGGTGCTCAACCAGGTCCTGGTTTCATTTGGAGAACCCGAAAAAACGCGCCGGATTATCTCAGCGATCCAGGAAGATGGCACTTGCTGGATGGGCGGTACGGAATGGCAGGGACATACCGCCATGCGGATCAGTGTCAGTTCCTGGGCGACGACAGATGAAGATGTCCAATTGAGCCTGGACGCAATCCTGAGAATAGCCAACAATTTAGATTGAATATGGAGCTTCTTTCTGCAAGCACCTGAACAAAGTGAGAGGAATGTTTACATGAATGAGCGAGATTTGCAGCGAGAAAATCTTGAAACCCGCCGTGTCTGGAACCAGAATGCTGCTTACTGGGACGAATATATGGGAGAAGGCAACGATTTTGTAGAGCAGCTCTGCTGGCCGGTCATGGATCGATTACTGGATTTGCCCCCAGGGAAGCAGGTGCTGGATATCGCCTGTGGAAATGGTTTAACTTCCCGGCGTTTAGCTGAGCAAGGCTACCAGGTGGTTGCCTTTGATTTTTCAGAGGAATTAATTGCCAGGGCTGTCGCCCGCACACCACCAGATATGGAGCAGATCGAGTTCCATGTACTCGACGCAACAGATAAATCCGCATTAGTAAATCTCGGGGAAGGGAAATTCGAAGCTGCGATCAGCAACATGGCGCTTTTTGATATGGCGCAGATTGACCCGTTGTTCCAGGCGCTATCCATACTCCTGAAACCTGGTTCGGGCTTTATCTTCTCAGTCGTGCACCCATGCTTCAACAATCCAACCACGCAAATGGTCGCTGAATTGGAGGATAAGGATGGGGAATTAGTCACGGTTTATTCGGTCAAGATCAGGCGATATATCACTCCCAGTGTTGACTACGTCCGCGCCTTGCGAGGCCAACCAGAACCGCAGCTGGAATTCCACCGGTCACTCCAGGATTTGCTCAAACCCGCCTTCAATGCTGGTTTTGTGCTGGATGTACTTGAAGAGCGCGCCTTTCCCCCGGGGCATCCACCTGGAAAAAACCCGCTCTCCTGGGGTGCTAATTTCAGCGAGATTCCGCCGGTATTGGTCATAAGGGTGCGCGCCCCATCAGGATAACCTGTTTAGCAAACCCGCATACCGGGATGTCAAGAACCGTAGTCAGAATTTAGCTATTGAATCTCCAGCAGCTAAATTAATTCCCGCCATTGGAGTCAAAGAGTTCTTCGATAGACCTGTCGAATATGGAAGCCAATTTAAACGCCAGCGGCAGGCTGGGATCATATTTCCCGTTTTCTATTGCATTGATCGTCTGCCGGGAAACACCCGCTCGTCTGGCTAAATCTGCCTGGGACCAGCTGCGTTCTGCACGCAGCACTCTAAGCTGATTCTTCATCGGTATTTCCAAATCGTCCAAATCTTACCCAGACCCCACATCATCACCATCAGCAGTGGGATTAATGTCCAGCTCACCTGGGGAAAACCAACCTGGACCAGCAAGGCATAGGTCATGGTCACAAGCAGCGACATCCCAAAACCGATGCTGATCGCCTCCAGCTGGATGCGGCGCTGCAGTTCGTCCAATTGGGAGATTGCCAAACCAATTGAGGAGGCAAGAAACAAACCAGGTATGGCTGGCAGTGCAGCCACCAGGTACAGGTACGCTGGTTCAAGCTCCTGGTTCAACAGCCATTGGGACAAGAAAAGAATCACAAGGAAAAGAAATGCTGAGATCACCATGCGGCGGACGACGTAACCCGGATACTCCATCAGCGGCAACGGTATTTTGACAAAGTAACCGAGGATGGCACCAAGTAGAATCCCAATTACCAGCCCCCAACCGCTGTCTCCAAGCAGCAAATCAAGCCCACCACCGATCACCAGACCAAAAGCAGCACCCAGGACAATATCCCTGCTTCTTGACGTTCTTGGTTCATCACTGCTCATTTTATTCATAATTCACCTCGTTATGTAAAGTTTACTTTACATGATTGTAAAGCATAATTGACTATTTGTCAAGTTTGCTTTACTTTCCAATTGGATAATGGATGATTTGTCTGCAATCGAGCAGGATAGCTTTCCACGATCGCCAACAGACCTTCATCCTGGATCATCCCGCTTTCCATCCCGGATCACTTCGGGTGGATTTCCAAACTTGCGAGAATATTAAGGATTTGAATTGGGCTTACAATGGATAACCTGAACGGGTGCAGCAGTATGGAATCCTGCCAAATAAGAAAACAAGGACGAGGAATTACCTCGTCCTTGTTTGAAAACTCGCCTTGAGTATCTTACTCTTCGCTGAAGGCTGCCTTGAGCTTATCTTCCTCTTCCTGTGAGAGGCTGGTGGAGATGATCTCGAAATCCAGCTGCTTCATCTGGTCAACCACCTTATCCATGGTCGCATCGCTCGTGAGCAGGAATAGCGCGGAGGTACCTTCGGTGACTTTTTCCTTGGTCTTTTTAATAAACGCGTCGTCAATGCCCACGTCGGTCATCGACCCGCCCATAGCACCAAAGGCAGCTCCAACTGCCAATCCCAGCAGCGGGACGAAGAAGAGCATACCGAACAACATGCCCCAGAAGGCACCGTTGAGGGCTCCCATGCCCGCCATGTTGATCAGCTGCTTAGTTTTGGGTTTCTTCGCACCTTCAGGCCAGGTGACGATCGCTGCATCCTGCAGGGTAATCAACTGCTGTTTTTGCAGGCTCTTTACCAGGTCCAGTCCTTGCTCAGCACCACCTGGCGTATCAAATTTTAGTACAGATAGGGTTGCCATAATTACTCCTTGTAAGTTTTCCAGGGATTATATTCCCTGTGTTCGATTAAATTTATTAGAGATTTATCAAAATTTTTGCTGGTCAACTACCAGATTCATTATCATCAGGAGAACTTGTTCCCGAATCCTTTTCACCGGCGACATAATCTTCGAATTCTCGATCTGCAAGTCCCAAATCAAGAGCAGCTTCTCTCGTTTCATCTGCCGCGATGCGGTAAGCGAAGCCCCAATCAGCCTCGAGCGTCTCTTTGAAATCCATTGGCAATTCTTCAACGGCTACTTTTGCATTTCGATTCTTCAGTTCTGTGACGAGTGGGTCCGAATACTTCGCCTCGAGTACGGCGATGATAGCAGCATGATCCGGCTCTAACCGTTCACCGAGTTTCTTCAACCGGGTGTCATCGAAGCCAACATCATCAAGCTTCGCTGACACGCCGCCCAGCGCGGCACCGATTGCACCCAGGGCGATCAACCCTGCCGGGCCTGCCAAGAGTCCTAATGCCCCCCCCACCAGGGCACCCACACCCACCTCTTTAGCGATCTTTTCTGCTTCTTCGTGAATCCGGATCTTACCTTCTTCGTCCTTGGTCACCAGCACGGTATTTTCAAGGTCAATCTTCTTATCTTTTTCCGCTTGATGAAGATCTTTATATGCTTTGGCTCCCAATTCATCATCATCAAAGACCGCCAAGATAACCACGTATTGTGATTCGCTCATATTATTCTCCTTATAACAATTCTTCTGTCGAGTATCCTGATCGAGAGCATTCCAACAGGATCTACTCTGGTAATTGCTCCGGTCTCAGTGTGCCAACCTCGTAATAGGTTAATTCCATACTTGGAGTGGCAAGAGTCAAGATATTACCGTCGATCCTGGCAGCAGTTGCAGCTCCAAAGGCTGCGAGATATTCCGCTTCCTGGTCCATGAGATCCTGGGCACAGCTCAGGCGAGTGTTCAACAGATTTTGAACCTCCACCTGGTAGGATCCATCTTCATTTTCGGTCGCGGTATAAGTCCCAGAATAGGTGTTGCATCCGCTGAAACCGGTCAGCTCGCCCTGCAGAAACTGCAGCGTGATCGCGGACCTGGGTAAGACCGGGTATAGAGACCAAACAGGTCCCTCCAGCCGGGTATCGATTACGACTTGGAGAGCCGCACTATCACTTAAATTGTTAGCATCTGTGGCTACCACGGTTACCAGGTAAGTACCCGGCTGCTCGTACAATTTGGTGACTGTCGTATTGGGGCTGGCGGGTGAAGAAGTGCCATCCCCGAAATCCCAGGCGAACGTGCTGATCGGGCTGCTGCCTGATGTTGATTCCTCGGCATTGAAGGTGATCGGTTCAGCAACAAATCCATCCTGCGGACCGCCGATCGCAGCAGTTGGTGGTGTCTGGTCGGGTGGTTGAGCGACGATGCTGATTTCCTGGCTCACAGACCCGCGCTGTCCAATCTTATCCACCACCCCCAGGGTGACCTGGTATGTGCCTGGAGTCATGTAAATAGTTTCCACAACCGGCCCTCTCACCTGGGTGCCATCCCCGAAATCCCAGTTGTATCTGGAGATGCCGATATCTGAGGTCGAGTTGGAGCCATCAAAATGCACGATTTCTCCTACCGCAGCTTCCACCGGACCATTGATCACAGCTACCGGCGGCTCCCCGGTTTCCGGTCTCTCAGCCGGGAGAGATGAATAATACAAGGTGCCCCGATCGGAACCCAGCTGCATGCCAGTGTCAGCCACAACAAAAAACTGTGCGGCCGCCAGATTTGCCAGGGTAACGCGTTCCTGTTTGCTCGAAGTCTCGTCCGGGCAAGCGACCTCACCAACGCTGATGTTATTGATTGAGATTTGCTGCACGTCGGTGGTGTACTCACCGCCGACTTCATTACAGCCAGTGTTACCGAAGAAAGTGTAATCCAGGTTGAAAAACAGGAAAGGTTCAGCATTACCAGCCACGCTGGGCTGTTCGTTGTAATTGATCAGGTACCACTTGACATTCTGCAGCAGATGGGTCTGGTCCTGGGAGCTGACCGGGGGCGAGACCCGGAAGGTCAGCGCACCTCGACCGGTGTTAATGACCAGCTGATCACCAGTCAACCAGTATCCATAAGAACGGCTGAGCGCGCTCAGGTAATTATCTTCCTGGGTCATGATTCCATCAGGTTTAAAACAGGTCGTTGAAGAGGTTAATGCGGTTTCCATGCCCAGGTCCTGGCCGAAAAGCGCGTAATAAGTGTTGCACCCCGCTGACCCTGATATTTGTCCCGAATCCCCATCTTCTGCGATTTGAAATCGAGCATCCATTAAAGTACCGGGTATGATGGGTGTATTGTTAATAAAATGCAGGAACCACTCAGTGCCATCCAAAACTGATAGTGGTCTTTTGCCTGCGATCTCAGTTTGGGTAGCGGCAAAAACAAGCGCCTGGCGACCATCATCGTATGGCAGGATCAGAGTGCTGCCATGGATCTGGTAGGTCGATGCCGCGTTCATTCCCAGGAAAAACTGCTGCTCCTGTTCCAATAAACCTGGAACGCAATCTTCATTTTTTGTCTTTTCCGGCAGGTTGATCTTTATCTCTTCCAGGTTGGAGACGTAAGCAGCACTGTACTCATTACATCCGGTCGTCCCAGCGACAACCCCCGAAGGAGAGTCTGGATTCCTGGAGAATTGAGCGGTGAAATTCGCACCTTCGACCGGTTCGGTAGGATTTTCCACGTCCCCACTTGCGATTAATACCCATAAGGCTCCCACTAGAGGTGTCCGGTCGGCGATATATGTCAGCGTGCTGGCTTCAGTTACCAGATCCAGGGTATCACCCAGTATTTCATAAGTGTGCTGGCCTTCAATTGCAGCCAGGTAAGCAGTTTCTTCATCCATACCCATCTCGCAGAATTTTCTGGTTGCTGCTGGAGCATCGATCTGCAAGTTATTCTGCTCCAGTGTAAAGCCAGCAGAGTATGTATTGCAGCCAGCTGATCCAGCAACCCTGCCAGGTTCGCCTTCACTGCCTGGTTCAAAGATCGCAGTGATGTAGATTCCTTCTGGGATTGGTTCCCCATCAACAGCATTTAACGCCCACAGAGTGCCGGTTAACGGCAGGCTGTTGGAAGTGTAAATTAATACCCCCTGACCACCATTGTAGCTGATCCTCAGGCTGGTTCCAAAGAGATCGATATTTTCTGCTGCCTCCAGTGCTTCCAGATAAACCTGCTCCTGCTCATTGCCTGTGGGACAAATCGCAGCGGTGGAAGCTAATGGGCCGATGCTGATCTGATCTTGATCGAGTTCGTAGCTACCCGCGTAGAAGTTACAGCCTGCTGACCCGCTGACGTTGCCATCCTCGCTGAATGTTGCCGTAATCGCTGTCCCGGACTCAACAGTCTCGGGTGCGCCTGGTTCACCATATCCAACCAGCAGCCATTGGGTATTCACAAGTGGTGTCTCACCCTGGGTGTACACCAGCTTCTCTTCATAAGACTGTCCGGAGTCATAAATAATCTGCAGGCGACCCTCTGAGTTTATACCCAACAATTGGGCATTCTCCAATGCTGCAAGGTAGGCGGATTCCTGATCCATACCCTGGGGGCAAA
>Ga0316577_10001505_pt1 | contig 11043 bp, 5 predicted proteins | sample S5NA_FD_203073 | JGI IMG/M metagenome (GOLD analysis project Ga0316577, IMG submission 203073) | Rhizosphere microbial communities from salt marsh grasses in Alabama, United States - S5-7_050615r2r1 | ecosystem: Host-associated > Plants > Roots > Rhizosphere | place: USA: Alabama | collected... | reverse complement strand
AGCCCGTCCCTGTCGGCGTCGGCCCCGGTGAAGGCGCCGCGCGTGTGGCCGAAGAGCTCGCTCTCCAGCAGGTGCTCGGGGATCGCCGCGCAGTTGAGCGTGAGCCTCGGCGCGTCGCTCCGGCCGCTGAAGCGGTGGATCGCCCGGGCCACGAGCTCCTTGCCCACGCCGCTCTCGCCGTGGATCAGGACCGCGCTGTCCGACGCCGCCGCGCCGGCGATCCTCGAGCGCAGCGCCCACATCACCTCGCTCTCCCCGTCGAGCCCCAGGCGGTCCTCACCCTCGTGGGTGCTGCTCATCGAGAGCAGCAGCAGCGCCCTGCTCCCGATCGCGATCACCGTGCCCGACGGCGCGGCCTCCGCCGACGGCGAGGCGCCGCCGTCGAGCCGGAAGAGCTCCACCGGGAGGGCGCCGCACGAGGCCACCCTGAAGCTCTCGCGGCCGGTCCAGGTCAGGGTCAGCTGCTCGCGGCTGATGCAGGGATCGGCGAGCGGCTCCGGCGCCCCGCCGTCGAGGTCGAGGAACTCCGGCTCGAGCCGGCCGACACGCAGCGTCTGTCTCGGCGTGAACAGCCCGCACGGCGTCGCGGCGCCGATGCGGCTCAGATCGGCGTGGTGGAGCATCCGCAGCGTCGGCAGCCGGTCCTCTCCGGCGCCCCCGACCTGGTGGTCGCCGCGCGTGGGGATGAGCGTCTTCTTTCCCTTGATCACCGTCGAGACCCCGCGAGCCCGGATGTTCCACGAAAGCCGACGCGGAGTCCAGCGCCCGGAGACGCGTGCAGACACCACGAATCAACGGACGGTCACCGCTCCGAGGGTCAGGGCACGGTGAGCTTCCAGGACGAGCTCATCGGCTTGCCGTCGCTGAAGACCTCCACGGGGTCCCCGCTCCGCGCCACGAGCTCGACCTGGAAGCCGCCGTCGGTCTCCGGCGCGGAGGTGGCGACGTCGCCCGAGCGCAGGTTGACCGCCACGATGTCCGCGGGGCTCGCGACCTCGCCCCGGATCGTGGTCTCGCCGGCGACCGGCGCGCTGATCGGCGTCACACCGGTCCGCGGCCCCGGGGCCGGGCGCGGGGCGCACCCGGTCACGGGGCAGGTCACCGCCACGACGCTGTAGGGCGTGGCGTCGGAGCCGTCGTGGCGTACGCTGACGGTCTCGTCGGGCCCGGCCACGATCTTGAGGGCGAAGCTCCCGACCGCGGTGGAGGCGGTGGAGCGCGTCCCCTGCTTGGTCTCGACCGTCACCTCTCCGGCGCCGGCGACGGCGCCGGGCAGGCCCACGAGCACCACCTCCCGCGGCGGGGACTCCTCGTCCATCGGGCCGTTGCGCATCTTGAGCGCCAGGGGCTCGGGCTGCGGGACGCCGGTCTGCCCGTCGCCGTCGCCGCAGCCGAGAAGCACCACCACCACGCCCAGCCCGGCCAGCGCCAACCTGTCGCCAGGGCACGTTGATCTCATGGTCCCCTCACATCGATGTTGAGCGCCTCGCGGTCGATCTCCAGCCGACGCATCTTCTTGTGCAGGGCCACCCGGTGCAGGCCGAGCTCCACGGCGGCCCGGGTGACGTTTCCGGAGCAGCGGCGCAGCGACGAGAGCACCATCTCGCGCTCGAAGTCCCGCACGGCCCGTTCCAGGCGCACCCCGCCGGCCTCCACCGCCGGCCGCCGCGCACGCCGCGCCCGCAGCTCCGGTGACAGGTTGGCCACCGTGACCCGCCCGCCGCTGCAGAGCGTTCCGGCCCGCTGAAGCTCGTTCTCCAGCTGGCGCACGTTGCCCGGCCAGTCGTGCTCGATGAGCGCCGCCAGGGCCTCCGGCGCGACGGTCAGCGGCGTCGCCAGCTGGCCCAGCAGGTGCTCCACCAGCAGCGGGATGTCCGCGCGACGGTCGCGCAGCGGCGGCACCTCGATCTCCAGCACGTCCAGGCGGTAGAACAGGTCCTCCCTGAACAGTCCCTCCTCCACCAGCTGCTTCAGCGCGCGGTGGCTGGCCGAGAGCACGCGACAGCGGCGCCGGCGCTCGCGCTGCTCGCCCACCCGGCGAAAGGTCCCCTCCTGCAGCACCCTGAGCAGCTGCACCTGCATCTCGGCCGGCATGTCACCGATCTCGTCGAGCAGCAGCGTCCCCTCGCCCGCGGCCTCGAACAGCCCGACGCGGTCCTGGACGGCCCCCGTGAACGCGCCGCGCGCGTGGCCAAACAGCTCGCTCTGGAGCAGGCTCTCCGGAATCGCGGCGCAGTTGATCGAGATGAACGGGTGGTCCCGCCGCGGGCTCGTGTGGTGGATCGCCCGGGCGACCAGCTCCTTGCCGGTGCCGCTCTCGCCGTGGATGAACACCGGCAGGTCGGTCTCCGCCACCCGATCGATCTGCAGGAACAGCCGCTGCATCGGCCGGGAGCGGCCGATGATGTTGGAGGCGTTGTAGCGCCGCACCAGCTCGCGCTCGTGGCTCCTCAGCCGTTCGCTGATCTCGCTCAGCTGCTGCGCGCTGCGCTCGAGCCTGGCGTCGAGCTGGCTGTTGGCCTGCTCCAGCTCGGCCCGCGTGCGCGCCAGCGCCTCGCGGTCGAGGGTCGCGTCGTGGAGCAGCCTGGCGTTGTAGAGCGCCAGGCTCGCCTGGTCGGCGAAGGCCTGGACCAGCGCCAGGTGCCCCTCGTGAAACGCGTCGGCCCCGAAGCGGTTGTCGAGGTAGAGCGCGCCGCTGACCCGGTCCGCGCTGCCCAGCGGGACGCACAGCACCGCCTTGAGCCGCAGCCCCTGGATGCTCAGCCGCTCGGCGAACCGCGGGTCCGACGTGGCGTCTGTGGAGATCACGGCGCTGCCGCTGGTGATCACCGACTCGGCGATGGAGTGGCTGAAGCTCTCCAGGCCGCGGCTCACCGACTGGCGGTCGACGTTGCGGGAGGCCGCGACGCGCAGACGGCCGCGCTCCAGGAGCACGATGAACGCGCGCTCCGCGCCGCCGAGCTCGAGCGCCCGGTCGAGGATGCGGGCCAGCAGCTCCTTGAGCGGAAGACGCTGATTCAGCTCCTTGTTGATCTCCAGCACCCGCCACAGCGCGGCGGCGAGCGGCGTCTCCTGACCGCCGTGCTCGGCGGCCAGCGCCAGCGCCTCGACGATCTCCTGGCGACGGTCGAGACAGGCCCTGTACTCGCCCGGGACGCTCTCTCGCAGCCGCGCCACCTTGCGCCGAACATGGCGCGCCTGCTCCCGTGTCCGCTCCGCGTCGCCGAGCGCCCGGTAGCAGCGGGCCAGCAGCGCGTGGCACTCCCAGCCGCGATCGAAGCCGCCCGCGGCCTCCCCCACCGCCAGGGCCAGGTCCAGCTGCCTGCGCGCCATGTCGAGCTCTTCCCGGCGAGGCTCGGGGCTGTGCGGCCGCCGCGTTGACGGGGTCGTGCCCTCCGAGGCCAGGCGCTCCGCCCGCTGCAGGTGCGCGCGGCCCAGCAGCAGGTGCGCCCGGGCCCGGTCGGGATCGTCGGACGTCATCCGCTTGAGCAGCTGTCGACCGATGCCGATGGCGCCGTCCGGGTGTCCCTGGCGCAGCCAGAGCTCGATCTGGACCAGGTCGCCGGCGTCCTGCGCGGAGCGGTCCTCCGCGTCGAAGCGCTCCCGCGCCACCGCCGCGCTGCGGGCGGCCCGCTCCCGAGCGCCGCGACGGAGCTCCAGCTCGGCTCGGTACAGCTCGAGGTGGCCCTCGAACGCTCGGGCTCCGACCTCGCCCGCGAGCGCCGCGGCCCGGTCCAGCTTGGCCTCGGCCTCCTGCTCCGCGCCGAAGAACAGCAGCAGGTTGGCCTCGTTGGCCAGGGCCGAGACGCGGGTCAGCCCCACCGCCGCCCGACTCGCCAGCCGGTAAGCCTCGCGGTAGCCGGCGAGGGCGCGCGCCAGCCGGAGCTTTCGGTGGGCCACCGTCCCGATGTTGAGCGCCGCTGCCGCGGCGATGCGCAGGTCCCCCAGCGCGCGCGCGTGCCGGCCGCAGTCCTCGAACGCGGCGAGCGCCCCGGCCAGCCGCCCCGTGCGCTGGAGCGCGATCCCCTTGCTGTTGGCCAGCCTCGCCAGGGTCTCGCGCCGACCGAGCCGATGCGCCAGATCCTCGACGGCGGCGATCTCCTGCAGGCCCCGGTCGGGATCGCCGGCGTAGATCGCGCACAGCGCCGCCAGGTTGGCCAGCTCGACCCGGATCAGCTCCGCCTCGCGGGACGGTTGCTCCCCGATCTCGCCCAGCATCTCGCGACCCCTGGCCGCCGCCTCCCCGGCGCCCCTGTGATCCCCCAGCGTGAAGCGCGCCCGGGCGCGCACCAGCTCGGACCGGGCGGTGATCGCGGCGACCTCCTCGAGGAGCTCGAGCGCGGGGCCAGGCAGCCCTGCCTCGTGCAGCAGCTCGACCTCCAGCAGTCGTCCGGCGACCGGATCATGGTCGGCCAGCCTGCGGGCCCGGGTCCGGGCCTGATCCAGGGCGCCGCGCTGCCGCTCCATGCGGGCCAGCCGCTCGCTGACCGCCGCCCACAGCGGCCCCCTCGGCAGCAGCTGCTCCACCCGCACCAGATCGTCCTCGTCGCAGTACGGGGCCTCGAGCAGCGCGCTGGCGCCGGCCTCGGCCTTCCCCGAGGCCACCAGGTGGTGTCCCAGACGCGCCGGGTCTGCCGGCTCGAGGCGGCTGAAGGCCGCCGCCAGTCGATGGTGCGCCCGACGGGAGGCGTCCCGATCCTGCCCGAGATCGATCGCGTCGCGCAGTCCGGGAGCGCTCACGCGCAGCCCGCCGGCGTAGACCGAGACCAGCCCGCGGCGCTCCAGCCAGGCCAGGGCCGACGGGTCGTCCCGGGAGAGCTCCTCCACCAGCGCCGCGGGGACCTCCCCCGTCACCGACGCGAACAGCGCCAGCAACCGCCGCGGGCCGTCGGGGAGGTCGGCCACGGCGCGCCGCTGCGCCGCCACCGGACTGGTCCGCTCGAGCAGCCTGTCGGGCAGCCCGGCCTCCACCTGCGCCAGCATCAGCGGCACCACCCAGCGGGGATCGCCGCCCGAGACCTGCTGCAGCCGGGGCAGCCACGGCGGCGGGGCGTCCACGTGGTAGAGCGTTCTGCGCAAGAGCTCCGCCACCTGCTCCTCGTCGAGCTCCGCGAGCTCGACGCGTTGAAACCCCTCGGAGGGCACGCCGTCCGGCAGAGGGCCGCTCCAGAGCAGGAGCAGGGACGGAAGCTCGCCGCTGCTCACCGCACGCTGAACCTGCGCCAGCAGCTCGGCCTCGGGATCCGCCGCGGGACAACCGTCCAGATCGATCAGCAGCGGGCCGCGCCCGGCGCGCTCGATCCAGCGGTCGATCACCGCGGCAGCGATGCGCTGGTGCGAGTCACAGGCCTCGACCACCCCGAGGGTCCGCGCCAGTTCGCCGACGCTGGCGGCGGCCAGCACCTCGATACCCCGGCAACGGGCGAGCCGCCGCACGGCTCGCGCGAAGCGGCTCTTGCCGGCTCCGTCGAGTCGCACGGCCGTCGCTCCACGCCCCGTTCGCAGCGCCGCCAACATGGCGTCCAGCCGCTCCAGCTGGGGCTCGCGTCCCAGGAGGGGTGCGTCCGGGAGGTACGGACCGCGGAGCTCGTCCTCGTCGAGCTGCAGCGGAGCGTCGGCGAGCGGGCCGAGCGCCGTCATGAGGTCCGCCGCGCCAGGACGCGCCGCGGGATCGGCGTTCAGCATGTCCCCGAGCAGCTCTCCGAGCGGGTGGAGCTCGATGGGAGCTCTTCCGTCGAGCGGATTGCGGCCGAACGGACGCGAGGAACCGGAATCCAGCGCCGGCAGGGTGCCGAAGACCACCTCGTGGAGCGTGGCGCCGAGGCTGTAGATGTCGGCGGCGGCGGACGCGGCGCCGCCGGCCAGGACCTCGGGCGCGACGTAGCCCAGCGTGCCGGCCGGGCGCGGATCGGCCGCGCCGGCCAGACCGAAGTCAAGCAGCCGCGCTGCGGGAAGCCGCCCGATGTGCGCGTCCTCCACGACGATGTTCTGGGGCTTGAGGTCGCGATGCCAGACCCCCTGGCGGTGGAGGTACGAGAGCGCCCTGAGGACGGCTCCCACGGCGCGACAGGTGCGGGCGAGATCTCCATGACCACGAGCCCAGGCGAGCAGGTCCTGTCCCGGAGCGTGGTCCTCCACCAGGGCCAGGCCTCGAGGCGAGCCGGGAACGGCCACCAGATCGTGGACCCGCACCAGGTTGGGGTGGGAAAGAGAAGAGAGCAGGCGGTACTCCTCTCGCACCCGCTGCCGCGCCGCCTGCTCCGTTGCCGTCTTGAGCACCACCTTGCGCTGGAGCAGCTGGTCCGTGGCCAGGTGGATGACGTTGTCTCCACGTCGTTCCAGCAGGCGCTCCAGTCGATAGCGCCCGGCCAGGACGTTACCCAGCTTCATACCCGGGTGTATAACACGAACTACACTGGCACAAAAGTGTACCCAATTGGGTACACAGTATTGGCTGTTAAATATTTGTGATAACAACCATAATTCACCGCGTCATCTGGAACAGGGGTTGCTTTGAGGATGGCGAGAAACAACAACTCACGAATGGAGACAAAAAATGTATCGCGTGAAAAGAATTCTGGGAGCGGTGGTGCTATCGATGGGGCTGCTGCATGGCTGCGGCGACAGTGATACCACCCCCGACCGCGGCAAGTTCCAGCTGCCGGCTGGCGCCAAGGCCGATGATCCAATCTACAGCTGCGAGGGCTCCTGCGGCGACGTGGCACCAGGTGGTTGCTACTGCGACGAGCTCTGCACCACCTTCAACGACTGCTGCCCGGACAAGGAGACAGCCTGTCCTGCAGCGACGCCACCGTCCCCGGGCTTCTGCAGCACGGGGACCGTCGTGCAGGGGTCGCCGGCCTACGTCGACTCCACCGACGGCATGAAGTGCGAGATCGCCCAGCCGGTCTGCCTCACCAAGGACTCCGGCGCTTGCCCCCAGCTGGCCCCGCTACCCCCCGACTGGTGCAAGAACGGCGAGGTGGTGCAGGGCGAGCCGACCTACGTCGACTCCACCGACGGAATGAAGTGCCAGATCCCCAGGCCGGTCTGCGTGACCAAGGACTCCACCGCCTGTCCCCAGCTGGCGCCGCTGTCCCCCGACTGGTGCAAGAACGGCAAGAAGACCCAGGGGCCCCCCACGTTCATCGACTCCACCGACGGTATGAAGTGCCAGATCCCCTCGCCGATTTGCCTCACCACGGAACCGACCGCCTGCCCCCAACCGTAGCTCGTTGTGGTAGACTGACCCCCGGCTTCCAGGGTCGTCAAAGCTAGCTTCTCGTCCGCGATGCCACGTCGCGGCTGCGTTCGGCCGGCACTGGACAATAAAGGAACCGGGGGACCGCTCGCGGCTTCCTTGCCCTCAGTTCCTTCTGGCAGGAAAGTAGCGCGACCCTGGAGGCCAAATCTGCTAGACCAGCGCCGCCCGCGCCGCCTCCACCGCGGCGCCCGATCGGATCGACGCTCCCAGCGCGGAGAGGACGCTGTCCAGCGCGCCCAGACAGTGGAGCACGTTGCGCCGGGTGCAGGCGTGGCCCATCAGGCCGATGCGCCACACCTTGCCCGCCAGCGCCCCCAGCCCGCCGCCGATCTCGAGCTGGTACTCCTCGAGCAGCCTGGCCCGCACCTGCGCCTCGTCGACGCCCGCGGGCACCGAGACGGCGTTGAGCTGCGGGAGCCGCGCCTCCTCTGCCACCACCAGCTCGAGCCCCATGGCCTCGAGCCCGGCCCGAAGCGCCAGGTGATGCCGCCGGTGCCGCGCCCAGGCCTGCTCGAGCCCCTCCTCCTGCAGGATCAGCAGCGCCTCGTGCAGGCCGTAGAGCGGGTTGATCGGCGCGGTGTGGTGGTAGCTCCGCTTCGCCGTGTCTCCCGGCCCCCAGTAACCCATCACCAGGTTGGTGTCGAGGAACCAGCTCCGGATCGGCGCCTTGCGGCCCCTGATCTTCTCCACCGCCCGCTCGTTGAACGAGACCGGCGAGAGCCCGGGCGTGCAGGAGAGGCACTTCTGGCTCCCGGAGTAGACCGCGTCGATGCCCCAGTCGTCCACTCGGAGCTCGCAGCCGCCGAGCGAGGTCACCGCGTCGACGATGGTCAGGCAGCCGTGGCGCCGGGCGATCTCCACCAGGGCCCGCGCGTCGGAGCGCGCACCGGTGGAGGTCTCGGCGTGGACGAAGGCCGCCACCCTGGCGTCGGGGTGCGACGCGAGCGCCCGCTCGAGCTTCTCCGGGCTCACCGGCTGGCCCCAGGGGTCCTCCACCATCACCGCGCGCCCGCCGGCGCGCTCGACGTTCTCGCGCATCCTCCCGCCGAAGACGCCGTTCTGGCACACCACCACCTCGTCGCCCGGCTCCACCAGGTTGACGAAGCACATCTCCATGCCCGCCGACCCGGGGCCCGAGACCGGCATGGTGAGCCGGTTCTCGGTCTGGAACGCGTACTGCAGAAGACGCTTGATCGACTCCATCAGCTCCACGAACGCCGGGTCCAGGTGCCCGATGGTCGGCCGGGCCATGGCCGCGAGCACGCGCGGCGAGACGTCCGACGGGCCTGGGCCCATCAGCGTGCGCTGGGGTGGGTGGAAGGTCCGTTCCATCGTGTTCTCCTGCGGCGGAGGTTACTGCACGATGCGCGGGGTCGGCGAGACCTTCCTGAGCTCCGCGCCGCCCACGTGGTGGATCTCCGCCTCGGTGAAGTCGGGGGTCTTGTGCTGGAACTGCTCCTCCTCGGTGGAGCCGCTGAGCGCGGTGACCGACGACTCCCCCGAGGTGATGGCCTGGTTCACCTCGTCGAAGTAGCCCGCGCCGACGAAGCTCTGGTGCTTGACCGCGCGGTAGCCGTGCTCCTCCTGCAGCTCGAGCTCGCGCTGCTGGAGCGCCGAGTACGCCGACATCCCGGTGTCGCGGTAGCCGTGCGCCAGGTCGAACATGATCGTGTTCAGCGAGTGGAACCCGGCCAGGGTGACGAACTGGAACTTGTAGCCCATGGCGCCCAGCTCCACCTGGAACCGGGCGATGGTCTCCTCGTCGAGGTGCAGCCGCCAGTTGAAGGACGGCGAGCAGTTGTAGGCCAGGGGCTTGCCCGGGAACTCGGCGTGGATCGCCTCGGCGAAGCGCCGCGCCTCCTCGAGGTCGGGCTTGGCGGTCTCGCACCACACCAGGTCGGCGAAGGGCGCGTAGGCCAGGCCGCGGGCGATGGCGGCCTCGATGCCCGGGCGCACGCCGTGGAACCCCTCTGGCGTCCGCTCCTCCCCGGTGACGAACGGCCGGTCGCGCTCGTCGATGTCGCTGGTGATCAGCTTGGCGCCGTTGGCGTCCGTGCGCGCGATGACCACCGTCGGCACCCCCATCACGTCCGCGGCCAGGCGGGCCGCGACGAGCTTCTGGATCGCCTCGCGGGTCGGCACCAGCACCTTGCCGCCCATGTGGCCGCACTTCTTGGCGCTGGACAGCTGGTCCTCGAAGTGGACCCCGGCAGCGCCGGCCTCGATCATCGCCTTGGTGAGCTCGAAGGCGTTGAGCACCCCGCCGAAGCCCGCCTCGCCGTCGGCGACGATCGGCGCGTACCAGTGGGGCATCTTGTCCGAGCGCCCCTCTGCGTGCGTGATCTGATCGGCGCGACCGAGGGCGTTGTTGATGCGCCTGATCAGCTTGGGCACGCTGTCGGCCGGGTAGAGGCTCTGGTCGGGGTAGGTCTGCCCGGCGCCGTTCATGTCGCCGGCCACCTGCCAGCCGCTGACGTAGATCGCCTTGAGACCGGCCTGCACCATCTGCACCGCCTGGTTGCCGGTCATCGCGCCCAGCGTGCGGATGAAGGGCTCGGTCTGCATCAGGCGCCACAGGCGCTCCGAGCCCAGCCGGGCCAGGGTGTGCTCGACGAGGACCGTCCCTCGCAGCCGCACCACCTCGGTGGCCCGGTAGGGGCGAGCGATCCCCTCCCAGCGCGGGTCGCTGGCCCAGTTTCTCTCCAGGAGCATCGCGGTCTCTCGGTCTCTTCCTGTCAGGTGGCCGTTGCCGTTGCCGTTGCTCATTGTCGTCTCCTGAGTCGACTTAGGTTGTTCATGCCAGGTGCTCGTAGGCCGCCAGGGTCAAGAACTCGCCCAGCTCCTCCGAGGTGGCCAGGCGCTCGAACAGCTCGCTGGCCAGGGCGTAGCGGCCTCTGTCGAACCGCTGCTCCCCCACCAGCCCCTTGATCCGGTCCAGCTCCTCGGGGATAAGCTGGCGACAGAGCTCCACCGTGATCTTCCTGCCGTCCTCCAGGACGCCGCCCGGGTGCCGGATCCACTGCCAGACCTGGGTCCGGGAGATCTCGGAGGTCGCCGCGTCCTCCATCAGGTTGTAGATCGGCACGCAGCCGTTGCCGCCGAGCCAGGCCGCCATGTAGCGGATGCTCACGTCGCAGTTGCTGCGCAGACCGCCTTCGGTGATCGACCCCTGCGGCACCTCCAGCAGGTCGGCCGCGGTGACGATCACGTCATCGCGCAGCCGATGGAGGTTGTTCGAACCCGGCATCAACCGGTCGAACACCTCCATCGCGATCGGCACGAGGCCCGGGTGCGCGACCCAGGTGCCGTCGTGGCCGTCACCGGCCTCCCGTTCCTTGTCTGCGCGGACCTTGCCGAGGGCCGCCGCGTTGGCCGCCTCGTCGCCCTTGATCGGGATCTGCGCCGCCATGCCGCCCATGGCGAACGCGCCACGACGATGGCAGGTCTTGATGGCGAGCAACGAGTAGGAGCGCAGGAAGTGCGTGGTCATGGTCACCTGCGCCCGGTCCGGCAGCACGAAGTCCGGTCGCCGGCTGAACTTCTTGATGAAGCTGAAGATGTAGTCCCAGCGGCCGCAATTGAGCCCAACGATGTAGTCCTTCAGCTCCCAGAGGATCTCGTCCATCTCGAACGCTGCCAGGATCGTCTCGATCAGCACGGTCGCCTTGATGGTGCCGTGCTCGAGCCCGAGGCGCTGTTCCGCGTGGCGGAAGACCTCGTTCCAGAGCCTGGCCTCGAGATGTCCTTCCAGCTTCGGCAGGTAGAAGTACGGCCCGGTG
>Ga0316577_10001504_pt1 | contig 11045 bp, 13 predicted proteins | sample S5NA_FD_203073 | JGI IMG/M metagenome (GOLD analysis project Ga0316577, IMG submission 203073) | Rhizosphere microbial communities from salt marsh grasses in Alabama, United States - S5-7_050615r2r1 | ecosystem: Host-associated > Plants > Roots > Rhizosphere | place: USA: Alabama | collected... | reverse complement strand
TTGTGTTCCTGTCAGCCCGTGGGCAGGAGGCGGAAATACGGCAGGGCTTGGAATTGGGGGCGGAGGAGTATATCTTGAAGCCTTTTGCTCCTGATGAGCTATACCGACGAGTGGGCGGAATCTTGGAGCGAATGGAACGACGGCAAAGAGACCAGGGTCATCCATCTACGACCCAGACGCGCGACATGGATTGCTAATGAGTGGTCTGTTCATAGACGGGAAACTGATACACTACGAAACCTTTGGCAAGGGCGATCCAATTGTGTTCTTGCACGGTTGGATGGGCTCATGGAGATATTGGTTTCCTGTCATGGAGGATCTGGCACTGGAGCATCGGTCCTATGGCCTTGATCTGTGGGGGTTTGGTGACTCGGACAAAGGCTGCGAGCGGTATGATGTGGAAACCTATGTCGAAATGCTCATGGCCTTCATGGACGAGCTGGGTATTTGGCAAGCACCGGTTGTTGGCCATACCCTTGGGGGGGCAATTGCTACGGAGCTGGCTGTGAGGCACCCAGATCGGATCTCGAAGGTGATGGCAGTCAGTCTGCCACTGACTGCCGATGCGATCAATCGCAAACTCCTGTCCGCTGGTTCAAATGACCTGCTGGCCCGCCTGTTCTGGCGGCGCCAGCGGCCCTATCCTGAGGTTGAGATGAGCGTTCAAAAAACCGCAAGGAATGCAATTGCACTGACCATCCAGTCGGTAGCACGCCTTGACCTCAGGGCGACATGCGAACAGCTGCAAGTACCGCTTCTCGGTGTCTACGGCGAGAAAGACAGCATTGTCGACGCCCGGCAGGCGGACGAATTGGAGGGTAATCACTCCGCAGCACGGGCGATTGTTCTTCCGGATGCTTACCATTTTCCTATGTTGGATCAGCAGGGTGCCTTTGCCCGGCTGCTGCGTGATTTCATGGATGTCGAGCGGACAGACGAGCTCTGGGATCTGGCGATCAAGCACGAATGGCGCCGCCGAACGCACTAGTCTCTCTGCCTGCGGACCCATAGGATGCCGGTGCCGGGATTCTATCATCCTGGGATGAGCTTCAATGAGATGTCGGATTCCTCAGGAGCGATGGACCGGAGTACCATGGTTGGCTCAACGGTCCTGCTATCCTGATTACAGGTATATTTGACGGATCCGGCAAAAGAGGGTATTCTATCACCACGTGGGGGTGGTTGAGTCCCGGTGGGCTCCGCGGTCTTCAAAACCGTCTGAAGGGTGCTGCAGAGGCAGCCTTGGTGGGTTCGACTCCCATCCACTCCCGCACGTTTTCATCTCCTTGATTTCGAGCCCATAGGTTTGTCATGCCAGATTCGGCGGGACGAGAAGTGAGAGGAGCACAGAATCCACTGACCAGTGTGCAGAGGCTCTTTGTCGATAGCGATCATCGATTCTCCTTGCTGGTCATTGTTGCCCTGTGCCTAGCGACCGGCCTGGTAGCGGGTGCCTATGTCGCACTCCTCTCGCCTTTGTTGGCTGTAGTGGGCACTATGGCCCTCATTGCCGGCTTGCTGATGCTGCGGGACATCCAGTGGGGGCTGGCTGCGATCATTGGCTTGATCTGCTTGCTTCCCTTTGGTGCCCTGCCTTTCAAGTTTGGCTTTACCCCAACCTTCCTCGATCTCGCACTAATCGCAGTCTACTTTGTTTGGGTGGTGCGTATCGCCACTGGAAAGTCGGGCCGCTTCATTGGTACTGCTCTGGGTTTGCCGATCCTTGTCTTCCTGTTGCTTGCATGTGCGTCCTTCGTTGCCGGGTTAGCGCATGCCTACCTTGATCAATATGTGCTACGTCACTTTGTGGAAATTCTGCTCAGTATCGGGCTTTTCTTTGTAGTCGTCAACACTGTGACCACAAAGGCCCAGCTAAGAAACCTCATGTTGGTCATTCTTGGGGCAGGCTTTGCAGCATCACTGGTTGGTGTCTTTCTCTATTTCATTCCTTCCGAATGGAGTATCCGCCTGCTGTCGGCGCTGGGCCGGGTGGGTTATCCAACGGGATCGGGGGTCTTGCGGTACGTTGAGGACAGCCCTGACTTGGCATTGCGCGCGATTTCCACGTCCACCGATCCGAATGTGTTGGGAGGCTTGTTGATTCTGGTCACTACTGTGACAGCGGCCCAGCTCTTCGCTCGCAAGCCCCTGCTTCCCAGATACATGCTAGGATTTATGGTGATCGTCGATGCCATTTGTCTCTACCTGACCTATTCGCGGGGTTCAATGGTGGGCCTGGTGGCTGGACTAGGTTTGCTGGCCGTGGTGCGATATCGGAAACTGATTCCGCTCATGACCGTGGCTGGCGCGCTGCTGCTCCTCGTGCCGCAGGCCCAAGACTATGTGCAGCATTTCGTGGAGGGATTTCAACTCCGAGATTTGGCCACACTGATGCGTCTCGGTGAGTACAAGGATGCAGTTCTCCTCATTAGCCGCCATCCGTGGATCGGCGTCGGTTTCGTGGGTGCGCCGGAAACTAGCTTGTACATTGGTGTGTCGATGGTGTATCTTCTCATTGCTGAGGAGATGGGTCTCATTGGCCTTGGAGTCTTTTTGGTGATCGTGATTCTGTTCTTCCGACAGGTCTGGCTGGCGTGGCCCAGGGTTGGACAGGAGGAGGGATTGGGAGCGATCCTACTTGGCTTGACTGCAGCGGTCACCGGGATCCTGGTAGGCGGAATCTTTGACCATTACTTTTTTAATCTCAGTTTCCCCCATTCGGTGTCAATCTTCTGGATCTTTTTGGGATTGGCGATGGTTGCGGTGCGTCTCGGAACCGAAGGGCGCGCAGCAGTAGGCAGTGTGCTGGTGGTGTAGGTCGTCCGTTTGTCGTCCCGTGGCAAGTGTGGTAAAATCGCTGTACGGTTGGATACCAGAGCGCTCAGGAGGAGTCACAATGGAAGTCAAGGCCGAAACGATGAAGCGTTGCGAGCTGATCACTGTGTCAGGACGGGTGGATAGTTCCACAGCGCCCGAACTGGAAAATGTCCTGCTTGGTCTGATCCAAGCTGGCCAAAAGAACATCGTCGTGAATCTCAAGAGCACTGATTTCATCAGCAGCGCAGGCCTGAAGGCATTGCTGTCGGCCCTAATGAAGGTACGGAAGCAAGTCCCACCTGGCGATGTGGTCATCTCTGAGATCGAACCCGAACTTCGGGAGAGCTTTGAACTTGTCGGCTTTGATCGGCTATTCAAGTTCTATGACGACAATATGCACGCAGTGGGGGGGTTCTAGGCACTTGGATCAAAAGGGGAGCCAGTAGACAAAGACCGCCGTGCAGGGGCTGGTGCGTGGCGGTCTTTGTCGTGATGGTTGACTCATGGAGCGGTGAAGTGGATGGCTGAGAAGCGAAATTCAACGCAGGCAAGCTTGGACACCAAAGGAAACACGCTGAGGCTGAAGGCCGTACTCGAGAACGTGCCCGTGGCAATCAACTGTGTCAGCCGGTTGGCCGAGAGTGCAGGCTTTGATAAAGCTGCCCTGTACGAGATTCAGTTGGCAGTGGATGAAGCCTGCGCGAATGTTGTTCAGCACGCCTATGAGGGTTCGGAAGCAGGCGACATGGAGATTTCCTGCCTTCTTGAGGATCAGACGCTGACCATCCGGGTACGCGATTGGGGATGGGGCTTTGACCCGAATGGGGTGGAAGAGCCGGACATCGAAGCGCCCCTAGAGGAGCGGACCCTGGGCGGGCTGGGCCTGTTCATCGTCAAAACTATCATGGATCGCGTCACGTTCGCGTTTGATCCGGAGCTTGGAAATGAGCTCACAATGTCCAAGAGGCTGGAAACTGCCGCCTGAATGGATCGATGGCAGGGGAAACCCCGAGCCCAGGGTCTGCGCACTGGATGGCCCATTCTGACGCAAGAGATCGAAAGGTGTTCCCCCCATTGGATACCAAGCTGCCACTGAGGCGAATCATCCATGAGCCTACTAGATTCAAGGAATCGCTCCGGGACATCCTGAGCAGTCGAGTGCGCAGGGCGGAGGATGATCCGTCATTGACTTGTGCTGCCGTGCTTGTTCCCATGGTGTTTAGGGATGGGGAGTGGCATGTGGTAGTCACCAAGCGCACACAACATGTAGAACATCACAAAGGACAGGTTTCCTTCCCAGGTGGTGCCTGCGAGGCTGATGATGTCGACCTGCAAGCGACAGCACTGCGTGAGACGTTTGAGGAGGTCGGTATCTCACCAGACAGGGTCGAGGTCTTGGGCATCCTGGATGATTTTCGAACTATTACTGGCTTTGTGGTGACTCCTTTTGTGGCTATCATTCTCCATCCGTTTGACTACCGACTCGAAGCCCGGGAGGTTGAGTCGGTCCTGGAGGTGCCGCTTTCCTTTCTGCTTGATCCTGGGAGTTCGCGTGTCGAGTCTCGCGAGCACGAGGGGCGTCTTTTCCAGGTTCTGTTCTGGGACTATGGCTCGTATACCATCTGGGGAGCTACGGCCCAGATCCTGAAAGGCTTGCTCGATCTCCTGGACTAGCTGCGGAAGGCGGCAATGTCGGTGTCGGATGCTGTGACCTCTGATGAGCTGCAACTGAGAGCCTCTTGGTACCTCCGATCAGATCTCGAGCTGGAGGGGCCTGCGACAGGTTGGCTGGACCCGGCCTAACCTACTGCGCTAGATCTGGAGAGGTTGTTGCAAAGATCTGGTGCATGGCTTCAGGGGCGTAGGCCCTGACCATGTCCTCGGTTAGGGCATTCCTACGGATAATCTTGGAGTAAAGTTCAGCACTCGGCCGAGGAGTGCGAGCCTGCGTTGTCTCATCTACGGCGACGAGTCCAAACCGGAGGCCCCAGCCCTCCGCCCACTCAAAGTTGTCGATGAAGGACCAGTGATAGTAACCTCGCACGTCGATTCCTTCCTGCAAGGCCCGATGGACTTGTGCCAGGTAGGTGAGCAAGAACCGGGGTCGCTGGTTGTCCGTCGCGTCAGGTAAACCATTCTCCGTAATGAATATCGGTTTGCCCAGTCGGGCAACTCTCTTCAGAGTTCGGTAGAGCCCCTCAGGATAGATCTCGCCGTATGGGCCGCTGCGGCCCGAATCACTATATTCTGCCCCTGGCGTGAGCTGCAGTACACTGAGGCGACTGCCATTCCGAGGTCGCAGATTCGTCCGCAATCGCCCATAGTAGTTAAGTCCCACAAAGTCCGTGCTGTCGAGCAACGGTCCGTAGGATGGCAGTCCCGAGGTGAGCGGAAATCGCAACTTGCCATCCTCGACAGCGCTTAGGGTAAGGCTGTTGAACAAGTGATCGAGCACGTTGGCCAGTCTGAGTGAAGCCCAGTCTTCTGCACAGAGAGGCTCAAAGATCTGAACGTTCTTCACCAGTCCTACTTGGGCGTCCTGACGAAGTGAATGGATTAGCCGGTACGCTTCGCCGTGCGCCTGAAGCAAGTTTTTCAAGACTCTGAAGTAGGATCTGAGAGATCTGTGACCCGGTGCGTGTTCGCCAAACAAGTGGCCAAGCGCCGCGTACACATTTGGCTCGTTGACCGTGCACCAGAGGGGGACCAGGTCACCCAGATGCTCGACTGTGTAGCCCACGAATCGTCGAAAGCGGCCGACGGTGCTCTGATTGCACCAACCTCCTTGGGCAGACAACCAGGAGGGCAAACTGAAATGAAAGAGAGTCACCATCGGCTTGATGCACTGCTTCTGCAGTGCTGTGAGCATTTCACGGTAGCGGTTGATGGCCGCGGGATCGAACGTGCCCTCACTTGGTTCGATACGACTCCATTCCAACGACAGGCGGTGGGTGTTATGCCCCATGGAGGCCATCAGAGCAAAGTCGCGTTCAGCGTGGTGCCACCAGTCGCAAGCCAGTCCGCTGCGATCTCCGTGCCAGATGGCGTCGGGTCGCTGCTCGAAGCTCCACCAGTCGTTGTTGGTACAGTACCCCTCAACCTGATGTGCTGCCGTAGCCGTACCCCAAAGAAATCCTTCAGGAAAGGTCAGTGGCTCCATGTCCACAGTGCAGTTCCTTTGTCAGTGTAGATCCTTGCTGGAGAGCACTCATGAGATCCACCCTGTTGCCTTCTTGTGACCAGCGTGCCGCGTGTTCATTCGGACCAACAGAGATCCTTCTCCTGGAAGAGGAAGACAGCCAGAAGGTAGAGCAGAATGGCGTAACCCAGCGTCAAAGCTCCTGCCAGAAAGTACGCTCCATCCAAGGTGCCTGCCGAGGCGTGAGCGAGCAATGTGCTCACGGGCCATATGACGGTCGTTACTGCCCGTACCAGCCAAGTGAGACCGCGGTCAGCGAGAAGCGCGCCCTGTTCATTGGCAACCAGCAAGCCTGCAAGCAGAAGATAACCCACCAGATGAGAGCCGCCGCGAGCCACCAATCCGGACAGTGCCAGGCCCAGGGAGGCTGCCAAAAGCAGGAGTGGCGACCACGAAGGAGGAATCCAGAATGTGGCGGGGGGGGCCAGGGTCAGTCGGCCTGTGAGCAAGTTGCCCAAGGCGATCAGGATAGCCAGCAGGACCGTGATGCTGAAGCTCGCCAGGATCACAGAGGCGAGCAATTCGGCACGACGGTGGAGCCGGGCGAGTACGAGATAGGTTGATGCTCGATTGGCACGACTGGCCAACAGCAGTGTGGTCAGGAAGCAAAGAACGAGAGTGCCCACTCCTCCGACAGTAATGAACTGGGCTTGGTCCATGCCGTATTCGAAGGCAATCAACCCAAAGGCCACCGCTGCAGCCAGGGGAACGATGCCAAACATCGACAGGAACAGATCGCGGATCAGAATAGTGGACAGGATGAAGATGCGATTCATGTGCCTGTAGCCTCGAGATAGACCTCCTCCAGTGTGGCATGCCGCTCCGTCAACTGCCGAACATCGATTCCGTTGTCCAGGAGAGTGCGGAGAAGCTCCGCCTTGGAGTTGGTGGATTCCTCAGTAAGGATGATCTGGTTCTGGGTGACGGCGACACGGGGAGCCAAGGCGGTGAGCTGGTCCCTTAGACAGGCTGGCATTGGACCGACGGTGATGATGACCTGGCTCTTGGGCGTTAGCATGCTGTCAAGCGGGCCAATGCGCACCAGTCTTCCCTCGCTCAAGAGGGCGATATGGGTGCACATGCGCGTCGCTTCATCTAGGTGGTGGGTGCTCAAGACAACAGTGATCCCCGCCTGGTGAAGCGAGGCGATCTGCTGGCGCATGAATCTCTGACCAGCGGGGTCCAAGGCGCTAGCAGGCTCATCGAGCAAGACTAGCGGAGGATCTGAGAGCAGCGCCTGAGCCAGGCCTAACCTTTGGAGCATTCCGCGGGAACAGGTACCCAATCGCTGGGACATGGTATCGTGGAGGCCGACTTGATGAAGGATGTGATCTGTCTGTGCGCGCAACTGGGAGCCTTCCAGTCCGGCCAATCGACCCATGTTGCTGAGATAGCCACGAATGGTGAACCGCCCGGGGTAGAAGGCCCGCTCTGGGAGGTAGCCTATTTGGGCTGGGTGCAGGTTTCCGAGACTGACGGCCCCCGAGTCGGGTACCAAGAAGCCCATGATCAGCCGGAGCAAGGTGGTCTTGCCTGCTCCATTGGGTCCGAGGAGGCCAAAGACTGAACCGTCCGGAATCTCGAAGGAGACATGGTCGAGAGCCAGGATTGCGTTGAATCGCTTGGAGAGCGAGTTGATCGAGATCATGGGTTACGGCCGCCACTCTGGTTGGGTTGGCCCGCCTGACCGGGCACGGTTCTTCTGCCGTCGACTGCGGCCCGGCAGTGCCAGAGAGTTCCTCTCTGACCGCGAGGCAATCGGCCTGGAACCCATGCAGCAAGGCAGTCGCGGGATATCTTTGCTCTAGGAATAGTCGTAGAATCCGCGGCCGCTCTTCCGGCCCATATGTCCAGCCAATACCATGCGCCGCAAGAGAGGCGGAGCAGCGTAGCGGGAATCCTTGTACTCGTTGTACATGGCATCAGCGATGAACAAGCAGGTGTCCAGCCCGACAAAGTCAAGGAGTGTCAAGGGACCCATGGGGTGATTAAGGCCCAGCTTGATGGCAGCGTCGATGTCTTCTTTGGTCGCGAGCCCGTTTTCGTAGACCTGGACGGCATCCAGCAGATACGGGATCAGAAGGCGGTTCACGATGAAGCCGGGTGTGTCTTTGGCTGTGACCATTGTCTTGCCCAACGAGGCGCCGAATTCGTGTGCAGCCCTCATTGTATCTTCGCTGGTGAGGATCGTGCGGACGAATTCGAGCAGGGGCATAACCGGAACCGGATTGAAGAAGTGAATGCCCAGAACCTTCTCTCCTCTGCCTGTGACGCTGGCCATCTCGGTGATACAGAGAGATGAAGTGTTGCTAGCCAGGATGGCGTGCGGAGGCAGGATACGATCGAGCTCAGCGAATATCTCCTTCTTGATGTTCATGTTCTCGATCGCTGCCTCGATGGCCAGATCGCAGTCGGAGAACTCTGAGAGTTGGAGGGTGCCTGTGATGCGGGCCATGGCCTGCTCGGCCTGATCTTGGCTGGCTTTGCCCCGGGCAACGGCCTTGCCGAGGGACTTTTGGATACTGGCCAGACCTCTGGCCAGGAGCTCATCACTGACCTCTCGAACCTTGACTTGATATCCTGCCCGGGCGCATACCTCAGCGATGCCGGAGCCCATTAGCCCGCAACCAACCACTCCAATCGATGAAGGCCTCATGTTGTGCACTCCTGCGCCCGGCTAGGGCGCTCCCTTCGCTGCTCCAAACCGCCAATGAAGAACCGACCCACCATGCAGTCTGGTTGAGTCGGGAAGTCTGCAAGATCTCTACCCTCGGTATCGACTTGGCCTGGGCCACTTGGATGAGCCCTTATCTGTCCAAGCTGGACGTCCGACGTCTTCGACCAGACGCGGTCGCCACTCGGTGTCTGGCTGGTCCTGCTGGCGCTCCTGATCATCCCAGTCCTTTTCTTTCAGTCTTGAGGGAATCCGAAGCATGGCCAGGACGGCTTCAGTCCGCCAGAGCTTGGCTGCATCGATTTCGCCGAGCTCCATGAGCAGTTCCCGCAGCTCGGGCTCTGCGGTCATTTGCTTGTCCATGAGCTGAGTCTTGTACCAGGACACAGCCCGCCGCAGGCCATCATATATGAATCTCAGGCGTGATTTGAGGTTGTCCCTACTCATGGCATGGCCCATGAGCTTTTCATCTAGCTCCAGATCCTGGGTTTGGACATCCAGATGCCTGAGGTAGCGGGACAATGGGCCGATTGCGGTCTGCTGTGCCTGGATCAAGGACTTGAGCAAGCCGGTGATCTCGGGCCCGGGATCTGATTCTAGGTAGGTCTCGAATATCTTGATGTAGGTCAGCTTGTAGCGCAGATTCCGAGTCAGGCGGACAACCACAATTGATTCTGTCATCAGGTCTCCTTTCCGGCGCTATTGTACCACATTTCGTGCCTGATTGCCAAGGCCTGGGCGTAGGAGGCGCCGTAAGCGTAGGGTAAACGTATAGTTTGCGTCCAGCATTGGCTTATATGGTGTGGTACTATGAAAGCGAGCAACTGGCATGGTTCATGGCGGGCGAGCGTCATCCTCAACCGAAGCCTCGCAAGGGCGAGAGCGAAGGGCAGAGGTCATCAATGGGCCATGCCAATACTCAAAATTCTTCTCCTCCTTTTGATTGAGAGCTAAGGGTTGGGCCGCCCTTAGCTCTCTATATTTCTGGGTACAGAGAGCTGCAGGAACTGGGATCTGCCAGCAGGCAAAAAAGCTTTCAACAGCACCTTACAGTGTCGCCGTGATATTTGCCCCTGTCTATCGATCAAACCAGTTGAGCAATTGCATCACCAGCCCTACGTTTCCTGCGACCTTGATTCTGCCACCCATGAATGCTTGGACGGCATTGAGCTGGTTGCTATACAGCGCGGCAAAGTCGTCTGCACTCATGGTGACAGTTACGTCCGCTTGAGATGCTCGTTCTGCGCTGACCTGGCACTGACCGTTTGCCACATCCAGAAGCCAAGGCCCGCCGTCATCGCCTGTCAAGTCTAGCTGAATCAGTGCCTTCGCTTCACCGGCCCTATCTGGTCGAAAGGCAGCCGGCATGGCTTCGATGAGTTCACTCGTCCGAGACGACATTGTCTATCCTCCTCGATAGGTTCTGTTTGGGGAGATCCATGGGACCAGTATAGCACAGGGGCGTGTATCCGTCAACTGGAGCTGCGCGGGCCGAGGTCAGGAGAGCCCGCCGAGCGCGTAGCGCGTAGTAGCGTCCGGGAGGCTCAGCACTCGACGGGTGGGAAGCCTCTGAGATCAGCTAGCTGTCGTTGTCTGTGCCAGCAGCCTGTGTTATAATAGACTCGAAGGAGGACAGCGGAAGCAGCCGAGCCGCACATGGGCGGGGTTCATCAAATTGGAGGCGTGATGGAAGATTGGGAATTTGAGGAACCGTGGGAGGGGGACTCCCAAGAGGACTATGGTCGATACCTGTTCTATCTGGCAACTGAACTGGCCGACACTTTTTTTCTCAGCAACAATGATTATTCGCCTGCAGAAATAGAAGACTACTCCCTTGGCTACTTGGAGCCCGAGGACTGGTGGGGATTGTTGAACCAGTTGACTGAGCTCGTCGACCTGGAGGGCGTTCTGGAGCTAACTGATGGTCTGGACGATCTCCTTGGTCTGCCAGGTCTACCTACGGAGTTGTTGGAAGCTCCTACCAGCTTTCTAGAGAGTGTGCTTGATGGAGACTTGCCGAGCGGGGCTTCAGGACGGCGCATGGATAGCCGGAGAGTGGTCAAGGTTGCTCAGGCGGTTGTCGCAATCCTCAAGGAGCTGCCCGAGGCCGCCCAGGCGGCGGTGCGGGCCTGGGCTAACGTGCATCGGGGACTGATGGACCCCCAGTTTCTCGATCGGTTTCGCGTGGACCCAGTAGCTGAGCTTCTAGCAGATTCGGATCTTCCGCCAGCCATGACCGGTTTCAGCATGATGATCGCGCTCACTCTTATGCACTGGCCTGAGCGAGCTGAGGGTCTACCGTTGCCGCGTGATTTTGCCGAGCCGGGAACTTTCGGTGAGGTACTGGCCCATTGG